>Ga0063234_106_pt1:77500-300033 | contig 300033 bp, 296 predicted proteins | sample YelNatPoosite3B9_FD_62394 | JGI IMG/M metagenome (GOLD analysis project Ga0063234, IMG submission 62394) | Hot spring thermophilic microbial communities from Obsidian Pool, Yellowstone National Park, USA - site 3 B9 (version 2) (version 2) | ecosystem: Environmental > Aquatic >...
AAAGAACCCCGGGAGGGGAGTGAAATAGAGCCTGAAACCCTGTGCCTACAAGCAGACGGAGGGGGCGAGAGTTCCTGACGTCGTACTTATTGAAGAACGGTCCGGCGAGTTACTTACGCATGCGAGGCTAAGGCGCGAGAGAGCGCTGGAGCCGCAGGGAAACCGAGTCTGAATAGGGCGAAAGTATGCGTAAGTAGACCCGAAACCGGGTGATCTACCCTTGGCCAGGGTGAAGTGTGGGTGAGACCACATGGAGGCCCGAACCGGTCGTCGTTGAAAAGGCGTCGGATGAGCTGAGGGTAGTGGAGAAATTCCAATCGAACCCGGAGATAGCTGGTTCTCCCCGAAATAGCTTTAGGGCTAGCCTCAAGCGAGTAGCCGCTGGAGGTAGAGCACTGATTGGGCTAGGGGCGCAAAAACGTTACCGAACCCTATCAAACTCCGAATGCTGGCGGTGAGAAGCTTGGGAGTCAGACCACGAGCGATAAGGTCCGTGGTCGAGAGGGGAACAGCCCAGACCGACTGCTAAGGTCCCGAAGATGTGGCTAAGTGTGAGAAGGATGTTCAGCCGCGAAGACAACCAGGAGGTTGGCTTAGAAGCAGCCATTCCTTTAAAGAGTGCGTAACAGCTCACTGGTCGAGCGGCTGGGCGCCGAAAATACTCGGGGCTGAAGCCACACACCGAAGCATCGGGTTGCAGCGGAAGCTGCAGCGGTAGGGGAGCGTTCTGCGGTAGGGCGAAGCCCAAGGCGGAAGCCAGGGTGGACGAGGCAGAAGTGAGAATGCCGGAATAAGTAGCGCGAGGCAGGTGGGAAGCCTGCCCGTCGGAAGCCCAAGGGTTTCTGGGGAAGGCGAATCCGCCCAGAGTTAGCCGGGGCCTAAGGCGAGGCCGAAAGGCGTAGCTGATGGGTATCAGGTTGATAATCCTGAGCCACCTGCCGGAGGATATCCTACGAGGCGGGACGCAGGAGGAGCAGGCAACCGGGGAGTTGGTCTACCCCGGCCAAGCGGCGAGCGGGGGTAAGTAGGCAAATCCGCTTACCCGATAACCGTGAGCCGTGATGGGGAGCCGAAATTATAGTAGGCGAAGTGCTGCGCTTCACACTGCCAAGAAAAGCGTCGCGTAGGCGAAGGCAGGTGCCCGTACTGGAAACCGACACAGGTGGGCGAGGAGAGGATCCACAGACGGACGGGTGAAGCACCGCTAAGGAACTCGGCAAACTGACCCCGTAACTTCGGGAGAAGGGGTGCCTAAGGCTTTAGAGGTCTTAGGTCGCAGGGAATAGGCCCAAGCGACTGTTTATCAAAAACACAGGTCTCTGCTAAGCCGAAAGGCGAGGTATAGGGGCTGACGCCTGCCCGGTGCTGGAAGGTTAAGGGGAGGGGTGATAAGCTCCGAACCGAAGCCCCAGTGAACGGCGGCCGTAACTATAACGGTCCTAAGGTAGCGAAATTCCTTGTCGGGTAAGTTCCGACCCGCACGAATGGCGTAACGACTTGGGCGCTGTCTTGGCGGTGTGCCCGGCGAAATTGTGGTACCAGTGAAGACGCTGGTTACCCGCGGTTGGACAGAAAGACCCCGTGGAGCTTTACTGCAGCCTGGCACTGTGTTTTGGTGTGCCCTGTACAGGATAGGTGGGAGGCGGAGAAGTGGGGGCGCCAGCCTCCATGGAGCCGGCGGTGGGATACCACTCTGGGTGCACTGGAGCACTAACCAGACACTCTGAACCGAGTGATGGGACACTGTCAGGTGGGCAGTTTGACTGGGGCGGTCGCCTCCTAAAAGGTAACGGAGGCGCCCAAAGGTCACCTCAGCACGGATGGAAATCGTGCGGTATGAGTGCAAAGGCGGTAAGGTGGCTTGACTGTGAGAGAGACATCTCGAGCAGGGACGAAAGTCGGGCTTAGTGATCCGGCGGTTTTCAAGTGGGAGAGCCGTCGCTCAACGGATAAAAGTTACCCCGGGGATAACAGGCTGATCTCCCCCGAGAGTCCACATCGACGGGGAGGTTTGGCACCTCGATGTCGGCTCATCGCATCCTGGGGCTGAAGTAGGTCCCAAGGGTTGGGCTGTTCGCCCATTAAAGCGGTACGTGAGCTGGGTTCAGAACGTCGTGAGACAGTTCGGTCCTTATCCGCCGCGGGCGCAGGGTATTTGAGGGGAGCTGACCCTAGTACGAGAGGACCGGGTTGGACGGACCGCTGGTTTACCAGTTGTACCGCCAGGTGCACGGCTGGGAAGCCAAGTCCGGATGGGATAAACGCTGAAAGCATCTAAGCGTGAAGCCCACCCCAAGATGAGATACCCCACACCGATGAGGTGGTAAGGGTCCTGGTAGACTACCAGGTGGATAGGCCGCATGTGTAAGCGCTGTAAGGCGTTGAGCAAGGCGGTACTAATGGCCCGAGGAGCTTGACCAAGTGAGCTTTCCTCCTATTCACTTGCGAGGCTGCTTAAAAATGTGCTGAAAAAGATGAATACAGGTAACAAATCCGGTGGCGAAAGAGCGAGGGTAACACCCGTTCCCATTCCGAACACGGAAGTTAAGCCTCGCAACGCCGATGATACTGTGCTGGAGACGGCACGGGAAAGTAGGTGGCTGCCGGATTTTTTATTTTTGTGTATATGTTAAATGTTTAACAATATCTGCAAAAAAGTTTTGACTCATCAAATGACAAGCCTTACAAATTGCAAGAGGTTTTTAAAAAAAACTGAGCTTAAATGTGTTCAGTCTATCTTAATTTGTAGTGTATTTCAAAAAGCAAAATTCTCACTTGGTACTGGTACCTTTTCAAGGATTTCATTTATCACGTCTGATACTTTTGTGTTTTTGATTATATATTGATTTTTGAGAAGTATCCTGTGGCTGAGGACAAAAGGAGCTAAGTACTTGACAAAATCAGGAAGAACAAAATCGTAGCCTCGGATGGCTGCAAGGCTTTGAGATGCACGCATAAGAGCAATGAAACTTCTGTTGCTTGCAGGAAGCTGAACCATCTCATGTTCTCTTGTACTTTGACAAATTTCGTATATATAAGATAGAATATCTTCATTTACATAAACTTCTTTTATTTTTTCTTGAATCTTTGTTACCTCATCCTTTGCTATCACAGGTTCTATCTCATCAAGAGGATTTTTTTCTCTGAACCTTGTAAGCATCTGGATAGTTTCTTCTTTGTTTGTATATCCCAAACTGAGCTTTATCAAAAACCTGTCAAGCTGTGCCTCGGGTAGAGGATATGTTCCTTGAATTTCAATAGGGTTTTGAGTAGCGATAACAAAAAATGGGTCTTCTAACTTATGCGTGATACCGTCAATTGTCACCTGTCTTTCTTCCATGCATTCAAGAAGGCTTGACTGTGTTCTTGGAGTTGCCCTGTTTATTTCATCAGCCAGCAGTATATTTGTGAAAATTGGACCTGGTCTGAACTCAAACTCTTGCATTTTCATATTGAAATAATATATTCCTGTTAAGTCTGATGGCAAAAGGTCTGGTGTGAACTGAATTCTTTTGAAACTGCAATCTATAGATTTTGCAAGAGCCTTTGATAACATTGTTTTTCCTGTGCCCGGGACGTCCTCTAAAAGAACATGTCCTCCTGCAAAGAGAGATGTTATTACAAGCTCAATTTGAGCTTCTTTTCCAATGATCACCTTTGATATGTTTTGAATAATCTTTTTTGCTTTATCTGCTATCTCCATTTCTCATTCCTACCCTCTTTTTAAATCTTTTTATTAAAATTTTGACCTTGCTATGTTTTATTTAAACTTACAAAACTTGCCCACAAAAATTATTTTACCTCTTTTATGTAGTTATTTCAATCACCTGTGAGGAGGTTAAACTTACAAAATATTGTACGCTGTTTTATCAAAAATGTGCAAAAACAAATCAAAAATTTGTATACCCATAACTTAACAAAGTGAGATACAATATTGTCATGTAAACAATTTCAAAGGAGGTTACAAAAGTTGGCTAACGAAATTTTAGGAACAGATGTTGTTGTGCAGATAGGAATAATTGTTAAAGACATTGAAAAGACAGCAAAAGACTTTGCAAAATTTTTTAGAGTTGAGGTTCCCCAGATTATCGAAACCGAAGAGTATGAGAAAACTCACACAGAGTATAGAGGAAAGGCTACATGTGCCCGTGCAAAACTTGCGTTTTTCAGAAACTTCAAAAACATAGAGATTGAGCTGATTGAGCCAGATGAGAATCCTTCTACATGGAGAGAGTTTTTGGAAACTCACGGCGAGGGTATTCACCATATAGGTGTGTTTGTGAAGAACATGGATGAGAAGATTGAAAATCTTAAAAAAGAGGGAATTGAGGTTGTTCAAAAAGGGGATTACACAGGCGGAAGATATGCTTACATGGATAGCACCGACAAGCTCAAATTCATCTTAGAGCTTTTAGAGAACTTTTAAAATGTTTTTGGGGAAGTGGGGAGTAAGAATATGAAAAGAATCTTAGCTTTGGTTGGAGATTTTTACCACAGTCATGACAACCTGCTCAAAGCCTTGAAGCAAGCCACAAATGCTGCTTTAGATAGTTGCGAGATAATAGATGCATCCATTGAAAACTTTGAGCAATTTCTTTCCCAGAACCCGGATGCGATTGTACTTTCTGCAGAAAACAGGATAAATCCACAGGATGAGATTATAGAGTGCTGGATGACAGAGAAGATGGAAAAGAGAATAAAAGAGTATGTTGAAGGTGGAGGAAGGCTTTTTGTATGGCACTCAGGACTTGCCTCATACCCTGAAGAAGGAGAGTTTTGCAAACTTGTGAGAGGGTATTTTAAGTTTCATCCAGATAAGCAAAAGCCTGTTAGATATCACTCTTCCCATGAAGCTGCTTTTGATGGCAGAGGATTTGATTTTGAAATTATGGATGAACACTATTTTGTTTTTTGCGACAAAGACAATACCAACATCTATCTTTACTCTGAATCAGAGGACGGCAGTTCAATTGCAGGATGGTGGCACAATTTTGGAAAGGGCAAAGTGGTTGCACTTACACCTGCTCACAGAGAAGATGGGCTTTTAGATAATAACTTCCAGGAACTTCTCAAAGCAGTTTTGACCTTTCTTTTCAAGTAGGATTTTAAAAAATATAAATAAGCCTTTTTAAAGGGCTTGTCCGGCTTTAGCCTTAGGATAAGCTCTTTTTAAAAAACCGTTGACAGGATATAAAAAAACAATTAATATAGAAATATAAAGTGAACGATTAAGTAACCCATTTGTAAAACTTTTGAGAAGGTAGGTAGAAAATGGATATTACCAGTTTTAAAAAGGAGCTAAAAAGTCATCTTGAAGAAAAGATAATACCATTTTGGCAAAGTCTAAAGGACGACGAATTTGGCGGCTACTATGGATATATGGACTTTAATCTCAATATTAACAAGAAAGCTCAAAAAGGTTGTATTTTAAACTCAAGGATACTGTGGTTTTTCTCAGCATGTTACAATGTGCTGAAAAGTGAAAAATGCAAAGAGCTGGCTTTTCATGCGTTTGAATTTTTGAAAAACAAGTTTTGGGACAAAGACTATGAAGGACTTTTCTGGAGTGTATCCCTTGAAGGTTTGCCCGTTGATGTGACAAAACATGTTTATGTTCAAGCTTTTGGTATATACGGGCTTTCTGAGTACTATGAAGCATCCGGTGATAAAGAAGCTCTTTTTTTGGCAAGAAAACTTTTCGAGATTTTAGAGACAAGATGCAAAAGGGAAAATGGATACACAGAACAGTTTGAAAGAAACTGGCAAGAAAAAGAAAACAGGTTTTTGAGCGAAAATGGAGTAATTGCCTCAAAAACAATGAACACGCATCTTCATGTACTGGAGAGCTACACAAACCTTTACAAGGTTTTGAAGCTTGATGATGTGTATGAGGCGCTTGAGTGGCTTGTAAGACTCTTTGTTGAGAAGATTTATAAAAAAGGCACAGGGCACTTTAAAGTATTCTGTGATGATAACTGGAATGAACTTATAAAGGCAGTATCATATGGACATGACATTGAAGCAAGCTGGCTTTTGGATGAAACTGCTAAGTATTTGAGGGATGAAAAATTAAAAGAGGAGGTTGAAAAGCTCACATTAGAGGTTGCGCAAGTAACTTTACAAGAAGCATTTGATGGGAAAAGCCTTATAAACGAGAAGGTAGAGGACAGAGTTGACAGAAGCAAAATCTGGTGGGTTGAGGCAGAGACAGTAGTTGGATTTTTCAATGCATATCAAAAGACAAAAGAGGAAAAATATTTAGATGCAGCCATCAAGACATGGGAGTTCATAAAAGAATATCTTGTTGACAAAAGAAAAAACTCTGAGTGGCTATGGAAGGTAGATGAAAATCTAAACCCTGTACAGATGCCAATTGTTGAGCCGTGGAAGTGCCCATATCACAATGGTAGAATGTGTTTGGAAATAATAAAGAGGCTTAACTAAAAGTTTTGGGCTTGACCCTGTATAGTTACAAATTATAATAGTAAGTAAAAAAGAAAGGGCTTGTAAAGCCTTATTTGAAGGGGAAAAAGGTACAATGGACAAGAGAGTTACCATGAAAGACATTGCTGAAAAGCTTGGTGTCTCCAAAGTAACAGTGTCAAAAGCTCTCAAAGACAGTCCTGATATTAGTTCATCCTTAAAAGAGAAGATTATAAAGACTGCCCAGGAGATGGGTTACATCTACAATGCAAAGGGCAGGATGCTAAGAGAAAACCTAACGTATTCCATCGGTGTGATATCGTCAGAAAAGTATTATGGCAAAGACGACTATTTCTACATAGACCTTTACAAGCATCTTTCAAACAGTTTAGAGAAACTTGGCTTTACAACAACCTTCAACATCATAAGCCAGTCAGATGAAAATGAACTTTCTGTCCCCAACGCGCTTCTGGAACAGAAGGTAGACGGCGTTGTTATTTTGGGTCAAATGAGTCATGACTACATTCAGAAGGTTTTAAGTTACAACTACCCGACAGTATTTTTAGACTTTTACTGTGACAAGTTTAACGTTGACTGTGTCATCACAGACAACTTTTACGCAACATACGAGATAACTAACATGCTAATAGAGCAGGGTCACACTAAAATTGGATTTGTAGGAAACATCTATGCAACAAGCAGTATCCAGGACAGGTTCCTGGGCTTTTACAAGGCACTTTTGGAGAACAAGATAGAACTCAATAAAGATTGGATAATAAAAGACAGGGATGACAACAACAATTTCATAGATATTACATTACCTAAAAACCTTCCGACGGCATTTGTTTGCAACTGTGACAAGACTGCTTATATTACAATCGAAAAGCTCAAATCAAGTGGATATAAGGTGCCGGATGATGTTTCAGTGGTGGGATTTGATGACAGTCTCCATGCAGTGCTCTCACAACCCAAAATTACTACAGTCCGCGTGAATTTGGAAGAGATGGGCAGAAGAACAGCCAAAATGATGGTTGAAAAAATAAAGCAAGGGGAAAAACATTATGGCAAAATGCTCATAAAAGGCAAGATTATCATAAGAGAGTCTGTCAAGGCTTTGAAATAACACTTTGTTAACATGGTCAAGTAAAAATTTTAAATTCACATACAAATACATAAAAAATAGGAGGTAGGAACTATATGGATATTAAAATTGTTGGGCAATCACTTCCAAACATGCCATGGGAAGAGAGACCAAAAGACTGTAAGGATATTGTCTGGAGGTCTAAACACAACCCAATTATCAAGAGAAATCAGGCAAAAGATGCAAACAGCATCTTCAACAGCGCGGTGGTTCCGTTCAAAGATGGGTTTGCAGGTGTTTTTAGAGTAGATGACAGGGCAAGAAGAATGAACATCAGACGTGGTTTTAGCAAGGATGGTTACAACTGGGAGATTGACGATGAACCAATCAACTTCATCCAGCAGACAAGAGACCCGCTTGTAAGTGAGTATAAATACGACCCAAGAGTAACTTTTATAGAAGACAGGTATTATATCACATGGTGTAATGGCTATCATGGACCGACAATTGGTGTTGGCTATACATTCGACTTCGAAAAGTTTTATCAGATTGAAAATGCATTTTTGCCATACAACAGAAATGGTGTGCTTTTCCCAAGAAAGATAAACGGCAAATACGCTATGCTATCCCGCCCATCGGATACGGGGCACACAGCTTTCGGCGATATATTTTATAGCGAAAGCCCTGATATGATTCACTGGGGTTGCCACAGACATGTAATGTCAGCAGGCTATACTCCTTGGCAGTCGCTCAAAATAGGGGCAGGTCCTACACCAATTGAGACAAGTGAAGGATGGCTGTTAATTTATCACGGTGTACTTCTTTCATGCAACGGTTATGTATACAGCTTTGGCGCAGCGCTTTTAGATTTGGAAAAACCATGGATTGTAAAAGCAAGATCAAAATCTTATCTTCTTTCACCACAAGAATATTATGAATGTGTTGGAGATGTTCCAAACGTAGCATTCCCATGCGCGACACTTTGTGATGCTAATACAGGAAGACTTGCAATTTACTATGGTGGTGCTGACACTGTCGTGAACCTTGCATTTGCTTATGTTCAGGATATAATTGAACTTCTCAAGAGAGAAAGCCAGGAATAACAAAAATATTGAGGATAAAAACATACAAAGAAAGGCCGGCAGCAAAACAAAGTTGCTGGCCTTTTTAATTTTATTATATTTTTTTAAACTTACAATCAGTTTATTTACTGGTAAAGTAAAAATATAAAATCTACAGTATAAAATATTAAATCTCTCGGGTTGTTAAATATGCACCACAAATTTTATAATGAATATGTAGTTGTTTTGCAGTTTTTCTATACAAAAATTACATTCTGAAAAGGAGGATGGTTTATGTTTAAAAAAAGAGTTGCTTTACTGATTGCTATTGTCTTTTTGATGACCATCATTGTTCCAGGGTTTTTAAGCGCTCCAACAAAGGCAGTAGCAGCGTCCAAAAACCCAATAGTTTTTAAGATTTACTGGGGTGATTCTAATGCAGAACCGGTTGATGTGTGGAAGACGCCAGTTGGTAAAAAGGTTGAAGAGCTCACAGGTGTAAGGCTCCAGTTTGAATTTATTGTCGGCAGCGACGAGGAAACAAAGGCAGGTATCATGCTTGCAAGTGGCGACTTGCCGGACTTAATCAATGCACACAATGTTGTAAACAAGTTTATTGAAGCAGGAGCTTTAGTTCCCTTAGATGATTACATTGCTAAGTACGGCAAGAACATCAAGAAATGGTATGATACAAAAGCACTCAAAAAACTCAAATATCCAAAGGATGGACACATTTACTATCTTACACCTTTCAGAGAAGAGTCTGACCCGCTCTATTCATTTGCTGGGTTCTGGCTACCTATATACGTTCTCAAAGAGAACAAATGGCCAGTTGTAAGAGATATTGACACATATTTCAAGATTGTAAAAGACGCTGTCAAAAAACATCCAACATACAATGGCAAACCAACAATAGCTTTTACAGCGCTTACTGACAGCTGGAGAATATATGTACTGATGCAACAGCCGCTTAGGCTTGAAGGTTATCCGAACGATGGTGGCTGGCTTATTGACGAAAAGACAGGTGTTGTAAAAGACAGCTATACAATGCCATATGCAAAAACATATTACAAGATACTCAACCAGATGTGGAACGAAGGTCTTCTTGACAAAGAAATGTTTTCACAAAACTATGACCAGTATTTAGCAAAGATTTCCTCTGGTAGAGTTATTGGTTTTTATGATGAAAGATGGCAGATACAATCTGCAATAGATTCTCTTGAAAAACAAGGACTTTACGACAGAATTCCGATTGCAATGCCAGTGCTCAAGAAAGGTGTAAAGAGAGATAGATACAACGTAGTTACAATGGGAACAGGTGCCGGAATATCAATTACAAAGAAGTGCAAAGACCCGATTGCAGCGTTCAAGTTCTTGGACAGAATGGCTGGCGAGGATATCTTGAAACTCATCAACTGGGGTATCCAAGGCCAGGACTACTATGTAAAGAATGGAAAGATGTATAAAGATGCAAAGCAGATTCAAAACTACATGAACCCAGATTACAGAAAGAAACAGGGCATTGGCGGAAATATCTGGTTTGCATTCCCAAGACCACCGTTGGACTGGACATATTCAGACAAGAGCGGAAAGATTTCTTGGGACTATTCAGAGCAGGCATTAGAACAAAGGTATAAGCCATATGAAAAGGAAGTTTTGAAAGCTTATAAGATTAAGTCGTTCAAAGACTTGTTCTCACCAACATGGAACTCACCGTACGGATATGGCTGGGATATCAAGCTTCCAGACGACCTGCAGGCAATCCAGAACCAGGCTGATGACTTGCAGAGAAGATATATTGCAAAAGCAATAATGGCAAAACCGGGTGAGTACGATAAGATCTGGAATGAATACCTCAACAAGATGAAGAACATTCCTCTCAAGAAGGTAATTGACTTTAGACAAAAAGAGATTCAGAGAAGACTCAAAGAGTGGAACTAATTGGTGTTTTGGAATTCAGCAATTTTAAAGCTCACGGAACACCTAAATTTTAAAGGTGTTCCGTGAGTATTTAGTTTAATTGACGCTACAAGCTTTTTAAGGAGGAAAAGGCAGATGCAGTCATCTAAGAAAGGATTATTTTCAACAATCTATAACCAGCGCCAGCTAATTGTTCTTACATTTCCTTTTTTAATTATGGTGCTGATTTTTAACTACTTTCCCCTGTGGGGCTGGCTATTAGCTTTCAAAGACTACAAACCTTATCTTGGTTTTCAAAATTCAGAGTGGGTTGGATTTAAAAACTTTGCAGACCTATTTTCAGACGTTTATTTTTTCCAGGCGCTTAGAAATACCCTGGTCATAAGCTGTTTGAAACTAATATTCAACTTTTTGTCTTCTATAACATTTGCAATACTTCTAAATGAGATTAAAAACATGCTATTTAAAAGAACAGTGCAGACAATTTCCTATCTTCCACACTTTGTTTCATGGGTTGTAGCAGCAAATATTATATACACACTGCTTTCACCTGACTATGGAATAATAAACGAACTTCTTGTCAAATTCCATATTCTAAAAGAACCAATTAATTTTTTAGGCGAACCTCAATATTTCTGGTTCATAGCACCAGTTACTGAGGTTTGGAAAGAGATGGGCTGGAACGCAATTATATACTTGGCTGCAATGACAAACATCGACCCGCAGCTTTATGAGGCTGCAAGTATAGACGGTGCGGGCAGGCTAAAGAGAATATGGTATATAACCTTGCCAGGCATTCTACCTACAGTTAAGATTCTTCTTATAATGAACGTCGGCTGGATTTTGAACGCTGGCTTTGAACAAATGTACCTTTTACAAAGGCCGTCAACCCTGGACTATTCAGATATCCTTGAGACATACATATTAAGATATGGTATTGGCAGTGGAAGATGGTCATATGCAACAGCAGCTGGTATTTTCAACTCAGTTGTGAGCCTGATTTTGGTTACAACTGCAAACAAGATAGCATCCAAGATTGGCGAAGGTGAAAGAGTATTTTAAAAATCTTTATTAAGGGGTGTTTTTGAGGTGCAAACGTCAGCAAAGTACAGGGCAGCAGAGGATTTAGTCATTGATATTGTGGTATATACAATCATGATAATCGTGATGATTACAACTTTATATCCTTTTTGGAATATACTTGCTATTTCTCTTAACGATGCGCTTGATTCCATAAGAGGTGGAATATATCTGTGGCCTAGGAAATTTACACTTAACAACTATAGAGTTATCCTCAGCAATCCTGACATATACCATGCAACGCTTGTATCAATTTTGAGAGCTGTTATAGGGAGCATCACAAATGTTCTTTCATGTTTGATGGTTGCGTATGGAATCAGCCGAAAGGACTATATATTCAGAAAGTTTATTTCCAGAGTTATAGTGTTTACAATGTATTTTAGCGGCGGTCTTATTCCCACATATCTTCTTATGAAAAATCTTCATCTTGTTGGAACGTTCTGGGTATACATTTTGCCTGGTATGGTAAGTGCATTCAATATAATTGTTATAAGAAGCTATATAGACGGGCTTCCTCAAAGTCTCATTGAATCAGCTAAGATTGACGGTGCAAGCGAATACAGGATTCTGTTCCAGATAATAATGCCGCTTTGCCTTCCTGTTTTAGCAACTGTTACCCTTTGGGTTGCAGTTGGACAGTGGAATGCATGGTTTGACACCTTCCTGTATAACTCCGGGAAACCAGAGCTTTCTACTTTGCAGTTTGAGCTTCAAAAGATCTTGCAATCTGTGCAATCTGCATCAACAAACCCCGACTTTTCAGCATCACTTACATCTTCTGGTAGGACTGTAACACCAACTGCTATCCGAGCAACCATGACAATAGTTGCAACACTGCCTATACTTTTTGTTTATCCGTTCCTGCAAAGATATTTCATACACGGTCTTACAATTGGTAGTATAAAAGAGTGAAGAAGAGTGTGTTATAATTAAATCAATATCCTCTTAGCATAAAAAGAAGAGGAAAGATTTATGCGCAGAGTAATTAAGATTATAAATGATATTCCCCTGTTTAAGAAGATATTTTCCATATTTTTTATGTTTGTTTTTATTCCCCTTTTAATTTTGAGCAGCCAATTTATCTCGCAGATTGATTTTTATATAAACGATAGGCTCCACGGCCAGATTGAAAATGCGTCAAATATGACAATTTCGAATTTCAAGAAAGTCGTTGAGCTTGCAATCAATCTTGCGTATACCATATATTCAGACCCGAGAGTAATTGAGACTATAAATACCCGGTATTTGTCCGTTGAGGAATTTTATGATACGTATGAGAAGAACATAAAACCAATACTTCAGAACGCAAGAATACTCTATCCGCAGATTTCGCAAATAACCATATACTGTGACAATCCTACCATACTCAATGCAGATGGACTTGCGTTTTTAACAGAGGAGTATAAAAAGTTTTTTCAAAAAGGAGAAAAAGAGGGCAAAAATCTCTATGTACTAAGTGGTCTTGAGAATGAAAAACCGTATGTTTCTATTATGCTAAATCTCAACTTTTATGAGCAATATGTGCCCAAGTACCAGCCTAGTCCAATTAAAAAGTTTTTGAGAATTGACCTGAACAGGGTGTATCTTAACAGTATTTTGAGCACTTTTAAAGATGGACACATATTTATAGCAGATGAGAAAGGTATAGTATATTTTAGTGACCTTTTGTATTACAATCAGGTTGAAAGACTAAGCAATCTTTTGAAAGAAGAAAAAAATCAAACTGTTGTATTTGATAAGCTGCTATCAACAGAACTTCCTTATTTTGAAAACTGGAGATTTATTGTTACAACTGACAATAGTGGAATATCAAAGAGGTTGCTTGAGCATCAGAGAAATTACATTGCAATTGTGCTTTTATGTTTTATGCTTGCGTTTTTTGCACTTTTTTTAATAGTAAATTCGGTAGTAAATAGACTTTCAGTTTTAGCAAAGCACATCAAAAAGGCAAGAAAACAACAGTTTGAAAGTATCAATATTGAAGCTGGCAAAGATGAGATAGGTCAGGTTATAGAAGAGTTTAATATCATGGCACAAAAGATAAAAGAGCTACTTGAGAAGGAAATAAAATATGAGCTTAAACAAAAAGAACTGGCTTTGGAGAAAAAACAAGCAGAGATAAATGCGCTTCAGAGCCAGATAAATCCTCATTTTCTTTTTAACACCTTAGAGACAATCCGCATGAGAAGTATGCTCAAAAAAGAGTTTGAGACAGCAAATGCCATAAAACTTCTTGCAAAACTTTTAAAACGAAGTATAAGGTGGGAATATGACCTTATAACCATTGAAGAGGAAGTTTCGGCTATTTATGACTACCTTGAGATACAAAAGTACAGGTTCGGGGAAAAGCTAAAATTTGAGGTCAAGGTAGACGAAAACATAAAGTCAACAAAGATACCAAAAATGACCATACAACCTCTTGTTGAGAACGCATGTGTTCATGGGGTAGAAAATAGTAAAGGTGAAGGAAGGATTGTGGTCAAGGTTTTCAAAGAAGGTGATATGATATCAATACATGTTGAGGACAATGGAAAAGGCATGGAAGATGAAAAGTTAGCGGAGCTTTTGCGCTCAATAAAAGGACTTTCATCTGACAAGGCAAGTAGTGTGGGGCTTAAAAATGTTTTTAGGAGGCTTGAACTATTTTATGACAAGGATTTTAGCTTTGAGATATTGAGAGGCGAGCTTGGGGGATTAAAAGTTGTGATAAAAATTCCAGACAAGAGGGACTTTGAAGATGCTGTACAAAGTATTGATAGTTGAAGATGAGGTGTTTATGAGAGAAGGGCTAAAAAACCTAATTGACTGGAAAGAATTAGGGTTTGAGATAGTGGGCGAGGCAGAGGATGGAGTTACTGCCTTTGAGTTTTTGAAAAAGGTACAGGTTGACGTGCTCATCAGCGACATCAAGATTCCGCTTTTAAGTGGTCTTGATCTTATAGAGAAAGTAAAAAATGAGTTAAAAAATCCGCCTGAAGTGATAATCATCAGCGGGTATGCAGATTTTGAGTATGCGAAAAAAGCTATCCAGCATGGTGTTGTCAATTATATATTGAAGCCAATTGAAGAAGAAGAGCTTGTTGATACGCTACTTAAAGTAAAGTCAAAACTCAAAAAGCGAGAGTTAATTAATGAAGGCGACAACCTGCTTACACTTGAGAGAAGCTTTAAAGCAACGATAGAAAGTAGCAACATCAAGATAGAAAATGGATTTTATGTTGGAATAGTTTATTTTAAAGAAATGTCAAATTGGTTGAATCTCTTTTTTGATGAGAGGATAGAAAATATATTGTCGAAGATAAAAGGATGTTTTGAACTACTTAAAAAAGAGGGGCTTATGTATGAATTTTCAGAGATTGAAGGCAAATACTATGTAGTTGCAACCTCTGAAGAGGACATAAGAAAGGCATACCAAAGCATAAAAAATATGGTTGACTTTGCAACAGAGATTGTGTTTGCTTTTTCAAGAAAGATTTCAAAACAAGCTCAGTTTTTTGATGCCATTTACGAGGCAGCTTACTCTTTAAACTTTGCACTTTTTTACAATCAGACAGGAATTACATTTTATAGTAGTAGCCTGCCCAATTCAAAAGAGATTTTGTATTCAAAGGAATATGACAAAAAACTCATTTTGGCTATTGAAGAAGAGGATAACCAGAACCTGCAGAAGATAATTAAAGAAATGATAGAAGATATTAAACAAGGAAGGTACCAGCTTGACTTTATAAAATCGTATTTGAGCTTTATTTTAGTATCTATAAGCTCTTATTTTAGCAGGATAGGACTCAATTTAGAAGATGAAATAGAGTATTTTTCAGGCTTGAAGCTGGGATTTTCAAATGTTGAGGAAATAGAAAAGAACATGTTAAAGTTTTGTGAAGGGATACTAAATAAGTTCAGACAGTGGAAAACAAGCCTATCTAACGGTATCATGAGTGAGCTTGAAAAGTATATAAAGGAAAACTATAACAAGAACCTAACGCTAAAATCTGTTGCGCAAAAATTTTATCTAAACCCTGTGTACTTGGGTCAGCTTTTTAAAAAGCATTACGGGATGTATTTTAATTCTTATCTGCAAAAGATACGCGTTGAAGAAGCAAAAAGGCTCTTGATATCAACTAATATGAAGATATACGAAATCTCGCAGGCAGTTGGGTACAACGACACAGACTATTTTATCCAGTGCTTCGCAAAACTTTGCAATATGACGCCCAACCAGTTTAGAAAAAAGTACAGAAAAGTATAAAAAAGGCTGGGACTTTTGCAAAAAGCATTTTCCCAGCCTTCTTTATTATGTGAGGAGGAAGACTTGTTATAAGTTATTTCTGACTTCCCACACTGCCAGAACCATGTTTTGCAAGGTGGGCAAAACTTCTTCTTCCTTTCTGGTTTTAAGACCACAGTCAGGATTTACCCACAACCTGTCTTTTCCAACCTTTTCTATCATCTTTAAAATAAGCTTTTTCATCTCTTCCTTTGATACAATCCTTGGAGAGTGGACATCAAACACCCCTGGTCCTACCTCTGACTTTAAATTACTTTTGTTTATACTGTCAAGCAAGGTAAAATCAGATTTTGCAGCTTCAAATGTTATAACGTCAACATCCATCTTTGCAATTTCATCTAAAAGTTCATCAAAGTTGCTGTAGCACATGTGAGTGTGAATTTGTGTTTCGGGTTTTACTTTTGAGCATGTGAGCCTGAATGCTTTTATTGCCCAATCTAAATAATCTTTGTGATAACATTTTCTCAAAGGAAGTTTTTCAATCAGTGCTGCCTCATCAATTTGAATGATCTTTACACCTTCTTTTTCAAGCTCCAAAACCTCTTCTTTTATTGCAAGAGCTAATTGAAAAGCTACATTTTTCAATGGAATGTCTTCACGAACAAATGACCAGTTAAGAATTGTCACTGGTCCTGTCAGGATTCCTTTTACAGGTTTTGAAGTCAAGCTTTGTGCGTATTTTATATATTCCACAGTGAGTGATTTTTTTCTTTTAATGTCAGAAAATATTATAGGAGGTTTTACACATCTTGTACCATATGACTGAACCCAGCCGTTTTGAGTGATTAAAAACCCTTCCAACTTTTCACCGAAAAACTCTACCATGTCATTTCTTTCATATTCACCATGGACAAGCACATCCAGCCCAATTTCTTCTTGAAGCTTTATTACCCTTTCAATTTTGGATTTTATAAAGCTTTCATATTCTTCAAATGTTATCTCACCTTTTTTAAGTTTGCTTCGAGCGGACCTTACATCTTGGGTTTGCGGGAATGACCCAATTGTTGTTGTCGGAAGCTGTGGTAAGTTCAAAACCTCTTTTTGAAGCTTGATTCTCTCTTCAAAACGCGGTTTTCTTTCAAAGTCATCGTCTGTAAGATTATTTACAGCTGTGCTGACATCTGATAGTTTGTTTTTATTCAGCTCTTCAAAAAGCTGAATGTTTTGAACATAGATGCTGTTTGCAGAAAAATTATCTTGAGAAAATAAAAGCTTCAGTTCAGATAGCTCTTTTAACTTTTCCTCAGCAAATGCCAAAAACTTCTTTTTATTGCTGTCAAGCTGTGTTTCAAACTTCAAAGAGTATGGCACAAAGAGTAAGGAACATGATGTTGAAATTACAATGTTTTTCTTGTCAACAAAGGAGGAGAGCATATTTAAAAGCTCAAGGGTGTTTTTGTAGTTGTTTTTAAACACATTTCTGCCATTTACAACCCCGGCAAATAAAAGCTTTTCCTGTGGGAAACCAAATTTTTTAATTAGCTCTACATTGAACTTTCCATCAACAAAGTCAAGCCCGATTGCGTCAAAGTCAAGCATGATTATCTTTTCGAAGCAGTCTCTGACATCTCCAAAATAGGTTTGAAGAATTACCTTTAACTTACCTTTTTGAAGAAGAAGGCTGCGGTAAAAGTTTTCAAGAAATTCTATATCTTTTGCATTCAAATCTGTGACAAGTACTGGTTCATCTATTTGAATAAACTCACTACCTAACTCTTCAAACCTTTTTAGTATTTGAATGTATACATCAAGCAGTTTTTCCCATAAAGATTTATCATACATATCCACATTTGATTTTTTAGAAAGCTTTAAAAAAGTAAGAGCACCGATTATCACAGGTTTTGTTTTAATTCCTATTGAAAGTGCTTCGACAAATTCATCAAAAGGTTTTGTTGATGCAAGTTCAAATTTTGTATTTTCATTGATTTCAGGTACAAGATAGTGGTAATTTGTAAAGAACCACTTTTTCATAGGCAAAGCTTTAAGGTCAATGTTTTGGTCTTGATACCCCTTTGCCAGCGCAAAGTAGAGTTCAAGCTCATCTGAGAAAACCACCTTGTATTCCTCGGGTATTGAGCCTACTAGCATTGCATGGTCTAAAAAAGTGTCATAAAATGAAAAATCATTTGATGGTATCAGGTCAACACCATACTCTTTTTGAAGTTGCCAGTGAGTCTTTTTCAAGTTTTTTGAGTTTTGAATGAGTTCTTCTTTTGAAAGTTTTTTGTCAAGATAACTTTCGACCCACTTTTTGAGCTCTCTGTTCTGTCCTATTCTTGGGAAACCGACAACTGAAATCATCTTACAGTTTCAACCTCCTTGAAAAAATTTTAGCTGCTGTCAAAAAACAAAATGGGTCTTTACTGCCAGCAAAAAATACTCAAATTTCATCAAGGCAGTAAAGACCCATTAATACTGTTTTTTAAAAGCTTTTGTATATTTGAACACTTCTCAAAAAGAACAAAAGGCTTTTAAAAACAAAGTATAGAAAATCTTTAAAAAAGGATAAAATACACCCCTGGTCTTTACCACCTTGACTGTGCTTCCCACCGAAGACAGTACAAGGCATCTCAAGCAGGCAGGTCTCCTGGCTCGCACTTCATTCGCACCCTCTCTGCCTTCCCAGAAGGTAAGCTCCACTTTCAAAATAGGAACCCAAACCTTCCAGTGGCAAAAACTTTTTGAGGGCTTGTCAGTGCTCACAGTAGCGGGGGCTGCAGCGGATTTTCACCGCTTTCCCTATTAAGCCGCCCAAACGGCAGCACCTGCTTGATAGGTAAAGCATTAAGCTAATTATTCAATTTTTCAGGATTTTGATATGAATATGTTAATGGAATTTTTTCTTTTTGTCAACATTTCAATCTTCTCTCTTATTTCCATACCCTTTGTTGTAAGATAGTTCCCAACCATACAACCGTTTATCCCACATTCATAAGCCATTATTTCCATATCTCCAAGTGCATTTTCCTTTCCGCCTGCGAGAAGAATGATCTTTTTTGGAAGTATTACTCTAAACAAGGCAAGTGTTATAAAAATCTCATTTGCATCTATTATCTTCATATCTTCAAAAGGTGTGCCTTTTATTGGGTTCAATATATTAATTGGAACAGAGTCAACATCGAGTTCTCTTAGCTCAAAAGCAAGCTTGATTCTTTCAATCATGTCCTCACCCATTGAGATTATTCCACCGCTGCAGATTTGAAGTCCTATCTCTTTTGCAATTTTTAAAGTCTCTTTCTTTTGCTGCTGAGTATGGGTGGAACAGATATTTTTAAAATATGTGCTGGATGTCTCTAAATTATTATGATATTTTACAACCCCAGCTTTCAATAATTTTTTAGCCCTTTCTTGAGTAAGAAAGCCGAGGGATGCACACAAAAGAATGTTATAATTTTTTGAGATATATGAATAGATCTCTAAGATTTTCTCAAATTCTAAATCATTAAGCCTTTCTCCGCTTGTGACTAAGGAGAATCTTTTTACTGGGAAAGATACTATATTTTCAAGATACTCTATTACCTCATCAAGCATAGCAAGATTTTTTATCTCAATTGAACAGCTGTGATGAATAGACTGAGAGCAAAACTTGCAATCTTGCGAACAAAGTCCTACCTTTGCAGGATAAATGGAACAAAGCTCAATTGTATTTTTAAAATAATGTTGTTTTATATTATTGGCAAGATTTATTATCAGTTCTGGATCATGTTTTGCGATTTCATAAAGTATAATTGTATCATTGAAATTAATATCTCTCTCATACGCAACTATCATTTTTTCAACTTCTTTAACAAATTGAACTGATTGAAGAAAATTCAGCAACTAAATCATCTCCGAGCAAAAATGTTTAACAGAACATTCCGCAAGAAGTCTCCATCGTGTATAAGATGGAGATGAATTGCGGTTGATAAATATTCAGTTTCGGTATATAGGTTGTTGAATAAAAGAGATAACCATATTAGACAGATACAGTAATGGGTAAAAAAATCCCCCTTGTGATATAATTTTAATTTGTAAAGACCAAACCAACACACAAGGGGGAATAAAGAAATGTCTAAAATTATTAAAGCACAAAATGAAAAATTTTTAAAGCTCCTTTGCATAATAAAAAAGATTGCAGAAACTACAGTCCAAAGAAGGAAAAACAGTAAAAGAGGCAGACCAAGGAAATTTAGTTTGTTTCAAATAATAGCTTGTTTAGTTTACAAGGTCAAAAGAGGAATAGCAAGTTTTAGGGAATTAGAATACAGAATAAATCAAGATACAGAGTTCAAAAAGAGCATAGGATTAGAAAAAAGTCCAGATTATTCATACATAGCAAAATTAGCAGCAAAAATAGAAGAGGATTTATTGCAAGCTATCCGAGACGTGTTAATAGCAGAAATTAATCCAGATGTATCCATAACAATAGTAGATTCAACACCTTTGAGAAGTTCAAAGCAAGACAAAGAAGCAAAGATAGGAATACATGTTACTATAGGTTTTTACAAAGGATATAAATTACATCTTTTGTGTACAGGGAAAGAAGAAGTGATTCCACTTTTCTGGATTTTAACTACAGCAAACAAACATGACTCTACTCAAGAAGAACTTTTGTACAGGGCATGGAATTACAATTCGAAGATATTATTAGCGGATGCAGGATATGACTGTAACAGATGGTTTGATATTGCAAATAGACTTGAAATAAAATTTGTAGCAGGGGTAAATAGAAGGAATATGAGAAATGAGGAAAACGTAAAAAATAGATTTAGGGCAGAGAATATAAAATTTTTAGGTACAGAAGAAGGTAAGAAGTTATATAAACTCAGGATGAAAATAGAAAAACTTTTTAGCAAGTTGAAAGGTGAGTATAACCTTGAGAATATTAGGTTAAGAGGATTTAAAAGTTACAAAAGGCATACCGATTGGATACTAATTACTTTTTTGTTTGAACAGTTTCTCAGAAAATTAGAAGGCAAAAAATTTTCTTTTGCTTATGAATGGAATCAATAATTATTATCTTTTTATTACTCTATTGGCAATAATTTTTATTCAACAAGCTAAGTTTCGGTATATAATAAAACTGGTGATGATTATGAAATTTGACTCAAATAAACATTCAGTATTTCTTCTCTACTACCATTTGATTTTAGTGACAAAATACAGAAGAGATGTGATAGATGAGAAAATTTCAAAAAGACTAAAAGAAATTTTTGAGTACATTCAACCCAATTATAACATAACCCTGATTGAGTGGAATCATGATAAAGACTCTATTTATGTTTTGTTCAAGGCAACTCCTACAACACCACTTTCCAAGTTTATAAATGCTTATAAAAGTGCCTCTTCAAGACTCGTAAAAAAAGAATTTCCTGAAATTAAGCAAAAACTATGGAAGGAATATTTTTGGTCAAGAAGTTATTGTTTACTGACAAGTGGTGGTGCCCCAGTTGAAGTAATTAGAAAATACATTGAAAGTCAAGGTGAGAAAAGAAAATGTTGAAAGCATATAGGTATCGAATATATCCAACTGAAGCACAGGAAGAATTCTTTGAAAAGACATTTGGTTGTTGTAGATTTGTATGGAACAAGATGTTAGAAGAAAAGCTTGAAACCTTAAGACAGGGTAGAAAGATTCCAAGGATAACTCCAGCAAGATATAAAAAGGAATACCCTTTCCTGAGAGAAGCAGACAGTCTTGCACTTGCAAATGTTCAACTTGAGCAGGAAAAGGCGTTCAGAAACCATTTCAAAAACCCGAAACATTTTAGAATGCCAAAGTTCAAGAAAAAGAAAGATAAGCAGTCATACACAACAAACAACCAGCGACTCAAAAATGGCAATGAAACAATTAGAGTAGATTTTGAAAAAGGGTTTATTTACCTGCCAAAGATAAAAAGTGGAATAAAAACAGTATTTCACAGAAAGTTTGAAGGGGAAATAAAATCTGCAACAGTTGTAAAAACGAAAGCAGACAAATACTATGTAAGTATACTTGTAGATGTACAAGACCCAAGAAATGATGTAAAAGAGCCAAAGAATTTTATTGGCGGGATAGATTTAGGTTTGAAAAGTTTTGCAACAATTGCAAATGACACAGGAACTTTGAAGGTTGAATATCCGAAATATCTTATCAAAGCTGAAAAAAGACTAAAAAGACTACAAAGGCAACTGTCAAGGAAGGAGGAAGGCTCTAAAAACTGGGAGAAAGCAAGAAAAAGGCTTGCAAAAGAGCATGAGTATGTAAAAAATGCAAGGGAAGATTTTTTGCATAAACTTTCCAAGACCATCATAGACGAGAACCAAGTCGTGGTGGTCGAAAGTTTGAACGTAAAAGGACTATCAAAAACAAGATTATCCAAACACATTCTTGATAGTTCATGGTCAAAGTTTTTAGAATATCTTAGATACAAGGCAGATTGGTATGGCAGGAGAGTTATAGAGGTAGATAAGACATTCCCATCTTCGAGAATGTGTAGTATATGTGGATATATCAACAAGGAGTTAAAACTGAAGGATAGGGTATGGGAATGTCCTGAATGTAAAACGATTCATGATAGGGACGAAAATGCAGCGAGAAACTTGAGAAACTATGGGATTGTTTATATAAGCGGTTAGTAGGGTGGGGACCACCCGAATTTACGCCTGTGGAAGACCTAGACCTCTACTACTGGGGATTCCCTCCCCAGTAGCAAGTCTGGCCGATGAAGCAGGAAGCCTCCACCTCTTCAGGTGGATGGTAGTTCACTTAAATAATAGCATAGAAATTGTAAATAGTAAACCAAAAATAAAATCATAGTTTACGAATAAGAAAAATAATTGTTTTGAAGACAAAACCGAAAAATTTTTGTCCAAAATATTCAAATAAAAAATTGTTAATAACTATCTGGATATCCTTGAAGGGAAAGTATTGAATTGCTAAAACAAAAGCTTTGCTCACGCTAATTCTGTGAACGTAAGAAGTATAAAAATTTTTCACACGATTTTTAGAATGCAAATATTACACTCCATAATTTGCCAACTCAAAACCCAATAAAAATGGCGGAGAGAGAGGGATTTGAACCCTCGGTACCCCTTTTGGGGGTACACACGATTTCCAGTCGTATCTCCCGTGCTTTATTACAGCTTTCTATCCATATCCTGCCAGTAGATTTTCTCAAAGCCTTGATTCTTCTGGACTGGTAGAATGGCATTGTTACAAATTAATGGAATTTACCATTTCGCCTTAAGTTATTTTCTAACTGTCGTTAGAAAAATGTTAGAAACATAAGTTGGAATAAATTACTACTGTTGGTTTTTCAAAATATCTTCGAATTTTTCCGCTACTTTTCGACGTTTTTCATCAAAAACATGACTATAAATATTGAGCGTAGTGGTTACTGTACTGTGTCCAAGCCGGTCACTGATGTGCTTGGGGTCTATTCCGTGTTTGAGAAGAAGTGATGCATGGGTGTGCCTGAGATCATGAAACCGTATCTTTGGCAGTCCATGCTTTTCTATTATCTTCTGAAATACTTTGGTGATATACTTGGGGTTCTGAACTCTGCCGTCTTCAAACGTACACACAAAACCTTCATCTTGATAAAGTTCTTTCAGTTCTTTTTTTAGCTTCTCCTGCTTTGCTTTCCATTCTTTAAGTTCTTCTGTAACTTGGTTAGAAATTGCTACAATTCTATAACTGTTCTTGTTTTCTGCTTTCTCCTTGATATAGGTCTGACCGTTAATTTTCATAAGTGTCTTGCTTACACTTATATATCCCTGCTCCAGGTTTATATCATCCCACTTCAGCGCAGTAATCTCACCAATTCGCATTCCTGTATAAATTGCCAGCAGTACAGGAATTCTAATGTTGGTTTCTTTAAATATTTCCAGAGCTTTCTTTACCGTTTCTTCATCCCAGATTGAAGGTTGATAACTTCGCTTTCTGGGAGGGTCTACATAATCGGCTGGATTTTTCTCCAGCATATCCATTTTAACCGCATAGTCTAATGCCTGGTGGATTATACGATGATGATATAACGCAAGAGTTGAAGAAAGACCCTTCTCGTTTGTGATATGTTGATAGTACTTCTGCAAATCCATAGGAGTGAGTTTGCTCAATTCATAGTCACCAAGAAAAGGTTTTATGTGCAGTGCAATCGAACTTGAATACGATTGAAAGGTACTCAGAGAAACCCTGTTTTTTGCCACTGTGTTGAGCCATAAATCTAAAAGTTCACCAAAAGTTTTTCGCTCCAGCAGTTTGTTCTTATTCTGATATATGATATTGAGAATCCCTGGTAACGCTTCTTCAGCTTCTGCCTTGGTATCAAAACCACCAAGCCACTTCTGCTTTCGTTTGCCATTAACTACACCAATATCAACAACAATGTAGTACTTCTTTCCTTTTTTAGCGATGTGTCCTCTCATATTTTCAGGTACCTCCTCTTGAAAACAGCAATTTCGTCTTCTATCGTTGATAGATTAATGTTATCAAAATCTTTATAGTTCATGCATAGAAATGCAAAATAATCGGCTTCTTTTTCTATCTTTGTAGTTTTCAAAAATGCGTTTGTCATAAATAAAAGACGGTTGTATTCATTAGTGTGAAATTTTAGAAGATGGTATAGTTCGTGTAACATTACAAAATACTTTCCTCTACCGGAGAGCTTTTTATTTATTACGATATACTTATCCCCGTTATAAACAAAAGAGAATCCCTGTATACAATTTGGAAGTTCCCATCCCAAACAAAAAATATTTTCTATTACAGTAATTTTTTCAGGGTCACGAGTACCATACTCGGTGTCAACAAGTTCGATAAAGGAAATTACTTTTCTTACGAGTTGTTCGTGACTCATTTATTTTTCACTCCTTTATCTCGTTATCTTCCTGTGTTTTTTCTTTGGCTTTCAATCTAATCGCAAAGGTTATTGCTTCTACGATTGCCTGTTTTACATCAGGATCAGTGACCGGTATTCCTTTAAAATTCAAATTTTCTGCTTTCTTGATAATTTCATAAATATCCGGTGTTTTATCTTTTTCATTCGGGACAAGTTCTTCGTCACCAAGAACTATCTGTTCCATACTTTCTTCTACGAGCGTGTTCAGATCAACTTTCAATGCTTTTGCTATTCTCAAAAGATTCCCGAGTGAAAGTTCACTTTCTCCTCTTTCTGCTCTCATAATTGAAGTGGGGTTTACTCCTGCGTAAAGGCCCAGTTGATTTATTGTCCATCCTTTTTCTTCCCTGAGTTTTTTTATTTTTAGTCCCAATGCTTTTGCAATTTTATTCTTTTTTGCCATGCCCACACCCCCTTTTTTCACTTTTTATTTTACATTGTATTTGAGCAGTAATACAGTATCACTTCGTTTTTGTATTGCTAAAATGCATGTATTATAAAATTGCACATTAGTATATATAAAAAGTATTGCACAAAATCGATAATTATGTTATAATACTTTTGAAGTTGCAAATACGCAATAAAGAGGGTGCATTCAATGAACTATGAATACATGAAAGAGTTTATTTCCAGAGTACCGACGTACAAATTTGCAAAACAAATGGGTGTGCATCCATCAACAATATTTCGAATCAAACAGGACAGAAAGATAAGTCCAAAGCTGGTTATAAAAATGCTGGAGCTTAGACCAGAAGGTTTTGAAATTGAAAAATTTCTGGGTGAGTCAAAATGAGTATTGATGAATTGGTAAAAAAGATTGATGAAATTGAGAGAAATATCTCCGAGATAAAAAGCTGGATTATGAACCTTAAAGGTGAAGAAAACAGAGATTTTTTAACTGTTGAAGAACTGAGAAAGAAGTATAAAGTTGGCAAAAACTATTTGTACTGGCTTTGCAAGAACAATTACGTGGAAAACAGGTATCTGAACAGGAAGTATTACATAAGCGAGAAGTCCTTTATTGAGTATTTGAACAATTCTAAGAAAATACATTCAGAGAAAAATAGTGTAAAAGATATGCAGAGCAGTAAATCTAAAGTATTGGAAATAGAGAATAAACTTCAAGAGTATTTAGCGAGCATTAAATAAAAAAAAGCAGATGGGGGAGGAGAATACCATGGTAAGAAAACTTTCTCAGGAAAAAATTAATGAAATTCTAAGACTTTTTTATGAAGAGCACAAAAAGAGAATAGAAATACACAGAATAACGGGGGTCTCACGACCTACAATAAACAAGTACATTAAAGAAGATCCCCGCTACTGGAATGAAGTAACATACAGAGTATTAGAAGCTAAGAATCGTAGAAAAGCTCAATGGCGTAGTTATCAACAAAAACGCAGGGAAAGAGCAAAAAGAGAATTATTTGATGAGACTTACGAAATCGTAAAAAGGCAGCACTTTCAGGCTGTAGCAGAACTTTCATGTCATAAATGGCCATGCGCTGTAACTTTGTACGAATTTTTGAAGTCAGCTTACAAATGGGTCAGGGGAAAATTCGTCAGAAAAGATTGTCTGGAAGATGGTACTCTTGTTCCTGCTACGCTGCCAAAATACATTAAACCGGTACATACACTTTCAGAAGGACTTAAAAGAAAGAGAAATACTGTCATCAATACAGCAAATAACGCTCTTGCATATTAAGGTGCTTGCCATGATACAAATAACCAAACATGCTATCAAACGTTACAAGGAGCGTATCATGCCGTGCTCTGACATTGAAGCTGAACTGCGCATTTTAGAAGCTACTACTCGTGGTGTTCTCCTCTCCCGGAGAGGAAAGTATAAAGCTATTCAGTATGGAAGAGCAGTGCTAATTGTATATGAGCAGAACAAGAATATTGATGTTGTCAAAACAGTTGAAACTAACAACTATTCTGGCTGGTGGAAAAAGAAAAAACGGGGATAACAGTGCTGTGCTGCAAGGTAGCACCTGAGTTCGTACACAGGCAGCGTCCCGCACACGAAATCAGGAACTGAACGCTGTAGCATTGTTATCATTGTCCTGTTGCGGTGGGCGGGGCAGCAGGACAAAGATGTAGTAGGCATGGTGTAAAGCAACATGCCAGACTGTGGCTCTGGTATTGTGGGTTCAAACCCCACTGCCTACCCCAGAAGAAAAGTTTGCCATCAAAAGTTAGCCGTGTGGAAGGGGTTATTCTACCCTTCAACACGGCTTTCGTTTTTTTTAGAACCTGCCAAGGGGGTGAGATTTTGAATGACCTGAATGGGATTGTAAAACCTGTTACACCAGAAGAGCTTTCAAATATTCTGACACGGCTTTTTGTAAATCTTCTGCACGTGGTTCAAAATTTCATTAAACCAATTACCGGATTAGGGATAACGATCGCTGTGCTGTTTTTGTTAGTAGGCTATATCTTTCACGTCAGTACTGCCAAGAAATTGGGCGCTTCGATACTTGGCGGTGTGGGACTTGTGGTGATAATCTACTTGCTCGCTCCATATATACTTGGCGTCATTTATAACTCAGTCAAATGAAATGAGGGGGTGCAGTTTAAAATGAACAAAATCAAAAAATTATGGTTCTCTGTTTTGACTGCTTTAACTCTTGCAATGTTACAGTTAACTGCATTTGCTGACAAAGTTGATGTCTCTGGAATTGTAGAAACTCAAGATACAAAAAAAGTAGTGCAAGATATTATCGATGCTGTGAAGACTCCGATACAAATTGTAGCAGTTGGTGCAGCCGTAATCTTATTTATGGTAAGAAGTGCATTACTATCAGCGACTCAGGATGAACATAAACAAGCACAGATTAAAAAATCATTTGGTATTATGATTATTGGCTTAATTGGCGTATTCTTTGCAGCATCAATTGTTGGTTTCATAGTCAATGCGATTAATAAATGATTCAAAAGTCCGCTGAATGATTCGCCAGCGGACTTTCTTTTTTTTATCAAGAAAGTCGGAAGAGAATAAGATTTTAAAGAGTGGAAAAATTTATGTGTCAGCAAAAAATAAGGAAAGAAAAACAGTATATTTTGTTTCAGATGATATTTCTGTTTTTTTTGTCCTACGTTCTAAGTATGATACATGCCAAATACTACATCCAGAATGATACATTTTGGCACTTAAAAGCAGGAGAATTTATGGTTAAACACAAAACTGTACTTAACCGTGATATATTCTCCTGGACTGTTCCAGGTGCTTACTGGTACTCACATGAATGGTTGTGGGAATTGACTTCTCCCCGCCTCACAGAGGCGAGGATTCCTGACAGCTCAGTTCAGGCTGTCTTCCCAGTAGAATTTTTCACCCACGGATGGGTGTTCCATTCTACTGGGCAACACAGGTGGGCTTTAAACCTTACACCTGTGGGGCAGGCCAATCGCCCTACTACCAGAGGATTTTCCCCTGTATACTTTTTGTAGATGTTTATAGCTCCAACACCATCCCTGTGATATCTAAAACCACATTTGCTGCACTCATAATTCCTGTTTTCCGGCTTATTTCTACTTCCACATACAGGACATACCTGTGATGTGCCATTCTCCTTTACCTTCTCGAATTTTATCCCGGCAAATGTTGCTTTGGCTCTAAGTCTTTTCTCCAATCTCTTGAATAACCACTGATGTATCTTCTGACCAGCAACTTTGTTGCACTTCTTATTTTTTCTTATTCCAGTTACATCGCCCATTACTATTGTCCCAATACCATTTTTCACACAATATCCTATTAAGTGGGATGTGTATTTTTCCAACACATCCCTGATTTGGTTCTTAACTTTCCTTAAAATTCTTCTCTTGGCTCTCTGGAGTCTTTTCCATCTCTTTGAGCCTTTCTTGCACTTAGATAGTTTGCTTTGTATTTCTGCAAGTTTCTTGTTTCTGTATCTTATCAGCGAATTTAAAATCCCACCATTGTATATTGTCACATGTTTTCCATCAAAACACGTCATCGGATGTATTACACCAGGGTCTACTGCAACTGCTCGGTCTTCTTTTTCTGAATTTGCTTGCTTGTCTGGAATTTCGACAACTACATGCATATAATACCTGTTCTTGTCTGCATGGTAGATAAGTTCCGCGTACTTTGGTCTTGCTTCAAAATTCTGAACTGTTATTACTATCTTTTCTGCTCCTTTCATGTTTGAAAAAATTAGATTGTACCCATCCTGTTTTATAGCCGAGTTCTTAAAACATACTTTGTTGTACTTCTTGTTCCTGTATGGTAGTCTTATCTTTGAAACATCCTTATTTTTCTTTTTTGTCTTTTTGATTTTCTTTAGTGTCGCACTGTATGCTGCCCATACCTGCTGATATGCTGCTTGTTTGCTCTGACTGTGAAGGACAAAATCCTTCTGGTGCATCCACAATTCCATGTATCTGTCAAATGTCTTTCGTGATATTTTTATCCCTTTTTTGTTCATTCGCTTTAGAAAACTCACAGCTTTAGAGTAGATTTTGCCTGACTCAATTGAAAGTTCTCTTGCCAAAACTTGATATTCTTCTGGGACTGGTAGAATATATGTCTTATCCATCTTTTTCTGCCCTCTTCCACTGGTTTTCTATATACTTTTTGATTGTTTCTGCAGAAACATTACCTGCACTTGCCACAAAATATGCTCTTGTCCACACTGAACCCTTCTGTTTATACTGAGGAAATTTTTGTCCTATCTTTCTGCCAATAGCACCTTTTATCACATTGATAAGTTCACTTGGAGAATATCTTGGAAGCGCTGAAATGAACAAATGAATATGGTCGGGCATTATCTCAAGCGCTAAAATATCAAACTTGTATGCCTTGGACAATTCTTGTATTGTTTCTTCGACTGTCTTTTTCACCTCAGGGTCTTTTAAAAAGTCCTTACGATATTTTGGTATCCAAACAAAGTGGTAGTTGATTAAGAACTTAGCATGTCGTGTTGATTTGTAGGTATTCATTATAATCTATCCCGCTATTTTTAAAGATTTGATTCAATTATATCATATTCGGTTCTCATTTTCAATCATTGCATTCATCCCCGTCCTAAAAGGACGAGGCTTTCTGCAAAATATTTTGTAAAGACAAATGAGCTTTACAACAGACACTGGTGGTTTCTGGGTAAATACAAAATCGTTCACAAACTCATAGAGGTGTGGTCTAAAATTTTTCCGTCCAGAAGTTGCAAAGTTGCTTTTTTTTCAGAATCTTAATCTCTTTTTAAACTTGTCAATGTCTACAACGGGACAAACCCGTTGAAATATAAAAAAACATTCATACTGGGAGGGTGATATAGGTGATTAAGAGAATAGCTGAACTTCTTAAAGACCAGTGTAGAAGATTATTAATCGCATTACTATTTATTACTATTGTCTCTGGATGTTTTACAAAGTTCAACCTAACTTTTGCCGCAGACAGGGTTCTTAAACCAACATCATTGGAATTGCTTGTTGATGGTTTTAAACTGCCGGTGTATGAAATAGAAAAAAACTATTTTGTTAGTGTTAGGCAACTGATGTGCGTTGGTTATGATGTATACCAGCAGGACGATAAATGTATCATGCTTTTTAGAAATCCACAAAAACCAAAACACGTTGTTTATCCATCGACCTATGTGTATCGAATAACTCCTAAGCCATACTACAGTTGTTATATCGATGGTTATAAAGTCCCTGTAGTATTTATTAGCAATGAACCTTTCATTTTTGCTAATGAGCTATTCAAAGAGAACAAAGTTGAAAAAACCGAAAGTGGTTATAGCATAATGTTACAAGAACCTAGAACATATGTAAGAGAAGAAACAATAGCACAGTATCTTGGAGAGAAGAGATTGATGGATGATGATGTGGTTATGTATCTGGTTTCTATGTATTACTTTGATGTAGCACACAAAAAGACAGGCAAAATAATGCTAATAAAAGACGACACAGAATCTATGTCAAAACTTTTATATCTCTACCTTATGCAGCCACGTTTTATTGTGTATCGTGTTGCAATTGAAGCCCTGTACTTCTCCGATGCTAATACAGAGCAAAAGAAATTTTTAGAAAGAAACTTAAATGGATTACCCCTTTGGCTTGAAAATGAGTACATGAAACCAGAAACCTTTTTCAAGGACTTGTTTATAGCTAACCTGAACAGAAAGGCGTGGGGTTCAGATATATACCCACAGTTGCAAGGAAATACTGTACGGTTGTATAACCTGACTACAAATGTATATTATTCGGTGTCTATCAAAGCAGAAATAGATACTAGTGGTGCAGATAATATTATAAAAACTTTCACATTCAATAATGTGACATTATTGCCTTTAGGACAAACTACTATTCAACTGCCGGCAGGCGCAAAAATCAAAAAGATAATAAGTGTTCAAGGAGTGATTCTATGAGAACATTCAAAATTCCACTGGATGAAAAAATAGAAGACAAGGTCATAGGGGGTATCATGACGTGGAAACAGTTTTTAGTGTCTGTTGTGCCTGCACTTGTTGGTTTTGGCTTATTTTCTGGACTCAAATTTCCTATCTGGCTTGCTGCAATACTCGAAATCTTTATCCTTGCTACAGGTGTTGCTTTTGCGTTTCTTAAAATCAACGGTGATGAACTGGATGTGTTTTTGAAAAAACTTTACAAGTTTTACACAAGCAAGAAGACAATACTCTACAGGAGTGATGATTGACATGTCAGACCTGCTTATTATTCTCATCGGCGGACTACTAATACTTGGCTACAAGTTGTTTGAAAAAAGAATAAAAACAAAGGCGAATCTAAGTCCTTCCGGGCAAAAAGTACAGGGAATACAAAAGGTTGATGATAGAAACCAGTTAAAAAGAGTGCTGGAGATAAAAAATATTCTGCCAGATGGAACTGTAGTTATGGACAATTTCAGATATGTCAGAATTTTTGGACTGTCATCACAGGATTTCGATTTAATGAGTGAAGCGGAGCAGGAAGCTTTTGAACTGAGTCTGATGTCGCTCATGCGTGCACTTGATGTACCCGTTCAATTTTTCGTAACAACACAACGAATTGAAACAACCCAGCAAGTAAATGAAATTGAGCGGTTTTTAACACAAAACACAGCAACTATCAATGAGAGTCTGAAGAAGTACTGCGAAATGCTCAAAAACGAACTTTTGCAGCTGCAAAAACAGAAGAGTTTGTATGTACGCAAGAGTTTTGTCACCGTCTGGGTACAAGAACAAAATGAAAAAGTAGCTTTCGAAAAGTTGAACGACAGAACAAAAAAGGTGCTCTCACTTTTTAAAAACGCTGGAATAAAAATATATCAGCTTTCCATGCCAGAAGTGCTGCAACTTCTGCACGATGAGCTTAATAAAAACAAAATCTTCAAAGTTGATGAAGCTATAAAGAATCATGCCCTGGATTTATATAACTCCGGAAAGAAAGGGGTTGTTGTGGATGATTCTGTTATCGAAGAAGTCTTCGGAGAAAAAGCAAGAGAAACAGCATGAAGTTGAAAATCAATCAACAAAAAATAGTAGACTTGATAAAAATGCTCTGGGACTTTTAGATCTCGCAGTCCCTGACTGCCTGCACCTTGAAAAAGACTACATCTATCTTGGTTCAGAAAGATATGCAAGAGTGTATGTACTGGCAGTACATCCGTATGAAATCAATATTGGCTTTTTCAACTCATTCTTCAATCTTGGTCAAATAGCAATTTCAATCTATGTTGAACCTGCTGATACAGGCGAAGTAATAGTGGACCTTACAAAGAAAATTACAAAATTGAAATCCAATGAAATTGTGAGTATGCAACAAGGTAAAAAACCGGACTACCGCAGGATAACCCAGGCAGAAGACTACGAAATGCTAAGGGCAGCACTGCAGCGGGGTATCGAAAAAGCACTGTATGTCAAGGTTTTCTTCACAATCTTCGCAGAAAGTTTGGAAAAACTGAAAGAGAAATGCGAAGAATTTGAATCACGCTGTGCTGCCTACAATATCAAACCACGCTGTTTGAGTTTTGAACAGCTTGAAGGATTATTAACAGTGCTACCACTCGGGAATCAAAAGTACCTTGAGCATCAAAGAACATACACAACAGGTTCTGCTGCGTCCACCGTTCCGGTGGGTAATACGGATGTCTACTATGAAGGCGGTGTATTCCTGGGATATAACCTGCTCACCGGTGCACCTGTTTTTTATAACCAGTTTGCACCGGAACTCACCGGTCCCCATATGGCGATTTTCGGAACAGTTGGCAGTGGTAAGTCCACGACAATGAAAACAATGCTTGCACGGGCTGCTGCGTTCGGATTCTCTGCCTGTGTCCTGGACCCGGAAGGTGAATACGAGAAGCTTATCAATATGCTTGGTGGAAAATATGTAAAGGTCAAAAGTGGGGAAAAGATTGGTCTAAACTCTTTTGAGCTGGAAGTAGAAGAAGATGAGGGTAAAAGATTTGTAGACATTGACTCGAAGATTTCAGAAATCAGATTTATACTCGGCATCATCTCTGAAAACTTCATTGGTAAAAAGCTGGATGGAATACAGCTGGCTATAATCGAAAGGGCTGTCAGAAAACTATATGCAGACAGGGGAATTGATAAAAGTCCGGAAAGCCTGTACACAAGTTTCGCTACTGACAGTCAGGGAAGGTTTTACATTGGCAAGGTAAAGAAGAGATTACCGACACTCAGTGACCTGAGAGAGGAACTTTTAAAAGAACAGGAAACCCAACAGCTTGCAAAAGCGATGGAAGTATTCACAGGTGATGGGACTCTTGCTTTGTTTGACTGTGAGTCCCAGATTGACCTGCAGGAAGGCGATAGAATAATAGGCTTTAACCTGAAAGAGTTTGACAAGGATCCATTTCTTAAGTTTTTCGCAGCAGTGAATATACTCAACTGGATCTGGAACAAGTTCTCACACGCTAAGGTGAGACAGCAAAAAAAGGTTGTCATCTTTGACGAAGCCTGGATGTTTACAAAGTACGAATCAACAAATGACTACCTTGAATCACTTTCTCGACGTGGAAGAAAATACAAAATATCACTTATGGTTGCTTCACAAACAATACTCGAGTTCTTGAATACCACTGCTGGTCGAACAATGCTCAACATGTGTGCGACAAAGTTCATATTTAAACAGGAAGCGGACTTAGCTCAAGAGACGGCAGAGTATTTCAAACTTTCGGACGCAGCTAAAAACTTCCTGATGACTGCTGAGAAAGGGCAGGGAATTCTGGTAAATTCAAAAGAAAAAGTTCTTCTGCAGGTGACTCCATTCGCATTTGAATGGGATTATGTCACAACAACAAACTTTTAAAAATTAAGGTCACTTTTTTGAAAACCGTGGTATAAAGAAGAATAGAACAAAACTTTTGAGGAGAAATGCAAAGTGGAACAATTTGTTTCTGCCATCTTCTACTGGGTCAAAAAAGTGCTGTATTTCCTCTATGGTTCTGAGGGAATAAATTCTCTGATTGCTATATTCTATTTCTTTACTGACAGACAAAAATATGAACAGATAATCAACCAGATACCGGCTGTTGCACTTTCAGACGACGTAGGCACTGCTCTTGTTCTTGAGATTATTTTGATTGCGATAGAAACAGCAATATACATCTGGCTTGTAAAGAAAATTAGATACGCTTTTATGTGGCTGACACGAAACGCAAGGAGAATGCCTATATTCAATCTCAAACCCGGTGTTGTGCTCTGCCTTGTGCCCAGGAGAAAGATAACAATTAGTTCGCAGAAGGATGCAATAAGAGTTTTGAATACCTTGAAAAACTACAACAGAAACCTGAAGAAGTTTATACTCTGCCACGAGATTTCGATGTCACTGCTGCTGGACGAGAACAATGAACTTTTACTTGCCTGCATTGACAATCACGGCGACTGCTGGGAAGTTAACCCCATGGCACACGAAGTGGTCTACAGCTACAATACATCTCTTGGCGGCAAATGCAAAAAAGTTATAGTTGCTCACACACACCCCGCAAGAGTTGATAAAAACATGATATACGTCGAGAGCACAACCTTTCCTTCCAAGAGCGACTATAACTCTTATGAGTTTATCAAACATGCTATCCATCCCGTGAGAGTACTTGACGACCTTGTACTTCCAGCGCTCAACCATGAACGTGTTTTCTCCATTGCAACAAATAAACTGCTGCCAAAGAAAAGGTTTGGAAGGCTACCAAAGTTGTATTTCAGGGAAGTGTTTAACACATTCAAAGAAGATAAACCTTTGCATCCCACAATGATTGGAATCAGGTTGTTGTATGGCGAAAAGAAAAATACTCCTAAAAAAGAGGAGGTTTTTGCAAGATGACGGGATTAAAAAAGTTAAGACTTACAGTCCTGACAGCATTCCTGTCAGGACTCTTTCTTTTTTATCCTGCAGTCTCTTTTGCCAACCCAGCAGCAACAGGTAAAACATTTATTACAAACCTTTCTAACAAAATAGTTTATGTGGGTATTGGTCTTGTTGTCATTGCTTTTATGCTGGCATTTTTAAAGTTAATGTTCACCCAAAACGAACAGGAACATGCCCAGACAGCTCAATGGCTAAAGTATATTGTCATTGCCTGCGTTATTCTGGGAATTTTCACATCCATCATAGGCGTAATTTTAGGGTTTGAACAGAAATTCACAGATGCAATGAAAGTGCTGCCATCAAACCAGCAAGGTAGTGGTTCAACAAACCAGATAAATGACGACGAAGACATAACTTTCATTGGCAGGGTTATAACATGGATATTAAATGCAATTATCCAGCTACTTGAGTGGATTGGAAGACTGGCAGGTTTTAAACCACTTAACCAACTGCTGTTTAACAATACCGTGTTCTCTGAACAGGAGTTTAAGTTTTTGCTTACATTCTATTCATTTGCTGCTGTCTGTGCCACAGCTTTCATTGTTCTTATGGTTGGCAAAACTGCTATCCAGCTCACTGTATCAGGTCTTAATACAAGAAAAAGAGTAAATCTAATGGAAGAAATCACAACATGGTTTTATGTTGTTTTGCTGATTGCTGCAGCACCATTGCTGTTTTCCTTTATGTTCTGGTTCTTTGAAAAACTCACTGACTGGCTGTATGCTTATGTCAGAGCTGAGACAACGTATCTTGGCAACGTCGAGGGAAATGTGTCAAGCATAGCACGGTTCTTTGGATTCGGACTGGACGAAAACAAAATCGCACAAAATGGATTCATAGACACCTTGGCACTTGATCTCGGCACATCCAATCCACTTAACACTGCAATTGTAAAACTCATATACGCTCTGCTGTATTTTAAGGTTAATCTGATATTCCTGACACGAAGGATTATCCTTGGTGTGTTTTTCCTGTTCACACCGTTTGCTGCTGCTATGTGGGGGATTAAAAAAGACGCAAACGTCATGAATGTGTGGTTTGGTGAAGTTATCACAAATGCGTCAATGGCATTCTTCTACGCATTTACATTGCTTGCAGTTTTGCACCTTTTCACAGCAGTAGGTCTTGATGGCTGGCTGTTTGGAGCAATAGCTATGTACTCCGTACCCAAAATAGCTGATACACTCAGAAACCTGTTGCAGAACTATTTTGAAAGACTTAGCGGTGTAGATGAAATGTCGCTGGCTAACCCATTCTTCAGCAGCACGCTCGCAATGATGAAAGGCGCTCAGAACGGTTTTGTCCATGCATTTGGCGCTCAATCTAAAACAAGTGAGTGGTCTACTGTAACAAGCAGTGGTGGCGAATCAAATGCTGGCAACCCGGCAGGCGGATTTAGTCCGGGAGGCGGTGGTAGCGGCAGCGGTGGTTCAGGTGCAACGTTTACTGGCTCTACCAGCAGAACATTCGAAGGTGGACCAATACCGATGGGCGGTTTTTCAGGTGTGCCTGCTACCGGTGGTCCAAAACTTGAACTTGAATTTGCATCAGCTTCAGGTTCTGCCCACGGTGGTTCAACAACAAATCCATCGGACAGTCCTGCAGGATACAGAAATATCTACGCAGATACCGACGCAACAAGGAAAGCTTTCGTGAGAAATTTAAACGCAATGACAGCCGGAGGCAAATTATACAGAGCAGGACAGTTCCTGCAGGGTATTGGGGAAACACTGGACAGAGACAATCCCGCTTTCCAGGCCTTCTCATACCTTGCAGGAGGCGTAATGAAATCTGTCGGTGCAGGTAACAGGATAGGACAGGCTATAGATCTGACAACCCTTGAACGAATGTCACACATGCAGGAGTATAAACAACACTTTGCTAACCTTGCCCCAGTAGTCAATAAATTGACTTCCGAAGGCAAATATGGTGTTGTGATGGATGCTATAAGAAAAGGTGATGCAAGCATTTTAGCTAAGAACGGTATAGCTATGACAGATGAGATTTCAAACTCTGTTTTGAAACTCTCTGAGGCATTCAAAGGCGAAAGAGAAATTACAAGGAAACAGCTGGGTATCAATGAAATAGTTGCTGCTAAAAAGCTGGGACATGGTTACGAAAACTTTGAAAGGTACTTTGCACAAAAACATCCCTACAAAGACGCAGCAGAAGCGTTTATATTCAAAGTCTAAAAAAACAGACCCTGCTACTTTTGGACAGTAGCAGGGTTTTGTTTTTGTGAAAACATGTTCCCGGTAGTTTTTGCAGTTTCGCTGCGGTATATTTCTAAACAAACAGAATACGAAAGGGGAGATTCTATTCATGCAAAATAACAACCCCAATTTTAATCCATTTGATGTGATGGTGGATATAGGCGAATGCTATGCTAAAGTGGTTAAACTGCCCGAAAATGAAAAAGAACTTTGCTCCGAACCGGAATGTATTGAAAATGCTAAGTACATGGTCGTGTACGAAGACAGCGATGAAAAAGTGTATTTATGTAAAAGACATTATGATTTTATCAGGACAAACACTTTTTGCTATGTTATCGAAAACATCCTTGATAGCAGCAGTGTTAAAGAAATACCGGTGGTCTTCGGTGAAAACAGAAAAACAAAAGTCTCATACATTGGTGAAATCAGCAGCATACTGCAGGAAACTGAAGAATATCTCAAAGCAATGGGGTTGCTTGAAAACGAAGAAGTGCTGGATCAGGAGACTTTTTTGACAATGCTCAGGTCCTATGACAGGGTTGCATATGCGGACGTGATTGGAGACAGAGTTTTTGCCTATCTTCTGGACGAATTTAACGACGAGTATGTAATAACCGAAAAAGAATGGGAAGAAATCAAACAGAGATTGGGGGAGTAAATAGCATGAACGATATGCTTGATATACTGGACAGAGCAAGAATTGCTCTGCTTTATCCGAAAAATGAGTCAAAGAGAGAAAGAATTGAATATGAAGTGTCTGACAGCATGCACTGTTCAATCTGCGGGGAAAAAGCGTACTACAGACTCTCCAGAACACCTGTATGGTTCTGTACACGCCATTACAATCAACTTTTAAATCGTTCACTGTGGGATTTCATTGACAGGTATCTTATTGAAATGGACCCGCTTGCTGTTCTGTATCTCGAGTATAAAAACAAAAATATCAACCTTGAAGTGTGGTTCGATGACAAATTGATGAAAGGAATTCAATACTACTTCAGAAATGTTGGATTTAGAAACTTCAGACTGGATAAAGAGACGTTTCTGACAGTTATTAGAAGTTGCAGTGGAGTTGCATATGCTGACTGGATTGATAACAAACTCATAACCTTCATGATACCCGTTCATGATTGTCTGATTACAAAACAGGAGTGGGAATTTATAAAACAAAGGGTGATTAGAAAAGGACTGCTCAAGAAGGTACAAATAAACAATAAAAGCCCTGATTATGATTTCTAATCAGGGCTGAGTTATATGCATGGGGGAGGAGAATACCCCCAACTGTTTTCTGCAAACTATTTAAACGCAAACTCATATTTTGGCTAACTGCTCAATTTCAGTATACCAGAATAGAATGCGAACAAAAAACCGAACACTGAAAAATTTTTGCCTGTGAGAAAACTTTTATTCTCACAGGTTTTTTTTTATTTTGCAGACAACTAAAAATCTAAAAGGGGGTTGATAAAAATGAAATGTGCTGTTGATATAGGTTTTGGCTTCACAAAGGCTATTTCTGAACAGGGAAGGGAAGTTGTTTTCCCATCCGCAGTAGCAAAAACAGTGCTCACCGACCTCGGTTTTGGTACATTCAAAGACTACTATATCAACTACAATAACCAAACATATGCCGTTGGCAAAGCTGCTCTGGATTCCATCGCTCCAGAAACTAACTTCACACCTGAAAGATTTACTTCAAACTTTGCTAAGATACTTGTGCTTACATCTTTTCTGGCAACAGGCATTGAAGGTGAAGTTGAACTTGGACTGGGTCTGCCACTTATGTTCTACAAAACGCTGAAGGATAAAGTCAAGGACTACTTTGAATACTCAGAAGACACAATCATAGACAAAGAAAACATCGCACATAGCTATCACATCGTCCGCTGTGAGGTCTTCCCACAGGGCGTTGGTGCATTCTTTACCCTCGACCAGCAACTGTCAGGTAGATATTGCCTGGTTGACGTCGGTTTCAGAACAACAGACGTCGTAACAGTCGAAGTAGAAGAAGAAAATATTGAACCGCTTCTCGATTTGTGCTTTACAATTGATAAGGGAATGTCACTTGCAATTGAAAAACTCAGTTTATTATTCGAGAGAAAATTCAATGTCAGCTACGATTCAAAGTTCCTCATGGACATCCACGAACGTTCATCCATACCTGTTCGTGGCAGACAGGTAAATATCGAAGAGATTAAAAACGACGTGTACCAGACTATCGCTAACGACATCGTACAGTCGGTGCTCAAGAAACTTCACAACGAACTCAATTCTCTCGGTGGTATCTTCGTCGCAGGTGGCGGCGCTTTCTACGCTGCCTCAATACTGCAAAGAACATTCGAAAATGTACAGGTACTTGACAATGCACAATTCGCAAACGCTAAAGGGTTCCTGAAATTGCTCACTGTGCTTGAAGAGTAATACCAAACAAAACTACACTGTTGCTGGATTTGACAGAGTTTGTACTCTGTTTTCGTATTACCACACCCCGAAAAATGCGTGTAAAATAAATAGCGGTAATACAAAATTAACAAAACAAATGCATGAAGTTCAGAAATAGCAGGCTGTGAAATGGTATTACTGAAAGGTGGGCTGCTATGAAAAAAACCCTCACGGTCAAAATCGATGAAAATCACCCCATCTGGAAGGAAAAAAATAAAAGTAGAGTCATACTCGATGCTCTTGAACTGTACTACGCTGCTAAAGCCGTCGTCACCGGCACCGTCAAATTAAACACTTTGCCAGTCAACCCACCCACCGGTAACGAAGAAAAAAATGAAATAACCAGAAAAAAACAAGCCATAAAATCTTTCCTGAAAGCTTTCTCCTGAGGCAGGGCCTAAACCCTGCCTGCTTCTTTTTTTATGAGAAAAATACTGATAGAAAGGAGAGCAGTTCTATGAACAAGATCCCGAACGATTTCATACCGCTTATCGAACATCTCACAAAATGGACAAAAGAACTAGAATTTTCTGTCTACCAGATACGTGAAAGCCTGTTTGCACTCCAGGATAAAGTTAAATTCTACGCAAGCATCATCGAAGATATTCATAACTACAAAATTGACACTACCTTTCTGTCGGATATAACCGAAGCAAAATACGAAGACGACATATTGACAATCTTAATTTACGACGTCCCACCTGTCTACAAAGTCGCTACTCAGTCCGATGCATTGAAATGGAAAGAAATGATATACAGCGCTCTGTCCAAATTACCAGAAAAACCATACTTCGAAAAAGCTCATATAGTCTTTGAATTCTATGTACCGCACAGCGTTTCAATTAGAGCCGACACAGATAACCGAATGCTGAAAACATTAATAAATGCCCTTGTTATAGCTGGTATCATTCCGGATGATACAATGTACCATATGTCCTTCAGCTGCTTCGGTTACCCCATAGAAAATATGTTTTACAAAACCTTGATAAGAGTAACTCACCCTGATAACATACACAGAATCATAACAGCAAAGCCCGATATGGATGTAGCAAACAGAACACCAACAATGCCTGCACAACTCTACAAAGGACAGATAGAGAAATATATACGTAAACACCATAAAAAGGATAACAATTTACAGGTAAACAAAGTACAAAATAACCAGATGAATACAGAAGAATTGCTGTAAAATTTTGTTAAAAGAAAAGACAAAAGACAAAGTGTTGTCAGTTATACCACTCGACATACCGCCCATTAAACCATATGGTACAACTGCATAAAAGTACTTAGTTATTTGTACCATGGATAATACCACCATTTGTACCATGGGATATACCACCGTCTGAAATAGCAATAGAACAGTTTTTTGTCCCGTAATGACAAAGTGATGGGATAGGAACAGGAACGCAAAACTAAGTTTTGCGTTCAGAAGTAGCAGCAATTTTTCACTGCAACAGAGTAGAGATGAGATAATAGCGGCAGGCAAATGGTAGAAGCAGGTAAATAGCAACAAAATCCAGTAGCATAACAATTACCAGTAGCAAGCCTGCAAAACTTCAGATTTTGCAGGCGATATTACCAGTAGCCACCATTAAAAACAGACACAAGCGCTTTACAGGGCACAAAAAGCACGACAAGCAATTAATGACAAAGACCAGTAGCAGAGGGGTGTTACAAGAAATGGTACAAATACAGGAAAGGGACAGGAAACTAATAGAGTTGATATTAAAATTCAAGATGGTACCGTTCAGAGTAGTGAAGGAGATATACAATACAGGGAAAAGGAGCGCATATCACAGGCTTGAAAAGTTGAAAGACGACGAGATAGTAAGGAAGATAAACAAGGAATACGTGACACTTGGCGAAGAAGGCATGAAGTACGTTGAAGACGAGTATGGTATAAGGTTCAGTCCGCTGCCCAATCCAAGGAGACCAATTACAGTAAGCAGGTGGAAGAACGTATTTGAGATAGGTTACAGACCATGGATACGAGACAATTTTATCACGTGCTGGGATATAAAAACAGAAAAAGGAATAAGCGACAAGAACAAGGTACTGGGTGTAGCGAACGATTATGGGATATTCAAGATACCACGAAACATGAGCAAGAAAGCGATGACGGAGATAATAACGGACATGAACGAACTATGCGATTACGGGGTAGAGAAGTTCATAGTGCTCTGTGACGGAGCAGAGAGGTTGCAGGAGTTTACAGACGTAGCAAGCCACAAAACCACAACAAAAGCAAGAGCGATACACATAATTCCTTACACCAGTAGCGGATTACAGATAATGGACGTGATAATCAGCATACCGGACTGGAAACAAAAGATAGCAAGAGTTGTATATGGTGAGGTAAGACCCAGCAGTTACAAAGGGATATTTGATTTTGAAGCGGGAGGCAGACAGGTATATGTAGGTATAGACGGAGAAATATTGAGCAAAAACAGTGTAAAGAGCAACGTTATGAGCGGGATTAGAGGCGGGGGAGACTTGTCAAGAATTTTGTGTTTCCAATTTATAACGTAAATTGTAAAGTTGGGTTATGTTGTTAATGCATTTTCTAATGCTGGGAACTCCATTTTTCCATTTTGTACGGCGTAAGTTCTCTCGCTGTAAGTAAATATTAATTTCTAAGACTTCAACAGACTGAAAGTATCCACCTGAATTTACTCTAATCTTCTCAATCATGCTATTTACACTTTCAACGGCGTTTGTGGTATAGATATGCTTTCTTAATTCCTCAGGGTATTTCATATGTGCAAGATAAAACTCTGCTTTTTCTGATATTGCTTTAATAAATCGAGGATATTTTGAAAGGTATCCATTGCAAAGTTCTTTAAATTTCAGTACAGCTTCGTCAAAATCGGAGGAAGAAATTCTAAGTCTGTCTAAACTCTTGTTAAAAGCTGAAGCATCTTCTTTTGTCATATGTTTTCTGACATTACGTTGGAGATGGACAAAACACAGTTGATGGTCAGCAAGAGGATAAGCAAGTTTGACAGCATCTATAATACCAGGAAAGTCATCACTTATGACAATTAAAACTTCTTTAAGACCTCTTGTAATTAAATCGTCAAAAACTTTCATCCAATCAGCCTTATTTTCTTTGCCAAAGAAAGTGTAGATACCAAAAATATCTTTTTTACCTTCTAAGTCGATGCCGAGGACAACATAACAAGTAGCTTGTTTAACCTTAGAATTATCCTTAACTTCACAATGATAACCATCGATGATAAGAGCAAAAGTACTTGTTGGTAGTTCTCTTTGTTTGAATAACTGAAGTTCATTTTTAAGGTCTTCTTTGATTTTTAGTATTTCATTTTCGGAATATGGAAGATTCAAAGCTTTCAAAGTTTGAACAAGGGAACTTTCGGAATAACCATTGACAACTAAAGACATAAGAAGGTCGGTGTACGAACTATCAACTCTTTTGTAGCGGTCAGGGAGGATAGAAGGTCGGAAATTACCAGTACGCGTGCGAGGGACAGAGATTTCAAGACTGCCAACAGGTGTTGCAAGTTTTCTATCGTAAAAACCATTACCTTTGTCATTGTCGTTTTTAGCAAGGTATACTGCTCTTTCCGATAACATAAAGCAATCGAGCAAGTTTTCTAAGAGTTGCTTTAGAGCTGGGCGATTAGGATCATCTTTGGAGCAATACATATTTAATACTTGCTCTACAGCCATGTTTTTAGCAGTTTCGTAAATTTCGTTTTTATTCATTCTCAGTGACCCCCTTTGATGATTATTTCAATACTAATTATACAGTGGACACAATTTTATTTTAACTCCCGTATACTTTTTGCTTGACGAGTTTCCGAACATTGGTGAGATACCGGACTTCCAGGAGAAGATAGCAACAATACGCTCCAGAAGATTGCACTGCAGTATAATCTTTCAGAGTTTAGGACAGTTAGCGAAAATATACCCGCTGGACTGGGAGAACATAATAGGGTGTTGCGACACGAAGTTTTTCCTGGGAGCGAACGATTTAAAGACAGCGGAGTATGTGTCTAAGCTACTGGGGACAAAATCGATACACACAAGGTCAATATCGAGGCAAGGCGGGCTTGAAGGTTTGATAGAGATAGAACGAATAACGCAGTCTGTGGGTAAAAGACAGCTTTTGACCGAAGATGAGGTGCTGAGGTTTGAGGACGAGAAGGCGATAGTGATGGTAAGGGGTCACAAACCGTTGATTGTAGAGAAGGTGGACATAAGCGAACTCAAAGAAAGTAAGCAACTGACTGCACGCCCTGTAAGGGAGTATATAAGACAATGGGCAATGGCAGTACTGAACCAGCAGCAACCTGCACAGAACACGGCAGGGCAGGATAGTACAAGCACAACAACGCAACAGACTGCACAAACTGGTGTGACAATAACCCAGCCACAGCCAACCACTACCCAAACACAAACCGCTCCAACACCATCACCAGATGAAGAAGAATTATTATAGGGTCTGAAGGTTCAAAACACCAGACCCTATTTTTTTAGAAAGAACAAGAGGAGCTGATATCGATTGAAAATACCGATATTGCCCTACAAGGGTGAAGTTTTTGAAGAAGTGAGGTATGCGCACTTTCTGCAACAGATAGGGCATACCACTGCTCCACTGCCGATGAAAATACTATCGTTTGGGGGTTGCAACTATTCATGTCTGTATTGTAAGAGAAACGGGAACAAAAAAGAAGGGAAGTATATCAAGGGCAGCATATGGACCGAAACGAGCAAGATAATAGAGAAGATCGACGAACATTTAACGCATGGCTATGTTATAAGGTTATCTGGTGGTGATCCGTGCTGTTTTGGTAAAATCACAAAGATAATAGCAAAGTATGTGAAGAGGAAAGGGGGAATGATCAGCATAGCACATAACGGCTCAGATCCTGAATTTGTTCAGCAGTTGATAACCTACACAGACTTCTGGGCAATTGATCTAAAAAGCATAAGACCGGACAGGTTCAGAAGAATTACAGGAACAGGGGACAAAAGCAATGAATACCTGAACAACACACTGGAGAGTATAAGCATGGTATCATGGTATAGTATACCGATTGACGTGCGCACGGTAATATTTGACGACACAGACGAAAGCGAACTAATTGAGATAGCGGACTTTCTGAGTTCCTGTACCAATCCGAACCTGTACTGGACACTGAGGCTATACAAAGGGCAAGCAACAGGTGGGTTAAAACCACCTGAAGTGGCAAAAGCAACAAGCATGGCAAGACGAATAGGCAAAATGTATCCAAAACTCAAAATAGGGATACGTGGAAACTGGGATGGCAAAAGTGGATTATTAGCAGTATAAACAAACAAAAAAAACTAAGTTTGCAAGAAAGGAGAGATATTACAATGCTTAACACAAAAACAGATAAAACAGATAAGAGGATTCAGAAACTGCAACAGGCTTTAAGGACAGAGAGGATTCTACTGGGAGAAGTTATCACGAAAGAGCAGCAAGATGGCAAATGGTATGCGGTGGTGAGATGGAAAGGACTGAGACTCTACTGCGATGAGGCGGAACTTGGACTGCAACAGCAGGTGAAAAACAAAGCGGATGCCCTGCTTGGAGCTTTGATTGAGTTTGTTGTGGTAGCCCAGCAGCACGGCAAATTTTACATTTCAAGGGTAAAGGCAATGGAGAAGAGAAGAAAAATCTGGCAGGAGAAAGTGAAAGAAGGTGATATTGTAGAAGGCAGGATAACAGGGGTAACACCACGCAACGCATTTGTTGAAGTGTTAGGGTATGAATTTGCCCTGCCAGCAGAAGAAATGCTGTGGAATTACACCAACGACCTGAGAAGACACTTCAAGATAGCAGACAGAGTCAAAGCAAGGGTGATAAGCAAAGATCCACCACAAATAAGCGTCAAGCAGGCATACGACAGCCCATGGGACACACCACCGTGCGTGGAAGTTGGTCAGGTTATTGTTGCTCCGGTAGACGCCATTGCACCTTTCGGGTTTTTAGTCAGGCTGGACGACGGCAAGCAGTGTCTGTGCCCGCCATACTCAAATGCAAGAGAAATACCAACAATCGGTACAAAGGTGGTGGTACAGATACAGAATGTCGACCTTGAGAAGGAAAGGATTTTTGGCACAATACAGAGAATATTGAGATGAGAGGGGGTGATGTAACATTGCAAACCAAACTCATACCGGCAAGAGAACTGCTGGACAAGTACGACAAAAGACCGGCATGGCAGAAGAAAATATCTGATATGATAACCATGATGCAGATTATGCTTATCAAAATCAAAATAAAAATCAAAACAGCTTGCGAAAGAAAACACAGAGTGGTATAATAATAACAGCAAATGGGCAAAATACAAGAAAAATGTATCTACAGGAATGTAAAAATAAAAGCTCCGGTTGAAAAAGGCCAGAGCTTTTTGTTTTTCGTAAACCTTTTAGCATGGAGTGATGCAAACATGGCGAAAAGGATTTTGTTTGAGAGTATTGATGAGTACTTGAATTTAGCTGAAAAAACATTGAAAGACACCGGATTCAAAAGCAGGGTCTTAAGAATGTTCAAAAAACTTCCGGCAGGCGGTAAAGGAGTAATGATAGAACCTTTTCCAGTAGTTGTAGAAAAATTTTCAAAACCAAAATACAAATTTGAAACTTGGCTGATAGGACATGTTCAATCTATGGTAACAGGTGAGATACTGTTGTTTTTAGCAAGTACAGGCAAAGTGGTCTGTTTTAGCAAAAGCACCTGCAGCAGAGAAAAAAAGCTCTGGTAAAAAGCCAGAGCTTTTTGTTTTTTTTTTTGGGGTGCATTTTCAAAAATCGTGGTATAACAATAATAGCAAGCAGAGAAGGAGAATTTGCCAAATGAGCATGGCAGCATATCAACTTTGCTTTGCTGAGTATGTCGATGCACTCAAACAAGAAATTTTGCAAGAACTTGAAAAATTCCAAAAGTGCTTAAATACCACAGACAAAGAAAGCATGAGAAAACTTCACGAGATTGCAAGAAGCGAAGAAATCAAAAAGCACAGAGATTTTCTTCTAAGCGAAAGTCAAAAGATAATAAACACGTTTTTTGCAGACGGCTTTGAAATAGAACCTGAGAAGATAGAACCTGTTCTCATCCCGGTAGAAAACGACGCACAGAACAGCATATTCAAGACTGCACGATTCACGTGGAGCCTACCATACACAGAAGGTTACGGCAGAAGATTAAAGTTTTTGGTGTTTGATAATCACAACGGCAAACTGATGGGGATTTTAGGTTTGCAGTCACCGGTACTGGGACTGAAGGCAAGGAACGAGTATCTGGGACTTGGCACGGGTGCAGAAAAACTCAAGTTGCTTAACCGCACAATGGACATATACACACTTGGGGCAGTGCCACCGTACAACTTTCTGCTGGGCGGCAAACTGATAGTATTAAGTGCAGTTTCGAACGAAGTGAGGGAAGCATATCGCCGCAGGTATGAAGGAAAAACAACAGAAATAGAGAAGAATACAATAGACGGGCACTTGATAATGCTGACAACCACATCTGCATACGGCAAAAGTTCAATCTACAACCGTGTGAAGTACGGGGGAAGACTCGTTTGCCTACCAGTAGGTTATACAAAAGGTCAGGGTGCTCTGGTATTGACAAGCAGGTTTTGTGAACTTGCAAGGGAATATTTACAGAGCAAGGGAATAGTGGTGAGAAGCGGTTATGGTAACGGACCGAATTACAAGTTTCGTCTTGCAAAAGTGCTGGCAAAACAGCTAAAATTGGAAGGGATTGATACTGAACTTGTAACCCACGGTGTTGAAAGAGAAGTGTACGTTTTCCCGCTGATTAAAAACCTGCATGAGTACGTCAGAGCACCGGATACAACTGAACCTGAATACTTTGACTATTCATTCTCAGACCTTGCAAACTACTGGAAGGAAAGATACTGCCTGCCCAGGAGTAAAAGGAACATGGAATGGCAGACATGGTGCAAGGAACAGGTGTGGCAGGACATAGCAAGATTCTTGTGAGTTTTTTTAAAAACAGAGGAAATTTTTTAAAAAGCAAGGGAAGTTGAAATGTCAAATAACACCAGCTGGTTTATTATTTTGCAAAGGCAGTGGAGAGAACAAAAGAATGAGGAAATTTCTGAATTTGAGGAAGGTGGAATGGAAGTTCAGAACTATTCCTACATTCTTTCTACATTTAAGAAGCATGAAGAAGCTGAGGAATATGTAAGACAACTTGTAAAAACCATAATCCAGCAGGACATGATAGAAATAGAAACAATACAGAATGCCTAACAAACAACAGGCAAAAAGCCTGTTGAAATAAAAACTTATGGGGGTGTATAGTCAATGTCAAAGGAAGAACTTATCAAAGCAATGTCCCAGAAGAGCGGACTGACAAAGAAGGAGTGCGAGAAGGCACTGAACACATTAACAGACGTTATTACTGAAACCCTGGCAAAAGGGGAAAAGATTCAGCTTGTAGGTTTTGGTTCATTCGAAGTAAGACAGCGTGCAGAGCGAAAAGGCAGAAATCCGCAGACAAAAGAAGAAATCATCATCCCGGCGACAAAGGTGCCTGTGTTCAAAGCAGGCAAGATGTTAAAACAAGCTGTTGTAACAGGATAGGGCAGGCATGGATAAACCTGCCCTTTTGTGTTATTTAGCAAGTAGATAGAAAGGTGGGTGGGATCATGAATTTGCAAAAGCAAAGTCCAGCAGCTCTCCTTATTTTCGAGATTAGCCTCTTGGCTATCTACATTCTTTTTATATCACAGATGAACATGGCATATGCTGATAGTTTCACACTGCAAAGTGCTCATAGCTTGTATGCAATCAAAGAAGCGAAAAAATGAGAAGATTCTTTAGACAAGGCTAACATTTGTTCGCTATTGAAAAACAAACCACATGAAAAGCAGGTTTCTGCCCGTGCAGTCCGGGGCAGGTCAGCTCGAAAGCCCGGACAGAGAGGTACACAGTCACAAAAAACCAGCAAAATCAAGGATTTTGGGTAACTGCAAATTCGCAAAGTGAATAAAGGCTTAAAAATCGCATTGCAAATGTGCAGGGTAATATAAAAATACCTTTCATGCAAAAATCGTTCAATGTAGGGCAAAAGCAAACGGTTTCATGGGGTATTTTTGGGGGGTGAATATGCTGAACTTCCAACTTCAATTTCAAGACCTGGGTGTTTCCCAGAAGTCTTGAAAATACTGAGTTTCAAACCCAACCGGAATGCGTTCCGGGCTTTGGAGTCAGCTGAAACGGCAACAGACGACAAACAGCGACGGAGTTTTCAAAAGGGAAAACCGACAATAGCGAACAAGTGTTAGCTTAAAGTTAGAAGGCAATCACAGGGCAGGTTTTAGCCTTTTGCAGCGGTTGACAACAGAAAAAGCCAGTTCAAAAGCCCGGACTGGTATTCCTGCCCGGTAGAAAAAAGCTGTTGCAAACAAAAGTTTTTGTGGTATAATAAAATCAGGAAGTGAATATCGAAAAGTTTGCCAATGAAAGTTAGCCCTGAGCTGGGAAGCGGAAGCTTCCTTCTCAGGGCTTTTCGTTTTCTGTAGTTCCTTTCCTGGTAGTTAGCAAAACAAAGTTTGCAGGGGGGGAGTTTGCAATGATGAGATTCAGAGACGTGATAAGAGAATATGCTCGAAAGGGCAGGGTCAAAGTCGACTGGTACTGCAGGATCTTTGTGCGTCCAGTAACGAAAAGAACTGGATATTATGAAACGACGACGTTCGTAGTAACAACAGAAGGGGTTTTAAACGTAGCCGATATGCAAGGAATCGAACTGGATGACGCAATTGCAAATGCACTAGCAAAATTGCCAGAAGCGATGGATGAAAAAATAGTAGCTATTGTGCAAGAATATATTCCTGTTTTTCATAACAACAGAACAAAAACATATATAATCACGCCTTATGCGGAAGCGGACTTTGATCGGGCCAGGAAAAAGATATCACTTGTAAGGATGGCTCCAGAAACGATAAGAGCCATCCTAGAAAGAGCTAAAGCAGCAGGACTGTTGTAAGATAGGACAGTCCCCCTGCCCTTAGTAGTTAGCCAAAAAACAGTTTGCAGGGGTGATATAAATGAATACTCTTATTCACAAACGTCCTGTTACAAAAGAAGAAATTAGCGAAGAAATTAAGAAATTTATTGACTACTTTGAAAAAGAGGAACTACCGGTTGTGGCAATATACGAGGCAGAAGACCTGATATACGACCTTGCCTACTGGGCACAACCGGTAGCAGACAGCTGGCCACTCGGTGGCACAATATGGACGTACGACTTTGAACATCAACAAAAAACGTACCTCATACACCAGGGTGGCACAATAGAAAAAGTAGATGAATTTGAGTTTTTTGAACAGCAGGTTTGGAAGGTGTTTGAAAAGTATCCCCAGAAGCTTTTATCAACAAAGTACATCATTATTGCAGAAATCCACTACGATTCAGCAACAATTTGCTATACAGAAAACACATCAGCAGTCCAGAACAAAATTCTTGGTACAATCGCACAATGCAGGAGAATTAAACAAGAAGCACAGAAGCTACTGGCAGGGAAATAGAAGAACCCTGCCTTCTCCCTTTTGGAAGTTTGCAAAAACAAAGTTTGCAGAAAGGGGAGAGTTTGGGATGTTAGAAACCAAAATCAAAGGTTTAAGTTTGCAATTGCGAATGACCAAATTTGACGACAACATTTTGCAATGCATAAAAAGTTTGCCGTTCCGTGAATATGACCCTATTGAGAAGACATGGACAGTTCCCATATTTGAGAGGGAGATGTTACTCGACAAATTCAGGAAAGCAGGCTTAACAGAACTGGAACTGCCTGACGTTGGTGAGAACAAATATTTAGAAACCGAACTCAACCTTGAAATATTCAAAGCAAAACCATATCAGCACCAGATAGAAGGTGCAAAGTTTCTGTTGTATACCCAAAAATGCATACTTGCAGACGAAATGGGTTGTGGCAAAACGCTTACAGCAATCATAGCTGCTGTACATGTTGCAGGACCAAAACTGATACTTTGTCCAGCAAGTTTAAAACTTAACTGGGCAAAAGAGATCAAGAGTGCACTTAAACAGCCACCACAAATCAATATTTTGGGTACCAGCAACATTGTAACAGACGCAGAATGGTACATTGTCAACTATGACGTATTAGAGAAGTATATAGACACATTATTGAACATCAAACCAGCAGTTCTCATTCTTGACGAAGCACATTACATCAAAGCTGTCAGTAATTCAGGAAAACCGGACTCTAAAAGGGCAGAACTTGCGCTCGAACTGGCAAAGAACATACCATACGTGTTTCTGCTAACAGGAACTCCAATAACTTCAAGACCACGCGATTTGTACAACTTGCTCAGGGCAATAGAGCATCCACTGGGCAAATCAAAATTTTTCGATTTTGGGAAAAGATACTGCAATGGCAAGCAGATCAAGATTGGGTCACGCTACGTATGGGATTTTAGTGGTGCAAGCAACACAAAAGAACTACACAGTTTCCTAAAACCATACATGCTCCGAAGGACAAAGGATCAGATACTTGATTTACCCCCCAAGACAAGACATTTCATACCTGTGGAAGTGGACTTAAAAGAATACAAAAAGAAGCTGGCAGAATACCTATCACAACGAGGCAGCACATATGCAGAAGAACTCGTTATGCTAAATGCGATGAAAAAGCTATTAGCAGAACAGAAAATAGACAGTACCATAGAATTTGCAGAGAACATCATAGAAGAGGAAGGCGCAATAGTAATATTCACAAACTACAAAAGTGTCATTGAAGCACTCACGGACAAATTTAAAGACAATTGCGTAGTTATAGACGGCAGCACACCACAGCAGAAACGACAGGAAGCGGTCGAGATGTTCCAAGACGGCAAAGTTCAGGTCTTCATAGGCAACCTGCAGGCAGCAGGAGTCGGGATCACACTCACCAGGGCAAAGTCAATGATAATAAACGACTTTGACTGGGTACCAGCAACACACATTCAGGCAGAAGACAGAATACACAGAATTTCACAGGAACAAAAGACAAATATTTATTATTTATATGCAGACGGTGCAGAGATAGAAGAACATTTGGTTAACACACTTGAGAGCAAACTCAGAGCAATCGAATCAATAATTGACGGAGAGAGAAAGAAGAACATCAGGAACACATCAATGCTTGACGACATAATTAAGAAGTTAAGGGAAAACACCCCAAACAAATAACATCTGCTTATACAGGCAGGGGTACAAACTCCTGCCTTGGTAGTTTGCCAAATATAGTTTGCAGGAGGGAATTGGTTATGAATAAAACAAAAATCGAAAGTGCTAAGGAAATAATTGAAAGCTACCTAAAGACAAAAAGAGATAAGGAATACATCTTGCTTGCTGACATAGCAAGTTTGGCTGACAAAACAGCTGGCAAAAGCTTGTTTGACTCACTTTCTGCATACGGACAGCTGGTAAAAGCTACAAAGAAGTGGATGCCTGCAGGAAAAGTAACAGGTAGTTGTAGCGGTTGTAAGTTTGGTTGTAATCCGGTAGCAGTAGACCAACCACATAGCTGTGGCAGTCTACTGGTGGTTGAAAATCCTTACTACGGGCAGGGATAACCGCCCTGTCCTGGAAGTTTGCAAATAAAAGTTTGCGGAGGTGCGCTGGAGATGGGGATTATCCATGACCTTGTCAAGAATTTTGTGAGAGAAAACTGGGACAGCAACAGGTTTGTCAAAAAAATACTTCTTGAACAACCAGAATACTGGTCTGGGAACACGGACATTGAAATTGTTCAGGGTATTTATGACGCCCTGGTATATGGTGCAGGACTCGAAGATGAAAAAATGAAAAGGTTTTTCAACCAGTATAGAAGCGATATTGTTATTTATTTTCACAACTTCATTGACAGGGCAGGATTTGATGATTTCTTTGTCGTAGATGCTGAAACACCGCTATACAGGTTCATAATGGCAACCGTTCTGGATGATCTTGCATATTGTCTTGGATGGTATATTGTAGAACAACTTGAGCAGGAAGTCTTTCCGGAATTGCAGGAAGCAGATTGTCTGGAATGTGCTCTTTCAATGTTGTTACAAATATTACAGGAACAGGAAAAAGCAGAACTGAACTGAGCAGGGGCAATTGCCCCTGCCCTGAAAGATAGGACAGAAGAAGTTTCTTCTGTCCCTCTCCCTTTTTGGTAGTTGGCAAATTAAAGTTTGCAAGAAGGGAGAGGGTTTTGCATGTCTGATATGTTAGCAAGAGAAATCAAAGGAATAAAAGAAGTCAAAAATGCTTTTTTAGCAACACTGGAAGAACTCTTCAACCCCAAGTACCCTGTTCAAAAACTCAGCTGGGGACGGGTATGGAGGACAGTCAACAACAAGCTCAGCAAAGACAATTCATACAAAAATGGGTACGGTAAAGGGAAACCATACCCGGAAAAGGGAATAATCCAGCTATTAGAAGCAAAATTTGATGGTACTACACTGGAACTTAAAGGAAACAGAGTACTATTTAGCATTGTCAGAACACCCAATGGTTTTGTCGAATGCTACAAACTGACCCAGCAGTTTGAACGTACACCCAGAAGAGAAGCAATAAAAGCAATAGAAAGAGCACTCGATACAGACTATACAAACCTCAATGATATGTTTGTAGAGATGTACGCATACTGAGGCAGGGTTTATTCCCCTGCCTGTGGTAGTTTGCTAAATACGGTTAGCGAAGGAGTGTTCATGATGATAATCAAGTGGAACAGAGACGGTTATCCAACAGCGAGATCCTTGAGGGAGTTAAAGAAAAAAGTCAACAGCAAAAACTTAAAAGAGGCGATAGAAGCTTTTTATGAAGCGCTGCAGGAAAACTACTATGGTGATGAAGTTGTAGGAATCGAAGAAGTAGAAATAAGAGGGGAGAAGAAGAAAGTCTGGGGATACCACACTCTGGGCTGGAGCGGCAACGAAGACATAATTCGTGTTTTGCAAACAAGTGTGCTTTTTGGTATGCTTCTGGAAAGATATGATGCAGGCGGACACTATTACTTCCGATGCAAAGAAGACGTTTATTGAGGCAGGGTTTTGTCCCTGTCTCTTGTAGTTTGCTAAATGAAGTTTTCGGCAAAAACAAAATTAATTTTTCCCAAAGGGGAGTACATGTGGTATAATCAAAGTAGAACACTCCCCTTTGCTCTGGTAGTTTGCAAACAAAAGTTAGCAAAGGGGGAATATAGATGGAGACAGGTACGATGCCAAACCAGAACAGCAAACCCGGAAAGTTGCCAGCAATAACTGCAAGGTTGCTTGACAACAAGATTGATATGCTGCGACTGGAACTGAAGCAGGAAACAGCAAATATCAGACGCGAACTTGCTGAAGCAAGAACAGAACTTAACACCAGAATTAACGAAACAAGGACAGAACTCAACGGCAAAATTAATGAACTCAAAGCAGAACTGCGAAATGAGATAGCTGATTTGAAAAGTGAAAATGCCAGAGAATTTAGCAGTATTAGAAACGAAATTGCTATGATCAGGAACGAAATTGCCGACATCAAAAATACTTTTCGCTGGAACACTGTCGGTATAATAGCAGCACTCCTGATGGGTTTTGCAGGTATAATTGCAGCTATAATTATTCCACAGATGATACTAAACCATCACTAAAAAGGCAGGGGATAAAAACCCTGCCTTTTCTTTTATCTCACATTCTCAATTTCCTTCTTAATCACAACTTCTATTCCTTTCATTTCCCCAAATTCAAGTACTTTCAAAGCCATTTCATGATAGAATTTTTCTTGTTCTGGATAATTGAGCTTTCCATAATTCCAACGTCCGAACACTATCCTATCTACAAAACTGATGCTTTCCAATAGTTTTTCAATATCCTGTTCAATGATATCCGGAGTGGGATAAGGCTCAATGCTAACCCATGTTTTAAAACCGCACATGTGCATTGCAAAAAGACTTTTCAGACGTTCATTGATGGGTGCTGCGTTTGGTTCGTATTTTTGCCTGAACTGTTCTGATAGCGACACCAGCGTTATACCAAAACTGTTCTCAGGATGGGCTGAAACTTTTGCAGCATCAATTGTATATACACCTTTGGTTAGTACCTTTACAGGAATACCATAGGAGTTAATAAGCACAATTACATCGCATGAAAGCTTCACAACTTCTGGCTGATTGTACATAAACGGGTCTGTCGCAAAACACATATTAATGTATCTGGCTTTACCTTTGAGTCTGGGAAGTTCCTTTTCTAAAAGTTCAATCGTGTTTTCAACAATCTTGGGTCTGGTCCAGTTCTCGTATGTGATATTTCTAAACCGCTTGTTCATCAAAAAAGCATAGCAGGGATACCTGCACCCATGCGAACAGCCCAGAACATGGTTCAGAGCATAATCACCATACTCGACACCAGTCTTGTACAGCAGCTGTTTTCTGTTAACTCCTTCCACTTTCATCATCCCCTAAAACCATAGTTTTCAGTTCTTCGCATTCTCCTTTTTAGAAGACATGCATCCAAAAACCTTTTCTTCATCATCCCTTTCCAGTATTCACGTTTTCTTTCCTTTGCCGCAGTATACAGTAAATCTAAATCTTTCATTTTTTCGCACCTCCAGAATTATTGTAGTTATTATTCGCCCGTCGTACAATAAGATGGGACAACGGGCATTAACAAACCTGCAACTTCCCGGGTATCCTTGCAGACAATGTATGCATGGTTTTGTTCGATATCATGGTATAGAACACAACCCAGAACTGTGGTTATGAATTCATAATACACCCGGGAATAGGTCGCAACTCTTAGTTCTTCTGTCGCCTTCTTCTTAAAAAACATGCAGACAATTTCTTCTTCTTCATCACCATTTTTAAGTACTCCAGAAGGAATAAAGTTCACAACATTTTTGTTCTCAAACGTTGTTTTTGCTTCTAAAAGCTTGCTCAGGACATTTTCATATCTTCTTGCTTTTGCTTCTTCGTATGCAGTTTCAGGAATATTAATAACAGCTGGATAAAGTTTCTTTCTAACATCGACCGGCACAACACTGGTGAACACCGCAAAATGACCATTGACCAGGATACCCTTGTAATGAAAAACAGGAGTGAATGGACGAAACAAAACTTTTTCCAGTATCAAATCAAAACTTTCTTCTTTTTTCATCTCTCTCAACCCCTTTTTCAAGTTAAAATATTGCCGCTCAGAATCATCAAAATCAACTTTGCACCATCATGAAAACCACTCCGGTAACTATTTAGTTCAGCAAGACTCAAAAGGTAGTTATGTTTGTCCAGAAGTTGATTAATAAGACTCAGCACCTTTTGCTCATCCTCAGCAGGGATATTTCCTTTCATTTCCCTTACAAGACTCTCAAACTCTTCCTTGACTCTGCACCACTCGTAGTCAATTTCCAGTTCCTCTCTGTGTTCAATAACTGCGTCATAGATAAGATTCTCCAGAAGTTCTACTATTGGTTGTCTTGGCATTATTCATCACACTCCTCATCTCCCAGATCTTCATCATCATTAACGTTCCGCATGTATTCTTCTCTGTCAATCACAGTGATGTATTCTTTTTTAATGTGCATGACATCTGCCAGCAACTTACGCAGAGCTTCTACTTTTTCAGCTGTATCAACAGGACGGTTGACTTTAATCTTTGAATACACTGGCACATAATTGCCATTCTCATCAACACCCCATTTTGCTTGCTCACTTACCTTGAAATAAACGTATGGCATTATTCATCACACTCCTTTGACAGAATTTCTTCAATTTTAGCAATTAATTTTTCAATCTCACGAAGTTTTAAATCCACAATAAAAGCCATAGTATCTGCATAGTTTGCTGCTTCTTTTAGACCTTTTCTTAGCAATTTAGATGCCTCCTTCTTGAGTGTGTCTTTCAAATTGCGTTGTTCCGCAGAAACACCATATAAAATATCTCTAATCAGTTTTAGCTCCTGTGTTTCCAGAACTATACCGTAAAGATACTCTACTGTTTCACACAGATTCTTGATTATGTCCCTGTCACATTCAGAATAAACAGTTCCTTTTGTAACCATAACATCAAACTTCATTTCCCTGTAGCGCTTTACATCTTCAAGTGGTAAAATCATAAAAATCACTCTCCTTCATGGTTTGAGAATATATCTCCTGTAACCTTACACTTCTCAGCCCAGTAGCCTAAATCCTGTCGCAACATCTCGTTCTTCTTCTCATCCAGAAAATAAACATAAAAACCAACATGCTTATTCCCATACTCACCAAATTTAATGACTGCTTTTTCAAATTCTCCCGGTGCAATTTCAATTTCTACCACATCGTCCTCATAAATATCTTGACCAAGCCTGTCAGACACACCTGTATATTGCCCGACAGTTTCAGGTATGACAAGTACTTTCGCAATATCAATATCTTCTACTTTCATGTGAGGAATTATTGCAACCTCGAAATTCCAGCGGAGATAATCACCATACAACCATTCACCAGTAGCTTTGCTTTTACCACGAAAATTTATCTCTCTTGGTACTTTCATCTACTTTTAACCCTCCTTTATTAGAATTTTAATCATCGCCTGTGATGTTTGAGCTTTAAGTACAGGTCAATTACATTTTCAAGGTGCTTTTCAATCTCCTGTTGTTTTTCAAAACTCTGCTGGGTTTCCAAACCTTTGCACAGTTCCTTCATCTGCTGTTTGAGTTTTTCAAGCACTATCCTGCGAGTTGTGTTCATCTTAAAGCACCTTCTCTTTTTGCTTCCTTTACAACATTAATGAAATACTTTTCAAACTCTTCAAGAATGGCCTGTCTACCTTGTCGGTCACCCTTTTTAAAACACTCTTCAAGCCTGTCATAAAGACGCATAAATTCAGTTGCATGTTTATCTTTAATCTCCTGGGGGACAAATGAATAGGAGTACTTAAGACTCAACCTTTTTAGCTCAGCTATTGCAAATTCTATAAACAACCTATCCATTTCCCTTTGCCTCCTTTATTCTGTCCCATTTTTCTCTAGCGCTTAGCCTGCGTACGCTTTCATAAAACAACTGATAATCTGCTGCCCAGTAGATGTCTATAGTGCCTATCTTGCCCTGACGATTCTTTGCTATTATGATTTCAGCTTCGTTTTCGTTTGCTTCTTTGTTATAGTAGGACTCACGATAAATAAACATTACTTTATCGGCATCACTTTCAATTCCGCCAGCCTCACGTAAGTCGGATAAAACCGGTCTGTGATCGGCACGATTATCAGGTGCTCTACTGAGTTGTGCCAGAGCTATTACTACGCAATTTTCCTGCTTTGCAAACGACTTCAGACTGCTACTGATGTACTCTATTTCATGCCTTCTGGATTCAAATCTGAGTTTTGAATTTAGACGTTGTAAATAATCAACTATCACAATGTCAAGTTTTCCTTCCTTTTGTCTGATTCTCTCAAGTTCAGTCCTTATTTCTTCAAAGTTATTAGTTTTATCAACCACATGAATTGGATAATAGCATGCAAAAGTTCCAGCTTCTTCATAATACTTCTCAGCGTCGGTGTCTTTTTTCTCAAGTACTTCTATTGACACAGGACAAAAACATGCCGTAAACCGGTCAATAATTTCGTCTTCAGTCATCTCAGCCGATACATATACAACAGTCCTTGGTTTGCTGTGCTGGTCAATTACAAGATTGGCTGCAAGGTTTACCGCAAACGCACTCTTGCCCATTGCAGGTCGTGCAGCTATTATTACCAGATTACCACGGTGCAGTCTCAACATTCCATCAATCCTTGTATAGCCCGTCAGGATCCTTTCATCTTTTTCGCCCTTTTTAATGCGTTCAATAATCTCTTCAATAACTTCAACTGACTTTTTAGAAAGTTTTGTATTTGCGCGGCGAACAACATTCATGAGTTTTTCAACAACCTCAGCAGGTTCAACGTCCTGCTCTTGTTCGGCAATTTCTTTAAGAAGTCGTCTTATTTTTTTCTGTTCACTAATGTGCAAAAGTTCCTTAGCGAAACTTTCAGCAGCAGCAGTGGTAGGTGTGTTACATTCCAGATTCAACATGTATTCTCTCAGTTCCGGCGGAAGCGCAAGATATGCATCACCAGTATTATATTCTGGATTCTCCAGGTACATCCTTTTAAAAATTTTGTAAATTTCCTGGTGAGTTCTGTTCTCAAATTCAAACTCCTGCAGCAGGTACTCTTTTTCTCTCCCTATCAACCACGCCACCAGCAGCGTTTCTTCCAGAATAGATGTGTTCTCATAATACATGGTTTAACACCTCAATCAGGTAGTTCCACGGATTTCTTATCTCTGTGGATTTAGAACGATCCACTATGATGTCCACTGCTTTCTTTAGTCTGTTAAATCCATGTAATTTTCCAAGTTCCAGCAGAGAATCCCTTATTTCCATCGGTTCACATTCCTTTATATACTGTTTTTCTTCCGCTTTTCGTATCAAACCAAGAAAAGGATGAAATATCTCAAATATAAACCTCTTCATTTCTTCTTTTTCTTCAGGTATTAAATCTTTTTTATTATTTATATTTTCTTTACTTTGCTTTAGGGGGTTATTGTAGACATCTTGTTGCATTAATGACATTTCAGAGTGCATTAATGCAACATTATCACTACATGAATTAGAATTATTGTTTACATCATGTTGCATTAACGGACTTGTAGACGACGTTAATGTTACATTAACTATATTTGGGAAATCTGTTGTATCTATCAAACTGTATTCTTTTATCATCTCTACCTTTTTACGCCTTTTTGTTGCTTCCAAGTATCTTTTTTGAATACCTTTTGATGTAAGAATTTGATACTTTTCGTAAAGCACTTTGTCAAACAGCCCGAAATTAATACAATCATTAATAAACGCATTCAGAGTATTAATGTCGACATTAATGTGACTTGAGAATGGGTTTATGTTAACATTAATTGTATCTGTATGATGGTTATTGTTGACATTATGTTGCATTAATGTTTTCTCAGATGACATTAATGTAACATCATGCTGCACTAATGACTCTTCAGAATACATTAATGTTACATTAACTATACTTCTCAAAAATAATAATTTTTCTCTTTCTGTCCATGGATAGTAATATCCATTCTCATAAATTTTGCAAAGCAGTTTGATATAAAGTGCGAAACCAATAAGGCCGTATTTTACTTCTATGAGTTGAATTTTATCGTTGTTTTCTATATCTACATCCAGAGGAAAATACTCTAAACCTTTTTCAGCTGGTCTTGCCATTGTAACCACTCTCCTGAAAACTTTATTTTTTACGTTTTTTCTCTTGAATAGCAGAATAAAAACTACTGTTGGTAATGCTGATCTCAACTTCCAATGCCTCAGCTATTTTTTGTAAGGTTGATAAACGTGGAATTGCTTTAAAATTTTCAATTTTGCTTAACTGTTTAATACTAATACCGGTCTTTTGTGAAAGACTCTTTAAAGTAATTCGTTTCTGTTTTCTTGTATTTTTGAGAGATACTATGATTTCTTTCATTCTTGCTCACCATCCAAGTATATTTTATACCAATAGGTTAAAAAAATCAATATATTTTTTACTTAAAGGTTAAAAATTTTATTTGTGCTTTTTAAAGTACTCTGGTAAATTAGCTTTGTGACTGTAATTTAGCTACTAAGCTATATGAAAGGGATGATTCTATGGATATAGGGAATCGCATTCGTTACTTTCGTAAACTGTACAATAAAACATTGAAAGAGATTTCTTTAGATACAGGTCTGTCTATTAGCTTCATATCTAGTATTGAAAAAGGGATTAAAAAGTGTTCATTAGAAAACCTGGAGGCAATATGTTCAGCAATAGGAGTTTCTTTAAGTGAATTCTTTGCTGAGGACATGCCAGCAGAAATTAACGAACTTTTAAGTATTAGTAAAAGTCTTGACAATGAAAAATTGAAGATTTTATTGAAAATAGCAAAAGCTCTTAAAGAGTAAGTTGAATTTATCTTGTTTTTTTTGACAGACCATTGGAGCTCTTAACTGTTTAAAAGCCTGTTTATGATTTGAGCTTTTTGATAAGCCGATTTGAGTCTTCTGGATGTACCGCCAATTTCTACAGGACAGCACATCTCTATAAGTCTGTCAAAAATACGAATTCCAAGCTTTTCTTTCAACTCTTCAAGATCATAGTTTGTTGTTACAATCAGGGGCTTTTCATCACGGTACCGCATATCCACAAGCATGTACAGCTTTTCCACAGCCCAGCCGGTTGAACTCTCAGCACCTAAGTCATCTAAAACTATCAAATCAGCATTTTTAAAATTATTCAAAACTTCAATCTCCATCTCACCGGAGGAAAGTGAATATAACTGTTTGAGCTTTGCAAGAAAACCTACTGTAGACACTGCAATGACAGGATAAAACCTGCTTAGAAGATAATTGGCGATGCAAAATGCGATAAAAGTTTTGCCGGTTCCGGGTGGACCATAGAACAAAAACCCAACATTCTGTTTTTTCATCTCTACAAACTGTTCGCAGTAGTTTTTCGCAAGACGGTAAAACTGCTCATTATCAGAATCTATTCTGAAGTTTTCAAAAGTACATGACTCAAACTTTTTATCCATAAGCGAAAAATTTCTTAATTTCTCAAGCCTCAGAGCTTTTTCTTTTGCTTCCTGAAGCTGCTGCTGCTTTTCATATTCATGTTTCTGGCATTCACACGCACATGGGAGTTTTCTTACCACCCCCAATATCTCAACTTCAGTCCAGAGCCTGCTGCCACATACAGGACATACTTCTTCACGATGTACTGCTTGGTCCAAGACGAATAACGGGGATTGAAGCATACGGGTCGACATCGGGATCTGGCTTTTTTCCAAGCCTGATTGGTTTGATGATTGAGTATGGGTCGTCTGGAGGAAGTTCACTATATTTTCTGCTGTCTTTCTTATGCTTTCCATCACTACCACTCTCCTTTTTGCTGTTTTTCAAAACATTAATGAGATACCCTTCAGGTTTTTCAATCTTCTTGTTCTTAAGTCCCCATTCAAGCCTGTCCAAAGCCCACAAAACTTCAGTATAGCCGTATTGATTGTACAGTTGCCCCAGCAGCGAATAGAGCTTTTTGTCATGCTTGTCCGTGATTTCTTCAAACCTCTTAACAAGGTCTGCTATCAATTGCTTGTTATTTACTACTGGTGGTGAATTGTTAACATCTTCCCCAGTAGTTTCCTGTACCTTCAAACCCGCTTCTGTGTTAACGTTAGTTAACTTATTATCTTTTAAAACCTCTAAATTATCTTGATTATTATTTAGAGTGCTAGTATCATTATTGTTGTTGTTATCAAAGATATAAATATCTTTGATATTTATATCTTTCTCGTTTTGCGGGCTTTGGTTTTCAGGCTTTGGGGCAGACTGCTCTGAAGCCTGTTTTTCTGCCTTTTCTGGGTTTTTGTTAGATGATTCCATGTAATTTTCCACTGTAAAATTCCCCTGTAAATTTACACTGGAATTTTCCCCTGTATTTTTCCACTGTAAATTTTCACTGGAAATATTCAGTGTATTTTCTGACTGCGATTCGTTTAAATGGTAGTTAATAAATGAATTCAACCTGTATCGAGTAGGTTCACCTTTCCTACCAGTAACAAAATCTATTAGTCCTGTGTCTTTCAATCTATTTCGCATTTCTAACAATGTCTTCTCAGAGATTTGAGCAAAATTTGCTAATTCACAGTTGCTTATCACAAACCAGCCGTTTTCATCCGCATGTTGGCTTAAAATCAAGAGTTTATACCACAATAGCTGAGCCAACGGCGGTAGGGAGTGAGTTTTGAGCCACTCTTCGAACAATTCTATTTCTTTCTGGATGTTCATTTTCTTTCACTTCCTTTCATAAACCAGCTGACAGATATCTATTTCTAAAGCTTCAGCAATCTTTTTTGTAATTTCAATTGATGGATTGGTTTTAATACCTGCTTCAAGTTCACTGAGATATGATTGAGAAATTCCAGTTAATCTTGCTAATTCTTTCTGAGTAAGACCTTTTTCTTTCCGCAGGTTTCGTATTTTCTTTCCTATCATATCAATCACCACCACCAATTTATATTATATCGCTAAAGTTAATATATTGCAATAGAGTTTAATAGATTATTGTTAAGGTTATAATCAAAACTGGGTTTGTTTGTGATAATCTATAAATAGCCAAAGTTATAAGGAGGCAATTACTTTAATGGACGTTGCAAGAAGAATTATTGAACTTCGCAAAAAGTATGGAATAAGTCAATATCAACTTTCAAAGTTAGCCGGTGTATCTCAATCTGCTTTATCAGAGATTGAACGTGGCATAAAACAACCAACTATCACTACCATAGAGAATATCTGTAAGGCCTTCAATATAACCCTTGCTGATTTTTTTGCCGAAAAAGAACCTGAGATTCCACCTGAAGTAAGAAGTCTTATCAGCACCGTGTCTGGCTTGAGTTCACAACAGATAAAACTCCTGGACAGTTTTTTGCAAACCTTTCAGCCCAACAGAGTTGTATTTCTTGATGACTTGCCAGCAGAAGTGGCTGAACTGCTGTCCATTGTTAAAAATCTTGACAGCGAAAAAATAAGAATTGTACTCAGTGTTGCTAAATCACTTGTTTCAGAAAAAAATACCTGAGTATTCACTTCTGCATGAAAAATATATTTGTCATTGAAAATTCAATTTTAATGGATTATAATAGAGTTAGAACAACTTTTCCAGAGGTGCTTCACATGATACAGGCAACATCTAAAATTACCGGGAAAGGTCAAGTACAACTGCCAGTTGAAATAAGAAAAATCATTGGCGGTGAAATAGGAGATACAGTGGTTTTCACTGTACAGGACGATGGCAAAGTTGTAATCGAAGTAATAAAGAAACAAAAATTATCTGAACTTGGAGGAGTTTTGAAATCGTCAGTTGCGTTCACAGGTGTACAACATGAAGAGAAAAGCACAAAAGAAATATGGGTGAACAAAAGAGTAAAGGGGACGCAATGATGGAAGAAGTCTGGATTGACGCAAATGTTATTCTGAGATATCTTCTGCAAGACCACCAGGAGTTTTTCCAGAAAGCTCAAAAGATTATGCTTGAGGCAGAACAGGGAAAGTTAAAACTGCTAGTTGCCCCGATCACAATTGCAGAAGTTGTGTGGACTCTGGAATCGTTTTATAAAATACCAAGGAAAGAGATAGCTGATACTTTAAGTGCTTTCATATGCTCTGATGGTATTGAAGCAGAAGAAGGGGATGTTGTTCTTTTTGCACTCAAAACCTACAAAGAAAGCAACGTCGATTTTATTGATGCATATCTTTCCCATCACATTGCAAAGTCAGGAAACAAGAGGATATTCACTTTTGACAAGAAACATTTTTCAAGGCTTGACGTTGAAATTGTAAGCCTGGATTAAGAATGCAAAATGGGCTCATGAACCAACTGCTTGCAGATACAGAAAAGCAGGATACAAAAGGCAAATTGCAAACCCCAGCAGATGCAAACAAAGAACCTGCCACCGATGATATAAAAGAGTTGCTACTGCTGGCTCAAAATCTGCAGGTAGAAGATTTAAAACTGTTAAAGCAAATAGCAAAAAGGCTGAGTAAATAATAAGGTGGTGAGAAAATGATAGATACAGTATTTCGTGTTAGAAGACCTGATTTGGATTTCTCGGAATTTAGAGCTAAAGAAGGAAGACACAAAATTCATGACTATCCGGCTATGCTTCACTATAAAGTAGTGGAATATTTACTTAAGGAATTTGGTCAAGAATCAGCAGTACTTTATGATCCTTTCTGTGGTAGCGGTGTTTCATTAGTTGAAGGACTTAAACAAAATAAGAACGTGATTGGTACTGATATAAATCCCCTTGCCTTACTAATTAGCGATGTTAGAACTCAAAATTTCACAGTTGAGGAACTAGAAAATACTTTTTTAACTATTAGAAAAATGTTCCTTGAATCTGAACCTGATATACCTAAGGTGAAGAATATTGAATATTGGTTCAAGGAAAATGTAATAGAAGACCTCGGAAAGCTAAGAAATGTCCTTAAATCTTTTATGAACACCACGACTTTTAAGTTCTTTCTTGTGGTTTTTTCCCAAACTGTAAGAAATGTTTCAAATAATCGGAAAGGAGAGTTTAAACGATATCGAATCGAACCTTCAAAGTTGCTTAATTACAGTCCAAATGTATGGGATGAATTTGAAAAGGTCTTCTATGAATACGTAGAAAGCTATAAGGAAAATTCCTTACCTGCTAATGCCACTAAAAAACTTTTGCTTTTGGATGTAAGAAAACCTCTTGATTTTTCTGCTGATATAGTAATAACTTCACCACCGTATGGAGATTCAAGAACAACAGTCGCTTATGGAGAATTTTCAAGTTTCAGTTTAGAATGGCTAAAAGGATTAAACCCATACGGGGACGTTGAATTGGACCTTGACAGATTAAGCCTTGGTGGCAACAATTGTAGTAACAGTATCTCACAGGATGTTAGCAATTATATCAAAACTTTAAAAGACATACTTTTCCAAGTAGACGAGAAAAGGGCAAAAACAGTTTTGTCATACTTTGACGACTTATACTTGTCATCTAAAAATATTGCAAACACAGTAAATAAGAACGGCACAATAATATTCGTGGTAGGGAACAGAAAAGTTAAAGGAATACAGATTCAGACAGATATTGCAATAAAAGAGTTTTTTGAAAGTTTAGGATGCAGACATGTAGGGACATATATAAGGAAGATTTCCAATAAAAGGATGCCTTCTATAAACTCCCCAACTAACAAGAGTGGGGAAACTCAGGAAACAATGAGCGAAGAATTTATTGTAGTTATGAAGAAGGAGAAGTTAATATGAGAAAAAATGAATTAATAAATAAACTGCTCCAGATTAAGGATATGGGATTTGTGAAAAGTTTAAGGAAAGGTCCAACAGGAGTAGGATATACACTTGAACAACTACTGGGAGTTAACGAAAATAACATTCCTATTCCAGATATAGGTGGTAGATTGGAAATAAAAGCTACACGTAGAGGTTCAAATTCACTTATAACATTGTTCACCTTCAATAGAGGAGTATGGCTGGAAAAACAAAAAGACATTATACAGCAATATGGTTATACGGACGAGAAAGGAAGACAAGCACTCAAAAGAACTCTAACACTTAGTACAGATGGTCCTCTCCGTCTTAGCATAGATGAGGTAAATCAATCAGTACTACTCATCGATAAAAACCAAAACAAAATTATTGCAACGTGGAGTTTATCAAAAATTTAGCAAGAAGACTCCCACCTCTTTAAGGTGGGAGATGAATTGCTAAAAGTATGATACAATATTTTTGGGTGATTTCAGATGTACAAAACACAGAAAAATCATATAAGATGTGACAAACAAACATACAAACTTCTGCGTATGTTATGTCACTTTTCTAAAAACTTGTACAACTATGCTTTGTATCATATAAGGCAACACTATTTTAAAACTCAGGAATATCTGCCATATGAAAGCGTATATCATCTTGTGAAGGAAAACGAAAATTACAGACTTTTGCCTTCTCAGGTTGCCCAGCAAACTCTTATTTCTGTGGACGAAGCTTTTAAATCTTTTTTAAGTCTTTTGAAAGCTAAAAAAGAAGGGAGAATAGATAAAAAAATTTCAATACCGACATACCTGCCAAAGGAAGGGATGTACCAGATTGTTTTTCCTAAAGACCAGTTCAAGGTAGAAGGGAATAAACTGAGACTCAGTCTTGGCAGAAATTTCTACAAGGAATTTGGAGTAAGGTATTTGTATTTTGACCTGCCACAAAACATTAGAGGCAAAAAGATAAAAGAAGTCAGGATAGTGCCAAGGTTTCATGGCAAATGGTTTGAGATTGAGTATGTGTATGAAGAAGAAGAACAGAATTATAATCTTGATAAAAGCAGGTACTTATCAATAGATTTAGGTCTTGACAATTTTGCAGCAGTAGTTGATACCATCGGGACTGCCTTTTTAATAGAAGGCAGGTATATAAAATCAGTCAACCGATGGTATAACAAACAAAAGGCAAGACTCCAGTCGATATATAGCAAGCAAAATATTAAATACGGTAAAAAACTTGCTCGGATTTGTCTTAGAAGACAGCATATAATTGACAACTTTTTGAATCAAGCTGTCAATTATATAATCAAGCATTGTCTGAACAATCAAATAGGTACAGTAGTTATTGGGGAAATGAAAGATATAAAGCAGAAAATAAATCTTGGGGCTGTAAACAATCAAAACTTTGTGAACATACCATATGAAAGGTTCAAGAGAAAGTTAGAAGCAAAGTGTGAATATTATGGTTTAGAGTATGTAGAAGTGGAAGAGAGTTACACTTCGCAGAGATGTAACAGGTGTGGGACAGTCAAGAAAAGTAACAGGAAGCAGAGAGGGCTATACGTGTGCAAAGATTGTGGGTATGTAGTAAATGCAGATATAAATGGAGCGCTAAATATACTTGCGAAGGTAGCTGGCGAGTCTGCAAAGAAGCAGATAGTCAGTAGTGGGTGTGTGAACCACCCTGTGAGAATAAGGGTAGCTTAGCTGCTACCAAACTTCTCACGAAGCCTCCACCTCTTTAGGTGGATGGTAGTTCACATGTTATAGTTGGCAAATTCTCTACTAAGTTAGACAGAATCTTATATGTCTTGGCCGACAGAAAAGTAGATGAGAAAGGAAACGAATATTTCCATTATAAGGAAGCGTATATTTTGTCGGAGCCCAAACCTGAAAACTTTGTGAGGGCATTTAAAAATTCTGAGATTGCTATTGATTTAAGACTACATATAAAAGAAAATGGACAAGTCCGCAATAGAGGAACGGCTTTTAGAGTATACGAGGAAAGTTTGTTAACTCTTTTTGCAAGAAGAGAACAGGTATTGTAGCAACAAAAACACAGGTATAAAACGTATATCAGCTATTGACCTCTTCCTCGCCTCTGTGAGGTGTGGAGAAGGTTAATATTGCAAAAACTAAAAGACCTAATACAAATATTCGTAGATTTTTGTAGATATTGTAATATCGTAGACATTCCTACCGTTCAGGCGGTGATGATATAGATGAGTGAAGTATTAGAAGCAAAATTTTTTATCGATTCTTATTTAAAATGGTTAAAAGAGAATACTGATATAAAAAAATTAGAGAATAATATTTTTGAACTGACCACTCCATTTCTTGACAGACACAACGACTATATTCAAATTTACGTGATAAAAGAAGGTGACAAACTGATATTGACCGATGATGGATATACGCTAAATGATTTGGCTATGTCAGGAATGGAAATAAACACAGAAAGAAGGAAACAAATTCTAAAAACTATTTTAAATGGCTTTGGTATTAGTATGGAAAAGGAAGCGTTGGTAGTTAAGTGCGATTTAAAGACTTTTCCTTTGTACAAGCATAACTTAATACAGGCAATATTAGCAGTCAATGATATGTTCATGTTGTCACGCCAGAATGTAATGTCGATATTTTTAGAAGATGTCGAGAATTTTCTTAAAGCAAATGATATTAGGTATGTTCCGGGTTTTAGCTTAATTGGAAAAAGTGGTTTTAACTATAGATTTGATTTCGTTATACCATATTCTAGAAATGCTCCAGAGAGGTTTATAAAAGCAGTAAATAATCCTACCAAAGACATTACGAAGTCGATAATATTCGCATGGAATGATACAAAGGTAACACGAACTGGTGAAACAAAATTGTATACAATCTTAAACGATGAAGATAACGATGTTTCATCGGATATAATAAGAGCTTTTTTAGAGTACGAGATAACACCTATAAAATGGACAGAAAGAAAGAAATATATAGATGAGTTGGCAGCATGACTTGGGTAACACAAATGTGGTAACCTAAATGTAGCTAGGACAAAAAGGGGGCAGAATTACAGTGGATATTGGGAAAAGAATAGTTGAATTAAGAGCAAAATATGGATTTACCCGATATAAACTTTCTGAACTTTCGGGTGTATCTCAATCTGCTTTATCAGAGATTGAACGTGGCATAAAACAACCAACTATCACTACCCTAGAGAATATCTGTAAGGCCTTCAATATAACCCTTGCTGATTTTTTTGCTGAAAAAGAACCTGAAATTCCACCTGAAATCAGAAGTCTTATCAGCACCGCAGCAAATTTAAGCCCAACACAGATAAAACTGCTGGATAGTTTGTTAAAAACTTTTCAACCCGGCAGAGTTATCTTTCTTGATGATTTGCCACCGGAAACTGTTGAATTGTTATCCATTGTCAAAAAACTTGACAGCGATAAGATTAAAATATTGCTCAGTATTGCTAAAACGTTCATCCAACAGGAGAACAAACAGTAAGTTAACACTTGTTTAGATAAAAAATGCTTTTTACCCAAATTCTGTACTTTAATTTTTTCGTATAAGTGATATAATGTTGTTAAATCACTGTTTAAAAAGTGTTGCAATAAATCAATAATATGCTTTAATGATTATTCAAAAAGGGAGATATATATCACAGATATGGAGAACCTTAAATTAGGAGGTCCTTATACCTGTATAGGCTACCATGGAACAACTCGTGAAAGTGCTCTAAAAATATTGGCAAGCAAGAAGTTTTTGATATCGAAGGGTAAAAACCAGTGGTTAGGGGAAGGTGTTTATTTTTTTGAGAATGACTTAAAACAGGCTTATAATTGGTGTACTAAGGCAAGGAAATATTCGAACTGGGTGATTATAAAAAGTAGAATAGAAGCTGATACTTTATTGGATCTGTGTGATTTGGAAACATTTGAGTTATTTAAGGCACTTGTTCATAAAATTGAGAATAGAATGAGTAATAAAGGGAATAATAAATTTGAGTGGAGAGAATTGCATGTGATAGATTTAATATACAGACTTTGGCCTTTTGATGTTGTCAGAGCTGCATATGTAATTCCCAAAGGTAAACCAATACCAGGAACTAATATTTATCCTATACAGATTCAAGTGTGTGTTAAAAACCTTGAGTGTATAAAGAGTATTGAGGAGGTATACTTTGATGCGACGTATTACTGCTAGGGAATATTTTGATTATATTAACAAACGGATAGATAACATGACAGATGAAGAATTGTTGCAGTTATTAGAAGAGATTGAGAATAGTAAGGAAGATACCCCTGAAGATTTTTGCTATGATTTTGAAATGGTTTGTCCAGTAGAGGTTAATACAAATGAGATTGGGAATAACGATTTTATCAGTAATCTGAATTTAGAATGGGATATATACTATTCTACCCGTCCATGTTATATTTTTGGAAACAATGAGCAAATTAATATAGATGATTCAAATGTGAGACAAAAGGTGGCTTAGTGATGAAAGAGATTAGTGCTCCATATTTCCGATTTGAAAATTATGTGGTAGATTATATTCGGTATAATTATAATCACCAGGCAAAATTAGAAAATAAGGAAATAGAGGTAAGCTTCTCTTTAACTGTCAACGTAAATGTAAATGAAAAAGAAAAAAAATCGACAGTTACATTAAAATGTAATGTATTTGAAAATGCCGAGGAAAATAATTTCCCATTTAGTTTGGAAATTTCATTAACAGGTTATTTTAGTGGAAGTGATAATATGGAGATAGATAAGTTTATAGAGTTAACTAAATATAATGGAACAGCAATTTTGTTTCCTTATCTACGATCAGCTATTTCAGACATAACGAAAGCAGCTAATATCAATCCACTTGTTTTGCCTGTCATAAATGTAATTAACTTGGTTAAAAAACAAGAGAAAAAAGAAAATAACTAAATTAACAGATAGCATGGCTCAAAACCCTGCCTTTTGTTTTGAAAAAATACTCTTGCAGTTGGTTTTTTGATGTTGTATAATAACCTTGCAATTGTTAGCACCAGTAGCATTAAAATGCGTCTACAAAAATGTAAAAATAAATGTTAGCAAATGTAAGTTTGCCCTGGTTGGATAAGCAGCTGGGGCTTTTGTGTTTTTCAACAGAAAAATTTCTGGGTAGTTTTTCAAAAAGCGTGGTATAAATAATAATAGACAACATCTCCACTCCCCCATTTGCTGTTGAATAATCTCCCCCTACCGCATTGGCAGTTAGCCAAAAATAAGTTTGCGGTCAGGGGGAGCTTGGAGATGTTATATCATCCGGACGAAATTATTATTGATGGTATTGAGTGCTATCTTGACTGGTCAAAGCACTCCACAAAAAGAGAAGCGGAAAGGCTGTTCACAGTAGAAGATGTGATAGCAACATTACAACTTGCGTCAGAACTTCTGGATTTTCAAAGTGGAACAAGGTGCTGGGTTAAAAACCATACCAGAGGCAAGTCGGTACTTGTCAGGGTTGTGGCAGGTGGACAGTGGATTTGTTTAGAAATAATCACACTACTGGACAAGGTAGACGATTTGGAAGTTTATGACGCTGAAGAAATAGACGTCTGGGAAGATGAAGCAGCGTAAAAGTAAATAGCAAAAAGGCGGAGAATGGTAGAGAAAGCAAAAGGCAAACTCCGCCTTTTTGTTTTCTCTACAAAAAATGTAAGGGAGAGATGAGAGATGAAAAAAGAAAACAAAGTAATTTCTTTTGAACAAAAAAGCAAAACAAATAAAGAACCCAAAATCACATTTTCGAAAGAATTCAACCCTGAAAAATATAAAGACATTGAAGACATGCCAACCCAAGAAGAGATTCGACAATTTGTGCTTGAATGTCTTAAAAAGAGCGAGATTGCAATAAACGACAGAAAAGGCTTCGTCGGCGAAGGAAAAACCGCAATAGTTGAAAGAGCGTCAGAAGATGAATATGTCGTAACTTTCTACTTTCCATGCGATGCTGTAATAGATGTGTACGAACAGAAGAAGAAAGACCCGAACTACAAATCAGTGCGAGAAATAGTTATGGAAAACCGACGAAAAATGCAAGAGCAGCAATGAGCCCTGAGAAACTCAGGGCTCTTTTTTGGACAGAAGCAATCAACTGCCACAGAGAACAGTTCTCTGTGGCTTTTTTGTTTTTCATGCAACACAACTAAAAACAAGGGGGTAAAAACATTGGCAACTGCCAAAGAGATTCCTGTAGAAAAACTAAAACCTTTTAACCTGCGCCCGGTAATCCCTTTCAGAGTGGCTTTTTTAAAAGAGAGTATCAAAAACAAAGGTTACGACCCGGCTTGTCCTTTAGTAGTCCAACCTGATAATGATGGTTATCTGGTTGTGAATGGCTGCCACAGACTGCAAGCACTAAAGGAACTGGGAATAGAGAGAGTACCAGTTGTCGAGTACCCGAAAGATGAAGACCCAATCAAATTAGCCCTGACAACCCAGGAGAATAGCGAAAGCATCCAACCATGGGATTTCATCGACAGAGCTTTCCTGGTAAAAAAACTCTACGAGCAACTTGGTACCCAGATAAAAGTTGCTGAAAAACTGGGATGGAGTCAACCTGTAGTAAGTTTTTACCTGCAAATAGCCAGCCTGCCAGAAGATGTTATAACGGTGATTCGTGAGTCAGTTATAAAACTTCAAAACAACTCCGTTATAAAAAATTATAACGACGTTATAGACAACAATTTAAACGAATGTGAAAAAAATGAAATAAAGTTCAAAAGTGTAGACGATGTCTGGAAGATAACATGGTTTAAGCATATCTGCAGCTTACCAGTAGACGAGCTTAAAAGACAAATCGTCACTAAAATAGCACAGGACCCTACCCGATGGAAAGAAAAAGATGTAGCGAGCGAAGTTTCAAAACTGAAAAGACGATACGAATTAAGCTGCAAACTTACCAAACTTCTGGGAGAACATGAAGAATGCAAGAAGGAACTAAATGAGTTTTTAGAAGCAATCAACAAAGGATTGTATGATAACCACCCTGAAAAGGCATTAGAACGTGCAGAAGCCATCATCAAAGCAAAACAAAGAACAGATCTGGAACTTATGAGCGATTTTGGTTATTCACCACAGGTTTTTACAATCTGGAACTTCGCAGAAAGAGACACCAGGTTTGGATTGGAACATCCAGGGAACATTCCTGCAGGAATCATCTTCAATGTGCTTTACTACTGGACAAGACAGAATGACCTTGTGATTGACCCTATGGCTGGTGGCGGCGTCACAATCGACGTCTGCAAAGTTATGAAACGACGATGTATAGCTTTTGATGTCAACCCTGTGCGTGATGATATAACAAAACACGATGCCACAAAGCCATGGCCTGTCGAAAAAGAAAGTGCTGACCTGGTATTCATAGACCCACCATACTGGAAACAGAAAAGAGGTGAATATAAAGGTGAAAACAATCTTGCTGATATGACACTAGAAGAATTTTATAACGCTGTTTGTACAGTATTCCAGAATGCCCACAACGTTCTAAAATCCGGTGGTGTAATAGCGGTTATAATTGGTCCCACTCAGGAAAACGGAGTAGTCTATGACCATGCCCTGGTGTTTGCTAACCTTCTAGAACAAACAGGTTTTAAATACATCAACCGAATTATAGTACCATACACCACCCAGCAGGTTTCTGGTTTTGATGTGGCTCAAGCACAAAAAAGCAAGTTTCTGCTCAAACTTCACAGAGATCTGCTGGTATACAGAAAGGAGAAGGTATAAGATGGCTTTTGCACAGAGAAAAGACCAGCACGATAGTCTCGCTCTGCCAGCAGTTGGAAAGTACTTTGAACAGTTTGGATATTCAGTTCATTCTTTTGGTATAGAGCTCAGTCCTGATATGCATGAAAAACTTAAATGCCTGCACAATGGAACAAGTAAGATGTTGCGCTATCGACCAGACTTGATAGCCATTCATCCCGAAAAAGGGTCACTTTTGCTTGAAGTAAAAAGTGTTAATTCCAACAGTTCAAATTTTGCAGTAGAACTGGACGCATGGGAAGCAGCAAGAATATGGTGTAGAAGCGGTGCAACAGTTCTGTATGTGTTTGTAGATATTCCAAAAAATATTTTGCTTTGCTGTTTTCCTGATAAACTTGAACCACAAAAAATATTTGTGCCACGGAAAGAAGACCTGCCAAGAATTATGAAAGCATACAAAACTGCAACAATCATATACAAATCCAATGTCAATGGTTCAGGTACAGCCTTTTTTCTTGTACCCAAAAACACATTGGAAAGCTTAGAAACAGTCCTAACAAACTGGCAAAAACCGTAACCCTGGGATTGAATTTCCCGGAGTTTTTCGGTTTTTAGCCAACAGCCTCTGGACACAGAAATCCGGTTCTTCAATGTCCGAAATGGGCAATAACAAAGAAAAGACAAAAGTAAAGCACAAACGTATCGTACTGGCGTTCGCTATTAGAAATGTCTCAGCCTGTTTGAAGAAGATCTTCACTCTCGTGTCTTTAGACATGAGTAGAAGAGCATTATGTTATCTAAAAAATAAAATAAAAAGTATCAAAATACTTTAATTTCTCCTTTGCATATAATATATTATATGCAAAGGAGTTGATAAAAATGGCACAGGTTTATCATGGAAGAGGATATGTATATTCACTTCAATATCATGTAGTCTGGTGCGTTAAATATAGACACAAAATTATTCAAGGTGAAGTAGAAATAAAACTAAAAGGAATCCTTGCGTAAATTGCAAAGGAGCAAGATATAAAAATTCTAACGATGGAAGCAAACCTTGATCATATTCACCTATTAATAGACTGTTCACCACAACACTATATCCCCGATATGATAAAAGCGTTAAAAGGTGTTAGTGCAAGATTATTGTTAAAAGAATTCCCTGAACTCAAACAAAAATTATGGGGCGGACATTTATGGAACCCATCATATTTTGTAGCAACTGTTAGTCAACTACCACCCGCCTGTAGAGGCGGTGGCTTGAAAGAGCCATGGTTGACCAGCCCAAGGAACTGACCCGAAGGACAAGGGGATGATGTTCCTATGTTATTCCTGTTAGGGCACTCCAGGGTACGTCCCAAGCCCTGGACTACTGCCGTGCAGGCTTAAACAGTCCTGGGTGGTAGGGACAGTGGTCTGCACACGACAAGCAGGGATAACATGGGCGATGGGAGATGCAGGTGTAGTCCAGCCTGTGCGTTACCCAGCACTGCTGGAGGAAGGAGGAAGACTCCAAATGGTATTTGTGTTGAACAGGGATAAAACACCTTTAGCGCCCTGTCACGAGGCAGTTGCAAGGAAATTGCTTAAACAGGGAAAAGCAGTTGTACACAGAATTTTCCCTTTCACAATACGACTAAAAGAACAGAAGGATACATCCACATTCAGACCAAACTACAGGCTAAAAATTGACTATGGTAGCAGGTGCACAGGAATTGTCATATTGAAGAACGATTGCGAAATTGTATTTATGATGAAGTTGTATCACAGAACAGACATAAGAGAAAACATGGATAGAAGACGTAGCTTAAGACGTAGCAGAAGAAACAGAAAAACAAGATACAGAGCACCAAGGTTTTTGAACAGACGAAGAGATGAAGATTGGTTACCACCCACACTACAGAGCAGGGTAAACAACATTGCAACGTGGGTAAGAAGACTTTGTGAGTTGTGTCCTATTACAGCGATTTCTTATGAGAACGTCAAATTCGATACGCAGTTGCTAAGGAATCCAGAGATTTCAGGTATTGAGTATCAACAGGGAACGTTGCAAGGGTATGAAGTTAGAGAATATCTGCTTGAGAAGTTTGGCAGAAGATGTGTTTACTGTGGTGCTACAAACGTACCACTTGAAGTTGAGCATGTAATTCCAAAATCAAGAGGTGGAACAGACAGAATAGACAACCTTGTTATAGCCTGTCATGAATGTAATCAGAAGAAAGGGAATAAGACAGCGGAAGAGTTTGGGTATCCAGAAATTCAGCAACTTGTCAAAGAACCATTAAAGGACTGTGCAGTAGTCAACGCTACCAGATGGAAGATCTACGAGGTTTTGAAGGCAACTGGACTGCCAGTAGAATGTGGTACAGGAGCTACTACAAAGACGAACAGAATAAGACTTGGTTTACCTAAAGATCATCATTTTGATGCAATTTGTGTTGGTCAATCTACCCCAGATAGAATTTGGTTCAAAACCAGGACTGTTTTGCATGTTATAGCAAAGGGTAGAGAAACAAGACAAATGGCAAACGTAGATAAGTATGGTTTTCCTGTAGGACACAGAGCAAGAAAGAAACTATTTTTTGGTTTTCAAACAGGCGACATGGTAAAAGCAATTGTTCCGAAAGGCAAGTACAAAGGCACATGGATAGGCATAGTTACATGTAGAAACAACGGGTATTTTGATATAAAGGATGAAACTGGGAAGAGGATTGCTCAAGGTATTTCACACAAATATTGCAAAGTAGTTCAGCGGTTTGATGGGTATTGGTATGAATTAGAACATCTAAGGGTTCCTGGCACATTTCCTCTCCAACCTGTAGAGGTTGGAGCCTCCATGTGCCAGTAGGCGGTGAAAAACTTGTCGGGAAGGGTATTCGTTCGCTGGGAACCGTCATAGAAGAACTTATAGTGTCTGCCACCGATGAGATTCATGTGGCAGCATATCTCATCACTTCCACAACACTGGTTGATCTGCTTGCCGGCGCTGCGGGCAGGGGTATAAGAGTGTATGTCGTGGTCAACGACCTTGGTGAACAACCTGCCGGAGTCAGGGAAAAACTGCTGGCAGCAGTCAAAAAGTTCGAACATTTTACAGTAAGAGAGTTTTCCCGCAGAAATAAGGGTGTTCTGCATGCCAAAGTACTGGTGGTGGATAGAAACAAAGCGGTTGTGGGTTCCGCAAATTTCACATATTCGGGTATGACAGAAGGAAATTATGAAATCGCAGTTCTGCTGGAAGGAAGAGAAGCGGCAATTATTGCAAGGATAATAGAAGAACTGTAGAATTTTTTTCAGAATCTTCTGCTGAGGGGTTTATTTGCCGGAAAGGAAGAGAAGAAGTGCCGGGCAGTAAAAAAGAAATAATAACCGATTTTATGATAAACTTTTACCGGACAAACGGGAGAAAATATCCCTGGCGCTGTGAACGAACTCCATATAAAGTTTATCTGTCGGAAGTTCTCCTTCAGAGGACGAGAGCGGATCAGGTTGAACCTGTTTTCAACCACATCGTATCCGTCTGTCCGGATATAAGGACTCTTTATAACCGGTTTGATGAAGTGGTTCAGAGGATGCTATCACTGGGGAGAAGATGCCGGCTGGAATATTTTAAAACAGGACTGGAATACATGTTGAAGAATTATGATGGCAAAATACCCGCTGACAGAAACCTGTTGCTTGCAATACCCGGTATTGGAAATTATATTGCAGCAGCAATAAGAATATTCGGCTACGGTATTCCGGATGTAATAATTGACACAAATGTGGTCAGAGTGCTGTGCAGACTGTACGGGTTGCAGCCGGACGGCGAAACCCGGCGGAAAAAATACTTTATTGAGCTGGCCGGGACACATTTACCGCAAAAGAGTTTTGTGGAATACTCGTACGGCATCTTGGATTTTGCGGCTGAGGTATGCAGGCCGCATAGGCCGGGTTGTAATATGTGTGAATTAAATTTTCTGTGTGATTACCATATTGAAAGTAAAAATTTGAAGAACAGAAAAAAACAAATAGAAACAACCAGGAATCAATAGCAGGGTTCAAAACCCTGCCTCTTACTTTACTAAATACTCTTGAAATTAATCTTTCAATGTTGTATAATAACCTTACAGTTGTTGGCACCAGTAGCACAAAAATGCGTCTACAAAAATGTAAAAATAAAATTCTCCAGGGGAAAAAACAGAGTCCACCACGCCTCCTGCTTAGCTTTTCAAATAGAGCTAAGCAATGCGGACCAGGGTGGAACGGTAAAATAACAAAAATAAAATAAGCAGGCAAGGAGCAAACATGCCACAGAGAACAATTCTCTGTGGCTTTTTTATTTTTTATGCAACACAATTAAAGTCAAGGGGGGATAAGACCATTGGCAGTTACCTTCAAATAGCCAACCTGCCAGAAGATATTATAACGGTAATTCGTGAGTCAGTTATAAAACTTCAAAACAACACCGTTATAAAAAATTATAACAACGTTATAAACAGTAATTTGAACAAATGTTAAAAACTAAAAATGCAAGAGCATAGATGATATTTGTGAATAAGATGGTTCAAAGATATTATTGATGAGATTTAAAATTTGTTTTTAAAAGCACAAAACAAGTCATCAATAAAAAATATTGATGCATCAATAAAGAGAAGTACAAACATATCGTACAGTTGTTCGCTATTAGAAATGTCTCAATCTAGTTGAAGAAATCTTTGCCTGTGTGTCCATAAAAAAGTTGAATCCAAAGCCCAAAACAGATACGGGGCAAACCCTGAAACCCTTGTGGTGTCTGCATTTTGCCGCAGCAGGCAAAACTAAAAAGGGCTTTTGAGCCGGGGGAAAAGACAACACAACTGCAAATGACATATAGAAAAACTATGGAAACGATTTCAGAAAGGGGAGTAAGAAAGCAACAATCTTCGGGACGCTTGGAACTTGCTTGAAAGCTCTTTGCAGCCCCGGGTAGTGTCTCAAAACCTTTGAAAACACTGACTTTGTAAAACTTCCCTGAGTCCAGGAAGAGCTTTTGTTGTAGCTACTGGGCGTGAAAACAGGCAAAAGGCAGGGAGAAGGATTGTAAACGATTACATAAAGATGCGGCAGATCTTTGAGAATACTAACAAAAAAGCCAGTCCAAAAACCAAAACACAGCCTGACCAGGAGCTTAGAATCCAGGAAAATACACAGGCTTTGCAGGGTTTAAAAACCCTGCTTTTTTTATGGGGCGAATTTTAAAAACCGTGGTATAACCTATAACAGAAAAGTTATTCACAAAAAAGAGAAAGGGGAGAGAAACTATGCAAGAAAACCAACTGTCTATTTTCGAAAATCCTGAGTTTGGGAAATTAAGAGTTATTGTCAAGGACGATGGTACTGTTCTGTTTAACCTCCACGATGTCGGTTGGGCTTTAGGATATGTTAGACCCGAACAAACAGGAAAGATGTATTTAAGGAAGAACAAACTTGTTGATATCATTAAAAACCTTGACGTTTCTGTTCTGACACCAAGTGTCACAAAAGTTGAATTAACTACTGCACTTGATTTTGAACAATTGTACATTACTGAAGATGGGTTATATGACTTGATATTGGAAAGTCGAGCATCTGGAGCAAGGAAGTTTAGAAAATGGGTAACACAAGAAGTGTTACCTTCAATAAGAAAGACCGGTGTATACGCAAAAGATCCAAAGCATCTGTTGGCTCTGGCAGTCTTAGAAGCTAACAAGATTATACAGGAGCAGGAACAAAAAATCAAGGAGCTTCAGCCAAAAGCAGAATACTATGACAAACTGGTAGACAGAAACCTGCTCACAAATTTCAGAGACACAGCCAAAGAACTCAATATCCCAGAAAGAAAACTAATCAACCTTCTGCTCCAGAAGAGAATTCTTTACAGGGACACTAAAGGAAATCTAAGACCCTATGCTGAGTACAAGGAATACTTTGAGCTAAAAGAGTGGACAAAAGGCAGTGCTGCCGGTGTCCAAACACTTGTTAACCCAAAAGGCAGAGAATTCTTAATGCGACTTTTGAACAGAGAAGGGAAAATCATAGAGCTTGAATTTGGGAACGCAATCCGCTAAAACATGTATTGCAAAACCTGAAAATTGGAGGTATAATACAACTAAGTAGGGAAACTGCAGAAAGAATGCGTCTACAGAAATGTAAAAATAGAAATTAAACCACAGAAGAAAAATTGTGGCTTTTGTTTTTTTAGCATAACTGATTGGTTTCGTGGTATAATTAAATTGTGAGATAATTGCCCCCTGGAAGTTTGCCAACAAAAGGGGGTTTGCAGATTGTGAAGTTAACAAGAAGTTATGATGTGGGTTTTAAAAAACTCTTTTCAGACAAGATAAACGTTTGCTGGTTTATAACTGAAATAATCCCGGAACCAGGACTCAAAAACTATTCACAGTTGGATATTGAGATTGTTGCAACAGAGTCTATAAACGCCCAGTGGAAGACACGACGCTCCGACATGGTGTACAGACTTCCGTATTCATCATCGTGGGTATACTTGCTGGTGGAATTCCAAAGCAGACCAAATAAACAAATGCATTGCAGGATCTATGAATACATGTTTCTCATTCAAAAGAAGTACCAGACAAACAAAGGACTTCCTTTGGTTGTGCCAGTAGTTCTGTATAATGGAACAGAGAAATGGTTCCCTGTAACACAATTTGCTGATAACATTGAATACGCAGAAGATTTTCCCGAGTATGCCCAGAGATTGAACTACATTTTCATCGACGTAAGAGATATACCCGAGGATAAACTACTAAATGGCAACAACGTACTTGCTGCTGCCCTGTATATAGACCAGGTTGCAACAAACCCGGACAGTGTTGTAGAAAGACTCCTGGAACTGGGTAAGAACATCAGAATCCCGGAAGAACAAAGAGAAGAGCTGGCAGAATGGCTTTATCATGCAGTGTTGAAGAGTTATAAAATACCCCAGGGGGAAATAAACGAATTGTTTGCAAAATCAAAAATATTGGGGGTGGAAGAGATGTTTCAGAGTACTGCAATGAAGATAAAAAAAGGACTTACAGAAGAGAAGAAGAGAATAAGACTGGAAAGCAGAATTGAAGGTAGAATTGAAGGCAGAATGGAAGGCAGAATGGAAGCACAACTCGAGATAGCAAGAAATCTGATACTTGAAGGTGCAGAAGATAGTTTTATAGCTAAAGTCACGGGACTTGATATTGAGAAAGTAAAAGAGCTTAGAAATCAGCAACAGAAACAATAGATTTCAAGGCAGGGTTTAATCCCTGCCTTTTGTTTTCAGGGGCAGGAAAAGTATAACCAACACATGTTCGCTATATGTAAGGTCAAAGCCAGTTGTTTGTGGTTTCACAGACGTGCCTGCGGAAAAGCTGGTTCAAAAGCCCAAACAGGACTCGTGCCAGTAGCTAAAACTGTTGAGAATTCTAACTTCAAACTGTATTGCAAAACCTGAAAATTGGGTGTATAATAAAATTGTCGGGAACAGTGTATGAAAAATATGTCTACGAAAATGTAAAAATAAAAGTTAGCAAAAGAAAGTTGGCCTTGGTTTTAAAAAAGAACCGAGGCTTTTATGTTTTTTTAAAAGCTAAAAATTCATGTAGCAAATTTAAAAAACGTGGTATAAATAATAATAGACAACACCTCCACTCCCCCGTTGCTACATAGCCTCCTCCTACCGCTTTGGCAGTTAGCCAAAAACAAGTTTGCGGTCAGGGGGAGTTTGGAGATGTTGTACCATCCAGACGAAATCACAATAGATGGTCTGGAGTGTTATTTAGACTGGTCAAAACACTCCACAGAAAGAGAAGTAGAGAGGATGTTCACAGTAGACGATGTAACAGCAACATTGCAACTTGCAGCAAAACTTCTGGATTTCAAGAGTGGAACAAGATGCTGGGTTAGAAACCACACCCGTGGCAAGTCAGTGCTTGTCAGGGTTGTAGCAGGCGGACAGTGGATATGCTTAGAGATTATCACGCTGCTTAACAAAATAGCGAAACCCAAGAAAGGTACCGAGGTAATAGACGTCTGGGAAGAAAAGTAAATAGGCGAAAGGGCAGGTTGGTGGTAGAGAAAGCAAGCATATCCTGCCCTTTTGCTTTCTCTACGAAAAAATGAAAAGGAGAGATGATAGATGAATAAAGAAACCAGAATCACATTTTCAAAAGATTTTGACCCTGAAAAATACAAAGATATTGAAGACATGCCCACTCAAGAAGAAATTCGGCAATTTGTACTTGAGTGCCTTAAAGAATGTGAAATAGCTATAAACGACCATGAAGGCTTTGTCGGCGACGGCAAAACTGCAATAGTCAAAAGAATCTCTGAAAATGAATATGTAGTAACATTTTACTTCCCATGCGATGCTGTAATTGACGTATACGAAGAAAAAGAAAAGAACTCGAACTACAAATCAGTTCGAGAAATAGTCATGGAAAACCGACGAAAAATGCAGGAGCAGCAACAAAGATAAGCCCTGAGAAATTCAGGGCTTTGTTTTTTGAACAAAAATAAAGAACCACATCAACACCAACAAATGTTCGTTATTTCAAACCAAACTTCAAATAAACAGGGTTTTGAGAAACACAGCAGGCTTGGAGTCATCTCAAAAGCCCACAGCGGGTTCTGGTATGTGCCGAAAAATCAGATATACTCTGGGATTGCAGACAGTAGCCAAACCCGGAAAGGGCTTTCGAGCCGACCAGTAGTACCAGAACAGGCAACAGGGTGGAAAAGGTGATTGTAAACGATTACATAAGGGTGCAATAGTAAAAGTCATGCTACTGGTAAACAAAGCTGCCTCAAAAGCTCAAACAGGACTCGTGCCAGCAGGTAAAACTCTTGAGGATTCTAACTTTAAATTGTGTTGCAAAAACTGAAAATTGGATGTATAATGAAGTTAGTCGGAAAACCTGTAATCACAATGCGTCTACAGAAATGTAAAAATAGAAATCAAGCCGCAATAGCAAATGTGAACCACAGATAGTTTGCCTGCAAAAACTATCTGTGGCTTTCCTGTTTTTCGGACAACAAAAAAATTCTGTGTCGAAATTTCAAAAAATAAGAAAGTTAGCCACGGTACAGGTTTGCAGGAAAAAACCTGTACCGTGGCTTTCTGTTTTTTAGCAAGCAAAATTTTGTGTAGCAAATTTCAAAATCATGGTATAACTATATTGAGAAAAAACTTAAGCAAAAGGAGTTGATATAGCCATGAGAAAACTTTTGAGCTTTGTGGTCATGCTGAGCCTGCTTTTGAGTTTTGCCTTCCCGGTAGCACAGGCAGGAACAGTTACACAGAAAGTACAGGCAGCAATAAACAAAATAGACTACATCACAGCAGGCGAGTTTGTAACATCGCTTTTAGTAGGTGCAAAAGTAAAGCCGGACGGAGCTTTTGACTACTGGGGAAAGGCAGTCAAAATGGGCTTGGTACCGGCAGAGGTTAAAAAAGACAGGCCCATAACACGAGCTCAGGCAAGCTACATTGTGTGGAAGTTAATAAATGCGGTGCCGGAGCTCAAAAAGAAAAACATACCGGTGTCAGTCAGAAAAGTACCACCAACAGAAGCATTCATGAGAGGTATTTGCTTTTTCGGTGGACCATACTCTGATGATTCTTCATTTGGTATCAGCGGGTATGACCTTACTGACTTCATTCAGGGTTATCAGCTGTTAATACTGGAGTACAAATATGCAGACGGAACAACACAAATCAAGTATGTATGGGACAGGTACAAAGGAGTAAGTCTTGCACCAGGAACTTACAAGTCTATTGATGAACCATTCAAAAAGATTCTTGCAGAATTTAAGCAGAAGTATCCAAACAAAGTAGTGTATGCGCCACGTCCATACCAGAAAGGCTGGATGTTCACGATAGACCCTATTAGAGATGGTAGTCAACTACCACCCGCCTGTAGAGGCGGTGGCTTGAAAGAGCCATGGTTGACCAGCCCAAGGAACTGACCCGAAGGACAAGGGGATGATGTTCCTATGTTATTCCTGTTAGGGCACTCCAGGGTACGTCCCAAGCCCTGGACTACTGCCGTGCAGGCTTAAACAGTCCTGGGTGGTAGGGACAGTGGTCTGCACACGACAAGCAGGGATAACATGGGCGATGGGAGATGCAGGTGTAGTCCAGCCTGTGCGTTACCCAGCACTGCTGGAGGAAGGAGGAAGACTCCAAATGGTATTTGTGTTGAACAGGGATAAAACACCTTTAGCGCCCTGTCACGAGGCAGTTGCAAGGAAATTGCTTAAACAGGGAAAAGCAGTTGTACACAGAATTTTCCCTTTCACAATACGACTAAAAGAACAGAAGGATACATCCACATTCAGACCAAACTACAGGCTAAAAATTGACTATGGTAGCAGGTGCACAGGAATTGTCATATTGAAGAACGATTGCGAAATTGTATTTATGATGAAGTTGTATCACAGAACAGACATAAGAGAAAACATGGATAGAAGACGTAGCTTAAGACGTAGCAGAAGAAACAGAAAAACAAGATACAGAGCACCAAGGTTTTTGAACAGACGAAGAGATGAAGATTGGTTACCACCCACACTACAGAGCAGGGTAAACAACATTGCAACGTGGGTAAGAAGACTTTGTGAGTTGTGTCCTATTACAGCGATTTCTTATGAGAACGTCAAATTCGATACGCAGTTGCTAAGGAATCCAGAGATTTCAGGTATTGAGTATCAACAGGGAACGTTGCAAGGGTATGAAGTTAGAGAATATCTGCTTGAGAAGTTTGGCAGAAGATGTGTTTACTGTGGTGCTACAAACGTACCACTTGAAGTTGAGCATGTAATTCCAAAATCAAGAGGTGGAACAGACAGAATAGACAACCTTGTTATAGCCTGTCATGAATGTAATCAGAAGAAAGGGAATAAGACAGCGGAAGAGTTTGGGTATCCAGAAATTCAGCAACTTGTCAAAGAACCATTAAAGGACTGTGCAGTAGTCAACGCTACCAGATGGAAGATCTACGAGGTTTTGAAGGCAACTGGACTGCCAGTAGAATGTGGTACAGGAGCTACTACAAAGACGAACAGAATAAGACTTGGTTTACCTAAAGATCATCATTTTGATGCAATTTGTGTTGGTCAATCTACCCCAGATAGAATTTGGTTCAAAACCAGGACTGTTTTGCATGTTATAGCAAAGGGTAGAGAAACAAGACAAATGGCAAACGTAGATAAGTATGGTTTTCCTGTAGGACACAGAGCAAGAAAGAAACTATTTTTTGGTTTTCAAACAGGCGACATGGTAAAAGCAATTGTTCCGAAAGGCAAGTACAAAGGCACATGGATAGGCATAGTTACATGTAGAAACAACGGGTATTTTGATATAAAGGATGAAACTGGGAAGAGGATTGCTCAAGGTATTTCACACAAATATTGCAAAGTAGTTCAGCGGTTTGATGGGTATTGGTATGAATTAGAACATCTAAGGGTTCCTGGCACATTTCCTCTCCAACCTGTAGAGGTTGGAGCCTCCATGTGCCAGTAGGCGGTGAAGAATTTGCTATGTGGATTAAAGTAGGGGATGACAAGGCAAACACAATAGCAAAGGCGAAAGGGTATCCACTAACAAGATACGATTTTGCTACTGTAACGTATCTGTATCACACCAAACATCAGGAAATCTTCAAAGGTTATTACGGTACGTACAATATCAAGGAACATCCGTACTTTAACATGTACCTTGAAGACTATCTTGCGAACTATCCACGCAAGTACCCTACCGACCACACAAGATTTGCTTACTACTGCAAAGATTATGGCAAGATACCACAACTTTACAGAGAACCAATGTTGAGACTTGCTGATTTAGGTATCATCACGCCTGACCAGTCGGCACTTTACATTGGTGTTTATTACTTTAACCCAGCAAAGATGCTCACAAGAGCTGATGCTGTTGAGATGATTTCAAGAGTGTTTGATAAGGACAGAAGAGATGTGCTGGATGAACTTAACGTTAAAATGTACAGATATTGGGATTTAGAAAACAAAGTAGGAACAGGGAGATATGTAAGTTATGACTCACAGTTTAATAAATTTACTTCATACTTTCACATGGATGAAATGAGCGGTGGAGTTACCACAGCACAAAAGCAAGCAACATTTAGAATAGAAGAACCTAAATCTTTAGGTTTAGCAAAAACTATGGTTAGGAATTACCCGAACAATTACTACATTTGGTTCCTACTTTGCCGAAATACTCAAGCAGGATTTACTTATTCTGCTTCGTTTAGGTGTGATAATGTTATTACAGAAACCTTGATGTATGATGAAGCTGGGATGACGGGACTTGTAGAATGGGATAAGAACAAAGCTATCAACTACATTCCAGTTGCGTATAGAGATGAGTTTAAAAAAGACGTGAACACTTATACAGCAAAGTATTTGACATCAAAGAATATGTTCTTGGTAAAACAATATGGTGATGTTTATGTGTACTACAACTGTTGGATAGACAGAAAAACAATTCGATATCAGATTTATCCATCAAAACCACAGATAAGCGGTGTAACTTTCTTTACAGCAAAACCTAATCCTAACTATAAGCAATAGAGGAGTGATTTCAGAGTGTTTAAAAGGCACAGGAGCTTTTCAAAAGCTCTTTCTTTTTTATGTATCCTGTCTTTAGTTTTGAGCCTTGTTCCACCAGTAGGGATATGGCAAAGTGTTAAGGCAGATGATACTAAACTCTACAATGGCGGAATTGATAGTTATAATGGGCAAGGAAGAAGTTACTGGTTACGACAGGCGGACAAGGGTTCAGGAACTATACTAGATAAAGTTTTTATAAGCTCAATCAACAAATGGGTTTACTTCAACTGTGAAATCTATGCAGAGCGAAGGATGGTAGTATATGGTGAGCCAAGGGATGTACCACAAAACAAGTATGCCAGCCCGCCAGGGTTTAGACCTGCTTCAGACGGATATTTTTTGCAGAACATAACAAGCGGCACACGTGGTTGGTACAGGTATCTCGGCTATTCCGTCAGTGGTGCACCTTTTTCTGATCCTGAATTTCCATGGGACTACACACCAGAGCACATCACACGTGATAAACTTGTACCGTGGTCCAGACTGACCCCAGACCAGAAGGTTGCTCTTGGTGTTGATGGATATAACCCTTCAGTTATTTCCGATGATGACTGGTGGGCAATCTATAACAACCTTGGTAATCTCCGTGAAGAGTACGAAAAACAACCCTTGAGCCAGTTATTGTCCAGCGTTGAAGATTTAAAAACCTACGGCGTATTTCTTGGCGTAGACAGTAATGGTAGCGGCGCAGTCAAAATCATATGGAACGACAGCACAGGAAGGTTAAGATACAGAACTTACTCGGGAAAGATAATTAAGGGTGGAAATCCAGAAGTTACAACAGATTTAATCTGGGGTACAATAGACAGCTACAGCTACTTAGTATCTGCCAGTGGCAGTCCCACAAATATAAACGGCGCAGTGCTGAGGTACAACCCTGCAACAAACCAACCACCAAACATAACGCTTTACATCAGGGGTAAGTTAAAAGACATGCTTGGTTCTAAAGGCGCAGACCCATACTATGATAAACTCGTCCTCACGCGTAACGATGTTGTGCAGTATCAGGTCATTATCAACTACATCAAAGTCAATGGACAAAACGTTGCAAACCCACTGACTGGCATATACATTGAGGCACAAAAGGAAAGCACAGCAGGCGATTATGTGACATTTAAGCCATCAGCAGGTATAAACATAGCAATTCCTCCAGAAAAACTGCAGACAGACAATAACACAATAGAGATTTCTGCAAAAGTCAGAGTAGTATTCAGTACAAACGGTGGAGTCAAATGGATTGACGCTGCTAACTCACAGTACATGTCCTTTACAATACAGTCCAAAACTGCTCTGCCAAAACCCACAGTCACAGCAGTTGTATCACCCACGTACACGAAAGCAACACTGATTGGAAATGACTATTACGTAGACGGACAAAAACAGTCAACTGTTCAGGAAAAAGTTGGTGCGGCTGCTAAAGTAACATCACTTCCTGCTGGTGTCGAAATCTCCGCATGGGAATTTGAAGTGTTCAAAAGGAATTCTGCTGGGGACGAAATAGATAAGCAATCTTTCACAATATCCAGCAGTGATATAACCTGCACATTCCAGCCAGAAGACAACAGAGCAGTGTTCAGTGAGTCACTTGGTAAAATTTCGATTGGTTCTGTTTACACACCAGCGTACTATGTTCGTGCAAGATACATTACAACAAAAGGTGAAACTTCAGACTGGGCAGAAACAAGCACTTCGGCAAAAATAGAAGTAGTTCCACAGGGTGCTTATATTAAGGTCAACCTTGCTGGCAGTCCAGCAGTTGTAAAAGGGTATGCAGGTGACGTGGTTAAAGTCAAACTTACATCGAAAGCAACCCTCTACAATAAACCAGCAGGGGCTAAAGTTAAAAAATGGCAAATATATCTCAGGGAAGAACACGAACAGCAGAAAATACCTTATGAAACAATAAGCGATATGGATTCATATACAGTGACCCGTGAATATTCGCTTACTCTTGTCAAGGGTATGACATCCGTAAAGTTTGTAACGCGTGCATATTGTACACTATCAGGTTTCAGTACACCGCTTACAGACTATACGGAAATCACAATACCTGTAGAAGTTAAAATACCACCAATATCCCAACAAACACCTGAAGACCAGCAAACACAACTACCCCAACCAACACTTGCAAACCACCCACCAATTGCAGATTTCGATATAACGTCTTACTTAGCAAGAAATGAACAACCAAGTATAACAGATAAGTCCTATGACCCTGACAGCGACCCAATCACAGCGTGGCACTGGTGGATTTATAAGGATGATGGGACTCTTGTAAGGGATTTCGGGGCAAGTATTTCGAATAATATTCCAAATGTTCAGTCATATATTGCTACGCTTGAAGGTGGTAGTTATTTGATTAAACTACAGGTAATGGACAATCACAACAATCTCTCAAATGTTGCAGTACGTACATTTACTATAAACGGAAACATAACACTTTTGATAGGAACAATAAGAGCGGACTTTGACATTGAACCTGTTGCAGCGCTGGAAGGAACTCCGAGGGTAATAACAGACAAATCTTCATCTACAAGAGGAATAATCTACTGGCAGTGGATTATCCTTGACAAAACAGGCAAAGAGTTATTCAACACAGGTAAAAGAACGAACAACAATACTTCGGACATAAGCACCTTTATAGCCTCCAGTTTAAAAGGTGGGACAACAGAATATCCAATACAGGAATATACCCTTGTTCTGACGGTCTGGGATGACATAAATTCTGCAACGACTGCTAAACCATTTCAAGTTTATTCTGCAGATTTCTTGAAAGCGTTGAACCATCCACCAGTAGCACGTTGCTATGTTACACCAAGTTTTTTGCAGGGAACTGTTCCAGATGTAGTAGATTACTCATTTGACCCGGATTGGCCCAAGGACAATATAGTAAAATGGTACTGGGAAGTTAAATGGAGAAACTCTTCTGTTCCAGTTATGATGATAGGGCCATTTACGGATAATAACCACGTACTGGATGTTGAAAAGGCTCTTTCTTCATTGTCTCCTGGAAACTATACTCTCGTATTGCATGTATGGGACACATGGAAGGCAAGTAATACAGGCGGAGCCGATTTCACTGTACTTGCAAGGAACAGTAATCGAAAACCAGTTGCCGCGTTTTCAATTTCACGTTATATTACTCAATATTCTGACTTTACATTGGTAGACCATAGTTACGATCCAGATAACGACCCTATTAAGTTATGGCACTGGAGATTATATGCATTGTCTAATCCATATGGTGACTATGTACTTATAAGGGACTTTGGAGAAACACCTGTGAACAACATAAATGTGGTAAAAGCCTTTATTCAATCGCTTCCGCCCAATCCATATGAGAAGGATTATAAGTTCGCACCACCTTACCGCCTTGAACTACAAGTAAAAGATGAAGTCAGGGTGAATCCATGGATAGAAGAATACTCTGACTGGACTCGAGAATATTTCAGTATTGTAAAACCAGAGGTTATAGGAAATGTAAAATGTGATGGAATCATATCACCATCGACGGCAACGTTTACAAAGAATCTATACACAGGGGAGGTCACACCAGGCAGTGTTCCTGTCTCAGTAGGAGTCAGTGCAAGTGTTGATTACATTGAAAATGTAACCGTTGCAAAATGGGAGATTTACTGCAATGATGAGTTAATCTACAGCAAGGAAACAAATGAAACAAGTGTATCTGTACCTCTTGGAACAAAGATATACAATGCAGGACCGTCCGGCATGACATTTAATTTCAAGGCAGTTGTAACATTCAGCGACGGAACTACCAAAATTGCAACAGACACTGAAAAGTTTACAGGTAGTATAACCGCTAAAAACAATCCACCGACAGCGTCAATTGTGGCAGTACCGAAAGTCATCCCGCAGGGTGATGTATCATACATCAGTGTCAGTGTCTCAGATCCTGATAAACCTCTTGGCGATCAGGTAAGCTATACAGTTTCAGCAAGCGGTGGCACGTTGATGGGCAATCAGTTTACTTCTGAAGTGGTTGGAAATTACACAATCACTGTTACTGCTGTCGATTCGCTGGGCGAAAAGGCAACAGCAAGCACAACAGTATCGGTCATCCCAGCAATACCAATACCAGTGATAAACGTAAAAGGAACACTGAAAGAAAACAGAAAAGTAATTCTTGACGGGACAGCTTCGTACTCAGGCAGTCCAAAGGCAACGATACTGTGGGACAAAGCTGTATGGACAATAGCACCTGCTGACAGCAATGTCTCACAAAGTGACATAAAAACAGTTGAGGGTTTGACAGGTGTGCAGATTGTAAATTCACTGTTCAAGAAAGCAGGGAAGTACAAAGTGACGTTGAGACTCACAAACTCATACAGTAACAGTGCTGAGACTACAAAAATTATCACAATACAGCCAGACGACCCACCAGTAGCTTCTTTTGTAGCACCGATAATTCTGCTCAGGGACAATGCAGGTACTGCCGATGTTCCGCTGATTAGCAACAGTTATTCACCAGACGGCGATACAATAGGTAAACATGTATGGTTCTATGCATGGGACAGCAATAATGACGGAAACTTTGATGATGAACAGTGGTACGTGCGAGTAAACGGAATATGGCAGTCTGCTGGGACATGGCAACAGGTACAAAACTATGATATTGACAGTTGCAACAGCGGTAACGATAATCAGATAACTTTAAGTGTAAAAAATGTTGGTAAATATAAAGTAGTGTTATATGTTGTAGAAGATTTTAGCGATACAATTCCTGAATTTGTCACCGCAAGCGAAAAGAAAAGGAACAGCACTTACAGAGAGTTTGAGATAATCAACGTCGCACCTTTTGCAACAATAGGTGCAAGCAGTGTACAGAAAAAGACTGTGAACCTGACTGTAAAAACAAACTATGCAACCAATTCAACGCAGTATGCAACATTGAAATCAAAACTTGATGTATTAAAAGTGGATTTATACCCATATGGAGTAAATTTAAAATATTCTATAGACAATACAAGTTCGCAAGCAGGTTTGTATAAGGCAACAACAACGGGAACTTTATATGTAGTTCAAGGAGAACTTGCTTTTACATTCAATGTAACTTGGTATTTATCAAATGGAAGTACAATAAGTGAATCTCGTTCTATAGGCATAATAACTTATTACCAAACAACTAGTAGTTATTCTGATGCTTTACAGCTTAAAAATAGCATGTATTCACAGCTACAGATTGATTATAACACAACTTCCTTTAATGGTCTTAACTTAAGTTTGTGTAATATCTATTATGGTTATCCGGGTTATTCAGGTGTAGATTATAGCATGTTTTATATTTTTAATTCTCAAGCTCTTATGTCTCAAGGGTATTGGGGATGCTCGGCATATAATTACGGTAGTGTATCTGTAACTAATGCTACAGCTGTTTACACAGGAAAAACGATTGTAGGACCCACTATCACAACAAGAACTGGTTCAACAACTACTCAAGTGCCAATACTTGCTATAACCAACAGTGTACTAGCAGGTAATTCATCTGATGATAACATCACACTACTGGTTACAGACTCAACATCAACAGACTACAGCAAATCGTTTGACCAGGTATTTCCGTTTGCAAGTCTTGACAACAATTTTATAAACACACTCTTAGCAACAAACTCAAGCGTGTACATTGTAGCACCGCAGTCTGTCTGGAATTTAAACGTTAAAAATGCACCGAATGTAGTTTCAGTAAATCAGAAGTATACATTGCAACAACTTGCAACAGCACTCAACGGTACACTGACAACCAACATCGACGATGTACTCAACGCAATAAGAGCAAGGTACATGAACACTCAAATGACTCCTGAGCCACAGTACGTATTAGCCGATGAAGAGCAGGTTGTATATTACCCGTACTGGGATGACTACGAAAACGACGCTATTATCAATCAACGCTGGAAATATGAACACGATGAAACAGTCTTTGACAACTCACAAGGCAAAGCAGAGTTTGATAGTGTATGGCTCAACGAACCAATAACAGTGTTCAGCAAGGTAGGAAAGTACACAATAACGTTCCAGGTACAGGATTCTCCACCACCAGGAACAAGTGATTTTGACGAGTACAAGTTATGGTCGAAGCTTGAACGACAGATGGTCTTGTATGTTCACAGAAGACCAGTGGCAGATTTTACTGCTGTGCTAAATAAGTCTACTGGCAAACTCACAATTACCGACAAGTCATACGACCTGGACCACCAATTAAGTAGGAGTGACAAGGGTATTATCAACTGGAAATGGCAGTACAAGACTATTGACAGTACTACATGGACAGACACAACACTCAGCAATCTTCAGAGCATGACGCTGCAAAGCGGAAAGGTTTACCTAATCAAGCTCGAAGTGCAGGACTGCGATGGACCAAATGGAGTTGGTGTGTGGAGCAAACCAAAGATTGTTATGATAGACCTGAGCACCAACAACCCACCAGTAGCAGATTTTGACATTGATCCTGAGATTCCAGTAGGCAACCAGCCAAGCAAATTGATAGACAAGAGCTACGACCCGGATGGAGATACAATCACAGCATGGCACTGGTGGATTTACAAAGCAAACGATAATTCTACAGTCAAGGACTTTGGTGAGACATCAAACAACAATATCAGCACACTAAAGAGTTATATTGCAACTCTTGGAGAAGACACTTACAAACTATCACTGCAGGTTAAAGACTCGGCAGGCAATTACTCAAGTATTACAACAAAACTGTTCAAGATTTACTCTGTCAAGAAAGACACAGAGGTGGATTTAGTCAACAACCCACCAGTAGGAATATTCACATTAAATATTGCAGACCACAGAACAAAACTAAGACCAACAACAACATACAGTGATCCCGATGGAGATCCCAAATTGAGTGAACAGTGGTACATTAAATTCAACGGTGTCACCACCTATTATGACAAACTACCAAACACACTTGAAGAGGCAGGATACATTTATGACGGTTTGTATGAAATAGGATACAAAGTACAGGACAATCCAACATCAAGAAGCACTAAACTAAAACCTCTGTGGAGTAACTGGTACGTGCAGACATACTACATCAGTTCCGACATCACAATACAGGCATGGACAGAGAAGTTTGCAAAACGTGCAAAGAACATGACCGAAGTTCCATCCATTGTTAAAAACACTGTCAAAACAAGCGACTTCAAGCTCGGTGAAGGTATCATTGTAAAAGCAAAGACAACAGGTTATGTAGAAAAAATCGAAGTATGGTTTGACAGAGTCGATACCACAACGCCAAAGGAAGGTAAAGTAACAAAAGTTATTACCGGCTACTGGGAATGCTCAATTAAGAATGGGACAATGACACTGAATAACCTGCATACAGTTTTGTATCCAGAAGACACAGTAAAAAACCGTGAGATTTCATATGAAGCAGTGAAAGGGAAAAAGCCACTGCCTGCACCGGTATTTACAACTGTCCCGTATTCCATAAACTGGAGCAGCGATATTTTCGACCCCAAACTGCAACCGAAGTTTATTATCTCAAACAACAACTCGTATGTACAGGAAAAATGGCCCGACAGATACAGAGATTTATGGGATGGACTTTATAAATGGAGCGACTGGCCACTTGGCAACAAGTTCAGCTATGCAAAAGCAATGGAGATTTACGGAAGACCACCGTATTTGACAAAAGGAGATGTTCTGCACATCAAACTCAGAGCGTATAAAAGAAATGCAGATGGCAGTTACACTACAAAAGACATTGACCTGCCGGTGAACATCGTGGGTTCAATTGAGATAGGCACAGGGGAAGTCAATTAACCCCCTGTGCCTTTTTTTTGTGTCCAAATTTTGTGAAGGTGGTGGTAAAAGCATGATTGCAGTTGCTACAGGAATTCAGGAGTTTGATATGAAACTTGCAAGCGAACTTCAAAACGCCGAAGTGGTCTTTTACAGGGAATATCTGCTCAGGGAGAACAAATATACAACTGTAATAGTATCGGAAAATCTAACAGGTTCAATAACTTTTGAGGAACTGTTATTAAAACTCAGAGAAAACAACAAAAGGGTTATAGTTATCTGGCCGGACGAAGATGATAGACAGGAAGTTATAAAGTTCATGCTCACTCTGGGGATTTATGACATTTTGATTGGAGCTGTTACAGTTGAGATGGTTAAAGCTGCCGTTGAAAAGCCAAATACTTTTAAAGACGTCTCTCGTCTGTATTTAAAGACTCTTAAAGTGAATGACCTGCAACTGGAAGTGAAAGAACACCAGGAACAGTTACCTGAGATTGAAAAAAAGATAATTGAAAAAGTGGTCGAAAAGACAGTCGAAAAACCAGTTGAAAAAGTGGTTGAAAAAGTAATTGAAAAACCTGTTGAGAAAGTGATTGAGAAGATAGTAGAAAAACCAGTTGAGAAGATAGTTGAAGTTGAAAAAGTTATAGAAAAACCTGTGGAAAAACTTGTTTTTGTAAAGCCTAAAGTAATAGCTTTCTGGAGCATGGAAAACCCATACGACACAGTAGTTTTGAGCTTTGAATTTGCCAGAAAGCTCAGAAACAAAATTAACAGCAAAGTAGCACTGCTTGATTTTGAAGAGATAACTCCAAAAATATTCGAACTTGCAAAGGTTAAAAAAGCTCAGATTGAAGGAATTGTAAGGCAGCTGAACAATCTTGAGCTGAACTACAGAAAGTTTGAAGAATTAACGGCTGAGAAAGACAGCATGCTGATTTTCTCGGGGATAACAATGAGGAACTTTTTCATTGTCAAATTAGAACACTTAAATAGCATTGTTCAACTGTGCAAGGACAATACAGGCTGGGTGGTAATAAATGCAGGTGCGGGGTTATCAACAAGCGGTGTTGCATCTGCCCTGTCGCAAAGCGATAAGGTTTTTGCCGTTGTCGATAGTCAATCAAAGCTCAATCTGTTTTATACCATAGAATGTATCAACTTTGTATGTGATAACTGGAATCTGGATAAGGAGAAGTTCTCGATAGTACTTGTTAACGAAGATTTGCGTTCGGACATAGACAGTGAATTTGCAATTGAGATTACTAAAACAAATGGTATTGAGGAAGTCTATTCACTCGGTGTCCCAAAGAAATGGCAAAAGAATATTGATAAACTGCTGGGGGTGATTGAAAAGTGATTATAAATCCCATTGCTGGTATAGGGACAGCGCTGGTATTGGGACACAGCGAAGAAGAAAAAATAACAGAAATAATTCAGGAATTCATTCACCGCTATCCGGAACTTTATGTAAACGCCACTGACCCGTATCAGGTGGTGAATGAAGTCAATCAACTGCTGGTGGAAAAAGGGTATAAGATTCCAGCCAAAGTTATTCTTGACAGTATGTTCGGATACGGCATAATTGAGCACCTGCTTGAAGACCCGCTTGTGACAGATGTCTTTATCAACCACGAAAAAGAGATAAGTTACAAGAAATGGGGAAAAATCTATGAAACAAATCTGCAGTTCAGGAACAGGCAGGCATTTATAGAGTATATCAAGCGCATAGCAATCATGAACGGAGCAACTATAAATATGAACGAAGCGGACGTAACATTTACAGACATCAAAAAGGGTTTGAGAATTACCGCAGCCATTCCACCAGTAGCGATAAGACCGTTTTTGCACATACGAAGACCGCTGGTAGGACAGAAACTTGATGCTCTTGTAAGGGAATCTGACATGCTCACAGAAGAGCAGGCAGAGTTTTTAAAGCAGGCGTTAAAAGAGAAAAGAACAATCATCATAGCGGGACGTGGCGGGAGCGGGAAAACAACACTGCTCTCATCACTTGTAGAGGAGATTCCCTGCCACATCAGGGTGGGAATTATTCAGGAAGTATATGAAATCAAAACAGAGCGAAAAAACACTATCTCGGAACTTGTTCGACCGGGAAGCAGCATCCTTAAAGAGTATTCACTTTTTGAACTAACAAAAAACATGCTGCTTCGTTCAGTTGAAACAATTGTTGTTGGCGAACTGAAAGATAAGGAAACATTTAACGTTTTAAATGCCGTCCACACAGGACATCAGGCACTTGCAACCGTGCATTCACCTTCAGCAGAAGAAACAATAAACAGGTTGATTTTCCTGATGAAACGGGCACAGACCGATTTGAGCGAAAACTTTTTGAGAGAAGTGCTGGAAAACTCAATTGATTACATTGTCTACATGAAGGATTATAAAGTCCAGTGCATTTTTGAAGTTGGAAAGAAGGTTGAGCTGGTATGTTAGGGTACAGACGAAAAGAGAAAGTAATAAAACACCAGATACCGATGTTTTCCTTGAGGGTTTACTTTTCAGTGGCAGTTGCAGCAGCACTCTTAACCTTTGTTTATTTTGCCACCACGAAAAATATTGTTCTTGCTGTAATGTATTCAGCAATTGTCCTGGGTGTGTTTGACTTCTTATTTGAGTTGATTTACATGCTTGTGCTGCAGCTGTTTGTGAACCAGTATCTCTCATTTGTATCATCCTTTGCAACTGCTGTGTCTGTTACAAAGTCTGCAATTCAGGCTGTTAAATACTGCAAAGAATATACAAGACCACCGCTAAAAGGTATACTTGATGGGGTTGTAAGTGAATACGATGCAGGAGTGATTGATACAGGCAATTTTTTCTCAGAGCTTGCAGAAAGGATAAATGTCCGACTCTACAAACAGTTTTTTCTGCTTGTAAAGGTAGCAGATGAAACAGGTGCTGATATTGTGGATATTTGCAGAAAAGTATTAAACAACAACACAGATGCTCTTAAACTTGTTCGACAAATCAAAGCGTCAACAATTGTAGGCTTTGGAGTAATCGCTTTTATGATAGCGATAAATTTGCTCATTTTCAATGTTGCAATACAGAATGAAGAAATAGCAACCTGGCTTTTTACAACAAACAGGCAGGACCTGGTATTCAACATGATTGCTATTTTAGCAGGACTTGCAACACCAAAATTACTGGTAAGCTGGAGTGATACAGTATGATGTTTTTATTCGTCCTTTCAGCAGCTCTGCTGGCTATATGCTTATACACGCTCGGCAGTTTAATTCTACTTACCATTTCAAAACCCAGAAAAGAAATTACCCGGTACACAACCACCAGGACATACATGATTTTGTTCGGTATAGCAGGAACAGTTTGCGGTCTGTTTTATGGTTATATAACAAAAGCTTCTGTGATATCAACTGTGCTGCTTGGTGTGGGAATGGGTTTGATTGCATTTCCTGTACCGCTTTTGATTGAACAGGCACAGCTCAAAAACCTTAAAAGGAACCTGCTTTTTATGTCATACCTGTTTGAGATAGCAGCCAAACACAACCTGCCACTTGATAAAACGCTACTTCTCATAGCAGAAGGCATTGACACACCAAAGCAAAGAAAACTTGTCCGGAACATCGCAGCAGTATACAAACAGACAAAAGATCTGGATGAGGCATTTAAACCACTTTTAGCTTTGAAAATTCCAGAGGCAGAACTGTTGAAAATTGCTCTTAAAGAATTTGAAAGATTTGGACAGCAGGGAATTGTAGCAATAGAAACATTCTCAAGTTTGCAGCACCAGAACAAAATATATGACCTTACAGTGAAAGAGAAAACTGTTGATTATATTGTGCTCGGCAGCAGCATTCTAATTCTGTTCGGTAGCATACTTGCAATATTTGACCCGCTGTTTTCAAACCTTCTCAATACTCTGCCCAACCTGTTCTAAAGCCCGGATTCCTCTTCTCAAAGAATCCGGGCTTTATTTTTTTTCAGCTGCTACTGGCAGGGAACAAAAACAAAATACAAAATAAATCGGAGGTGTATTTTAAAATGAAGAAGTTTTTAGAGTTCACAAAGAAACTCATGAAGAGCGAAGATGGACTTCTGGAAATCATAGTTGTTGGCGTGTTAATAGTTTTTGTAGCTCTTAAGATGGTCAACCCAACAAAAAACCTTGGGCAGACATTAAGCGATTCTTTTGACAAAATCAATCGAACAATCAGCGACCAGCTGTCCCAGATAACAACACAGTAATCCAGGGTGGTTCAAATGCGATTATTTAAAAAGTTCCTGAAACACGAAGGAGGCAACTCCACAGTGGCAGGATTCATGCTTGTCCTGCCACTGGCAATTGTTCTTACCATCAATCCGCTGTACATGCTCTTTGACACTCTAAAGTATATACAGCTGGATAGCATTGCAAGAAAGTACATCATCAAAATGGAAGTCGAAGGCGGACTCACAGTCACCGATTATGCAGACCTTATTTCCAGGGTGGCTCAGCTCGGATATTCAAACATTCAGGTATCATACACTCCGTATCCGGTGGATTTTGGGGATACCGTGAGACTTAAAATTGTGGCTGACATGAAGTTCAGACGAATCAGTTTTTTCGGGGGACTTAAAAATGAAACAAAACAGGTTTGTGCCGGACCGTATGAGAGCGTTTCTAAGAAAAACCCTCTTGTGCAGTGAAGACGGTGACCCCATGGTGTTATTCATTGTTCTTATCCTTATTTTCATCTTCCTGCCAGTAGCTACCTTCACCCTTGAATTTTCAAGGGAAATGATAGTGAAGCAGAAAGTAGAGAGCGCAGTTGTAGTATCAGGTTTTGCAGCGCTTTACAGAGTTACTCCGAATTCATCGTTAACAGATGCCCAGAAAGAAGATTGTATTGACACTTTTGTACAGCAGGTGAAGAAAAACCTTAACCTGAATGACGATTTTACCTCCAGAGACAACCTTTTTGAAGGTCCACTTGAAATAGTTGAAGTGAGCGTATACGGAGCAGATGAAGTACCTGCCGTGTGTCCGCAGGGAAGTGAAATTTTAGTACCGGGAATGCATGTTGTTGTTCATGCAAAGGTAAAAAGGCTGTTTTTCAAAACAGAGCAGCAATATACCGACCTGATGATTCACAAGGACATAGACGTGTTTGAAAAAGGAGGTTATTGAAATTGATTCTGGCTTATTTTACAGCAGTTACTCTTTGTCTTATAGCAGCATTTACGGATTTTAAATACCGGAAAATTTACAACTGGCTTGTCGTTATAACCATTGCTTCTGCAGCAGTCATCCACAGACTCAACATACTTCACACCCTTGCACCGGCTGTTACACTTTTTCTGTTCATGGTCTTTGTAGCTTTTTTGCTCAGAGACACGTCAATGGGCGGAGATGTGAAATTTTTAAGCAGTCTTGCGCTACTGCTGGGGAATGATATTTATCCTGCTGTTCTCGTTTCCTGTATTGTGTTCATTGTTGCCGGAGCAGTTATATATCTGCGGCAGAACAAGGGTAAATTTGATGCCGGGTTTTTAAAACTGAAACTCCCGCTCGGTGTGTTCCTGCCGGCAGGAGTTCTGGCTGTTTTGATAGTAAGACTTCTAACAAAAACAATTTAAAACGAGGGGGTATTTGATTATGAATCTCAGATTGTGGTTTGCATTTATGCTTTTTGTGGGTGCAAGTGCAGGAACACTGTTAACAGTCATAGTGTTAACAGGTAATACTTTGTATCCGTTCAAAGAACTTAGAAAAAAATTCTCAAGTGTTTCGAATAACGTAACAATGCTTCTTGTCATGGAGATAACTCTTGCTATTTTGTGTGCTGCACTGACATTTTTCATCAAGTGAGAAGGGGACAAAACCCTTCTCACTTTCTCAAAGGGGTGAACAAATTTTGTTCAAATTTTTTAAAAAACTTTTAAAAAGTCAGGAAGGTGCAACAGAAATACTGGAAGTTGGGATTTTGCTTGTGTTTGTGATATTTCAAATCGCACCATCAATAATCAACGTATCAAAGACTGTTGAAAAACTTTTGCAGGTGCTGGATGACTATCTTAAAAGCCAGATGGCTGTTGGTATCAATCAATGAAGGCAGGTGAGATTATTGAAACTCAAAAAAATCATGATAGCCTTTTTCTCGACTGTTTTAGCAGTTTTTCTGCTAGTTGTGGTATACACACAGATGGATAAAGCAACAAAGTTAAAAACAAAAACAGTTTTTGTAGCAACAGAGACAATCAAAAGCGGTGAAAGAATAGGACAGAGAGCAATCCAAACTACGATTGATGTTAGTGCACCAGTAGAATCGCCGGAAGATGTCTCTAATCTCTTTGCCACAACCGCAATTCCAAAGGGTTGTATCATCACACCTGAACTTGTTGCAAAGACGGTATATGAAGACGTATATACCACACACATAGTTGTAAAGATTGACCCTGTCCCACTGGAAGCACTCAAAGCAGCTGAATATATAGGACTTTTGAATGTTGAAACTTCAAACAATCAAACACGTACAAACGTGTTTGAACATCTCAGACTCGTAAAACTTTATGACCAGGCGGGCAGAATTGCAGGCAAAACTGCCAATGAATATTCATCAAACCTTGTCAGCATGGTTGAGATTGCAACCGATAATGAGACTGCAAAAAAGATAAAGGAAAAAGAAAAAGCAGGAGTATATTATGTGTTAATCCAGTAGAGTAAATAAGAAGAAAGGAGAGATATTTATATGAACAAGTGTACATTTTTCGGCAGGCTTACAAGAAATCCAGAGGTGTTCACAACACAGAGCGGTAACAAACTTGTGCGTATTACAATTGCAATGGACAGAACGGCAAAAGGAGAGAAAAAGACTCAATTCATTCCATGCATAGCTTTTGGGAAAAACGCTGAACTGATTGAACAGCACTATACCAAAGGACGTGAAATTTTAGTTGAAGCAAGAGCTGAAAACGCCAGAGGAAAAACAAAAGATGGTGTGGAATATCCCACCTTCAGATTTGTGATTGAACGATTTTATTTTGCAGGTTCTAAAAAAGAACAGCAAAAAGAGCAGACTGCAACTACTTCTCAAGTAGAACCCGAAATCCCTGAAGATGAACTTGAAAAGGAACTGGAAGAATTTTTCGAAGAAGATGAAACTTTTGAACCACCAGTAGAAGATTTGCCACACTAAGCAGGGTTATATACCCTGCTTTTTTTTGCTGTCAACATTTCAGGGAAGGAGTGCAAAGGATTTATGCAAAGGGCACTGGATCTGCTTTTGCAAAACATGAGCGAGAAGAACGCTACACTTCTTACTCATTCATTGAACGTTGCAAAACTATGTACAATCATAGCCAGGAACCTGGGAATGGATGAAGAGTATTACTACACAGCAGGACTATTGCACGATGTAGGGAAACTGCTTGTTCCCAATGCGCTTTTGGATAAGTCTATTGCAATAGGCAGAGAAGAATTAGAAATCCTCAAAAACCACAGTTATTGGGGAGCTGAGCTTCTAAGAATACTGGGATTGAATGAGTTTTCAGTAATAGCACTACTTCACCATCAGGATACTTCTGATTTGCCATTACCTGTTCAGATTGTAGCTGCTGCTGATAAATATGAAGCCATGACAAGCCTTTGGCGACAGTATAAAAAGCCTGTAACAGCAAAGGAAGCGATTGAAGAACTTAGAAATATAGGAATATTCAAGCAAACAATCATAGAAGCTCTTGCTCTTGCCCAGGCAGAATTTTTGATAGAAAAGAAAAGTTGAACCTGCTGGGGGTTAGAGAAAATGAGAGGATATACCCACTTAGCCTTTGCACTTGCAGCAGCCAGCAGTATAGAAACTCTGCAACACAGAAACATTATCACCCTGCCAGTAGCAGTGGCAGGAATATCAGCGCTTCTGCCTGACATAGATCATCCAGAATCGCTACTGGGAAGGAAAATAAAGCCCATTTCATGGCTTATAAACAAACTGCTCGGGCACAGAACGATAACACACAGTCTCGACTTTGCTATCGGGCTTTGTATTGTTGTGCTTTTAAGCTCGAATTTTGCCTACTGGGCGTGGATGTTTGTGCTGGGGTATATATCTCACCTGCTGCTGGACAGTTTAACTAAAAGCGGTATCAAAGTCTCTATGTTTCGACAAAATTCGACAATCGGTTTTAGGCTTGTTAAGACAGGCGGTGCTGTGGATACTGTAATCTTTATTACTTGCCTGCTCATTTTGAGTTTTCTCATAACAAAACATGCCTGAACTTCCATTTATACCGCCGATTCTGAGCACGTTTCTTTTTATGAGACGTGTTTTTTATTGTCCAGGTTTTTTTGTTGAACATCCTGGGGCAAAATAAACCGGTTTCAAGGGGGTTTTAAAAGTGGGCTGTTACAGAATAGAGATTGAAACAAAGCCGGTCCCCAAAGCACGACCACGATTGGGTGCAAACGGCAGGATGTATACGCCAAGGGAGACAAAAGAGTTTGAAGAACTAATAGGTTGGACCACAAGAAGTGTTGTTAGAAAACCTATTGAAAAGCCCGTTAAGGTTAACATTGACGTGTACTCAAAAACAAAAGCTGATATCGACAATATCGCAAAGGCTATTTTAGATGGACTCAGCGGTGTTGCTTTTCTTGACGACAGGCAGGTGGTTGACCTTAGAATCAGAAAACTGCCGCCCGTGGACTGCGAAAAGATTGTCATCAGTATCAAAGAAACAAGGAGTGTTCAAAAGTGCAAAAACTCAGGCTAAAGGTCTACATTTGTTCTCCATACAAAAACAATCCGGAAGAAAACCGAAGGAAAGCGCTGCAGTACTGTAGAAAGGCCTTCGAAGAAGGATATCTGCCCATAGCCCCGCATGTATATTTCCCGCAGTTTTTGGATGAAACCACAGAAAGAGAACAGGGTCTCGAAATGGCTTTGCAGCTGCTTTTGGAGTGCCAGGAGCTCTGGGTGTTTGGTCCAGAGATAACGGAAGGTATGAGAAGAGAAATCGAATACGCCAAAAAGTTTGGGATACCCATCAAATGCTTCTATTTCAAGAAAGTTGACCAGGTCAAAGAAATTCTAAAGGGGAGTGGTACAGATGAGCAGAAACACTAATATCTGTTCTGACATATCTGGTATTGCTGAGCAAATCCGCAGGGATCTCAAAATAGGGCAAAAAGTCAAAACAAACAGAGTGCCCTGGACATCCGGTCAGGGTAAGTCTGATTATGAGCACAAAACAAGAGCAGGAAAAGTAATTGCAAAGTATCCCTACTTTTTTGTTGTACAGTTTCCACAATACAGAGAGTGTTTCAAATACACCGATGTTGTGTCAGACATTATCCAGATCTGCGATGAGACAGAAGAAGAACTGGATGATTTCAACTGGCTTGGGAATCTGAAGGAGTGGTAGGATGTACGGTTTTGACAGACAGAAAGCAAAACAGGTAACGAAGTCATATGCAAAGTATCAAGCCAAACGGTATCTGGGAAAAGCAATACTTGCTTTTTTGAAAACACCAGCAGGATTGATTGTTTTAGGTATATTTCTAATTATCTTTGTTATAGCTGTTGCTGTGCAGATGTTGCTTGATGAAAATTTGCTCACAGACACGCTGTCACAGAGTGATAACATTAAAATTCTAAAAACAGTCAGTGAAGAAGTATATAACCTGAATCACGATAGTACGTTTTTGATTTCTTCCCAAGATTATAACGGTCTAAAAGATTTCTCCCAGTATCTGAACAAATACCCCATGGGTCGTTTTGATCAACTGGGAAAGAAAATAAAAAAGACAAAAGGGGAAAAACAAGATTTGCTGGGCAAAGATTTCTTTCAGCAGGATTGGGAACTTGTGTTGCATCCTTCGCTTGTATATGGATATTTCAAATATCGTCAGGTCAAAACAACTACAGACATACTGAAAGAAGAGGACTTAAAATTTAAGTGGTGGCAAATACCCGTAAGATGGTTTAACAATATAGCAAATATAATACTACCTGAGAGAAGGATGGGCGAGATAAAAAAAGAGCTTTCAGAAATTGCCGAAAAACTCTTACGTCCACACATACTTTATGTCAGAACAAAATACCAGTGCACAACATATATGACAAGGACGTACACGAAAAAAGAAAAGGTCAGTGTTTACACGAAAAACAGTAATGGTGAAACTGTTCTTGCAGGTACGTACGTAAAAACATCTGATGTTGTCGAATACATCACAGTAAAAGAAGAAAAACCTGTTTACGTTGCCGTAGCGGCGTGGACACCTGAAAAAATTTTCTTCAAAGAGTTGAAAACTGTAAAGAAAACAACACACTTTAAAAGTGATGATTTTGGTCTGGTAGACAGAGAAGATGTTTCAAGAACAATTGAGATTTGCGACGATTTTGAACCAAGAACAGAGAAAGAAGTAAAAACATACATTTCACGTGAGTCAGGTGATATTCCAGAAGGCGATAAAACTACAGTGGATGAAACAGAAATAACCAACGAGAAAGTAAAGGTGAATGAAAGGATAGAAATTATGCCAGAAGTTGTTCCACCTGGTAAAGTAAAAATAAACGAGATGGAAGAATACGTCAGTGGAACATGTGACAGCAAAGAACTCAAAGACTGGTTACCATTAGATTTATTGCTTATCGAAAAAGAAAAAGAACCTGAAAAGGACGTAGGAATCGCAACTGACTACATTGTTAACATTGCAAAAAGTTATGAAGATCCGTTCAAAAGTCCCGACTGGATGATATATTCCGGGTACATTACACCAGGTTCACTTACCACTGTATCACTCACAAAATACCAGAATATATCCCTGATACCAGGACAGTTTTTATCCTATTTTCAACAAACAGAAAAGATAACAGGTATACCGGCATGGTTTTTAGCAGGTGTCGCTTACCGTGAAAGTTCATTTAACCCGAATGCAAAGGCTTCTAACCTGTACGGTGTAGCAGTTGGACTAATGCAGGTACAGTCTGGAGACTGGGATTACTGGGTTACAAAGTTCAAGCAGGAATTTCCGCTGGTCAGTTTCAGTGGTGAGATAGACGACCCATACTCCCAGGTACTTGTTGGCTCTTATGTACTGCTGGATTACATCAGACAATCTACAGGGAAAAACCCAAGCCAAATTGACTGGGAAGGCGAAGGATGGAAGGAAGAAATAATACCAGCTCTTGCATACTACTGGGAAGGACCAGAAGGTGCAAAAAGTGATGAGGGTTACGAAAAATGCAGAAAAGAATATGCACCAGCACTTATAAGTGCCGCAGAAACGTACAAGCAGATTTACACAGGAACAGGACAAAATAAAGTGGTACAGGTCGCTTTAAGTTTTATAGGTGCTCCATACGTTTGGGGTGGTTCTACTCCAGCAGGATTCGATTGCTCGGGTTTTGTATACTACATTTTCAAGACATGCGGTTTAGACTGGCCAAGGATGACAGCAGATGGGCAATACAAAAGTTCATATGGTGAAAGAATAAGTCCTGCAGAGATACAACCAGGCGATGTGATATTTTTTGACTGGGATAGCGATGGAATAATGGACCACGTAGGTATATATCTTGGCAATGACAAATTTGTAGAAGCACATGGTGGTATAACCAAACAGTACGACGGTACACCCAACTGTCCATACAGAGTCCGTGTTGCTGACCTTGACCAGTACCACAAGGCTCATATGACGGGGGCAAAAAGAATCATAATTGGGACAATGTAGAAACTGTGGTGCAACTTTTTGCAAACCAACTCGAAACAAACTTGTGTTTGGTATGTTTTTAGATGTATAATAGAAATAACAAACAATTGTTTGTAGAAGGGAGTGTCTGCTCGTGCAGGGGTTAACAGAAAGGCAACAGCAAATCCTGAATGCTATTGCAAGCTACATCAATGAAAAAGGTTATCCACCCACTGTTAGGGAGATTGCGGATATGGTTGGGATTAAGTCTTCGTCTACACTCCATGGACATCTGCAAAGGTTGGAGAAAAAGGGCTTTATCGCAAGAGAAAGGGGAAAACCAAGAACAATAACAATCAATATGTAGCCCAAAATGGAGAAGGCTGGGACGGTGTGTCATATGTGGCAGTACCTATCCCAGCCTTCTTCCTGGCTTTAGACGAAGCCAAGGGTCTGGATTTGTTGAGGTGATTTTATCAAAAATTTAGCAAGAAGACTCCCACCTCTTTAAGGTGGGAGATGAATTGCTAAAAGTATGATACAATATTTTTGGGTGATTTCAGATGTACAAAACACAGAAAAATCATATAAGATGTGACAAACAAACATACAAACTTCTGCGTATGTTATGTCACTTTTCTAAAAACTTGTACAACTATGCTTTGTATCATATAAGGCAACACTATTTTAAAACTCAGGAATATCTGCCATATGAAAGCATATATCATCTTGTGAAGGAAAACGAAAATTACAGACTTTTGCCTTCTCAGGTTGCCCAGCAAACTCTTATTTCTGTGGACGAAGCTTTTAAATCTTTTTTAAGTCTTTTGAAAGCTAAAAAAGAAGGGAGAATAGATAAAAAAATTTCAATACCGACATACCTGCCAAAGGAAGGGATGTACCAGATTGTTTTTCCTAAAGACCAGTTCAAGGTAGAAGGGAATAAACTGAGACTCAGTCTTGGCAGAAATTTCTACAAGGAATTTGGAGTAAGGTATTTGTATTTTGACCTGCCACAAAACATTAGAGGCAAAAAGATAAAAGAAGTCAGGATAGTGCCAAGGTTTCATGGCAAATGGTTTGAGATTGAGTATGTGTATGAAGAAGAAGAACAGAATTATAATCTTGATAAAAGCAGGTACTTATCAATAGATTTAGGTCTTGACAATTTTGCAGCAGTAGTTGATACCATCGGGACTGCCTTTTTAATAGAAGGCAGGTATATAAAATCAGTCAACCGATGGTATAACAAACAAAAGGCAAGACTCCAGTCGATATATAGCAAGCAAAATATTAAATACGGTAAAAAACTTGCTCGGATTTGTCTTAGAAGACAGCATATAATTGACAACTTTTTGAATCAAGCTGTCAATTATATAATCAAGCATTGTCTGAACAATCAAATAGGTACAGTAGTTATTGGGGAAATGAAAGATATAAAGCAGAAAATAAATCTTGGGGCTGTAAACAATCAAAACTTTGTGAACATACCATATGAAAGGTTCAAGAGAAAATTAGAAGCAAAGTGTAAATATTATGGTTTAGAGTATGTAGAAGTGGACGAGAGTTACACTTCGCAGAGATGTAACAGGTGTGGGACAGTCAAGAAAAGTAACAGGAAGCACAGAGGGCTATACGTGTGCAAAGATTGTGGGTATGTAGTAAATGCAGATATAAATGGAGCGCTAAATATACTTGCGAAGGTAGCTGGCGAGTCTGCAAAGAAGCAGATAGTCAGTAGTGGGTGTGTGAACCACCCTGTGAGAATAAGGGTAGCTTAGCTGCTACCAAACTTCTCACGAAGCCTCCACCTCTTTAGGTGGATGGTAGTTCACCGACATCCAGGAACCTGGTATATCTCCGGCTAAGTTGGAAAACAGAGATTTTAACAAGCTGGAAGAAGCTGTTGTTCATTATGGCTCTGCAAGAGATATTGCTATATTCTACACTCTTGCTTACACAGGTGTAAGGGTTTCTGAACTCTGCAATATAAGACTTAGTGACATCACCAGAGATGAGCTGATTGTGTACTATGGCAAAGGTGGTAAACAAAGAAAAATACCACTAAACAGAACTGTAAGAGAGGCAATTGATAACTGGCTCAAAGAAAGAAGAAAATACAAACATGCTGATTTGGACTATCTTTTCATATCAGAGCGTGGGAAGATGGACAGAAGCACTGTGTACAGGATAATCAAGGAATACTGTCGCATAGCTAAGATAGAACCAATAGGACCACACCAGCTGAGACACTATTTTTGCAAGCGAGCCCTTGAAAAGGGATTCACTATCACAGAAGTTGCCGCATTAGCAGGACATTCAAGAATAACAACAACACAAATATACATCAACCCTTCTATGCAGGAACTGAAAGAGAAGATAGAAAGGTTGTGAAATAATAACACTTCCAGTTTATCAGTTAACATGATAAAATAATTCCAAACCCCAGACAAAAGGAGTATTAAAATGAAACAAACTGAGAAAGGAAAAGCTTTCGAATATGCTTGCATTGTAGAGTTTGAAAATTACTTAAAGAACAAAATTCAGCAAAAGGTTGTTATCCACGAAACAAAGGCTCTTAAAACAGCTGAACGATTATTTTCAAAACAAAACAGCAATGAACAAGAAAATATGTTAAGAGCTGCCATTGCAGCAGCAAAAATCATTTCTAAATGTGAACCGCGCTTGATTTGTAAGAACCACCAGAATGAAGTAATTCTCAAACTGCAAGAAGATGCCGTAGGACAACGTGGCGATGTGAGAGATATGTTAGCTATAAGGATTTTAAACCCTGAAACAAAATGGGAAATAGGTATAAGCTGCAAACACAATCATTTGGCCGTTAAACACCCCCGTCTCTCACCAAAGCTGGATTTTGGTAAAAAATGGCTTGGCGTTCCTTGCTCTCAAAATTATTTCGATGAAATAAAAAAAGTATTTTCTGAAATCGAAATACAGATGAGAAAGAAGAAATATTGGAATGAAATCGAAGATAAAGAAGAAAAGGTTTATGTACCTCTTTTAAATGCTTTTGTTAAAGAATTGATAAGGATAGAAGAGGAAAGTAAGAATCTTGAGGAACCTGTACCTTCTAGATTGCTTAAATACTTATTGGGGAAAAATGATTTTTACAAGGTAATTTCACTCGAAGACACAAAAAGTACAATGGTTCAAGCTTTCAACCTCAATGGGTCTTTAAATCAACCTTGCTGTGATAAAAAACCTGAATTTAAAATAGGTCCAAGGCTAAAACTGCCTACTAAATTTCAAAATATTTACTTCAAGGAAGACTCAAAAAATACTGTTTATGTAATCTGTGATAATGGTTGGACTATTTCTTTTAGACTCCACAACGCCAGTTCAAAGTTGGAGCTTTCTTTAAAATTTGACATTCAACTGGTAGGTCATCCCCAAAAACTTTTTTCACACATAGAAAGTTGGGAGTAAAAATTGTAGCTGTGGTATAATAGAAATATAGGTAGGTGATTTTAACAATGCTTAAGAACGTTCTTCGATATCCCGGTGGAAAATCAAAAGCACTGAAATACATATTACCAAACTTGCCTGTTGGTTTTAAAGAATACAGAGAACCAATGGTTGGCGGGGGAGCAGTTGCTCTTGCAGTAAAACAACTATACACCAATGTCAAAATAAAAATCAATGACCTCAACTATGACCTGATTTGCTTCTGGAAACAACTAAGAGACAATCCTGAACAGTTAATAAAGGAAGTTAGCAGGATAAAGGAAAGCTATAAAGATGGACGAAAATTGTATGAGCATCTTACATCTCAAAACAGTGGTAGTGAGTTTGAAAGAGCAGTGAGATTTTATATTCTCAATCGCATTACATTCTCAGGTACAGTAGATTCGGGTGGGTACTCCCAGCAATCCTTTGAAAATCGCTTTACATGGAGTGCAATAAATAAACTTAAACAGGCAGCTGAAATTATCAAGGATTTTGAAATATCCCATGGAGATTACGAAAAACTTTTATTTGAACCGGGCGATGAAGTATTTATTTTTCTAGACCCACCTTACTACAGTACCATTGAATCCCGCCTGTATGGAAAAAATGGAGACTTGCATTTAAGCTTCGACCACGAAAGATTTGCTTACAATATGAAAAAATGCCCTCACCTTTGGATGATAACTTATGATGATTCACCAGAAGTACGAAAATTATTCAGGTTTGCTAATATTTATGAATGGGAACTCCAATACGGAATGAATAACTATAAACAACCAAAAGCTGAAAAAGGAAAAGAACTCTTTATCACCAATTATAAACTGGAAGAATTGCATCAAAAAGAAAAATACGCACTTGGTCTGTAAGGCAGGGTTATTCCAAGCCCTGCCTTGTTTTTTTTGTCCAATCAAAACAGTCCTTCCAATAATTCTATCAACAATTTCAATTTATCTTTGGGCATCCGCAAAGCAATACTTAAAAGCTTTTGTAACTCTGGCTCCAGTTCCATTTCATGCTTTGGAATGTCTGTTAGACCCAGAAGGTAATCAGTACTCACATCAAAAACCTTTGCAATTTTTATTAACGTATCCAAGTCCGGACTCCTCTGTCCTTCTTCGTACTTCGCTATAGCACTTTCTGACAATTCAAGTATTCTGGCAAGCTCTTGCCTGGACATCTTTTTCTGTGTTCGTAGATCTTTTAAAACTTTACCGAAATTCATTCACAACTTCACCTTCCAACTATATAGACAATATGTATTGATAATGGACAAATTGTGTGTTAAAATATTTTTGAAAGGAGGAATCAAAATGCTTACTCCCATCAAACTCAAGAGAATGCTTCTTGGCCTTAAACCCCAAGAGATTGCTAAGCAACTTAATTGTTCTCTCTCATTTTACTACAAAATTGAGTCAGGTAAAAGATATCCTACACTTATTACAGCATATAAACTGGCAAAAATTTTAAATTCCTCAATAGATGAGTTGTTTGGTACTCAACTACAAAAAGAAATGGAAACAAGGAGTGTTTCTAATGCCTAATAGAATTTTAAAAGAGTCAATTTGTACAAGTGACAGCATCAATAACCTTGCACCAGAAGAAGAAGTCTTTTTCTACCGGTTAATAGTCAACTGTGATGATTATGGTCGTTTTGACGGTAGAACCTCTATCATTCGTTCAAAGTGTTTTCCACTTAAAATTGACAGAATAGATGATAAAACAATAGCCAGATGGATTAAAAGTCTTGTCTCTGAAAACCTTGTCAAAATATACGTAGCTATCGATGGGAAAGAATATCTTGAAATTGTTTCATGGGAGAAGCATCAACAAATAAGAACCAAGAAAAGTAAATATCCAGAGCCTGCACGATACATCCATTTTGAAGAGTCTTCTTACGCTCAATTAATTACTGAAACGACAAACAAAACTGCATACGCCAATAAATGTTACAAGCAAACGCAATCAATTGACAACAATTGCAATCAAATGATATCAAATGATATCAACACAAAACAACAAAAACAGTCTGATATCAAATGCAATCAACTGATATCAAATGATAGCAGTTGTCAGCAATCGATATCAAATGATGTTCTTAATCCAAATCCTAATACGAATCCAAATAATAAAAACAATATAGATTCAGTTACTAACGTAACTGAATCACGCACTGGCTCTGACGAGCGCACGTGCGTGACTGAAGAGCACAGAACTTCCACTACTACCCAGGAGAAAAAATTAGAAGATGAACAAGGAATGGCAGTAACTTCCGAACCAGAGCAGGTAACCGACACTGAAGTACAACCCGAAACTAACAACAACGCTCTAATTACTAGCGGGGAAGAAGAGTTAGAACAACTGCTCGAAGAGTTTTTCGAGGACGGGAATGAAACTGCAAAAAACCATGAGACTGCTAAAATCGAGGAACCTGCGACTGCTACTGGGGAATGTGAAAGGAAAAAACCTTCAGTCCCGGTAGAAGTGCCCGAAGACCAGGAAACTGCTGAATCCAGGGAACGTCTAATTACTACTGGGGTGGAATTGGAAGACAGTGGAGAGTGTAACATACTGCAGCAAGACCAGGATACTGCTATAACACAGGACCATCTAATTGCTGATGAGGAAGAAGAAATTGAAAAACTGCTTGAAGAGTTTTTTGCTGGTATGCCCGACCAAGCAGGTGCACCCACCTCAATTATGCCAACTGAAGTTCATGATTCAGCAGGGGATGTACCCAGCGAACGTGTGCAGACTGGTTATGATAATTTTTCACCACCCGGCAGTCAGCAGGAAATAAATACAGATGGTACACACACTGTATCGAATTCCGGTGTCGCAACTGCGGTTGCTTCCAGAGATGCCCCTGCTTGCGCACCGGTTAACACCAGCAAGACAGAAGATTATCAGGAAGAACCTGTAGAAAAAGCACCAGAGGTAACAAACCAGGATTTGATAGGTATACTGACGCACAAATTTCACGAGATAACAAAACCGCTTAAACACCGGTCTGATTACTCATACATTGGTGGGTTGTACAACAAGTTTAATTATTTCATTGTTGACAGTGCACTGGACAGACTCAAAAGGAAGGTCGAAAGGGATGGACCCATGGACAGCATGAAAAGTTACCGGGCTTATCTTACACGGGTCTGTATGAATATTAACCAGGAGTGTGTGAACCCTGCAGGCGCGCAGAAAGAAAGAAAACAGTATTCAAAAGCCAGAACTCTTAAAGTTTCAACCGAAGAGATTAAAAAACAAATAGAAACACAGGCTACACTCTTTTGAAAGGGGTGTTTTACTGTGATTCTTAATTTCACAGTTGAAGACTATGTGCTTGGCTGTCTGCTGAACAATCCAGAGTACAGGGATAAACTGCTTGTCATTCCCGAGGATGCCTGGACTGTCCCGGAATACAGAGAAATCTTCAGGGTGATGAGGGACATGTACTTTAAAAAACCAAACTTTCAAGTTGTTGATATACTGCCAATGTTTCCACCAACCGTACAGGATACAATCGGTTTTCTTTCTTTCGAAACGATTGTTACCGTATTTTTTAATGAATACTTTGAAGAGTTTATGAACCGTTACAAAAGGAGAAAAGCAAGAGAGATATGCGAAAAGTTTATTATGAACGATGGTGACGTTGACAGTCTGATAGCTGAGCTTGACACTGTAAGGAACTATCAGGCATACAATGTTACTAGTCTTGACATGGACAAGTTGCTTGTGGCGTACTATGACCACATTGAGAAACTGTATATGTCCGGCGGCAGGATAGCAGGTGTACCCACAGGATACCCGAAACTTGATGAACTGATAAATGGCCTTCAGAAAGGAACTATGACAGTGCTTGCTGCAAGACCCTCTATGGGGAAAACAACTTTAGCTGTAAATATTGCCACAAATGCAATCAGGGATGGCTATTCGGTTTTATACATCGACACAGAGATGCCACCTTTCGCAATCATGAACAAAATCATGGCAAGGGGTGGTGTTGCAACTTATGAAGACCTTTCAAAGGGAAGACTGACAGACGAACAGTGGAAAAAGTTCGTTGCCGGTTTCAACTGGCTCAAGGGGAAAAAATTCTTCCTGCGTTCGCATAACCTGACACCACGCATAACTGTTTATGATGTTTTGAGCGAAATTCGGAAAATAAAGGCACAGCACAAAATTGATCTGGACCTTGTGATAGTTGATTATCTCCAGAATCTTGAAGTAGATTCGCACTATCGCAGCAGATACGAAGAAGTAAGTGCTATTTCAAGAACACTCAGCAATATTGCAAGAACAGAGAACGTTGCAATGCTGGCAGTTGCACAGCTCAGTAGAAATGTGGAAAACAGAGAAGACAAACGACCAATTCTTGCAGACCTGCGTGATTCCGGTCAAATTGAGCAAGACGCGCATGTAATTATGTTTCTCTACAGGGACAGTCATTACTGGAGTAAAGAGGAAAGAGAAAAAAGAAAAAACGACCCAGAAGCAAATATGGCTGAATTGATAGTTGCCAAGAACAGGGATAATCAACTTGATACGATCATTCTTTACTGGGAGCCGGAAAAACAAGTTTTTGTAGAAGCTAAAGAACAGTAATCAATTAGCGGGGTGGTAAAGATGAAAAGTTTCAAAGATACTCCACGAGCATACTCTCCAGAAGAATTAGCTAAAGATCTTCTGGGGCACCTGAAAAAACCAAGGATATGGTACGGGCACAAAGCATTCGACGAGATTGCAGGTCCTCTGGAAGGTGGAAAGTGGATATACGCAGTGGTCTATCCACCTGTGGATTTTCTCTCGTTAACGGTCAAACTTGCTGGAAGCGTTGCCCTGCAGGGTGGAGCAGTTTTAATCGTAAATTGTTCTATTCCGGTAGAAAAAACTTACGAAAAGTTTCTAACATTTTTCACACATGAAGAATTAAAAAAAGTACCCGTATATTTTAGTCCAATTAATTGTATAGAGGAACTAAAAGATATTGCTACGCATTTCAGGAATTTGAAATTAGTCATTGTGGACGATTATCAGGAACTGGATACAAAATGTACTTTCAGTGATGTGAATACACGTATCAGACATATAAACATGACCATAAAGCAGACCAGTATCAGGTACTGTTTCGATATCATAACTTTTGATACACCCAAAAAGATACTGCACGACTATATTCACCAGGACGCTGATATAATCCTCGGTCTGCACAGATTAACGTACCCACCACAGAATATGATTGAAGTGATCAAGAACAGATATGGTCCTCAAAAGTTTGAAATAGTTTGTAATTTGTGAAGAAACACGGGTAGTTTTCTAAAAACGCTGGTATAAATAATAATGAGCACAAACAACAAGCAGGTTAGAAAGGAGAATGCGCATGTACAAAGGCTATTTCGACGGCGCATCAAAAGGCAATCCTGGTCCAGCAGGTGCGGGAATTGTTATTGTCAACCCTGAAGGCAGGGTGATTCTGGAATACTCAAAAGAGCTTGGTATCAGAACCAACAACGAAGCAGAATACCTTGCGCTTATAGAACTTCTACAAAAAGCTCTGGAGTTAGGTATAAGAGAACTGGAAATCATGGGAGATAGCCAGCTTGTGATTAATCAGGTGTTTGGCAACTGGAACATAAATATGCCACACCTGTACACACTCTACAATCAGGCGACAGAACTGTTAGAAAAGTTTGACAGGGTTAAAGCAAGGTGGATCCCACGTGAAAAGAACCGGCTTGCAGACAGTCTTTCAAACAAAGCAATAACCAAACCACCGTCCAATACCTTCCCAACAGAAAAGTTGGAACAGATAACAGACCATATTTTCATCGCACACGGCACAGAAGATTATGCTGTAGACATCCTGCACAGAGCCTGCACCTGTCCTGATTTTGTTAACAGACACAGAGAGTGTAAGCACCTGCTGGCAGCGTATAAGGTTGCAGACAAGTTAGAAAAAGAAATAGAAACAACGACATAGTATTTGTGGTATAACTTTGTTAAGGGAAAGAGAAAGGAGATGTTCGTGTTGCTTAGAATCAAAAAATATATTGTGTCTGTTTTGCTGGCAATAGCTTTTGCCTTTTCATTGTTTTCTTTCCCATTTGCAGCAGTCCCATTTGCAGCAGTTCAGAAGACCTTAACCGTTAGCTTTATCAAAAATTTAGCAAGAAGACTCCCACCTCTTTAAGGTGGGAGATGAATTGCTAAAAGTATGATACAATATTTTTGGGTGATTTCAGATGTACAAAACACAGAAAAATCATATAAGATGTGACAAACAAACATACAAACTTCTGCGTATGTTATGTCACTTTTCTAAAAACTTGTACAACTATGCTTTGTATCATATAAGGCAACACTATTTTAAAACTCAGGAATATCTGCCATATGAAAGCGTATATCATCTTGTGAAGGAAAACGAAAATTACAGACTTTTGCCTTCTCAGGTTGCCCAGCAAACTCTTATTTCTGTGGACGAAGCTTTTAAATCTTTTTTAAGTCTTTTGAAAGCTAAAAAAGAAGGGAGAATAGATAAAAAAATTTCAATACCGACATACCTGCCAAAGGAAGGGATGTACCAGATTGTTTTTCCTAAAGACCAGTTCAAGGTAGGAGGGAATAAACTGAGACTCAGTCTTGGCAGAAATTTCTACAAGGAATTTGGAGTAAGGTATTTGTATTTTGACCTGCCACAAAACATTAGAGGCAAAAAGATAAAAGAAGTCAGGATAGTGCCAAGGTTTCATGGCAAATGGTTTGAGATTGAGTATGTGTATGAAGAAGAAGAACAGAATTATAATCTTGATAAAAGCAGGTACTTATCAATAGATTTAGGTCTTGACAATTTTGCAGCAGTAGTTGATACCATCGGGACTGCCTTTTTAATAGAAGGCAGGTATATAAAATCAGTCAACCGATGGTATAACAAACAAAAGGCAAGACTCCAGTCGATATATAGCAAGCAAAATATTAAATACGGTAAAAAACTTGCTCGGATTTGTCTTAGAAGACAGCATATAATTGACAACTTTTTGAATCAAGCTGTCAATTATATAATCAAGCATTGTCTGAACAATCAAATAGGTACAGTAGTTATTGGGGAAATGAAAGATATAAAGCAGAAAATAAATCTTGGGGCTGTAAACAATCAAAACTTTGTGAACATACCATATGAAAGGTTCAAGAGAAAGTTAGAAGCAAAGTGTGAATATTATGGTTTAGAGTATGTAGAAGTGGAAGAGAGTTACACTTCGCAGAGATGTAACAGGTGTGGGACAGTCAAGAAAAGTAACAGGAAGCAGAGAGGGCTATACGTGTGCAAAGATTGTGGGTATGTAGTAAATGCAGATATAAATGGAGCGCTAAATATACTTGCGAAGGTAGCTGGCGAGTCTGCAAAGAAGCAGATAGTCAGTAGTGGGTGTGTGAACCACCCTGTGAGAATAAGGGTAGCTTAGCTGCTACCAAACTTCTCACGAAGCCTCCACCTCTTTAGGTGGATGGTAGTTCACATGGTCGTAAAGCACCCTGCTATGGCAAAATGCAGTGCCACGGGTTTAAAAACGGTTGTACATGCAAGGAATGTGAGAAAAGGTATAAGAAAAAACTTGCATAAGGAGTGGTAATTATGGATTTGTGGATGTACTGCGAAAACTGCGGGTATTTCGAAGGGTGGACAACCTGCTATGGCTTTTGCCACTACTACAATAGAGACGTAAGCAGGTGGGACTACTGCGACTGGCACACAAAAAACAATCCAGACGGACCCTGGGTTGCAGAGATTGTCAATGATGAGTGGTGATTAGTAAAAATGCGTTTGTTAGAAGAGTTTGGACAATGGTTGCAAACTTCAGACCATGCTAGGAAGACAGTTGTTAACTATGTGAAAGATATTGAATTATTTCAAAAGTGGTATAAACAAACTACTGGGGAAGAATTCAGACCTTCAGCATACAATGAGTTTGTGCTTTCTCAATATAAGTCCTACATGCTTACAGTCCAAAAACTTAAACCCAGCTCAGTAAACAGAAAAATACAGGCTTTGAGAAAGTTTGGATGTTTTCTCGTTGCAAAAGGCTATCTTCAAGCAAACCCTGCTGAAAATCTAAAACAGGTAAAGGATGTGAGAGACAACCTTGCACCAGCAGCTCTGTCAAAGCAGGAAGTGTTTAAATTGAGAAAAACAGTGTATATGTACGGCAAAATTAGAGACATTGCAATAATTGAACTGTTCCTGAATACAGGCTTGCGCTTGTCAGAACTTGCTAACCTGAAGATAGAGGATATTGAGATTGGCGAGTGAAAAGGCAAACTCAGAGTTCTTGGGAAGGGGAGAAAGTACCGGGAGATTCCTTTGAACAGTGATATACGCAAAATTCTTTCCCAATATCTTGAAAAGCGAAAACACATAGACTGCGATTTTCTGTTTACCACAAGTACAGGTAAACCACTGCAACCCAACAGCATATACCGGCTGGTTAAAAGGTACGCTGAAAGAGCTGGAATTGAACTGCACCCACACATGCTACGTCATACATTTGCGCAGACACTAATAGATAAAGGCACGAATGTATTTGACGTTAAGTATTTGTTAGGACATGAGAAACTTGAAACGACAATGCGATATAAACGACCCAGTAGAGAAGTCCAGGAAAAGGTGCTTGAAAACCTGTACAACTCATAATAATCAAAACCCTGAAAGTTGAGTTTTCAAAGACTTTTGGGTTTGGTAAGATCTTTTCCAGGGCTTTGGATTCAGCTTTTTTCGATGGACTAAGGCAAAAAGTTTGGAAAGAAACAGAAAAGAGTTTTGAATTTTCGAACTGGTGTTCGCTATTTTAATTTATCCCACCAAAACAGCAGGGTTTTTGCTGGTGCGTCCACCAGAGACCTGAACACAAAGCCCTTTGCAGGCACAGGGTAGGGTTTAAAATCCTTGAGACAGCTAATTTTGCAGGCAGCAGGCAAACCTGAGAAGAGCTTTCAAGCCAGCAGGGAATAAAGTAACAACCAAAAAGAGAGAAAGAGATTTGTAAACGATTACATAAGAATAAGCAGAGTTTAGTTGCTCTGCTAAGAAGCTGGTTCTAAAGCTAAAACAAGATTTCCCCAGCAGCTAAAAATTTCTGTTGCAGATAAAACAAAAAAGTGGTATAAATAAAGTAGGTGGACGTATAGAAAAGACACGTCTACAAAAATGTAAAAATAGAAACGAAGTAAACCATTTGGAGTATACTGAGTTTGCCAAAAATAGTTTGCCCCAATTGAGCTACTTTCTGGCTCATTGGGGCTTTTATGTTTTTCGGTGGCTCTTCTCCTCCCCCGACCCCTTTCGGCAGTTTGCCAATCAAAGTTAGCCCGCCAGGGGGTGGAGTTAGCAATGTTTAAGCTTGGTTTTGATGAGCAAAAAGAATTAATTAGCAGAATAAAAAAAGGGGATAAGGAAGCTGCTGAAATACTTGTTACAGCATATGAACCCCTAATAGTATCACTTGCTTCCAAATATGCTTCCAAATACAATAGACAAGACATTTTTGATGATTTGAAGCAGGAAGGCTACTGTGCAATACTGCAGGCAGCCAAAAAATTTGATGAGAGCTTGGGTGTATCATTCATTACTCTTGCTGTGTACTACATTAAACGGAACATGGACAGATGTATAAACAGAGACAAAACAATCAGACCACCATTTAATAAGTTTGATGCTGTTGTGCCGCAAGTGGTCTCAATGGATGCTCCCATTAACACAAACAACTATTATGATGAAGAGTTAAGTGTGAAGGACACAATTCAAAGTCCTACTGCCGAGGTCGAGGAACAAGTAATGTACAGCGAAACTCTGAGAAAACTTGTTGAGTCACTCACAGATGAAGAAAGGAAAATTCTGTTGCTGCGGATCAAACAATACAACTTAAAGGAAATTGCTGAGAAGTTGGGATTGACTGAAAAGCAGGTTGCTACGAGAGTACAAAAAATCCGTGCCAAATTTCAGTGTCTCTTGAAAGCTTCATAAAAGTGCAGGGTTCACTCCCCCTTTCCCTGCACTCGGTAGTTGACAAATAAAAGTTTGCTGGAAAGGGGGAAGTTAGCGATGGACAGAGAAATCTCAGAATTGGAAATATTAAAATTTATCTTACCCTTAGGTTTAGAGATAACCTGGCGGGAGTACGGTGGCAAAAATCCACCGCAATCTTTCCCCTTAGCGGGAGCCGGGCAGGTTATTAATCTGCCTTATATTGAAAAACCAAACCTTATAGTTTGCCAGTAACAGTTAGCCCTGATTTGAGCATTAAAGCTCAATCAGGGCTTTTTGCTTTGTTTTGGTAGTTTACAAATCTTTTTTTTAAAAGCAGGTGTACTGGGGAAAAAGAAAAAAACAGATGAGATAATTCTCATCCGTTTTCCCTGTACCAATTCCACTTATACACTATCCCTGTGCACCCTTACCTGTAATTATACCACGCCAAACATACAATGCAAAACTGCATTTAGGAAGTTAGCTAATAAAAGTTGGCAGGGGGAGTTTAAGATGATTATTTTCAATGCGTGCAGGATAGAAGACGGCAAAATATACTACTTCGGCAGGTTTGTCGGCGTGGTAAAGGGTGTAAAAGCATTGGTTCTCGAACGCTACTGGTGCAGGGAGTTGGAATGCTTTTTGGAAGAGTCAGGACTTGTACCAGTCTGGGTATCATCACTGCCAGAAGTAGAAAAGGCAGGCTGAGGGTTTCCCTTCGCCCTCAGCTTTGGGAGTTTGCTAACCAACAGTTTGCTGGAGGGAGTCCAAATGAGTTTGCAAAAAAGAAAATTGCAAAAATATCTACAGGGACTTGTTTTGAGAAGATACAAACTACTGGCTGGTAAAAAGACAATTGCAATGGCTGATACAAAAGGCGTACTTGCTTCATACCACTTCGACGCAGTAGAAATCAAAACAGGGAAGAAAGTTAAATTAAGAGTAGACACTTTCTACTTCCTTGGAGAAAACCAGGCAACCCCGGAAGAAGTCTGGTATTCACTGGGCGGAAAATAAACTTCCGCCCAGGCAGTTTCCAAACGAAAGTTTGTGGAAAAGTTGTTGCAAAGAATTAGAATTGTGGTATAATATAAACTGAAAGGAATTGGATGTTGCCAGAAAGTGTTATAAATATGCTTATAACAAAAATAGGTTGAAATACTATAACGAGTCAGTAATAAAGTTTAGTTTGCCAACGATAGTTAGCCCTATTGGACGTGAAAAGTCCAGTAGGGCTTTTTGTGTTTGCAGGGACATTTCAGTTTGCAAATCTGGTTTGCTGTTCAAATATCAAATCTTGTGGCAGTTTGCCAAATAAAAGTTAGCAGGGGGAGTGGTTTGTATGCCAAACTGGTGCAGGAATGTGCTTGTGGTCAGTGGTGCTGAAAAAGATGTGATGGAATTCGACCGGCAGTTTCATGGTATTCCACAGGTGTACCCGGGGGACAAAAAACCAAACAAGAAACAGTATACTTTTTCAGCGCTAAGACCTATACCGTTGGTTGTTCTCCAAAAAGGTTACTGGGACCCGAGCGAGGAAGGCTACAGAAAATGGAAGGAATTTTGTAACAAGTACGACAAAGCAGACATATTTTACGTTGCGTCGTTGCCCGACGAAGAATTTCCAAACGGATACGAATGGCAATGCGCTAAATGGGGCACTAAATGGGATCTCGTGGACGATGAAGACGTTAATGTAAAGGTCGAAAAAGACAATGCAGGTAATTCCAGAATAATATACACTTTCGATACTGCCTGGTCACCAGTAGTACCGCTTGTTGTGTATATTGAGAAAAAATACCCAAACTTAAAGTTCGAACTTGAATTTGTTGAAGATTGTGGTGGATTCTTTGGATACTACAGAAATGGCGGTTATGCTGAGTATGTATTTGAAGATTTAAAACAAAAACCTGAATTGCTTAATGATTTTAAGTACATTCGTATTCAGGATTGCCTGTGAAGAAGTTGGGCAGGGAACCTTTCTCCTGCCCTTGGCAGTTTGCCAAAAATAAGTTTGCGAGGAGGTATTTAGTTATGAGTGATGTTAAGGAACTTGTTAGAACCAACAGCTATGAAAGACAGGAAGAAGGGGGTTGGACAAGAGAGCAGATAGAACTCATAAAGAGAACTGTGGCAAAAGACGCAACTGATGATGAACTGAAGTTGTTTTTGTATCAGGCAAGGAAATATGGTTTGGACCCACTAATGAAGGAGATAGTGTTCACAAAATTCAAACTCAAAGATGGTACTGAAAAAGAATCCATCATCACAACCAGGGATGGTTATTTAAAGATTGCACAGAGTCATCCAGATTTTCAGGGTATAATCTCGTTTACAGTGTGTGAAGGCGATCAGTTTGAAATTGATGCTGCAAACTACCAGATCAAACATGTTTTTGGCGCCAAGAGAGGAAAGATCATCGGCGCATGGGCAAGAGTTGACAGAAAAGGTTATAAACCATTCATAGCTTATGTACCATTTGATGAGTATAACCAAAATACTACAACATGGCAGAAATATCCCAGTGCTATGATTCAAAAAGTTGCAGAAGCATTTGCATTAAAGAGAGCATTTAACATTTCAGGGTTGGTAACAAGAGAAGAACTTGGTATGGATGAAGAAACTGAAACGAACAAAAAAGAAACAACAAATGTTGAAAGCTATATGCATGGAAGTGTTGAACTTCCTGCTTCTACAACAATGACAGTCAACTTTTCTGAACAAACAAAAGAGGCAGAAAAAGTTGTTCCACTGCCTGCAAAAGAAACAAGAACCGAAGAGATACAGCAAACAAGTCAATTTGAACTCCATAATGTTGCAATTATTAGCGATCCTGTCATCCAACAATCTAAAAAAGGTACTGATTACATGAAAGCAAAAGTGATTGCGGACGAAGGCGAGTTTGAATTGATTATTAATCAGAAAGAAATCATGGAACAGGTCGAAAAAGGATTCATTTTTGGCAGAGTTACAATCAAAAAACTGTCATCCGGTTTGCTGCTCGTAACTTCAGTGGGAGAATAAGGCAGGGAGTTCCCCCTTCGCCCTGCCTTGGAAGTTTGCCCAAAATAGTTCGCAAGGGGGAATTTTGTAATGGTAGATTTTGCAAGCTATAGGGAATTGTATAACTTTGTAACCGACCAGGATCCAAATGCTTTGAAGAAACTCATGATTTTTGAGAAACTCTTGCAAATGCGATGTGGTTTTGAGTGGCTATCTGACAATACCCAGGATCAGATTGTAGAAAAACTTCACAGTGTTTATGCAGAAATGGCAGACAAAATAAAGCTTAGCGATTTTTTAAGTGCAGTATACGAATTAGTATACGAAGACCTGAAAGGAAAACCTGAGAAGATACTTAGACTTCCTCAAAAACACATTTTGAACAGAATTGATTCATTTTTGTGTGTAGCATGATGAGACAGGTTCAAAGCCTGTCTCTGGCTTTGAAGTTTGCTCATTAAGGTTGGCTGAAAATTCAGTTTGTTTATATGTTTGCCAGTAATGTGGGTAATCATCGCCCCCAAAAAACACGGGTACGTTGGGGTAAAACATAAAAAACAGGGGGTGATGAGATTGGAAGGTATAATTTTAGAAATTATAAAAACTATTACAACAATAGCTACAGTATTAATTGTGGCTGTTGTTAAAGCAAATTTCAAAATAAAAATCTCGCTGAATCCTTTTAAAATCGAGATAAAAAAAGAAGTAGTTAGGTAGTCACCTAACTACTTCTGCCTTCCACCCACATTGCCATAAACTCCCCAACGTACCCACCTAATATTATTATACCACAAGCAGACAAAAACAGACAACTTGTTTTGGAAGTTTGCCAATCACCGTTAGCTGAAAACTCGGTTCGCTTAATAGAGAACAACGCAGGAACATCACCCCCGGACAATAAGATGCGGGTACGTTAGGGGAAAAGTTTACAAAAGAAGGGGGTCAACTACCACCCGCTTATAGAAGTGGCGGCTTGTGATGAGCAAGCCATAGTTGACCAGCCTCAGGGGCTGACCCGAAGGACAAGGGGATGATGCTCCTACGTTATCCCTGTCATGACACCCTGGGGTACGTCCCAAGCTCCAGGCTCTGTCGTGCAGGTTTAAACAGTCCCAAAGTGGTAGGGACAGTGGTCTGCACACAACAAGGCAGGGATAACATGGGCGAAGGGAGATGCAGGTGTAGTCCAGCCTGCACGTCACCCGGCGTCCAGCCGGAGAAAGGGGGAGAAAATCCCCCCACAGAACATAAAAATTCCTGGCACATTTCCTCTCCAACCTGTAGAGGTTAAAGTCTCCATGTGCCAGTACGGGGGGGGGTGATGAAGTTTGGATAGGGTAATAATAGAGCTCGTTATCAGGTCATTAACTCTCATTGTAATTGCATTTGCTGTACTTTTTGTTCGAGCAAATGTTGATATAGAAATCTCTCTCAAACCCTTTAAAGTTCGCATAAAAAAGAAAGTAGTTAGGTAAAGACCTAACTACTCCCTATTCAAACACCTGCGTTCATATAACCCCTAACGTACCCACCTAATATCATTATACCACAAAAAAGGAGTGAACAACCCCATGCTTATGCAAATTCTCAAAACCGTTGCTGCAGTTCTCGACTGGGCTTTGTGGCTCAGCATACTTGGCTTTGTGCTACTGGTGGGGTACTGCTTTGCCTTCAACAAAAACATTCGCTTGAAACTCGGAAAGTTTGAACTTGTTATTGACGCTGCAGAACAGCAGGCAGACCGCCAGTAGCTTTTCTTCCCCTTTCTTTTTTGGTAGTTGGCCAAAAACAGTTAGCAAGGGGGTATTCAGGATGGTGGAAATGTGGACAGGTAGTTATTCTAAGTTGGCATTATTCGAAAGGTGCCCAAGAGCGTATTACTACAAGTACATTCAAGGTCTTGACTACACAACACCTGCTCTGGAACTTGGTAAGAAGGTTCATGAAGGCATTGCAAAGTTTTTAACTACCGGGGAGTGCAGTGATGAGATTGCAGAATTCATTACACCACGTGTCAGACAAAAACAGGGTATCGGTACTGAGTGTGTAGAAAAATCTATCAGGTTCCAGGTTGATGATGTCACAGTAGAAGCAGTAATAGATTTAATTACACCATACGAGATAATTGACTGGAAAACAAACTGGGTAAGAAATGCCGACCCACGGCAGCTAATTTTATCAAAAATTTAGCAAGAAGACTCCCACCTCTTTAAGGTGGGAGATGAATTGCTAAAAGTATGATACAATATTTTTGGGTGATTTCAGATGTACAAAACACAGAAAAATCATATAAGATGTGACAAACAAACATACAAACTTCTGCGTATGTTATGTCACTTTTCTAAAAACTTGTACAACTATGCTTTGTATCATATAAGGCAACACTATTTTAAAACTCAGGAATATCTGCCATATGAAAGCGTATATCATCTTGTGAAGGAAAACGAAAATTACAGACTTTTGCCTTCTCAGGTTGCCCAGCAAACTCTTATTTCTGTGGACGAAGCTTTTAAATCTTTTTTAAGTCTTTTGAAAGCTAAAAAAGAAGGGAGAATAGATAAAAAAATTTCAATACCGACATACCTGCCAAAGGAAGGGATGTACCAGATTGTTTTTCCTAAAGACCAGTTCAAGGTAGAAGGGAATAAACTGAGACTCAGTCTTGGCAGAAATTTCTACAAGGAATTTGGAGTAAGGTATTTGTATTTTGACCTGCCACAAAACATTAGAGGCAAAAAGATAAAAGAAGTCAGGATAGTGCCAAGGTTTCATGGCAAATGGTTTGAGATTGAGTATGTGTATGAAGAAGAAGAACAGAATTATAATCTTGATAAAAGCAGGTACTGTTGATGATAAAATAAAAATGTACTGAAAGTGGAATATAAGAATGTACAAAATTGTACATTGATATGATATCCTTTCTCATTGTGAGGAGGGATATCAAATGAAGAACCTAACAGCACATTTAAACATGATAAGGGCGATGAAAATGAAACCTAACTTTTCAGAACTTGCAAGAATATATGGGATGGATAGAAGAACCGTGAAGAAATACTATGAAGGCTATGAAGGAAAACCTAAGAATAGAAATAAACCAAGTAAATTGGACAAATACTATGATGAGATAAAATCAAAGCTTGCTATCAAAGGAGTTACAGTCAAGGGTGTTTATGAATATTTAAAATCAAAAGATAAAAATATAGGAACATACTCAAATTTTAATAAGTATGTTAAGAAAAAAGGATTAAAGCCAGAGAAGAAAGTAAAAGGACATCCAAGATTTGAGACCGCTCCAGGTGAGCAAGCACAAGTTGATTGGAAAGAAAATATAAAGCTTGTATCAAAAAGCGGAGAAGAATTTGTTATTAATGTTCTTGATTTTAAATTAGGTTATTCAAGATACTGCTGTTTTGAGATAAACAGGACAAAAACTCAAGAAGAATTAATAGAAACTCTAATTAAAATATTCAAAAGTATAGGGGGAATACCAAAAGAAATTTTATTTGACAATGCAGCGGCAGTTGTTGATATAACAGGTGAAAAAATTAAAGTGAATTCAAGATTTAAAAGCTTTGCGAAAGACTTTGGATTTGAAATAAAGCTTTGCAAACCCAGACATTCGTACACAAAAGGAAAAGTTGAAGCAGCAAACAAGTTTATAGATTGGATACTGCCATATCAGGGTGAATTTGAAACAGAAGAGGATTTAGTAAGGATAATAAAAGAGATAAACGCAAAGGTCAATATGCAACCAAATCAAACAACTCAAGTCCCACCTGCTCTTCTGTTTCAAAAAGAAAAAGAGTATTTACTACCCTTGCCAGATAAAAAGTTAATAGAGAGTTATTTGGATTGCTACAAATCAGTAAAAGTCCAAAAGGACTCTCTGATTTACTACAAGGGAAGTAAATACTCTGTTCCACCCGATTACATAGGAAAGACAGTTAGAGTAAAGGAGGTGGAAAACAAAATTTATATATATTATAACACAAACCTGTTAAGGATACATATTATTGATGAAAAAAGTATCAATTATCACGATGAAGACTACAATCAGCTAATGCTAAGAAGAGTTGGTCAAAAAGAAGAACTTGACAAGATATGTGAGGAGAACCTCAAGAAATTTGATAATCTGTTGAAGACTTAAAGAAAGGAGAAAATCTAAAAATGAGCAATTATGTGAAACTACTTAACAACTTAGAAGAGTTAGGACTTCACAACATAAAGAATAATCTTGACAAATACTTAGATCTAGTGGCAAGCGGAGAAAAGAGTATGACAGATGCATTGTATGAACTTAGTAACTTAGAGATAAAAGCAAAAGAAGAAAGAGCTATATTAGGATGTGTGAGGGTGGCAAATTTCCCATTTATAAAAGGCATAGAAGATTTTGATTTTTCATTTCAGCCAAGTATAAACAAGCAACAAATAATGGATTTAATGAGTTTAAGATTTTTAGAAGGGAATGAAAATATACTGTTTGTAGGGACACCCGGAGTAGGGAAAACGCATTTAGCCACAGCAATAGGAATAGAGTGTGCAAAACGGAGGTATTCCACATATTTCATACATTTTCAAGAATTAATAGCCCAGCTAAAAAAGGCACTGTTGGAGAACAGATTAGAATACAGGCTTAAGCATTTTTCAAAATATAGAGTTTTAATAATAGACGAGATAGGTTATTTGCCTATAGATAATGATGGAGCGAATTTATTTTTTCAACTTATATCGAGCAGATATGAGAAGAGCAGCACAATAATAACAACTAATGTTGTATTTTCAGAGTGGGGAGAAATATTTGGTGGAGCGACGATAGCAAATGCAATTTTAGACAGGCTACTCCATCATTCTTACGTGATTTTCATAAAAGGACCTTCATACAGATTGCAGTCAAAAACAGCATATTTTAGCAACACAAACCAGCAAAGCTAAGTTTATTTTTTGTACATTTTTATTTTCGATTTTTTGTTCATTTTGATATTGACATTTACAGGTACTTATCAATAGATTTAGGTCTTGACAATTTTGCAGCAGTAGTTGATACCATCGGGACTGCCTTTTTAATAGAAGGCAGGTATATAAAATCAGTCAACCGATGGTATAACAAACAAAAGGCAAGACTCCAGTCGATATATAGCAAGCAAAATATTAAATACGGTAAAAAACTTGCTCGGATTTGTCTTAGAAGACAGCATATAATTGACAACTTTTTGAATCAAGCTGTCAATTATATAATCAAGCATTGTCTGAACAATCAAATAGGTACAGTAGTTATTGGGGAAATGAAAGATATAAAGCAGAAAATAAATCTTGGGGCTGTAAACAATCAAAACTTTGTGAACATACCATATGAAAGGTTCAAGAGAAAGTTAGAAGCAAAGTGTGAATATTATGGTTTAGAGTATGTAGAAGTGGAAGAGAGTTACACTTCGCAGAGATGTAACAGGTGTGGGACAGTCAAGAAAAGTAACAGGAAGCAGAGAGGGCTATACGTGTGCAAAGATTGTGGGTATGTAGTAAATGCAGATATAAATGGAGCGCTAAATATACTTGCGAAGGTAGCTGGCGAGTCTGCAAAGAAGCAGATAGTCAGTAGTGGGTGTGTGAACCACCCTGTGAGAATAAGGGTAGCTTAGCTGCTACCAAACTTCTCACGAAGCCTCCACCTCTTTAGGTGGATGGTAGTTCACGACTATATCCAAGGCCTTGGGGAAGATCCACTTAAATTTTTGAACTGTACGTTAACAAACCTCAAAAAACTCAAAATTCCAGAGCAGGAACTTGAGCACCTGGGCACAAAGCGAGTAACCTACAGACTTACAAAAACTAAGAACAAAGAGGCAAGGTAGACCTTGCCTCGCTCCCCCTGGTAGTTTGCCCAAAATAGTTTGCAAGGGGAGTGAGTTAGCATGGATTATATCAAGGTCTTTGAAAAAGGATCTTTCAACGAAGTTGAAATCACGAAGCTTAACCTTGATAACTTGAGAACTCTTAGAACTGATTTGACTATCATTTTAGGTAAAGTTAACTTCTATCTCAACTACGGCGTGTATCCAGAGTACCCAACAAAAAAGTATACAATCAGAGTGCTCAGAAATGATGTATTTGTACCACGAAAAAATGCAGACCAGCAGCTTGTCAAAGAACAACTTACAGAACTGATAAAATATGTCGATTGGCGCATTCAGGATATGGAAATGGATCTACAGACACAACTACAAGAGCAGCAGAAAAGAAAGACGGCATAAGGCTTTTGCCTTGTGCCCCTTCCTCTGGAAGTTAGCAAAGGAGGGTTTGCAGTTATGATTAAGTTTGCCCTGGTATGTTTAAATTCAACGGGGGCAACCAACCTGTATGTGCTCAGCAATTCAACAACCATGGACACAGATGAAATAAAAAACAGATTAAGTAAAGTGCCTGTAAAGCTATTGTTAAACTACATTATTGATGCAGAGAAGGGACAATTGATAACACGCTTTGTATTCGCAGTACCGGAATCGTTTGTTAGACGATTTGCAGCGTAGGAAGGGCTTTGCCCCTTGCCCTTCCTGCCTTGGCAGTTTGCCAATCAAAGTTAGCTGAAAGGGGAGTTTGCTATGGGTGATAAGATTTTCTTTGGGTCTAAAGTATCGGAGATTGTTACTGAGAAAATTTTAGAACAGTTGGAAAATGGGGTTGTTCCCTGGCACAAAAGCTGGCGTGTCGATAGTCGACCGGTTAACTGGGAAACCAGACGTCCCTACAATGGTGTCAATCTGCTTCTCCTGGAACCCGGTGAATACCTGACGTTCAAGCAAATAAGCAAGCTTGGTGCAAGACTGAAGAAAGGTGCCAAAGGACACATTGTAGTCTTCTGGAAGGTTGACACAGTCAAGCAGGAAACCAGGGACATCCCGGAAAACGAAGAAACTGTAGAAGTCGTGGAAGAAGAACAGCAGGAAAATACAAAAACAGTCTATTTGCTCCGGTACTATTATGTCTTCAATGTCAATGATGTAGAAGGCTTGCCTGCAAGGAAGAAAGAAAAGGAAGAAATTACCCCGGTACCTTTTGATGAAAGAGTTAGGAGGGCATTAAAGATTGTAACTGACTGGAACACCATATGTCCTATCAAACACGGCAACTATGAACCCTGCTATTCACCAGCAAACGATACAATTTATATGCCACCATTTTCAAGTTTTAAAGGTAACAACAGGATTGAAGAGTACTTCAGCACCGTATACCATGAGATTGTACATTCAACAGGACACAAAACCAGATTGGACCGTCACAGACATTCCAGGTTTGGCGACTGGCACTATGCTCAGGAAGAGCTGGTTGCTGAAATAGGAAGTGCCTTTCTTCTTAGCATGTATGGTCTGGATATGCCAGAGACTTTCAAAAACAACGTTGCATACATCAACTACTGGCTGGAACAACTGAAAAAAGATAAAACCATGATCGTGAAGGCAGCCGGGAAAGCAGAAAGGGCAGTCGAGTACATCCTGGAAAGAGTCGGGGAAAAACAGGACAAACAGCAGGCAAGTGCTTGAGCTCAAGGCAGGGTTTTTATCCCTGCCTATTTTTTTTTGGGTAGTTTTTCGTGAAGACGTGGTATAACAGTAATAGAGAAAAAATCTTGATATGGGGGTATTTAAAATGGGGAAAATAATTAATTTTGAGCAGGCGAAAATAAAACTGCTGGAAAAGGAACGTGACAGGGAAATAGAAAAGTTCAATCTGAAAACTCACTACATTCTGGAATTGATAGAAGCAAATATGACCGAAGAAGAAAAACGAAAAAGAAGAGAACTAGAAGAAGAACTGGAAAAAGCATTGAAAGGACTCATTTGAGTCCTTTGTTTTTTTGCCGTGAAAACAAAAGAAAGGAGTGTGCATATGGCTTTTTACAACGCCGAGAAGATGATAGAAGAGTTCATCTACACATGGGGTTGCTGCACTGTAGAACATATCCGGGAACTTGTTCATCCCATGCCAGAGACGAAAATTAAAAGACTTATAAAAGGTTTGCTGATTGAAGAACAGGGTGGGGTGTTGAAACCCATTTTTTCACAACTGTCCTATCTTGAAACACAAAGAACTTTAAAATTTCTCGACTTTTTTGTAAAACACCTGCAGGATAAGGTAACAGACTACAGACCTGCACAGTACCCCTATGTAGCAATTGTAAGAACAATAAAGGGTAAAAACGCTTTCGTTTGCTATGTCCTTGCTGGTGAAGAAACTATAATCAGAGATATTATTAACACTGCACCACCTGAAAATATCATTTTCATTCTCGAAAAACCGGAAACAAAAGAAATACTGCAGAGTGTTAATTGTAAACTGAAAACATTTTTGAATGCACAAAACGGTGAGAAAATCTAAAAGGAGCTTTTCTTTTTCCTTCTTTTTTGCTAAAATTAAAACAAAGGGGAAACTGAAGACAGAATACATCTACCGAAATGTAAAAATAAAAGGGAACTTGTTTTAAACCCTGCGTGTGTGGTATAATAAAATCAGAAAGCAAATAATCTGGATAAAAAGCATCTACAGAAATGTAAAAATAGAATTAGAAGTTTGCCAACAAGAAAGTTAGCCCCGATAGAGTAACCGTTATACTCGTCGGGGCTTTTGTATTTTTCAGGGCAAGTTTGCCGGCTCAGCCAGAATGGTTCCTCCTCCCCCGTTCTGGCAGTTTGCCAATCAAAGTTAGCAGTAAAAAAGAGTTTGAAAAATTTAAACATGGGGGAGGAAGGAACCTATGAGAGAGTTAGTTGATGTTACAATGCAAGATGTGCTTGACAGGGTAAGAATAACTGTCTTGAAACAACGTGGTAATGAACTGAACTGTTTGTGTCCGTACTGTGATGAGCCGCATAGACGTGAAGGACATCTTTACATCAACGTCGTCAAGGACACATTCATATGTCACAAGTGTGGCAGACAGGGAAATGCACTGCAACTGTATGCACTCTTAACAAATCAAGACACAAAAGAAGCATACAAAGAACTTGCCCAGGAGATTAGCTCAGGTACAAAGAGATTGCACCATATCCAGTACAAGTTGCACTACACCCAATCACAACAAAAATACATTGCACCACCAGAAACAAGAGACAAAGTTTACAGAGAATTTTTGAAGTTGTTGCAGCTAAACGAAGAACACAAAGCGGACCTGCTCAGACGTGGTTTGTCCGAAGTAGCAGTAAAGGTAAAAGGTTACAAAACCCTTTTCGTAACTCCAAAGGAGAGAAGGCTTGAGATTTGCAGAACTCTGCAGGAGAAAGGTCTCAGTTTAGAAGGCGTCCCAGGCTTTTTCAAACACAAAACTACAGGAGAATGGGATTTCATTCCTTACTCAGGATACGCCATACCGGTCAAAAATCTAGACAGGCAAATAATCGGGTTACAGGTCAGGATGGACGAACCAGCACTCTCTAAATATCGCTGGTTTTCATCTTCCAGTAGTAAGGATGTTGGAACACCAGCAGAAGCATCTCTACATGTTGTGGGAAGTATGGAAGAAGGAATTGTTTATCTAACAGAAGGTGCTTTAAAGGCTGATGTTGCTTCATACCTGTCAGGACAGATGTTTATCGGGTTGCCTGGTGTTAGCTCATGTCATAAACAGCTGATAGAAATCTTGAAACAACTTCAGCCGAAACTTGTTATCCTAGCATTCGACATGGATTATGAAGAGAAAGTTGAAGTCAAAGCAAATGTAGAAAAAGTTAAAAAACTTTTAGCTGAAAATAACATTAAGTTCAAACAAATTACGTGGAATAAGCAGTTTAAAGGCATCGATGATTACTTACTGCACCTGAAACAAACACAAAAGAGGAGCGCTTAAAAAGTGCTCCTCTTTTTTTATTTGACAAATCATCCAGCAATTGATGTTAGAAAAATGTTAGAAAAAATCAACTGGAAATTGAATACCCTTCAAGGGTATAAGCTGCAAAAAACAGAAAAATAAAAATGGCGGAGAGAGAGGGATTTGAACCCTCGGTACCCCTTTTGGGGGTACACACGATTTCCAGTCGTGCGCCTTCGACCACTCGGCCATCTCTCCGCTACTATTCCCTTTTCACTTTATCTATTATAAGGCATATTTTGAGTTTTGACAATGGGAAAGTTAAAAGCAAGAAGTAAAAACTCGAAAAGTTATATTTGAATAACAGAGTATCTTTCATTGTTCAATACTTCAAGCATAAATTCTACAGGATCTGGAAGTTGATTTTTAATAAGGTTTTCAAATATTTTTTGAGACATTCCAGATACTAAAAGTACATTTGGTGTTTCTTTAGTTACAGGAATGTTGTTATGCCTTGATGAGACATTCCAGAACACCAAAGTAGGCAACTCATATCCATGATTTTTATACCTTTCTCTTATCGCATCAAAAAGTGGTGCGTCAGGTGAAACTCTTGTGGCTTCGTCAAACTCCATGTCTGAGACAATATATAATTTTTTGGGCAAGTCCTCTTGTGCTAAATTTTTATTTATTGCAATATTTAATATGAGTGTGAAGACTGCTTCAATATCTGTGTTGCATTCCCAGTCTGCATTTTCTAAAAATTTAACTTTCTCATAAATAGTTTTTCCTTGGATTTTTTGTAACTTAGGTTTCGCAGAAAAAGTAATAAACCTATTATGAAAAATTCCTTTATTATTTTCTGCATAATACAATGCTAAACCAACCGAAGCAGCAATTCCAAGAGCATACTGACCACATGCATAAAACATAGAACCTGATGTATCTGCTACAACAAGAGCATTCTCTGATGTGTCAATCTTTGGAATGTTTTGCCACAGAAGATCCAGATGTTTCTTTTCTTCAAGTGACATTTTACCTCTATCTATAAGTATTTGTCTTACAATCTGCACAGCAGAGAGTGTATTTGTATTAATCTTTTTCTTTCCCTGAATGACTTTTTCAATGTACTGAGTGTATCTGTCTTTGTCATTTCGCAAAAATGCTTTTCTGTATTTTAGCATTGCTTGTGAAGGGACTTTTTCGTAATCGAATGTATAGTCTTTCTCTGATAGTCTTCTTTCCAAAACATCAATTCTTTTTCTAAGTTCAGCTAATGTTTTTCTATATTCTTTTGGTGTCATCAAAAGGGCTTTACGAGTCTTCTTTGCAAGTTTTACTGACTCTTTTGAAGAAGTATTTTCACTTTTGAGCCATTTTGCCAAAAGTGAAGGGTTTTCTGATTTTAAGTCTTCAGACAATTGCTGTTTAATAAAAAACCACATGGAGTTTTCAACTGGTGTATCAATCAGTTCATATAAGTCATCCCAGCGTCCAAAAAAAGGAATAAAGACAATGTTTTTTCTGACAATATCCGGATGGGTTTTAGCAAGGTGTTTGAGAACAACTCTAAAAACTCTACGTTCACCAAGTCCTTTTTTAATATCCCTTGTGAAGAATAAATTTTTCATAGCAAGTTGCTTATCTTCATAAAATGCTTTCATAAATAAAGATATAACTCTATCCTCTGGTTGAAATCTCAAACCACCACTCATTGAAAACCAATCAAGATTTGCATTGAGTGTAGATTGAAATGTCAGTGCATTATTTTCTGTGCGAGAAATGTTTGTTGATTTTTCTAACTCGTTGAGAAACTCATCACTCATCACATTTTCCTCCAGAGCATAATTCTATTTTAAATACATAAAGACACCTCTGTCTTCAAGATGCATGATGGCTTCGAACCATCAGCCCACAGAAAAGTCTGCAGGCCTATCCAAAAAATATTTGCTGTCTGCATCTTTGACAGAGGTACTTTACAAGACCCCTTTTCGCTTTGAGATGATATTTGCTGTTGGGGTCTTTTAAAAGAATTAAAAAACGAGACACTTTTTTCCTCAGCTTGTATCATCGCTGTTAGTGTCTCTTTATTCAATTTAAATTTATCAAAAAAGAATCTTTATGTCAATACAATATAAATTTTACTTTATGAAAATTAAGAAAACTAAAAAATATATTGCTCAAAAAAATCAAGAATGCCTCTATTCATGAGAAAAACAGAAAAAACGACAAATTGCTTGTATTTAAACCGATATTTTCGACAAAAACTCTAAAATTAAGTCCTTGACAACTTTTTAAAAACCCTTTATAATATTTACCCCCTCTATTTACAAAAAAAAAGAATAATGATATAATAATAATGTTTTTAAGTATAGTAAAATTGAGAAAATTTTATGCAGCTGCGAAAATTAAATATTTGTAGAGGGGCAGTGATGTTAAGGTGGTTGATAAACTTCACCTTCAACAGCTGAGAAAAGACATTGAAGCCCTAAAAGGCGAAAAGGTTTTAATTCGTGCCAATAAAGGACGCAAAAAAATGATTGAGGTTGAAGGTATTTTGGAGAACACTTATTCAAATATCTTTGTTGTCAAGTTTCCGATTGACAGAGAATGTAAACAGTACAGGTGTGTAACATACACCTATTCTGATCTTATTACAAACACAGTAGAAATTATACTTTGTAAGACAAATACAAAGGTAAGTGTTATGTAAACTCAATAGTTTTATCAATTTTTCCTTGTACGTTTTTATTATAATCAAAAATATTGATTTGTCAACTACTTAAAAGGGCTTATTCTGAAGACAAATTTTTAGAATAAGCTCTTTTTTATTTTACATATTTTCGGGACATCCTTGCATATATTTTATAATGAAGAAGATAGAAAACATTAAATGGAGGCAAGTTTAGCATTGGAAAAAAGATTTGAAAAGGTTGAATACATTAATGTCTATGGCTCAGATTCGCAAAAGGTGATTGTTGAAGGCGAGATTTTGCTTCCAGAGATAAAACCGGATGCTGTGAAAGTTCTTCAGACTGATAGTGAAGTTTTGATTACAAATGTTGAGGTTTTAAACGACAAAGTAGTTGTTCAGGGCGAAATAGAGTTTAAAGTAATTTATCTCTCCTCTGATCCGCAAAAGAAGGTTGCTTCTGTTTCAAGTTCAGCAGAATTCACAAAGACATTCGATATGTTGGGAGTAAGACCTGCAATGGCATATGAGGTCAAAGATGATCTTATTTACACCTTTTGTTCTCCTATAAGTCCACGCAAACTTTCTGCTAAAGCAATTGCAGAAATTACAGTTTTAGTAAAAGCACCAGCTACTATTGAGTATCTTGCCAACATTGAAGAACATTCAATAAAGTATTTAAAAGAAAAAATTTCAATTTCAAATCCCCGAAGCATAACAGAAGAGATTTCAAAAAGAGAGATTTTAGAGATTCCTCAGGGCAAACCTTCAATCAGAGAAATATTGCAATGTTTTGCAAGACTTTCAGACAAGAATATCAAGTTTGACAGGAAAAAGATTACCTTTGACTTAAAAGTTGACTTAAAAACTCTCTATTCACCAGATGTTGGGCAAACTCCTATTGAGATGGTTGAACATGAGATATTAATTCAGCACTATTTTGAACTTTCAGATAGTCCTGACGATGTAGAACCGATTGTTAAATTTTATATCAAAAACTTCAAGGTTTTGCCCAAGACTGATGAAATAGGTGAACTTCGCAGGATAGAGTATGATATAGCTATTGAAGCTGAGATAACATTTCATGATGTAAAAACTATTGAGCCTATTGTTGATGTATATTCAACAGAGTATGAGATAAAAGATTCAAAGAAACTACTCAGCATAGAGCAGTTTGTTGGGAAGGGTCGGCATGTCCATCTTTTAAAAGACACAGTATTATTGCCTACCGAACCTGAAGAGGTCTTTTCTGTATCTGGAAGAATAGAAATCGATCTTATAAAACCAGAAAAGGATAAGGTAAATATTAAAGGTGTTGCTGTTGTCTTTTTAATTTATCTTTCTAAAGACTCGCAGGATATCATAAAAAATACAACCACGCAAATTCCTTTTGATGTAAAATTAGATATGGAAGGTGTAGAGGAAACAGACAGAGCTTTTGCAAATATTGAAATAGAAAACATATCATTTTCTATTATTTCTACATCAGAAGTTGAACTGAGGATTCATCTTGCAGTTGAAGTGTGGGTAAAAAGAGGACTTTCAATTGAGATTTTGTCCGACGTTGATATTATAGAAGAGATAAAAAAAGAAGATGAAAGGCTTGCAAGTGTGTACATTTATACTGTCCAGAAAGGTGACACTCTGTGGAAAATAGCAAAAAAATACAGAACAACAGTAGAGAAAATCATTGATTTTAATCAGATAGAAAAAGATGAAATTATACCCGGTCAAAAACTTTTAATAGTGAAATAAAAATTAAACTGCCTCATCTGGAAGCAGAATTTCCAATGAGGCAGTATTTTTTATGATTTTACAGGAACTTTTTTGAGGATAATATCTATGCATTTATTTATGTCACCTGCACCAATAGTTGCAATAATGTCACCTTTTTTAGCTTCTTTTATTACATAGGATGCAATATCTTCAAAACTGCTTATATATTCACAGTCCACTCCAATTTCTTTAAGTTTCAAATAAAGGTTTTCGGATGTGATTCCGAAAGTATTTTTTTCCCGTGCAGCATATACATCTGTAACAATAACCTTGTCAGCCAAACTTAGGCTTTCAGCAAACTCGTTCAAAAGGTTTTTAAGTCTTGAAAATGTGTGTGGTTGGAATATGGCAAAAACCTTTCCCTGAGAAAGTTTTTTCAGGGTATTAAGCGATGCCTTAATTTCGGTGGGATGATGAGCATAATCGTCATAAAGGTATATTCCATCGAACTCTCCTACCTTTTCAAGCCTGCGCGAAGCACCACAGAACTCAGAAATAGCATGTTCAATTGTAATACTTTCTACTCCCAGCTTCGAAGCAACTGCAAATGCAGCAAGTGCGTTATAGACGTTATGAAAACCAGGAATGTTAAGTTTTATATGAGCTAAAGTCTCATCGTCCTTATTTTTAACGTCAAATTCATAGTATCCATCAATACAGCTGATATTGTCGGCAAAAATATCAGTTTTTTCTTTTGTGGATATACAAATTATCTGTGTGTTGAGCTGACTTATGATATCTTTAACATTTTTATCGTCACAGTTTGCTACTAAAAACCCTGAAGTTGGAATTTTCTGTGCGAACTTTTTAAAAGAGTTTTTTATTGAATCTATATCTTTGAAATAGTCCAAATGGTCATTGTCAATGTTTAAGATGACTCCAATTGTAGGATTGAACTTTAAGAAGCTATCTACGTACTCACATGCTTCAACAACAAGGTATTCTTTTGAACCTATCACAAAATTTCCGCTCAGCTGTTTTACAAACGCACCTACCAGAACTGTAGGGTTATAATTTGCTTTTTTCAGGATATAACCAATCATAGAGGTTGTAGTTGTTTTTCCATGCGTTCCTGAGATTGCAATGACATTTTTAAAATCTTTCATCAAAAGTCCTAAAAATTCTGCCCTCTCGTAAATTTTCAGATTCATCCTCTTTGCTGCTAAAAGTTCAGGATTGTCTTTTGAAATTGCCGCAGTGTAAATTACAGTTTCATCACCATTTAAATGACTTTCATCATGTCCGATATATACATTTATTCCATTTTCTTTTAACATCTTTGTAGTAGTGCTTTCCTGCATGTCAGAACCTTCAACCAAAAATCCTTGATTTTTGAGTATAAGAGCAATGGCACTCATTGATATTCCACCAATACCTATGAAAAAATACTTGTTCATTTTAAAAAAACTTACCTCCAGCCCGAAAATTTCGAGATTGAAATACCCCTATATTCTATATTATACTTCTTTTTTGCCTGACTTGTTAAAATATTTTTTAAATCGAACGTTCGCTCAAAAAATTTTTGTATCATTCGGAGGTTATGGTATAATTATTCTCAATAATATTATATTTAATATTGAATAAGTTAAATAGGTTTTTATTTGCTCTGGAGGTGTCTTTTGTGCAAAAGATTGGAAAATCAGAACGGCTCATTTTTATAACAAGCACTCTTGTGCAAAATCCTATGAAGCTTTTTAGTCTTACTTTTTTCTGTGATAAACTCAGCTGTGCCAAATCCACCTTGAGTGAGGATATAGATTTAATTTCTCAAATATTTGAGCAGACAGGCCAGGGGAAGCTTGAAACAGTCAGTGGTGCTGCCGGTGGAGTTTATTATATTCCTACCATGAAGAAAGAGGATGAAATAGAATTTTTAAACTTTTTGAAAAATGAGCTGCAAAATCCCGAGAGAATTGTATCAGGTGGGTTTGTATATATAAACGACATTGTTTTTAACCCCGAGGTTATAAAAAAAGCGGCAAGAATATTTGTGAGGTTATTTTTAGAAAAAGAAATAGACTATATTGCCACTGTTGAGGCAAAAGGTATTGCTCTTGCATCATATGTTGCTCAGTATTTCAACAAACCGCTTGTTGTTGCACGAAACTCAAGCAAGTTCACAGAAGGCTCAACTGTCAATATTTCGTACATTTCAGGTACGACAGGTAAGATTGAAACTATGACAATGGCAAAAAAGGCTATAAAAAAAGGAGCAAGGGTTTTATTTATAGACGATTTCATGCGTGGCGGCGGGACAGTGCGAGGAATGAAAGACCTTCTTTCTGAATTTGAATCAAGCTTGGTTGGTGTTGGAGTGCTCATTGCTACAAAAGACAAAAAGTCTGTGGATGTAGATTACAAAAGCCTTTTGATACTTGAAAAACTTGATGCCGAAAATAAAAGAATAACTTTTTCTATCAACCCTCAGGTTATTTCATAAAAATTAGGCAAAATGCCCCAAATGGAAAGAAAAATTTGTTAAAAGTGCTAAAGGGAAAGATTAAAAAGTGGAGAATTATATAAAATAACAACACTAAATTTTAACATGGAGGATGGACTTATGCAGGTGACAGATGTTAGGATTAGAAAAATTACAAATGAAGGAAAAATGAAGGCTATTGTGTCGGTGACATTTGACAACTGTTTTGTTGTTCATGACATTAAGATTATCGAGGGGCAAAACGGACTTTTCATTGCTATGCCAAGTCGCAAAACTCCCGAGGGCGAGTTTAAAGATATTGCTCATCCGATAAACCAGGAGACGCGCGACATGGTCCAAAAAGCTGTTATTGAGAAGTATGAGGCTGTAATCTCAGCTGGTGAATAAAACGATGGCTTTAAGTTAAAAGAAAAAAGGACTTTAGGTAAAGTTTCGGCTCCTAAGGTCCTTTTGTTTTTTATGGAATTGTAATAAGATTTATACCTGGCAAAAGATTAACTATGGTTCTTTTTTCCTGACCATTTGGCAAAAGAGTAATTAATGTAAAACCTTTTATCTCAGAGGAGTTTTTATTGTCCACAACAAGGGTGGTGTTGTCAAGTGGGGTTATTTGTACATTTTTCAATGCAACCTCATAGTCGATAAAATCTTTTACTGTTGGCACCCATAAAAGTTTTTTGCTCATGAGGTTTGAGACTAATCTGAGACTGCTGTCAAACTGCGGAGAGATATATACATTTTTGTTTTTCACAACAAAAAGCTTGTTTTTCTGCATAGGATGAGCAAAATAGTCGTGGATGATGCTAACTCCATTTTCACTTACAAGCCTGTCAAGCTGATTTTGAGTGAGCATCTTTGGAAGATTTTTGTATCTTACAGAATTCCACTGGTAAAGCGATTCACCTTCTCCAAAGTTGTAGTTCTTGAAAAAAATCTGAGGATGCCAGGAAACCTTGTCAGGCTGAAGCATATTGAGCGTGTCAAGCTTTACGTCAAGGTACGACCAGCAGTATTTGTATCCATATTTTAAGAAAAGGTCAAAGGAATAATTTTTACTGCCGTAAATAGCACCTTCGCTCTTTAAATCTGCGCATCGTGTACCGTCAGAAATACTGTGGTCAATCCAGTCATCAAGTTTTAAATAACTCGTATCTTCCAGTGCTTTTGTAATAAGCTGACGAGTGTTTTCTTTAGCAACTGGCGATGCTGTGTGCAAAACCACTTCTATTTTCTTTTGTGCTAAAAACTCTATGAGTTTTCTGTACTCTGGATTGTCAAATCCAGGTATTCCTTTTACTGATTTATAAAAAAATCCCCATGTTATTGGTATTTTATATCCTACAAATCCCTTTTTCATATAAGAAGGGTCTTTTGTATCTGTTGTGCCAAACATCATGGCTTTTATGATTGATATCATATTTGAATCAGAGTGATGAGAAAATATTAAAATAGCCTTTGTGCCGTTGGGTGACCTTGATTTTATAGAATATGTGTAATTTTCAGGGAAGATGGAATACACATATGTCTTTTCAAATCCTTTTCTAAAAAGCTGTGTTGTGGTGTATATATGTTCTTTGTTCTTTCCAATTACAAAATACTTTGTATCATCAGAATTTGAAAGAAACATAAATACATTTGCCCTGTCTTTTAAGTTATATACTTCAATTGAATCATAGTTGTTTGCATAGCCTATGGCACAGTTTTCAAGCTTTAGATAAAAATCTGAAAGAAAGTCTGTAACATACATGGGTTTTGTAAATTTTTCGAGCTTATAATCTCTTTTTAAAATAAAAAGTGGTCTTGACTCAAATTCAATGGGTGAATACTCTTTAAAGACTTGATGATCTTCTTTAGACTTTAAAGTTTCCTCAACGTTTATAACTTCCTGCGAGGAAGATATAAATATTTTTCTAGTAATCTTTTGAAAACCATTTTCAAACTCCTGCTGAATATAGTTGTTGTAAACCTGAACGTTTTTCAGCAGGAAAACATATTTTGAGGGTTTTGTAAAGGTTAGCTTGAAATTTTTAAACTCACAGTTTATAAGATTTTGGCTTGTCTGAGAAATCTCAAAGCTTATAAACTTACTATCAACAGGGATAGAAAAAGAGGTTTTAAAAGTTCCTCTACCAGAGGTTACTTTTATCTTTTCAGGCAATGAAAGTATTTTTATTTTGTTTTCAGAAAAGATAAAGATTTCTATATTTATAGTTTCATCGTCTTTTAGCTGGGGCGTTCTTTTAAATTCGAGGTTGTAGCTAAAGGCAAGCTGAGCAGATTTATATTCATCTTTGAGAGCAATATACGGTGATGTTATTTTATAAAAGACGTCAAGGGTGTGAAAGTTGAGCTTTAAACTATTATTTTTACCGTCTGACAAAAATAAAAGGTCTGAAGGTTCACTTTTTTCAATCTTCCAGTTAATTATTCCGTTTTCAATAAAAGGCAAGGAAGTAATTTGGGTTTCTTCTTTTTTTGTTGGAATTTCATTTAACAGTTCAGGAGGTAATATCTTGGCAACAACATGGTTGTCCTTTAAAATCTCAACATAGTTCTCCTTGGTCTTAACAGAAAATAAGCATTTTTCTGGATTGGTTTGAATAACTTTTGCCATACCTGTAACAGCTAAATTTATGAAAAAGGCAAAGACTATCAGGAAAACCACGAACTTTTTTTTCATATTTTCCTCAATAATCTCCTTCCTTTTTTTATTCTTTTGTATTGCGAAATGTTTGCTAAATATTAATTATATTTCGATAGGGAGAAAGATTCAATTAAAATTATTTAATACTTTTCTTTTCCAGTTTCGAAATCTCTGAAACGAATACAAATTTTATGTTCTCTTTCTTTGCCTTTTCCACAGCCTGCTTGAATGCTTCAATTGTTGTGATTCCGCCATCAACTCCGAGATGACCTATTGCCACAGAAAAACCTTTCTTCTTTGCCAGGTTAAAAAGAATATTAAACTTGTCTTGTATCGGCTTTAGTTCATTTCTTGAATCAAGTATAATGTCTGGAATGATAACCTGAAGACCTATTTGCTTTCCCATTTTTGAAAAAAGTGATTCTGAAGAAAAGGTAGAATCTACCAAGACCATATCCTTTTCTTTTGCCAGCGTGCACAGCTTTTTTACTATTCTTTCATTTTTGCAAACAAGCGTCCCGAGATGTGTACTAACACCTTTGCTATTTGCTACATTTGCCAATGCATCTTTGAAAATTTTTTCAATCTCATCATCAGGAGTAGCATTCATTATACTTCGCGGGCACAACCAAATTGTACTGGCCTCTTCAGGCTCCATTGAAAGATGCAGCAGAACTTCCTTTCCTTTTTCCTGGCACATGAGAGAGATCTTATTGGAAAAAGGCAAAAAAGGAATAATGGCAATATCAAATGGTACGTTTATACTCAAAAGCTTTTGTACTTCTTCCTCATCCATTCCAGCATCTTCAAAAATGATAGCAACAAACGATGATGTTTGGCTGGTAGCTTCTTTTATTTTTGGCTTCGGGTTGTAGAAAATATATACAAGAAGCAATGTAATACAGCACAAAAGAGCAAGAAAGGGTATGAAGAACTTACTTAGTTTTGTCTTTTCTATTATCACAAGAACATATCTTTTAAATCTCATTTGCTTTTAAGTTATATAACTTCTTCAATAAATAACTTATTCTAATATTGCTTTTTGTATGCAAGTTTGAAAGAGATAGAATTATTTGAGATTTTTCAAAAAACGCTCAAAATTTTCGGTGGACAGTACCTTGTATTCTTTGTTATATCTAACTTTGTTATATTCTTCAACAAGCTTGTTTACAACATCAGCGTTCAAAAGTTCACCTTTTAAGATAATTTTTCCCATCTCAAATGGTGTGTAAGAACTTTTGAGAACATAATTCTTCTTTTGATAAAAATATTCCATTGTGAGTTTAAAAATAATACGAAGTCGCAAATTAAAATCATTTATTTTCTCAAAGTTTACTCTTTTTGCTCGGGGTGATTTTAATTTTTTAGCAGTCGACTTTTTTGCAAAGATGAATGTCTTCACATCTGTATAGTTTTGTCCTCTTTCTTCAATCTGAAGATTATTTGTGATACGGCTTATAAAAAGCAAAAAGTTTGCTATCACCTGCTTTAGAACATTTACAAAAAGTCCGAATGTCTTGTATAACAAAAATCCTAAGATTGTCAGCGCAAGAACATAACCAATAAAGTCAAGGATTTGAGCCAATAAACTCTTTTTTACAGGCCTCATGTTTTTTAAAAATTCTTCTAATCCATTTCCGGCATTTGTCTGGGGTTTTGTTGGAGCAAACAAAGAGTTTAAAAAGTCAATAATCTTCTTTATTATGCTGAGTATAAACTTTATTGTTTCCACAATAAATGAAACAATGTATGGCGCAAGACCCTTGAACTTGAAAAGAAGAAGAAGGATCACTATGAATCCAATGCTCAAAAAAAGGTTAATATAACTTATGCTGTTTGATATGCTATTTTTTCTTCTATATCTTTTGCTGAGCAGATTTTCAAGGTTAACCCTGTTTATAAGATAAACGCTTGTAATCAAAAATATTATTGAATAGGTAGTGTATTGGTTTATAATATTCCTTGGGATGTTCATAAAACTTGAGACTGCTCCCACAATTATTATAGCCCAAAGACCTGCTAAGATTGCTCCCAGTGAGAGCGAGACCTGCTCTTTTTCGAATATTAAATATGAGTATATATAAAGTCCCATACAAAAAACCTGACCGAGAAACATTTCAAAAAGACCGTAGGGCTTTAACACAATTAGTGAAAAACCCTGGGGAACTACTATTATAAACAGGATATTTAAAATCTTTTCCCACATACCCTGACTCTTTGCCCGAATAAGATAAGGAATGAGCAAGAACAAAATATCCATGACCACAAATGCTAAGAATATATTTGAAAAGTTTATTTCAGCTACTAAGTAGGAAAACATAATGAAAATTGGGAAAACAAGGCTTGTTATGGCAAAAAGATATATATACTTTGTAATAAACTGATTAACTTTTTCCATTTTGTTCACTCCAAAAAAGATTTAGCTATAAAATATAGTATCACTAAACAGAGTTGCAATAAACATTGGAAGAACAGTTTTTGATGACAAAAAAATTCAAAAAAATTTGTTAAAAATTGATAAAGAAAAAGGTGATAAGTTGATGTATATATATAATGTAATGAAAACTTTAATAGAGTATGCAAGCCATTCAAATGACATCCCAGTTGCTGCAGCTGTTGTAAAGGATGGAAAAATTATTAGTATTAAAAGAAATGACAGTAAAAAGGCTATTTACCACGCGGAGATTCTTGCCATAATTGATGCCACATCAAAGCTTTCTACAAAGGACCTGAGAAGTTGCGAGATGTTTGTGACAAAAGAGCCGTGTCCAATGTGTATGAGTGCGATAGTTTTGAGTAAAGTAAAGAGGCTTTACTTTGGTGCAAGAGATTTTAAGATGGGTGCAGCTGAGTCTTGTTTTAATCTCTCACAAAATCCTTTTTTAAATCATAAGGTAGAAGTGATAGGAGGAATATGTGAAGATGAGTGCAGACTTCTTTTAAAAAGGTTCTTTGAAGAAAAGCGAAGATAAGTTTTCTAAATAGGTAAGTTTTAATACTTGGGTGTGTAAAGTAGAGAATTTGAGGGTATATATCAAGTAGAAGAGATTTTTCAAGTACAAAAGAGGAATTAGTTGTGGTATTTTTGCAGGATGGATAGTACAAAAATTGTGGAAAGAAGGTTGCGTGGAGGAAATGGAGAACAAATTTTTACAGCTTGTGTTTACAAGTAATCTCCAGCTGGTCAAGGTAGTAGAAAAAGAAATATTATCGTTTTTAACAAGAGAAACTAACATATCAGCAGATGAGCTTCTTGAGTTCAAACTCATAGTAAATGAACTTTTAATAAATGCTATTGTTCATGGCAATAAAGGAGACAGTTCAAAATCTGTAAAAGTAAAGGTTGGAATAGTAGACAAAAAACTCAGTTACATTGTTGTGGAGGACGAAGGAGAAGGGTTTGATATAGGAAGGGTGTTCAATGAATACACCCCATATGATGAAAAGGATGAGATAGAGGATTTATATGAATTTGGGCGCGGACTTATGATAGTTGCTTCTCTGTGTGAAAAACTCAAGCAGAACCAGAAAGGAAACAAAATTGTGGCTGTAAGAAGGCTCAAGAAAGAAGAAGATTGTTATGTTTAAAAATAAGATTAAGTTTGAGGGCAAGACTGTCAAAAATGTGCGACAGTCTTTTTTTATTTTGTGCACTTTTTTAGGAACTTTACAAAAGATCAGCCAGAAAGCACATCCCCTTTCAGGGGATTGTGATGAATGGCAGTCATTTTTCTTCTCTTGAATTATCTTGAGAGTACAGGGTATAATAGAAGTAGCAAAAAGTTTTTCGGTATTGTTAGAGGAGTTAAGAAGATGACAAAGGCAGAAAAAATTAAACAAACATGGCAACAAACTAAAGAAAGAAGAAAAAACCAAATACCTGTGGTGTGTCAGTTAAAAATTAATCTTAACTCTGCCTCAAAAGAAACAAAAGAAAAACTTTTTAGGCTGTTTTTAGAAGCGAAATGGTTGTACAACTATATAGTTGCTGACATTGGAAACAGACTTGATAGCAATGCGGAGAAACTAAAAGAAGTTGAAATAAAGGTTGGAGAAAATTTCGAAAGAAGAAGGATTGAAAATCTCAGTTCCCAGATGAAGCAAGCTCTGGTGGAAAGAATAAAGCAGAATTTGTATTCTCTTCACATACAAAAGGAAAATGGTCACAAAACGGGTAAACTGCAGTTCAAACACTATGTCAATTCAATTCCCCTCAAACAATTTGGGAACACTTTTAAGTTTGTTAATCAGCAAAAGACCAGAGTTAAGATACAAGGCATTAAAAAACCTTTGAGGGTACTGGGAGGACATCAGATTCCAGAAGATAGCGAAATAGCAAAAGCAGAACTTGTAAAAAGACCAAGTGGCATTTACCTTTTTGTAACCTGCTACATAAACAAGGGTAGATACACGGAAGCGTGGGAAAGAAGAAAGAACAGAAAAGGTGTAGTAAAACCGAGGGTATGGCAGACGTTCGATGTTGCTGCTGGAATTGATTTTAAACCTGCTGGGATGGTATTATCGAACAGGCTCAAACTTGAATGGCAGATAAAAGAGACAAAACGCTTGAAAAAGTTGCAAAAACAACTTGCACGCCAGCAGAAAGGTTCTAAAAGATGGTATAAAACAAAAGAAAAAATTGCAAGAGAGTATGAAAAATTAACAAACATCAAGTATGACGTAATAAACAAAACCTGTTCATTTTTATATAGATATAAGACAGTTTGTTTTCAAAAAGATAACATCAAAGGTTGGAAGGATGGATATTTTTCAAAGTCAGTACACTACAGTGCAGTAGGGACAATTAAGAGAAGACTGAGCGACAGTCTTCGGGTTCCTGCTGTGGCAATCAAAAGTTCTCTGCCAACAACGAAGACATGCAGCAGTTGCGGAAGTCAGTATGATGTCAAGTTGTCGGAAAGAATTTTCAGATGTCCTGTTTGCGGTTTAGAAATTGATAGAGATTTGAACGCTGCAATAAACATGTTGAAGTTAGTAGGGCTGGACCGGTCCGAAGTCAAGCCCGTGGAGTGGGAGACCGCTGCCAGGATATTCAGGGGCAATCCCTATATCCTGGTAAGTCATACCACGTAGAAGCGGGAAGCCCAACCCCTGAAGGAATCCTATCCCCTTCAGGGGATTGGGAGGAGGTCAAAGTAAAGAACTACCTTCCTGATGCTACTTTGTCTAAATAGTATGAAGGTTTCGGTAAGAGCAGATGAAAATATTTTTGTGAAAGTATCACTTAACAAAGAATTGTTGGTAGAAAGATTTCTCAGAGAAGATGAGGTTTTAGACGCAGTTTTTGAACTAATTGATGGAAAAAACATATTGCAGAAAAGGTGGGTAAATGTTGTGTTCAAGGAATGCTATTTGGATGAGCACATTCATCCTGACGGTTGGTGTGAGATGCACGGCTTTTGCCCTGAAAATGAGAGATTTTTTGAATATAGAAATTTTGGTCCAGGTAGTAGTAAACAAAATCCCAAACGACCTCAACTTGATGAAATAGAAGCTGAGAGGTATACAAAGGAAAATGTTTTAAAAGAGTGGAAAATAGAAATATAGCGTACAAAGTATTAAAAAGTAGGAGCAGGCAAATGCCTGCTTTTTTTATTTTCACCTTTAAAAATGTTTGACCAATCTTGTGTAATCATTTTGAATTTCATATTGCAAATCCTCAAAAAATCGAGTAGAATATTAATAAGCTGACACACAAATCCACATATAAAGAGATGGGTGATGAAAAGAGATGCTTTCAGCAACACGCAGACAAAAAATTAAAGAGATATTGATGGAGAAAAAGAGTGTAACTGTCACAGAGCTTTGCAACATTTTCAATGTATCTGATGAGACAATAAGAAGAGATTTAAAGAAACTGGAACAAGAAGGTATAATTGAAAAGAACTATGGAGGAGCTATTTTAAAAGAAGGGGTATCAATAGTTCCGCCCATTTCACAGCGTTCTAAAGAGTTTATTCAGGAAAAAGAGAGGATTGCACTTGAGGCGTTGAATAGGATAAAAGAGGGCATGGTTGTGATTTTGGATACAGGAACAACCACGCAACAGATAGCAAGAAAACTTAAGAGTTTTCAGCACATAACTGTTATAACCAATGGCATAAATATAGTGAATGAACTTATAACAAATAACAGTATCAACTTATTTTTAGTTGGTGGCAAAGTTAAAAATTCCAATTTTTCAACAGTTGGTCCTGAAGCACAAAAAGCGTTTTTGCAATTTAGTGCTGATATAGCTTTTATAGGAACAAGTGGCATTTCTCTTGAAAAAGGTCTTACTACCTCTGATGTATTTGAAGCAGAGGTAAAAAGGGCAATGATAGATAGCAGTAAAGAGGTTATAGTTGTTGCAGACAGCAGCAAGTTTAAGAAAAATGCCATGGTTTCGTTTGCAACTCTCAACAAAGTGTCTGAAATTATCACAGCAGGTGATATAAGTAGTGAGCTTCTGGAGAGTTTCAGACAAAAGGGTATAAAGATAACAGTAGTATAACTTTTTAAAGAGCCAAGATGAGATTTTTATGTTGAAAGGGGCAGACCTTTAATGGAAAAGATTCTTACAATAGACATTGGAACCACTGCCTGCAAAGTGGTACTTTTTGACCTTGAAGGCAATATCCTTGCAAAATCAAACAGGGAATATCCAACATATACACCACAGATTGAATGGGCTGAACAGGACCCTCTTGATTGGTGGAAGGAAGCGGTAGAAGGTATCAGGGAAGTTGTACAAGCAGCAGGAGCAGAAGGTATTTTGGCAATTGGGCTATCATCTCAAAGGGAGACGGTTGTTCCACTTGACAGGAAAGGAAATGTTCTGTCAAGAGCTATCTCGTGGATGGACAGGCGTTCACGCCCTGAGGCGGAAGAAATTTCACGGCAGTTTGGGAAAGACACAATACATAAAATAACTGGTCTGATTCCAGACTCTACATTTACAGCAACAAAGCTTTTGTGGCTCAAAAAACATCAGCCAGAGATTTTGCAAAAAGCTTATGTTTTTCTGCAGCCAAAAGAGTTTATAGGGTACATGCTTACAGGCGAAGCTGCTACAGACCATTCACTGGCAAGCAGAACAATGATGTTTGATATAAACAAAAGACAGTGGTGGGAAGACATATTTGAGTTTGTGGGGATAAAGTCCTCTCAGTTTCCAAGACTTTGCTATGCAGATGAGGTCATAGGGTATTTGAAAGAAGATGTTGCAAAAATCCTGGGGCTCAAAAGCGGAATACCAGTTGTAAGCGGTGGCGGAGATAGGCCCTTAGAAGCATTAGGAGCAGGGATTGTAGGAAGCCGTGTTATGGAGTCAACAGGGACTGCAACAAATGTGTCGATGTCATCTGATAAAGTCCCAGAAAGTCTTGACCCGAGGGTTGTGTGTTCGTGCCATGTGATAAGGGATCACTACCTGATTGAGCAGGGGATGAACACAAGCGGTACGATTTTAAGATGGATAAGAGACAACTTTTACAGAGGCGAGAAGGAAAAAGGCGAGAATGTTTATGAGCTGATTGATATTGAAGCTGAGAGTTCAAAGCCGGGTGCAAATGGGATTTTACTTTTACCATTTTTTATGGGCAGCCGAGCGACAAGATGGAACCCTGACGCAAAAGGGGTTTTGTTTGGGCTGACTTTGACACATTCAAGGGCTGATGTTGCAAGGGCTGTGCTTGAAGGGATTTCGTATGAAATAAGAGCGTGCATAGAAATTTTAGAGTCTATGGGGCTTAAGCCTGAGAGTATAGTTTCTATGGGGGGTGGTGCAAAGAGCAGAGTATGGAGCAGAATTAAGGCTGATATTCTTGGCAAAAAGGTTGTTGTTGAAAAAGTACAGGAGGCGGCATCAAAAGGTGCGATGATTCTTGCGTCATATGCAGTTGGTGCAAGAGATAGCTTGATTGAGGAAAAAAGAGAAGTACTTTTTGAATACCAGCCAGATACTAAAAACCATGAGGTTTATAACAGAATGTATGAGATTTACAATCAGCTTTACAACTCAGTTTCTCACCTTTATCCAAAGGTTTCTCAATATTGATGGTTAGGAGGTCTTTGTTTTGCTTGTAAATTTAAATAAGGTTTTAAGTTATACAAAAGTGAAAAAGTTTGGTGTGGGGATGTTCAATGGGCTTTCTGCCGATTTTTATGAAGGGCTGATTGATGCTGCAGAGCAGCTCAGATGTCCAATTATTATTGGTGTTGCTGACAGGTTTGTTGACAGGCTTGATTTTGAGATGATTGCAGAGGTCATGATTTTCCTTGCAAAAAGGGCATCTGTTCCGGTATGTGTTCATCTTGACCATGCAAAAAGTCTGAAAAATATCATCAGAGCAATAAAGGCTGGGTTTACATCTGTTATGTTTGATGGTTCAAGCTTGCCGTTTGAAGAGAATATACAAAAAACCAAGGAAATTGTTGAGATAGCACACTCTGTTGGTGTGAGCGTTGAAGGTGAGCTTGGAGTTGTGGGTAGAGGTGACTGGGATTTTAAAAACCCAGAGTTTTACACAAAGCCTGAAGAGGCAGAGATTTTTGCTGCGCAGACAAATGTTGATGCTTTGGCTGTTGCAATTGGTACTGTGCATGGGGTTTATAAAGGTGAGCCGCGGCTTGATTTTGAGAGGCTTTCTGAAATAAGAAAAAGGGTTGACTGCTATCTTGTACTTCATGGCGGCTCTGGACTTTCAGATGATGATTTTAAAAAGTGCATTGAGTATGGAATTAACAAGGTAAATATCTTTACAGACCTGACCTTGGCTATAAACTCTCAGCTCCCAGAATTTGTGAGCAAAACTGAGGATTTGACACCTGCCATCTTTGAGAGAATAAGAGAGATTGTCAAAAAGGAAGCCATAAAAAAACTAAAAGTTTTTGGTAGTTACGATATAGTTTAATTAATTTAACAAATTTTACAAGAACAAAAATCTTGGTGGAGGTGTTTTTTGAGATGAACGAGCCAATTTACAAATATCTGAAGATTGGGACAATTCATTTTATGTCTTACCCACAGGTAATTGATGGTGAAGGTCCAATTGAAGAGACATTGAAATCAATTCTTGAAGATGACTACTTCAATGCAGTTGAGGTCACATGGATAAAAGACCCAGAGGTAAGAAAGAGAGTAAAAGATATGCTAAAATCTGCCCATGTCACAGTTGCATATGGAGGTCAGCCGAGGCTTTTGAGAACTGGTCTTAATCCAAACGACTATGACAGCGAAAAGAGGAAAAAAGCCATTGAGATTTTAAAAGAAGGTATTGACGAGGCATACGAGCTTGGAGCAGTTGGGTTTGGATTTTTGTCAAGACAGTATGACGAGGCAAGAAAGGATGAGGCTTTTAAGATTTTGATTGAAACAACAAAAGAGCTTTGTGACTATGCAAAGTCAAAAGGCAATCTTATGATAGAGCTTGAAGTATTTGACTTTGACATTGACAAAAAGAGTTTGATTGGACCTGCTGAGCTTGCAGCAAGATTTGCAGCCGAGATTAGAAAAGAATATGACAATTTTGGATTGATTGTAGATTTGAGCCATCTTCCACTTACAAGAGAAACAGCTGAGCAGGCGCTCTTGCCTGTAAAAGACTACCTCACACATGTTCATATAGGTAACGCTGTTGTAAAGGATAAGAACCATCCAGCATATGGAGACAAACATCCAATGTTTGGAATAGAGGGTGGCGAAAACGACGTTGAAGAGGTAATTGAATTTTTGAGAGTCTTAAAAGAGATAGGATTTTTAAATCCAGAAAAAAGACCTATCTTGAGCTTTGAAGTATCGCCTATGCCAGGGCAGGACCCGAAAATTGTGCTTGCAAGCTCAAAGAGGGTTTTGAACGAAGCATGGGCAAGATTATAAGAATTTTTCTTAATAAATAGAAAAATACTTAGCAAGTAATGGGAGGGAGAATTTATATGAAGATACTTGTGACAAGAAGAATAATGGAGCCTGCGATTGAGCTTTTGAAAAAGTACGGTGAGGTTGAAGTAAATCCCCACGACAGACCAATGACAAGAGAAGAACTTTTGAAAGCAATAGCTGACAAGGACGCAGTTTTGACCCAGCTTGTTGACAAAGTTGACAGTGAGTTTTTCGACCATGCACCAAATGTTAAGATTGTTGCAAACTATGCAGTTGGTTACGATAACATAGATGTTGAAGAGGCAACAAGAAGGGGTGTTTATGTAACAAACACGCCAGACGTTCTGACAAACGCAACAGCTGAGCTTGCGTGGGCACTGTTGTTTGCTGCGGCAAGAAGAATAGTTGAGGCTGACAAATTTATGAGAGGCGGGCATTACAAAGGTTGGGGTCCTATGCTCTTTTTAGGCAAGGGCGTGACAGGTAAAACTCTTGGTGTAATTGGTGCTGGCAGGATTGGCCAGGCTTTTGCAAGAATGTCAAAAGGATTTAACATGAAGATTTTATACTATGATTTTGAGAGAAAAGAAAATTTTGAAAAAGAGATGGGTGCTCAATTTGTGCCACTGGATGAACTTTTGAAAGAAGCAGATTTTATATCAATCCATGTGCCGCTCACACCACAAACAAGGCATTTAATTGGCGAAAGAGAATTTTCTCTCATGAAACCGTCGGCAATCTTAATTAACACAGCACGCGGACCAATTGTAGATGAAAAAGCACTTGTCAAAGCTCTCAAAGAAAAGAAGATTTTTGCAGCAGGTCTTGATGTGTATGAGAGAGAGCCTGAGTTTGAGCCAGAACTGGCTGAACTTGACAATGTTGTGATGCTTCCACACATTGGTTCTGCAACAGAAGAGTCAAGACTTGACATGGCAATGCTTGCAGCAAACAATATAGTAGATTTCATTGAGGGAAGAGTTCCAAGAACACTTGTCAATAAAGAGGTTTTAAACAAGAAGTAATAAAGCATCTCCTTTTGGTAAATATTTCCCTGCGGGAAGTGACTTGTCCCGCAGGGAGCATTTAAATTAGCAAAATTGATTATTTTAAAAAGCAGAAGAGAGTGCTATAATATTTTTGTGAACAATACGAAACAGCGTTTCATAATATGAAACAGGAGAGACTGATATGTCGCAAAATTCTGTTCAGTCAATTGAAAGGGCGTTTGAGATAATCGAAGCTTTGGCTGTTGAGCCAAAAGGGCTTTCAATCACTCAGCTTTCCCAAAAACTTTCTCTTCACAAGACCACTGTCCACAGGATTTTGCAGACACTACTTAACAGAGGGTATGTTCATAAAGACCCTCAGACCCTGCGCTACAAGCTTGGTGTAAAGTTTGTTGAGATTTCAAGCCTTTATCTTAACAACATTGAACTCAAAACCGAAGCACATCCGTTTTTGCGTGAGCTTGTGGCCATGTTAAATGTCACTGTACACCTGGCAATTCTTGACGGTACTGATGTTGTATACATTGACAAGATTGAACAGGTAAACTCAATAAGGCTTTACTCCTCAATTGGCAAAAGAGTCCCTGCATACTGCACAGCTCTTGGGAAAGTGATGCTTAGCAAGCTTTCAGATGAAGAAGTTGAAAAGATGCTATCAACAATTTCTCTGAAACCATATACACAAAACACCATAACGGATGTAGAAAAGCTTATGCATGAGATAAGATTTGTTCGAAATAGAGGCTTTGCAGTTGACAATGAAGAGTTGCAAGAAGGTGTGAGGTGTATCGCTGCTCCTATATATGACTATAGAGGCGAGATGATTGCTGCTATTAGCATTTCAGCACCGACCAGTGTACTGCCACCTCATAAAGATGAAGAAATAGCGCAAAAGGTTGTAGAGACTGCAAAGAAGATTTCTCACAGGCTTGGGTATGTCGAGGATAAAAAAGATTATCAAGGAAAGGAGATGTAAGTAAGATGGAAAAGGAACAGGTACTGCAAAAGATAAATGACAATGGGCTTGTTGTTGTTGTTCGTGCAGAGACTAAGGAGAAGGCTCTCAAGATTACAGAGGCATGTATAAAAGGTGGTGCCAGCGCAATTGAGATAACCTTTACAGTGCCCGGCGCTGACGAGATAATAAAGTATCTTACAAGCACGTACAAGGAGGATGAGATTATAATAGGAGCAGGTACAGTTCTTGACAGCGAAACAGCACGAATTGCAATTTTAGCCGGTGCAAAGTTTGTTGTAAGTCCATACCTCAATCCTGAAATGGTAAAACTTTGTAACAGGTACAGGATAGCTTCAATGCCCGGCGCTATGACAATAAAAGAGGTTGTGGAAGCCCTTGAGTGCGGTGCAGATGTTATAAAAATCTTTCCTGGCGAGCTTTTCGGGCCGAAAATTATAAAAGCATACAAAGGACCAATCCCACAGGCAAGGCTTATGCCAACAGGTGGGGTTGATCTTGACAATGTTGATGAGTGGATAAAAGCGGGTGCTTTTGCTGTGGGCGTTGGCGGTAATATAACAAAGTATGCAAAGGATGGAGACTTTAGCAAAGTAGAAGAGGTATGCAGGCAGTTTGTGGAGAAGATAAAGATGGCAAAGGGGAAGGTACAGAAGTGATGTTTGAGGTGACAAGTTTTGGTGAGATAATGCTGAGGCTTTCACCGCCTGGGTATCAGAGGATTTTACAGGCGACAAGTTTTGATATCAATTTTGGCGGGGCTGAAGCAAACGTTGTTGTTGCTCTGTCAAACATTGGGGTGAAGACAAGCTATGTTACACTCCTTCCACAAAACCCTATTGGTGATGCTACTGTAAACTTTTTGAGAAGATATGGAGTTGACACAAGCTATATAAAAAGAAAAGGTAAAAGGATTGGAATTTACTTTCTTGAAAAGGGTGTAGGGCAGAGAGCATCTTCTGTTGTGTACGACAGAGCAGATTCTGCCATAAATGAGATACAGCCTGGGGATATCGACTGGGAAGATATTTTGAAAAAGACCAAGATATTTTTCTCAACAGGAATCACTGCTGCTTTATCACAAAATGTGTTAAATGAACTAAAAGTGGCTTTCAAGACAGCAAAAAATGCAGGTGCAAAGGTGGCGTTTGACATCAATTATAGGTCAAAACTGTGGAACTATGAAAGAGCAAATGAAGTGATTTCAGATCTTATGTCGTATGTGGACATTTTAATTACAAACGAAGAGCATGTGAGAAGAGTTTTAAAGATTGATATGGAAGAAAAATATTTTGAAGGCATTGACCTTACTACAGATGGTCAAAAGATTTTATTTGAAAGATTGCAAACAAAGTACCAAAACTTGGAGAGAATAATTCTTGCTGCAAGAAGGAGTATATCTGCTTCTAAAAACATCTTTTTTGCTTATACAAAAGATGAAAATGGAAATATTGTATTTTCAAAAAAGCGCGAAATAGAAGTTATTGACAGGGTTGGCGGCGGAGATGCTTTTACAGCAGGTGTTTTATATGGAATTTTAAGAGAGCTTGAGAGCGATAAGATGCTTGAGGTAGCAACATACATGTGTGCTTTGAAGCACACTGTAGAAGGTGATAGTCTCATTACGTCTGAAGACGAGATTAAACAGGCACTTGGGCATGACAGTTCTGGTATGATGAAAAGATAATTATAAAAAGGAGGTATTTTCTAAAATGGAAGTAAAATATGCAATGCATCCTGATCAATTTAAGACTTTGACTACAGATGAGATACGAAAGGAGTTTTTGATTGAAAACTTGTTTGAATATGGAAAAATCAACATGGTCTACACTCATGTTGACAGGGTTATTGTTGGCGGTGCTGTGCCAACGGTAGAAGTTCTAATCTTGGAAGATGGCAAAGAGATTGGTGCTCAGTATTTTCTTGAAAGAAGAGAGATTGGGATAATCAATATAGGCAGCAAAGGGTATGTTGTTGCAGATGGACAGAAGTATGAACTTGACAAGAGAGGACGGACTTTACATTGGCATGGGAACAAAGAAAATAGAGTTTGGTAGTGACGAGCCTGCAAATCCTGCCAAGTTCTACTTTGTATCAACTCCTGCACATAAACAATATCCAATAGAAAAGATTGACATAAAAAATACTGAGGCAACTCATCTTGGTTCGCTTTCAGAGTCAAATGAAAGAACAATATATAAATACATCCATCCAGACGGGGTAAAAAGCTGTCAGCTTGTAATGGGAATGACAATTTTAGAGCCAAACAATGTATGGAATACAATGCCTTGCCATTTGCATGATAGGAGAATGGAAGTATACTTTTATTTTGACATGCCTGAAGATGCTTTTGTGTTGCATTTGATGGGAAAGCCGCAGGAGACAAGACATATTATTGTAAGAAACGAACAGGCTGTAATCAGTCCAAGCTGGTCTATACACTCTGGAGTTGGCACTAAAAATTATACATTCATCTGGGCAATGGCTGGAGAAAACCAGTCATATTCTGATGTTAATCCTGTTCCAATGAAGGAACTTAAATAACAAAAATATAATTTATGGAGGTGTGTTTAAAATGATACTTGACAAATTCAAACTTGATGGGAAAGTTGCAATTGTAACAGGTGCGTCAACAGGTTTGGGTCAGGGAATGGCAATTGCTTTAGCCGAGGCTGGAGCTGATATTGTTGGTGTTGATTATGTTCCATGTACAGAGACAAAACAAAAAATAGAATCAATTGGAAGAAGGTTTTTGGAGATTCAGGCAAACTTAATGACAATCGAGCCGATTAACATGATTATAGAAAAGACAATTCAGGAGTTTGGCAGGCTTGACATTTTAGTGAACAATGCAGGAATAATCAGAAGATGTGATGCTATTGACTTTACAGAAAAAGACTGGGACGATGTGCTTGCAATTAATCTCAAGACAGTATTCTTCTTCTGTCAGGCGGCAGCAAGACAGTTCATCAAACAAGGAACAGGCGGAAAAATAATAAACATTGCATCCATGCTTTCGTTCCAGGGCGGAATTAGAGTTCCATCATACACAGCAAGCAAAAGCGGTGTTGCAGGTCTTACAAAAGCGCTTGCAAATGAGTGGGCAAAGTACAATATAAACGTCAATGCAATTGCACCGGGTTATATGGCAACAAACAATACTCAGCAGCTTCGTGAAGACCCTGTAAGAAGTGCTGAGATACTTTCAAGAATTCCGGCAGGTCGATGGGGAACACCGGAAGATTTGCAGGGAGCAGTTGTATTTTTGGCTTCTGATGCGTCAGAATATGTCAATGGCTGTATATTGAATGTTGATGGTGGCTGGCTTGCAAGGTAAAAATGTTTTTTGGGGGTTTTTGATATGAACCAGTATAAAGCATGGCAAAATGAACTTATTGCAAAGGACATTGTAGAAAGACTTAATAGAAGAAAATACAATGCTTTTTATGCACCGACTTTAGAAGATGCAAGAAAAAAAGTTTTGGAATTGATCCCCGAGGGTTCAAGTATAGCCCTCGGGGGTTCTGTTACAATAGAAGAGTTGGGTTTAATAGAAATATTCAGAAATGGTCCATATAAGCTTTTTGATAGGTACAAACAAATGACAGCTGAAGAGAGAATTGAACTTATGCGTCAGTCGCTTTTAGCAGATGTTCTTGTCACATCTACTAATGCAATTACTAAAAATGGAGAGCTTGTAAATGTGGACTGCTCAGGTAACAGAGTATCTGCTATGATTTTCGGGCCAAAAAAGGTAATAATTGTAGCTGGTGTTAACAAGGTTGTTGAAGACTTGGATGAAGCGTTTAGAAGACTTAAAAAGATTGCACCTATGAATTCAAAAAGGAATAATCACAAAACTCCATGTGTTGAAACAGGATACTGTATGGATTGCCAGATTAAGGCAAGAATGTGCAATTATATTACCATAATAAACCATGGTATGAAATTTGAGGGTCGTATAAATATTGTTATTGTTCCTTTCGAGATGGGATTCTAAAGAAATGAAGCTTCATGATTAAAATTGTCACTATAACCTTAAAAATTTCCATGACAATTTGAAAAGTTCCTGAACTCCTGTCATGTTAATATTTTCATATGTATTTTAATATTTTCTTGATGCAAAAGGCACTCTTTCGAATTAAAATAAATGTTGAAAATTAATTTATGTAATATGCATAGTGAAACAGATAAAATTTTCGATAGATTTTTGCAATCTCAATTAAGATATATGAGTCATATGTGAAAGGATGGATTGAGGAATGAAAAAATTAAAACAATTTGCAAAGGCAAATTATTCGGTAAGAATGGCAAACAGTGTGCTTGCAAAGTTTCCGGAACTTACAGATAAGTGGCAGTATGATTACGGTGTAGTTTTCAAGGGTTTTGAATATATATATGAAAACACAGGAAATGAAGAGTACTTTGAATATATAAAAAAGAATATAGATTATTTTGTTCAGGATGATGGAAGTATAAAGAAGTACTCACCCGAAGAGTACAATATAGACCATATAAACAACGGGAAAGCAGTGTTGTTTTTATATAGAAAAACAGGAGAGGAAAAGTATAGAAAAGCAGCACAGCTTCTCAGAAGTCAGCTCAAAACTCATCCAAGGACAACAGAAGGTGGGTTTTGGCACAAAAACATATATCCTCATCAGATGTGGCTTGATGGAATTTACATGGGTTCACCTTTTTATGCCGAGTATGCAACACTTATAGGGCAGGATGAAGCTGAAGATATCTTCGATGATGTTGCAAAACAGGTTATTCTCTGTGCAAAAAATACAAAAGACCCTATTACAGGTTTGCATTTTCACGGATGGGATGAAAGTAGACAGCAGAAATGGGCAAATAAAATCACAGGTTGTTCTCCAAATTTCTGGGGAAGAGCAATGGGCTGGTTTGCAATGGCAATAGTTGATGTGCTTGACTTTCTACCCCAAGATCATCAGTCAAGAGAAACCATTTTATCTATTTTCAAGCAGCTTATTGACGCTATTTTGAAGTATCAAGACCCTGAGACAGGTGTTTGGTATCAGGTTGTTAACTTTATAGGCAGAAATGGAAACTATCCTGAGGCTTCAGCTTCATGCATGTTTGCATATGCACTTGCAAAGGGAATAGAAAAGGGATATTTGGACTCAAGTTATATAAAAGCACTTGAAAGAGCATATGAGGGGATAATTTACAGGTTTGTTGAAGAGGATGAGAACGGGCTTTTAAATCTCAATGGAGTTTGTATGGTTGCAGGACTTGGTGGAAATCCGTACAGAGATGGGTCGTATGAGTATTATATCAGTGAACCAATAAAGACAAATGACCTAAAAGGTATTGGAGCATTTTTGAAAGCAAGTGCATGGGTAGAAAGGCTTTTTGAGTAAGTTTCTAAAACAGGAGGTCAAAGGGGAAGATGGTTGTAAATGTTGTTGAGTTTGGAGCAAAGGGTAATGGCATTGACAAGGACACAGAAGCTTTTAAAAGGGCAATAGAAGCGTGTGAAAAGCATGGTGGGGGAACAATTTTTGTCCCGGCAGGTATATATCATACAGGTCCAATTCATCTTAAAAGTAACATGACACTTTATATAGAAAATGGTGCTGTGCTAAAGTTTTCACAGGACATAGAAGATTATCCGCTTGTATATACACGCTGGGAAGGCGAAGAAATGCAGGTTTATTCTCCACTGATATATGCTGAAAATGCTGAAAACGTTGCGGTTGTTGGATTTGGCACTATTGATGGACAGGGCGAGAAATGGTGGCGTCTTCACAGGGATAAAGAGCTTAAATATCCAAGACCTCGTTCTATATGTTTTTACAGATGTAATAATGTAACCATCGAAGGAATAAAGATAGTAAACTCTCCAAGCTGGACAGTAAATCCTATAGAATGCCAGAATGTTACAGTTCATAATGTTAAAATTCAAAATCCTTATGATTCGCCAAACACAGATGGGATAAATCCTGAGTCATGCAAAGGTGTGAGAATTTCAAACTGTTACATAGATGTTGGTGATGACTGCGTAACATTAAAATCCGGGACAGAGGACTGTAAAGAAAGGATACCCTGTGAGAACATTACCATCACAAACTGTATCATGGCGCACGGGCATGGCGGGGTTGTTATTGGTAGTGAGATGAGCGGTGGCGTTAGGAATGTTGTTATCTCAAACTGCGTTTTTGAGGGGACAGACAGAGGAATAAGAATCAAAACCCGACGTGGAAGAGGAGGAGTTGTTGAGGATATAAGAGTTTCAAACATTGTTATGAAAAATGTAATGTGTCCATTTGCATTTTATATGTATTATCATTGCGGCAAAGGCGGGAAAGAAAAGAAGGTTTGGGACAAGTCACCTTATCCTGTAGACAGTACAACTCCAGTGGTAAGAAGAATTTATATAAGCGATGTTGTTGTGAGAGAGGCACGAGCTGCAGCAGGCTTTTTATATGGTCTTACCGAGATGCCAATCGAAGATGTTGTATTTTCTAATGTTACAGTTGAGATGGCACAAAACCCTGAACCTGAACTTCCTGCCATGATGAGCTATTTAGAGCCAATGGCAAAAAGAGGGTTTGTAATAAATACTGTTAAAAATATCAGATTCATGAATGTTTCTGTGATTAATCAGGAAGGTGCAGCATTTGAACTTAACAATTGTGAGAATGTAGAGTTTTACAGGTGCAGGGCAAAAGATACAGCAGATTATGGGAGGATTTTGAGTTTGGATAACGTATCTAATTTGGTTGCTGAGTAGAGATAAAATAAAGACAGGGGTTAGAGTGAAGAAACTTAAAGCCGAGGACCCTAACCCCTGTTCACAAAATAGATCTTCAAATAACCAGTTATTAAAAATTTTTCACCAAACTATTAATATTATCACATAAAAATGGGGGTGTGTTCAAAGAAAAAAAGATTGAAAAATTGTATATATTAGGAAAATACCAAACAAATGAAGACCAGCTAATTAAAGTCAAGAGTTTTTTAAAAAATTTTTGATAACATTTTATGGTGTAAAATCCTTTTAAAAGGGTATAAAAAGGTAAGCCATCCATTAGAAGTTGACATAATATATGGAGGCTGAGCACGTATTATGGTTAACCAATGTTTTGTTAATAAAACAATTATTTATACGCAATAAACAGCAGTCTTATTAAAGCATCTTTGAATATGTTCTTCAGGAGTTCTAAGTTCAAAAGGTTTTTTATTGCGCATGACAGCAAAGATGATACAAATAATTTTTCTCATGACAGCACAAAATAGAACTTTTTTGGGCTTTTGTTGACACTTTTTCTGATAGTATTCGAAGAGTACAGGATTACAAGGCTTAGAGTCTCTTTTGGTTCTGATATTAGCAAGAGCAATTGTAAATAAGATTCTTCGCAAGATTTTAGAGCCACGTTTAGACATTTTGTTTTTTGAACCAACAAATTGCCCGGATTGATTTACGGAAGGATCAATGCCAAAGAAAGCAACAAGTTTGTTGGGTTTTGAAAATTTTTTGAAATCACCTATTTCAGCAAGGATAGTTGCGGCAGTGAGAAAACCTATGCCGGGGATAGATTGAAGAAGGTTAATATTTTCAGATATTGAAGGTTGAGTCTGTGAAGACTGCTGAACAAGCTGATTTATGGCTTCAAAAATTTTGTCGATGTTCTGTTGCAAAGTCAAGACTATGTTAATATAGACTTTAAGCATAGTAACAGTTGCCAAGTCAAGATATAGAAAAAGGTTTAAACTGTTTAGCTTTTTCGATAAGAAGTTCATATTTTTCTTTAGCCCATTGATAGCTTTTTTTAGAAGTTTGTTGAATGATGGAAATAAGTTTTTCACTGTCAGCGCTTAGGATATCGTTTGGAGTAGGGTAGTTTTCAAGTATAGCCAAAGATGTTTTAGAGCAAATATCGGGGAAGACCTCTTTGAAGTTGAGCATAATTTGGTCAACGCATGATGTAAGTCTATATTTGTAAGAGGTTAACTCATCGCTGAGGTTGTAATACTGACGGCATAAGTTTTTCAAGCAATCGAGGGTTTCAGATGAAGGTTGTGCTATAGCAGAGTTAGTAAGCCTGAAGGTTAAGGCAATCCACAGGGCATCGATTTTATCATTTTTTACTTTGACTTCCTCCCGCATTTTTGATAGAAGTGAGAATTGGATGGGGTTGATAATTGCAACATCCCAGCCATTAGAAGTAAAGAAGCGGGAGAGGATTTTGTGGTAATGCCCTGTGGCTTGAGATGACGATGGTAGGGCGAGCCGCAAAATCCTCTTCAACTTTTTTGAGGATTTCAATAGCCCTATCAAAGTCAGAGGGATTGTTGTGACGGATAGTCAAGCGAGTGAGTATTTCATTTGTAGGAGAGATAACCACCATTTCACTGAAATATTTAGAGACATCAATCCCGGCAAAAGGTTTTAAGTTCATAGCATAAGACCTCCTCGCAAGTGATTTTAAAATTGAATTAGGGCATGAGTTTTCCATTCCGAGCGAAGGTAAGTATACAACCTTGGGCAGTAGATAGAGGAACCAGCTTAAACTAAGATTTAAGCTGGCCTTTAGCCACAAATAGTTTAGACTTACCTGGAATGGAATAATAGTCTTTTGGGCGAGTATACGGAAGGAAGCTTCTGCTCCCAGGAGGCGAGTGCAGATAAATTCCATGCCCAGATAGAAAGAATTATATCAAATTTAGCATGGCTGACAAAAGGCCAGCGTTAAAAATAATGCTTTTAAAAGTGGCCAAAGATGAGAAGCCACAAGCAGCAGGAAGTGATTTTAGGCTGCTTTCCTCTCAAAGAGGAAGGATTAGAAATGTTACTTTAATTGATGAGACTCAAAATCTTATGTTAACCGAAACTTTGGTTGTTATTTTATTAGAATTTTTTTGATGTGCCTTACGAAAATAATTATACAAGAATGGAAGATATTTGTATACTGATGAGATTTTAAATAATCCGAAGCTTGGACCTAAGGAAGCACTGGCTAAATACGTTCCTATTTTGGGACCATATGTGCAATCGAGAGAATACAGTTTGCAGATATCTTTTATGCTTCCTCAACAAAAAGAGGCTTCAAAGAATTGGTCTAAAGTTACAAATGAGATTGCATTACCTCCTTTGTCGTTATTCTTTACACCTGATGAATCAAGCAAGCTTGCAAATATTATGAATGCAGTTAACACATTTTATGATGAAATGTTCTTAAAGATGATGACAGGAAAGTATTCGAATTATGATGCATTTGTAAAGACATTGAAGAGAATGAAAATAGATGAAGCAATAAAGATCTATCAAAATGCTTATGACAGGTATATAAAGCAATAGGTATCTGAAAAAAAGGAGACTTTGGGATGAAAAATCCTGAAGTCTCCTTATAATTAAATTATCTTTGTGGAGGCGAAAATTATTAATGGAAATAGAAAAATATAAAAATCCAATAATTCATGCAGATTATTCGGATCCGGATGTAATAAGGGTGGGGAATGATTATTTTTTAGTTGCCTCAAGTTTTAACTGTGTTCCAGGGCTTCCTATTTTACATTCAAAAGATCTTGTTCATTGGAGACTTGTAAACTATGCAGTGAAAAAACTTCCCTCTCCTGAATATGACACACCTCAGATTGGAAAGGGTATATGGGCACCAGCAATAAGATATCACAATGGCAGGTTTTACATATATTTTAGTATGCCAGATGATGGAATATTTTGTTGCTATACGGATGATCCATTTGGAAAGTGGTCGGATATAGTGCTAGTAAAAAGAGCAAAAGGGTGGATAGATCCATGTCCTTTCTGGGATGATGATGGTAAAGCGTATCTTGTTAATGCATTTGCGAAAAGCAGAGTGGGATTTAACAGTAAGCTCTGTATATCAAGGTTGTCAGAAGATGGACTAAGCGTTTTAGATGAAGGCAGGATAATATTTGACGGGTCAGTTACTCAGCCGACAATAGAAGGTCCAAAACTTTACAAGAGAAATGGTTACTATTACATATTTGCGCCGGCAGGTGGTGTAAAAAATGGATGGCAAACTGTTTTAAGGTCTAAAGACATTTATGGACCTTATGAAGAAAAGATAGTGATGCACCAGGGAAATACATCAATAAATGGTCCGCACCAGGGTGCGTGGGTTGAGACTGAAAAAGGCGAGCATTGGTTTGTACATTTTCAGCAGAAGGGTCCATACGGAAGAATTGTACATCTTCAACCTATGACTTGGTTTGAGGATGATTGGTGTATAATAGGGGTAGATCAGAATCAAGATGGGATTGGGGAACCAGTTTTAGAATACAGAAAACCTTCAACTGAGGAAGAAAGTTGCCATTTTTATATAGAATGTTCAGATCATTTTGATAAAGAGGAACTGTCGTTGGCATGGCAGTGGCACGCAAACCCGAAGGATGAATGGTATATTATTGATAACAAAAAGAGTGTATTGAAGCTTTTTGCTGTTTGTAAAAGTAGTTTACAACAAGAGAAGAGCATATTTTATATGCCAAATTTATTGCTTCAAAAGATACCAGCCGAAGAGTTTGAAGTTGTAACAAAAATGAAGGTGAATTTCAATACAAAAGGAACTTTTTCAGGACTTATTGTAAGTGGGTACAAATATTCGGCAATAGGAATTGAAAAAAGAGAGGATGGTAACTACCTTATACAGATTTTGGGTGAAGTTTCAGGTAATAAGGTTTATGAAAAAATTACTGTAAGCGAGAAAATAAACCAAAATGAAATATATTTAAAGCTTAGAATGAGAAAATGTGCTAATAGTGAGTTTTTATATAGTTTTGATGGGACAGAATTTTTTAAATTCGGAATTGAATTTGTTCCTAAAGAAGATATATGGACAGGTTCTAAGGTTGGTCTGTTTTGTGTGAACAGGGATGTTGAAGGAAAAGTTCTTGAAAAAGATTTTGCTGAATTCGATTATTTTATATTTGAAATAAATTAAAAAATAATAGAATATTCTCAAGAATAAAAGGGATGTTCATTTAGTAATAATATGCAAACGAACATCCCTTTTTTATATTATATAAACAATACAAAGAAGTAATTTTATGATACCTATTGTAAAGTAAAGAGCCTTTTTAAATATATTTGACCATGTTATTATAAAATTGCACAATCAAATCTATTAAAACAGAACAAACATTGAAGGGAGGAAGTCAAATTGATTAAAAGTAAAAGGTTAATTGCAACTCTTGTATTAGCAGTTTTTACTATGTCACTCATCTCATAAACTTTGGACAAGCCCTTTTGATTTTTTACAACAGCTTTTCAACATCTAAGCTATTGCTATCAACCGGTATCATATAAAAGCAAAACTCAAACTTATCATCTTTGATTAAATACTTTTCAAGCGGGCCGGGGCCGCAGCTCTGGCTTCCAATACCGCCTATCTTAAAGTCCACATTCACAACAATCCCGTCAGCTTTTGTAAGCTCATACGTGTGTTTTGCTTTTGTGAGAACATCATCAGTATATTCTCTTGCACTGAAGTTAAACGTTGGTACACCTTTAATACAAAGTCCTATCCCATGGATGTTATATACAAAAGCCCATCTAACGTCACACCTGTTTCCATATTCTTGGGGCATTATATATGGAACATACATGTCTTTTATAGCCATGTCATATATTCCTACAATTGCACTTTGTTTTATATCAGGATAATTTTCATGAGGTCCCCTTCCGTAATATTTGACATACTCAAACTCTTTTGGCATCATAAACTGCAGTCCTATCTTTGGAAGTGGCGGAAGTTCTCTTAGAGCCCGCGCATATACATTTGTCTCTACAATTCCCGATTTGAAAATCTTGTAGCTAATACTTACTTCAAGTACAGGCTTTACTGAATATGCACCATATACCGAAGTTGATTCTACTTTAAAATACTTGCTGTTTTTTTCAAGGCTGACATTTACAATTCTTCTTTGAAGTTTGTCAAAGCCAGCTTTTATCCATTCGTTTTTGATATGAACATCATTGTCTGTTGGAGCCCTCCAAAGATTGAATCTTGGCGAGGATTTTATAAATTCATGACCATTGTGCTCAAGATTTTTTAAATCACCTGTCCATCTGCAAAACTCTGCTTTTGTGTTGCCTGCAAAAACTGCTACTTTGTCAGGAAAATCAACTACTTCAAACCTGTTTTGCTTAGAAAAGATAGAATTTGCCTTATCAATTTTTTGCACAGCATCTTGAGAAGTGTATTCTTTAAGTGCAATTTGAGATTTTGTTATAACAAACCCCCTCTTTGCCCAGGCTGTGGAGTTTTTAAGCTTTGCTGTGAAGGTAATGAAAAGTTCTTCCCTGCTGCTTTCTAAAACTTCTTTGACTTCCTCAATTTTTACCTCTTTTGAAGAGTGGGGAAGAATATCGCTCACATCAACAGAGCCCTCTTTCACAATCCTGCCGTTTGACAGCAATTCCCATTCAACCTCAATGTGGTTTAAAGATATAAAATCATACCTGTTTGTAACTTTAAAAGTACCTTCTTCTTTGCTTAAAAGTTCAATTACAACTGGTTCATAAACCTTTTTCAGCTCAATCATCCCGGGCGATGGAGTTCTGTCGGGGAAAAGAAGTCCATCTATACAGAAGTTACCATCGTTTGGCTCATCGCCGAAATCCCCGCCGTAGGCATAGTACTCTTTCCCATCAGGTGTCTTTGTCAAAATTCCATGGTCTGCCCATTCCCACACACATCCACCTAAAAGCCCTGGGTATTTGTATATCACATCCCAGTACTCTTTGAGATTTCCAGGCCCGTTTCCCATCGCATGTGCATATTCGCACATGAAAAATGGACGTCTTTCTATCTTTTTGCCTTCTTCTTCAAGTTTTTCAACTGGTGGATACATCACACTTACGATGTCTACAACCTCGGCATTGCGGGCACTTTCATAATGAATAGGGCGGCTTTTATCATATGACCTTATCCACTGTGCCATTTTATCGTGATTTGGGCCATAGCCAGACTCGTTTCCAAGCGACCACATGATGATTGATGGATGGTTTTTGTCCCTCTTTACCATCATCTTTGCCCTTTCGACAAACGCATCTTCCCATAATGGGTCTTTTGCTAAAAGTCCCCAGTCACCAACCGCTCCAAATCCGTGTGTCTCCAAGTCAGCTTCATCAATCACATAAATACTGTTGATGATAAAATAAAAATGTACTGAAAGTGGAATATAAGAATGTACAAAATTGTACATTGATATGATATCCTTTCTCATTGTGAGGAGGGATATCAAATGAAGAACCTAACAGCACATTTAAACATGATAAGGGCGATGAAAATGAAACCTAACTTTTCAGAACTTGCAAGAATATATGGGATGGATAGAAGAACCGTGAAGAAATACTATGAAGGCTATGAAGGAAAACCTAAGAATAGAAATAAACCAAGTAAATTGGACAAATACTATGATGAGATAAAATCAAAGCTTGCTATCAAAGGAGTTACAGTCAAGGGTGTTTATGAATATTTAAAATCAAAAGATAAAAATATAGGAACATACTCAAATTTTAATAAGTATGTTAAGAAAAAAGGATTAAAGCCAGAGAAGAAAGTAAAAGGACATCCAAGATTTGAGACCGCTCCAGGTGAGCAAGCACAAGTTGATTGGAAAGAAAATATAAAGCTTGTATCAAAAAGCGGAGAAGAATTTGTTATTAATGTTCTTGATTTTAAATTAGGTTATTCAAGATACTGCTGTTTTGAGATAAACAGGACAAAAACTCAAGAAGAATTAATAGAAACTCTAATTAAAATATTCAAAAGTATAGGGGGAATACCAAAAGAAATTTTATTTGACAATGCAGCGGCAGTTGTTGATATAACAGGTGAAAAAATTAAAGTGAATTCAAGATTTAAAAGCTTTGCGAAAGACTTTGGATTTGAAATAAAGCTTTGCAAACCCAGACATTCGTACACAAAAGGAAAAGTTGAAGCAGCAAACAAGTTTATAGATTGGATACTGCCATATCAGGGTGAATTTGAAACAGAAGAGGATTTAGTAAGGATAATAAAAGAGATAAACGCAAAGGTCAATATGCAACCAAATCAAACAACTCAAGTCCCACCTGCTCTTCTGTTTCAAAAAGAAAAAGAGTATTTACTACCCTTGCCAGATAAAAAGTTAATAGAGAGTTATTTGGATTGCTACAAATCAGTAAAAGTCCAAAAGGACTCTCTGATTTACTACAAGGGAAGTAAATACTCTGTTCCACCCGATTACATAGGAAAGACAGTTAGAGTAAAGGAGGTGGAAAACAAAATTTATATATATTATAACACAAACCTGTTAAGGATACATATTATTGATGAAAAAAGTATCAATTATCACGATGAAGACTACAATCAGCTAATGCTAAGAAGAGTTGGTCAAAAAGAAGAACTTGACAAGATATGTGAGGAGAACCTCAAGAAATTTGATAATCTGTTGAAGACTTAAAGAAAGGAGAAAATCTAAAAATGAGCAATTATGTGAAACTACTTAACAACTTAGAAGAGTTAGGACTTCACAACATAAAGAATAATCTTGACAAATACTTAGATCTAGTGGCAAGCGGAGAAAAGAGTATGACAGATGCATTGTATGAACTTAGTAACTTAGAGATAAAAGCAAAAGAAGAAAGAGCTATATTAGGATGTGTGAGGGTGGCAAATTTCCCATTTATAAAAGGCATAGAAGATTTTGATTTTTCATTTCAGCCAAGTATAAACAAGCAACAAATAATGGATTTAATGAGTTTAAGATTTTTAGAAGGGAATGAAAATATACTGTTTGTAGGGACACCCGGAGTAGGGAAAACGCATTTAGCCACAGCAATAGGAATAGAGTGTGCAAAACGGAGGTATTCCACATATTTCATACATTTTCAAGAATTAATAGCCCAGCTAAAAAAGGCACTGTTGGAGAACAGATTAGAATACAGGCTTAAGCATTTTTCAAAATATAGAGTTTTAATAATAGACGAGATAGGTTATTTGCCTATAGATAATGATGGAGCGAATTTATTTTTTCAACTTATATCGAGCAGATATGAGAAGAGCAGCACAATAATAACAACTAATGTTGTATTTTCAGAGTGGGGAGAAATATTTGGTGGAGCGACGATAGCAAATGCAATTTTAGACAGGCTACTCCATCATTCTTACGTGATTTTCATAAAAGGACCTTCATACAGATTGCAGTCAAAAACAGCATATTTTAGCAACACAAACCAGCAAAGCTAAGTTTATTTTTTGTACATTTTTATTTTCGATTTTTTGTTCATTTTGATATTGACATTTACAAATACCAAATCTGTCGCATAGCTCTAAAAAATAAGGATGGTTGGGATAGTGTGAGGTTCTCACACAGTTTATATTATGTTGTTTCATCAAAGTTATGTCCTCTTGCATCATCTTTCTTGTTACTGCAAATCCAACTCTCGGGTGCATGTCATGTCTGTTGACACCTTTTAACTTTATAGGTACGTTGTTTAAATAAAATACCCCATCCTTTATTTCTATCTTCCTAAAACCAAAGCTCTGCGGGATAATTTCTAAAATGTTTCCATCAACATCCTTTAAGATTGCAAGAAATGTGTAAAGGTTCGGTGTTTCTGCGCTCCACAGTCTTGGACTTTCAATTTGAAATTCAAAAGTGATCTCTTGCTTGCCAGAGGCAGAAAGCCCAAGTGATTTGTTTGAGCTTTTAATTAAAGTTTTATCAAAGAAGACTTGCACTTCTATGCTGAATTCTTTTTGCTCATTGCTTCTGTTTTCAATTTCAATCTCAGCACTCAAGTATCCTTCTTTGAGGTCATCACTCAAAACTGGTTTTAAATATAAATCTCTTACAAATACCTTTGGTCGCAAAAGAAGATACACATCTCTAAATATTCCGCTCATTCGCCATTTGTCCTGGTCTTCCAAATAAGTTCCATCTGAATATTTTAAAACAACAACTGTGATGGTGTTGGTACCCTCTTTTATGAATTTTGTGACGTCAAACTCATGCATCATGTGAGAAACCTTTGAAAAACCAACAAAGCAACCGTTTATAAACAAATAAAATGCTGAGTCTATCCCTTCAAATACAATAAATACTTCTTTATCTAAGTCTTGTTTGGAAATATAAAAATCTCTTTTATAAACACCTGTTGGGTTTATATCTGGCACAAATGGTGGGTCAACAGGGATTAGGTATCGGGTATTTGAATAAATTGGTATGTCGTGACCAAACATCTGGAAGTTGCTGGGGACAATAATCTGGTCAAAATTACAGGTTTTTGGATCTGCCAAGATTATATCTTCTGTCACCTTGCACGGCATATCAAAAAGTTTAAAATACCACTTTCCATTCAGTAGCCTGAAAGAATTTGAGAGTTCCCATTCGTTTTCTAAAGCATTTTGGGGATTGTCAAAGGGTATAAAAGAACTTCTTGGCTCTTCCATATTTATGTGTTGAATTTTGGGGTTTTGATAATAATTTTTGTCAAGCATAAATTTCACCTCACATTTTTAAAATAACTATCGTTTTTATATACATTATTCATTTTAATTTATTAGCAGGTGCACATACAATATCAAAAAACTAAAAATGATATAAAGATATTAAGCAAAAATACATTACATATAAATAAAAACAAAGGCTGTCGTAATGTTTCGACAGCCTTACTGTTTTAAACTTTTAGTTTTCAGGCGGTTTGTACTTGCCTGCAACCAAGTCTTCTAAATCTTTCAGCATCTTTTGAACCTGTTCTTTTGCAATCACAAAGTCAGACTTTCCATTTCGAACAACCATGTAAAAGTCGTCGTTGTAAGGAATGTACTCCATCACATCAACCTTTTTGTTGACAAGATAGAACTTCATGGTAACCTCGGGTGTGCCTGTTGGCTTTTTGTCGTTTTCGCCATCAATTAGCAGGCCAATGATTTCCTGATAGAACTTTTTGAAAGTATCTTCATCAATCTTTCTTCCGTCAGCCTGGAAATTGTATTTGTACTCATCAGATTCTTCTTCGCTTGTAGCTTTTTTAATAAGCTTTTTATCAAGTATAAGTGTATGTTTCTTATCCTTAGTAAAGATTTCAATCTTGTCAACATAATCGATGTTTACAATATAAGCAAACTTTTCGATAAGGTCAAATGGTTTTATGGTGTTCATGAATTCAGTCTTATAAGTTGACATTGTAAATACAACTTTTGAGTCTGCCATTTTACAGTAAACAGTTGAATCATCTACATTGTTACCCACAAAAAGATGCAAAGTATTTTTGTTATCCTTCACGATGAGCTCAATTCTTGGTGACTGCAGTCCGTACTTAGGATTGTAAACATCTTCGCCTACAATGTCTTCAGGACTGAAGTTTGGAACATTTTCAATGAACTCTGAAAACTTATCGCTTGCGACTCCCACTGGCTGGCTGTATGGCTGAACAAGGTTCCAGAGTCTTACATAGTATTTCCATTCATTATCTTCTTTATTCTTTTCATCAACTTTTTTAATTTCAATTGTAGGCTGACCTTTTCTGACAAGTTTGACATAGGTAATATTTTGCGTATCTATCTCTGGTATTTTGACACTCAAAAGCTTAGAAGGTTTTACAGTAAAGTTTTCTGCATGGTTTGTCCACACAACATAGACTTTTGGGTCGCCTTTTTTCATTAAATAATAAGTGGAAGTTATTGGCGTTTCAGAACCAAGATAAAATGTGACATTTTTACCATCGCTAAAAGTTGCCACAACGATTGATTTTGGATTGTCAAGCCCGTATTTTTTGAGGTCTTTAGGGTTAGTGTCAGCTATTTTTTCGGCTGTCATTTGGGCACACGAAAATGCTATGTCGTCTATCTTGTCTTGGTCAAAATAAAGAGGGTTATTGATTCCATTTACAATCCACTTGTTTTTGACTTTTTCAAGCACAAGGTGAATATCATCGTGCTTGATATCAATCTTTGTAATCTTATTTCTGTCAAAGTTTGCTATCCATATAGTAGATGGAGACTTTTTTTCTTCAGCCTCTTTCTTTTTTTTATTTATATAGCTTACGTAGAAATATGCACCAATTACAAGTACTAAAATTAAAAGAACAGATATAGCTGTAAAAAGCCTGTTTTTTTTCTTTCTCATAGATGTCTCCTCCTCAGCCAGATTGTAAGACCTAATATCAAAATAACAATAGGTATTCCAATAACAGTGATTGCTGCCCAAATCATAGCCTGGGTAGTACTAATATTTAGTCTAAAGGTTGTGAGATCCTTAGGCTGAATTTGCAAAGTATCTTTTTTATCTTGAAGCCAGTTGAGAGCATTTATAACAAAGTTCAGATTCCCCGGAACACTTTTTGAAAACTGACTGTTCAAAAATGTTGCGTTGCCAACTATAACAATTTTTGCATCTCTTGGTCTTAATTTTGCATTGAGAGCATCTGCTTTATCAGTAATAGCAACAGCAAGAGTAAACGGACCGCTCTCATCACCTTTTTCTTTGTTAAGCGATGTTGAGTTCAAATCTTTTCTGAGCCAAGAATTAGATGTTGTTGTAAGAAGTTTTTCGATGGTGATTGTTCTTTTCTTGAACTTTGTTTCAACAATTGGCTGAGCATTTGGTATGAGCATATACATGTTGTTAATATCAATTGGGTTTACAATATCGTGTGATTCAAGCTTTGGCAGTATCCACACAGGATTTCCTGCGTTGTAGTTATTGTCACCTTCCATGACAATTCCATGTTCAAGTCTTACTCCCAAACTTTCAAACAGGCTGTTGAAGTTTTTGAGTTCATCTTTCAATAGATCCATTAAAAACATTACACGTCCGCCGCCATTTATATAGTCTTTTAATTTTTTGAGCTCAATGTCTGAGATATCTGTTTTTGGAGAGATTACTACAACAGCTGTTGCATCTTGAGGTACGCTCTTTTCAGTAAGAAGATTCAAATCTCTTATTTCATAGTTTGCAGCCTCAATCTCACTTGAAACGCCAAGGCTAACCAGCGTGTCCTCTCCATGACCTTTTAGCTCGTACAAAACAGGGTTTTTGTCCGATGTAACATACAAGATTGCAGGTGTAAGTTTTTGTTCTATTGTAAGACCTGTTACATTTGATTCACCTGTCTGTTCATTATATGAGTAATCAACCATGTCGTATCTGTTGATTACTCTAAACTTATTTCCGCTTTCGACAATAAGCGAACCCTCATCAATGCCAGAACCGCTTGTATCGTACTTTTTAACAAATCCTGGATTTTTGTAAGGGTCTATGTATTTAATCTTTACATGTGAAGATTTCTCAGCATATTTCTGTATGAACTCAGAGATCACAGGATTTTCATTTCCGGTAGGGAAAAGAGCATAAATTGTAACATCTTTTTTTAGGTTTTTCAAAAGGTCAACTGTAGGTTTTGAAAGTGAATAAAGTCTGTTGTGTGTAAGATCAAGTTTTGCCGGAATTTGTCCCACAAGAAGGTTCAATACTATCAGTATAGCTATAACAGATGCAGTTAGCATAGCAGCGTATCCGCCATATTTGAACTTTCTTGTTTTAAATGAACTTTTAATAGCTTTAAAATCAAGCTTCACTATTTCTTCCCCCTTTTTTAACTCCATCTTCTTTTTTCAAGTACTCTTATAGTGAGGAATATAAATACAAATATAAAAGATAGATAGTAAACTATTGATGATAAGTCCAGAAGTCCATTTGTAAATTTTTGGTATCTGCTTAAAAGCGAAAACCACTTGAAAAATCTAACTATAGCATTGTCATAAAATTCAGGTTTTAAGATGTACACAGCAATAAATACTGCAGCACCTACAACTGTTGCTGAAATGCTTATAATTAAATTCCTTATTGTGAGATAAATCCATGCCCCAACAAGCCCAACAAGGATCAAAACGAACACAAATCCTGCAACTCTATCTGTCGGAAGAGCACTTTCAAGCCAATCTATTACCCATGTCAAAAGCAGAGCTGCAAATGTTACAACTGCAGCAACAAACTGATTTTCAGTAAGTGAAGATATAAATAGTCCTATGGAAATAAAAGAGCATCCAAGAAGGAAAAAGCCTATATATGCTCCTAAGGTTTCTGCTACAGGTATATCACCGTAAAGAGAAAGAATTATTGGGTATAATATAGTAACAGCAATTGTAACAACAAAAACAGTTACAGCAGCCAAATACTTTCCAAGTACAATTTCAGTAAGTTTCAGTGGGGATGTCAAAAGCAGCTGGTCTGTCTTTGTTCTTGCCTCTTCGCTCAAGAGTCTCATTGTAAGTACTGGAACAACAACCAAGAATATAAAAGTTATATTACCCAGTACTGATGTATAATTAGGGCTTGCCGAAAACAGGTTTGACACTGCAAAGAAAAATCCAGAGATTAAAAGGAAGAATCCCATGAATATATAGCCTGTTGGTGTTGAAAAGTATATTTTTAGCTCTTTTTTCAAAACTGCACTCATACAGCTTCAGCCTCCTTCTCCTCGGTAGTAAGCTGCAGGAATATCTCTTCAAGTGTCAGGTCAACCGCTCTCATCATCAAGATAGGAAGTCTTGCTTCACTCAGTGCATAGAATATATCTGCCCTTATATCCAAATTATTTTCTGCTTCAACAATAACTTCAACAGTGTTTGGTTCTTTCGGTCCGATAAATTCTATGTATTTTACTCCTGGCACCTTTTCAAGGATTCCATAAACCTTTTGCTTTTGTCCCAAAACCCTCATTTGAAGTTTGCTTCCATGAGTAAGTCTTTTAGATAAATTCTCAGGTGTGTCGCTGGCAACTATCTTGCCTTTATTAATTATAAGCACTCTTTCACATACTGCACTTACTTCTGGCAGGATATGAGAACTCAATATTATTGTGTGTTCACTTCTAAGATTTTTTATAACAGTCCTTATCTCAATTATCTGTTTTGGGTCAAGTCCAATTGTTGGCTCATCCAAAATTAAAACAGGAGGATTGCCAATTAAAGCCTGAGCAAGACCAACCCTCTGCTTATATCCTTTTGAAAGATTTTTTATGAGCCTGTTTCTTACATGAGCAATGCCAACAGTTTCCATTATCTTATCCATACTTCTTTTTTTCTCTTTCTTATCAACCTTTTTGATATCGCTAACAAAATCAAGGTATTCTTGCACAGTCATATCCATATAAAGTGGTGGGTTTTCAGGAAGGTATCCAATTCTTTTTTTCACCTCTTCTGGTTCTTCTAAGATGTCAAATCCGTCAACATATGCAGTACCTTCTGTAGGTGATAAATATCCTGTGATTATATTCATTGTTGTAGATTTGCCAGCACCATTTGGGCCCAGAAAACCTACAATTTCCCCTTTTTGGACTTCGAAAGAGATGTCATGAATGGCATAGTGCTGGCCATACTTTTTAGTTAAGTGTTCTACCTTTATCAAAAATTATCCCTCCTCCAAAATCAATAAAGTATATGAGCACACAACTTTAATTATAGTATAAACTATATCACAATGTGTTAACAATTTGTTAAATAAAAAAATAGATAGAGGTGAAAATATTGCAAAGATACAAACAAAAAAGCTGCCGCATGTATTGGCAGCTTTTTGTATGTAAATGCTCTTTAATTCTTTACACCCTTCAAAAAAGCTATATCTTGCATATTCTTACCGCAGACAGACTCGATTACAACCATGTCTTTTTCAAGCCTTGTTATCTTCTCGGAGTTCTCTTCAGTCTTAACAAAAAGCAGCTGATGTTCTTCTTTGTTTTTAGATATCTCAGAGGAGAGAAGTCCTTCAATGCGTGCAAGCTGATGAGTAAAATTGTCATGTTCTGCTTTATTTACCTGTGCCAAGTGCTCTAAAGCTTTTAGAATTTGGGTGTTTTCAGCAACTTGTAATTCTAACCTTTCAACTCTTGCCTCAAGTGCATCCATTCTCTTTTCAAGGCTTTCTACCCTTCTTTCAAGACTCTCAACTCTTCTTTCGAGGCTTTCAACCCTCTTTTCAAGGCTTTCAACTTTCTTTTCAAGCCTGTCAACCTTTTGGTCAAGCACAGTGACCTTTTCCAGTATTAATTCCAGTATTTCCCTATCACTCATTGCTATTCTCCTTAAAGTTTTGCTTGTTTTTCTTAATTATAACACAAACATGGAATAAAAATCTATACAATTATATCCAGAAAACATAAGCTATAAATATAATATACAACACTCCACCAAACAAGAGTGCAAATGGATTGACGCTTTTTTTAATTTTAACCCACAAAAGATTTAAAACGGCAGACGAAAAAGCTAAAATTGCGGATACCATTGTAATTCCTTTCAAATCCCATGGAGTAAATATTATACCAAAAACAACAGGGACAGATGATTGAAATACCATAGCACCTGTTATGTTTCCAATTGCAAGGGTGTCTTTTTTCTTGCCAATCCATATTACAGAATTCAGCTTTTCAGGAAGTTCTGTTGCAATTGGTGTTATGATGATTGAAAGAACAAGTGCTGAGATTCCAATCAAAGTGGCAACTTTCTGCACATATTCAACAAAAAGGTGTGCACCAAAGATTATTATAGCAAGTGACAGAATAAGCTGAACGCTTATCCAAAGAAGATTGTTTGGGAGCTTTAGAAATTTTGTGAAATACAGCTCTTCCAGCTCTTGAGTTTCTTCATTTTCAGACTTATCCGCAAGCGTCTTTTTTACATAGATAAGATAAGCAACAAAAAGAATAAGTGCAATTATTGTTCTTATAACCTTATGGTTGTGTATAAACGTTGTGGCAACAGCAATGCCATAGACAATTATAAAGTAGGTAAGGTCTCTTTCAAATACACTCAAGTCAACATTCATTTTTAAAGTTCTTTTTTTGAGCAGGGTGTAAACTATTACTGCAAGACCTGTAATAAAGAATGCAAGTGTTCCAAGCATAAAAGGTGCACCGGCAATTGCACCAATTCCAACTTGGTGAGAACTTTCACCCTTTGCAAAAAGTATTGCAATAATAGGTATGAGTGTTTCCGGTAATGCAGTACCAACCGCAGCTAAAATGCTTCCAACTGCTCCCTCGGCAAGGTTTAGCTTTTTACCAAACCATTCAACAGCATTTGTAAAAAAGGTACATCCCAAAAGTATCACAAATAGAGAAATAATCAGTTTTAAGACGTATCCGACTACCATTTTGTCATCCCTTTCTTTTGTTAATGTTTCTTAATAAGAATACAACTACCAAATAAAAAGTGTCAACAAAGATCTGTGTAATGGTTTTTGCCTGATAATGTTTTTGAAATTATTCTTTGTGGAAGTGCCGTGTAAAATATTTTACAACTTCCACAATAGGGATTATAGAAAGTGATGCCAAGATTATGATTGTCCATTGTGAAAAATTGAGGTATGACAATTTAAATAACTCCCTTAATGGAGGAACTATTAAAACTACAACCTGAAGCAAAAACGAGGCTATAAAAGCAAGGTTTAAATATTTGTTTGAAAATACACCCATTTTGAATAGCGAATTAATGTTTGAACGCACATTGTATGCGTGAGCAAGTTGTATGAGGCTGAGCGTCATGAAAGTCATAGTGATGGCAGTTTTGTGGCCATATAATTTGTTTCCAATAAAGAATACCAATAATGTTATCAAGCCTTTTAGAAAACCTTGATACAGGATTGAAAAGCCAAGTCCACCTGCAAATATATTTTCTGAAGTTTTCTTTGGTTTTCTCTTCATTACGTCACTTTCTGCTTTTTCCATACCCAGTGCCAAAGCAGGGAAAGTGTCGGTCACAAGATTTACCCACAGGATATGAATTGGATACAATACCACCCAGTTTAAAAGGGTTGCAAAAAAGAGTGTTACAACCTCTCCAATATTTGAAGAAAGTAAAAACTGTATGGTTTTTCGTATATTGTCGTAAATCTTTCTTCCTTCTTCAACAGCTGCAACAATAGTTGCAAAGTTATCATCTGCTAAAATAACATCAGATACATTTTTGGTAACGTCAGTCCCGGTTATTCCCATACCAATTCCAATATCAGCAGCTTTTAATGCAGGTGCGTCGTTTACCCCATCACCTGTCATTGCAACTATTTTGCCATGACTTTTCCAGCTAGTTACAATTCTTAATTTGTGCTCAGGAGAGACTCTTGCATATACTCTCACTTCTTTTACTTTTTCTTTTTTCCTTTTTCAATTATATTTTTTCCATACACTTTAAGTCTTTCTTCTGCCTCTTCAAAGGAAAGTCCGCTTAAACTTGTTTTGAGATTTTCCAAAACGGTCTCTACAGTTTTAGAGTGAAAATCAGAAAAATTTTGATTCAAGCTCAAATCCCTCCTTTTTCAAAAGTGTTTTTGAGCTGCTTTTAAAGTGTTTTAAAACTGCTGACAAAACTATTATGGGTTTTGCAAAATCTTTTTAAAGACAAATAAAAAAGACTTTTAACATGTGACACAAAATCACATGTTAAAAGTCTCGCACACCCTATTTTGGGCCCTTATCCCCAGAGAAAGGTTTTTAAAAACACCTTTCTCGAGAATGTTGAGGACAAGGCTTTTGGTGCTACTCCCTTTTAACAAAGAGCACAACCTCTTTTTAATTTTTAACCAAAGAACTGTTTATTATTTTACAAAAAAATAAAGTTCTTTTCAATAACTTATTTATAGCTCATACTGATGTCCCTTTCGTCTTTTGCCCATCAGTGGACCTTCTAACCAAAACATTGTTGTGTCTTCTAAGGCCTCTACAATTTCATGAAAGTCGCCCATCTTGGTCCAGAGCATATCACCTTTTTCAAGTATATATTCTTTGTCTTCCGATGTTACTTTTAATTTACCTTCTAACACAAAATAATACTCATCACAGTCGTGTGTGTGTCTTTCAACAATATTTTTTTGCCCTTTTTTGTAATAAGCTATACCCCATGAAGAAAATCCCGGGTCGCCAAACATGACAGGTTCTTCTTTTATATTTCGCTTTGGCATTTTTTCACCTCTAAAAATTCATTTTTTATCTAATATGCTATACTTAAATTCTAACCTATGGTCATTGCAATTAAAAGATACATTCAAAATTTTTTATCTTTTGTCTTCCTGCATAAAGGTTTACAAGCTTCACATCAAAATTGCAAGTTTTTTGTTTTCAACTTGCAGCTTACAAAAAATTCTCCTCAATTTCTTATTGATTGTTTAACAATTTGCTGCTATAATTAAACTTAACCCATTGTATACATGTATAAATGTTGTTTTTTGTATGCAAAAGATGTAATTTTTTTAGAAGTAAAAAACTCAATAGTAAATAATTTTCAATTTATATACACAGGAGGTATAAAAATTGTTAAGGGAAGGGCAAGTTAGAATTCCATCTGGTTGTGCTATTTCGGGATTTATCAACAAAAAGGGTGTGAGAATTTCTGGCACGGACATCATCAATTCTATTGCTATCATGAAAGAAAGAGGAAATGGACTTGGTGGTGGATTTGCAGCGTATGGAATCTATCCTGACAGAAAAGATTGGTATGCTTTTCACCTATTTTTTGATGATATAAAGGCAAAAGAAGATACAGAGCACTTTTTAAATCAGAACTTTGAAGTATTGGAAAGTGAAGTAATTCCAACAAGAAAGGTTTCAAGTATTCAAAACGCTCCAATTGTCTGGAGATATTTTGTAAAGCCACTTGAGAAAAAATTGAGAGATACAGAAAAAACAGAAGAGGATTTTGTTGTTGACAGTGTAATGTTCATAAACAGTAGAATTGACGGTGCGTATGTGTTTTCAAGTGGTAAGAACATGGGTGCATTCAAGGGCGTTGGATATCCAGAGGACATAGGCGAGTTTTTCAGGATTGACGAGTACAAGGCATATATCTGGACAGCGCACTCAAGATTCCCAACAAACACGCCAGGCTGGTGGGGCGGAGCTCACCCGTTTACCCTGCTTGACTGGTCAATTGTCCACAATGGCGAGATTTCATCGTATGGAACAAATTACAGATACTTAGAGATGTTTGGTTACAAGTGTACACTCAGGACTGACACTGAGGTCATGGCATACCTTTTTGACCTTCTTTTGAGAAAACACAAGCTTTCTGTCGAAATTGCAGCCAAAGCCCTAGCAGCTCCGTTTTGGAGTGTGATTGATAGGCAGGATGAAAAAGAAAGAGAAAAACTCAGAGCGATAAGAGCAGTTTACTCATCCTGTTTAGTAAATGGTCCATTTTCAATAATTCTTGGATTTTCCAATGGAATACTTGCTCTTAACGATAGAATAAAACTGCGACCGCTTGTTGCTGCGCAAAAAGGCGACTTTGTATATGTCGCATCAGAAGAGGCAGCAATAAGAGAAATATGCAAAGACCCAGAAAAGGTTTGGATGCCCAAAGGCGGAGAGCCTGTGTATGTTACTTTGGACGAAGGGGTGATAGTATGATTTCGCTATATGAAAATGAATTTGAGGTTGTAAGAGATGAGACAAGATGCATTCGCTGTAAAGTCTGTGTTCGCCAGTGTGCAAACGAAGTTCATGAATATGATGATGAAGAAGACAGAGTAGTTGCTGATTCTTCAAAGTGTGTTGCATGCCACAGATGTGTTGTTATGTGTCCAACAAAGGCTCTTACCATCAAAAAGACAGAAAATGCATTCAAAGAGAACGCTAACTGGACACCAGCTTATATAAATGAAATATACAAACAGGCAGAGACAGGCGGAATACTTTTAACTGGTATGGGAAATGACAAACCAATACCAATTTACTGGGATAGGCTCTTAATAAACGCAAGCCAGGTTACAAATCCGTCAATTGACCCGCTGAGAGAACCAATGGAACTTAAAACCTTTATTGGTAGAAAACCTGACAAGCTTGAGTTTGACGAAAAAGGCAATTTAAAAACAAAACTTCCGCCACAGCTTGAATTAGAAGTACCTGTGATGTTTTCTGCGATGTCGTTTGGTTCAATATCTTTAAATGCCTGTGAGTCTTTGGCAGCAGCTGCTGTCCAGGTAGGGACATACTGGAACACAGGTGAAGGTGGACTTCATCAGAAACTCTATAAATACAAAGAAAGAGCAATTGTTCAGTGTGCGTCAGGAAGATTTGGCGTTGATGTTGATTATTTGAACGCAGGTGCAGCAATTGAAATAAAGATTGGTCAGGGTGCAAAGCCGGGAATTGGCGGTCACCTTCCTGGTGAAAAGGTTGGTGAAGAGGTATCGAGAACAAGGATGATTCCAATTGGCTCTGATGCTATCTCACCAGCTCCACACCATGATATTTATTCAATTGAAGATTTAAGACAGCTAATCTTTGCTTTAAAAGAGGCTACAAACTATACAAAACCTGTTGGTGTTAAAATTGCAGCTGTTCACAACGTTGCAGCAATTGCCTCTGGGATTGCAAGAGCAGGTGCTGACTTTATCACAATCGATGGTGTGAGAGGTGGCACAGGTGCAGCACCGCTCAGAATTAGAGATAATGTTGGTATTCCAATAGAACTTGCCTTAGCAGCTGTTGATTCAAGGCTCAGAGAAGAAGGAATTAGAAACCAAGTGTCAATAATTGTTGCAGGTTCGATTAGAAACAGCGCAGATGTTGTAAAGGCTATAGCACTTGGTGCAGATGCGGTCTTTATTGGAACAGCGGCGCTCATTTCGTTGGGATGTCATGTTTGCCAGAAGTGTCATACAGGAAAGTGTAACTGGGGAATTGCAACACAGGACCCTGTTTTAGTAAAAAGACTCAATCCAGAGATTGGTGCAAAAAGAGCAGCAAACCTTTTGAAGGCTTGGAGTCATGAGATAAAAGAAATGTTGGGTCTTATGGGAATAAATGCGTTGGAGAGCTTGAGAGGTAATAGACTTATGCTAAGGGCAGTCGGACTTACAGAGAAAGAAATGGAGATCTTAGGTGTAAAGCATGCGGGAGAGGGGGTATAGGCTTTGGCAAAGAAGATTTTTCCGAAAGAAGATGTGTGTGTAGGGTGCCACCTGTGTGAGGTTTACTGTGTGTATGCTCACTCTAAATACAAAAAGCCAAATGTTAAGGCTCACGAGCTTGTTAAGCTTTATATAAAACACAAAGATGAAAAACCTACGCCGAGAATCTTGATAGAAGAAAAAAGTGGAACATGGACCACATTTGCTCTTTCTTGCAGACACTGCGATGATGCTCCATGTACAAAGGCATGTATCACAGGTGCAATGAAGAGGCTTGAAGATGGAAGAATAGTTTGCGATGAGGAAAAGTGTGTTGGGTGCTGGTCGTGTATAATGGCATGCCCGCATGGAGCAGTAAGGCGAGGAGAAAACAAGAAAGCAGCCTCAAAATGTGATTTGTGTTTGGAACTTGGTGAACCTGCGTGTGTTAAGAACTGTCCAAATGAGGCCCTTGAAATCAAAGAGGTCTAAAAAGGGGGAAATGTTGTCAATGAAGTATGTTATAATAGGCAATTCTGTTGCTGCCTGTGGATGTATAGAAGCGATAAGAAAGGTTGACACGCAAAACCCTATTGTTGTTATATCAGATGAAAAGTACAGGGTATATTCAAGACCGCTCATCTCTTATTATCTTGGCGGAAAAGTTGACGAAAACAAAATGTATATAAGAGATGAGGACTACTATGAGAAAAACAAAGTAGAGACAAAACTTGGCAAAAAAGCAGTAGCAGTTGATTTTGCTAATAAGGAAGTTTTACTTGATGATGGTGAAAAGGTAAAATATGACAAGTTATTGATTGCAACAGGTGGAAAACCTTTCATCCCGCCAACAAAAGGGTTTGAACTCAAGAATGTGTTTACATTTATAAAGTTTGATGACGTGAAAGCAATAGATGAGGCTATCAAAAATGGTGCAAAAAAGGCAGTAGTCATTGGAGCGGGCTTGAGCGGACTCAAAGCAGCAGAAGCACTTATAAAAAGAAATGTAGATGTTACTGTTGTTGAGCTTGCAAACAGGATTTTAGGGTCTATACTGGATCTGGAAGCATCAAAGATAGTTCAAAATGAGCTTGAAAAACATGGTATAGTTTTCAAACTTGAGACATCTGTTGATGAGATAACAGGTGACGGAAAGGTTGAAAAGGTAAAGCTCAAAAATGGTGAGGTTTTAGATGCCGATATAGTCGTATTTGCTATAGGCGTTGTGCCAAACGTAGACTTTTTGAAGGGTACAGAGCTTAAAATAAACAGAGGTATTGTTGTTAACAATAAAATGGAGACAAATATAAAGGATGTATATGCAGCGGGAGACTGTGCAGAAGGATACGATTTTGTATTTGAACAACAGAGAGTAATTCCAATCTGGCCGAATGCTTATAATCAGGGCGAGACGGCAGGCTATAACATGGCAGGGGTTGAAAAGACATTTGACAGAGGATTCCCAATGAACTCAATAGGGTTTTTTGATGTCCATATGATAACAGCAGGGATTGTTGTGCCTAACTCTGATGATATAGAAGTTTTGGTAAAACACGACAATGAGAAGAATACTTACAGAAAGATATATCTCAAAAATGGCAGAGTTATTGGCTTTATGTTTATAAACTCAATTGACAGAGCTGGTATGATAACTAATATGATAAAAGAAGGCTTTAATGTTGAGAGTATAAAGCACAGACTTCTTGACGAGGACTTTGGATATTTAGATTTGCCAAAAGAAGTAAGGCAGGAGAAGATTTTAGGGGGTGCAAAAGCTTAAAATGAATCTTCATAAGCTTACCATAGACGCAAAAGGTATTCATTACAAAGAGTTGAATGAAATGATTGAAAGTGCACTTAATGAAGGTTACAAAGAGATAGATTTGATAAATGTAAATGGACAGCGCTACATTGGCGATGGATTGACATTCCCGGATAGGAAACTTAACATCTATGGCACCCCTGGAAATGACATGGCTGCGTTCATGAACGGACTTACAATTGAGGTATTTGCAAACGGTCAGGATGGTATTGGAAATACCATGAACGCGGGCAAAATAATAGTTCATGGTTCTGCAGGGGATATTATAGGCTATGGAATGCGCGGCGGCGAGATTTTCATAAAAGGCGATGTTGGCTATAGAGTAGGAATTCACATGAAGGAGTATCAAGACAAGATTCCTGTATTGGTGGTTGGCGGGAAAGCAGGAGATTTTCTTGGCGAGTACATGGCAGGTGGAAGGATAATTGTTCTGGGTCTTACATTGAAAGATGGTGAGCCTATAACAGGTCTTTACTGTGGCACAGGTATGCATGGTGGTGTGATGTATCTTCGTGGAGAACTTCAGCCATATCAGCTTGGAAAAGAAGTAAAAGTTGTTGATATGGAAGAAGAAGATTATAAATTCATTGATAAATATGTCACAGAGTTTGTAAAGCTTTTTGGATATAGTAAAGAGTATATAATGTCAAAGCCGTTTTACAAACTAATTCCTTACAACAAACGCCCGTATGGTAAGCTATATGCTTATTAATAATTAAATAGTGAATAAGACAATCTGACCAGTGGCAGGAAATTTTGCCACTGGTCATCCTGCGGTTTAGTAGAAATTTTTCAAGCGAAGCCAAAGGAGGCTGTGCAGTGGATCCTATTGATTTAATAACATTTGAGATGATAAAATATTTCAAAAACGATGTGAGAAGAATAAACCATGCACTCAAAGTATTTTCGTTTGCAAGATTGATTGGAAAGGCGGAAGGTTTGGACAGTAAAAAACAGTATGTTTTAGAGGCTGCTGCACTTTTGCATGATATTGGGATTAAGGTGTGTGAACAAAAATATAACTCAACAGCAGGTCATCTGCAGGAGATTGAAGGACCAGAGGTTGCAAAAGAAATTTTGTCACCCATGAATATTGAAAAAGACACACTTGAGAGGATACTTTTTCTCATTGGCAACCATCATTCATATTCAAAGATAGATGACATTGACTTTCAAATCCTTGTTGAGGCAGATTTTCTTGTAAATATATATGAAGACTCTATGGAAGTCGAAACAATAAAAACTATAAGGGACAAGTACTTTAAAACAAAGATGGGACTTTTCCTGCTTGAGAAGATGTTTGAAGTATGAGGTAGTACTGGTAGCATGGCCGGCTCAAAATAGGATTTTGCGCTGGCCTTGAGAATAAAATCTGTAGGATGGTAGAAGGGGGATTGATGGTAGTATGGATTTGGTTTTGAGTGTCTTACCAATTTTGCTTGTCTTGTTTCTTCTCATCTTTGCAAAGAAGACTGCAGATGTTGCAGGGTTTGTCGGATGGGTGGCAACAGCTTTGATTGCCATTGTGTATTTTAAAACCTCATTTGATGTTGTGTTAAAATCATCCATAATGGGATTTTTAGCTGCCCTTCCTGTATCTTTAGTTGTTGTCACGTCAATCCTACAGCTCAATGTCATGGAGTCAGCAGGTGCTATGAAAAGAATTATTGTGTTTATAAAAGGGCTATCAAAAGATGACAAGGTATATCAAGCATTGATTTTAAATGTGGGTTTTGGCACTTTTCTTGCAGCAACAGGTGCTATTCCTGTGACAGTGCTTCCCCCAATTTTGATTGGACTTGGGTATTCCACTTTTGCGGCAATTGCCCTGTCTGCAGTCGGGTTTGATGCGCTGTGTACATACGCACTTCTTGGTACGCCACTGGTTGTGTTTTCGCAGATAGCAAATGTGGATTTGATAACAGCTGCAAGATACTTTTTGCCGTTTGTTGGAGTTGTTTCATTTACAATCTCACTCGCAATGCTTTTTATAATTGGCAATAGCGAGTTTACCAAAAGAGGGTTTGTGCCTGCTATAATTGTTGGACTTACATCCTATGCAGCAGCAGAGCTTGCGATTTTAGTAAAAGCACCAGTTATAACTGGTATATTTGCAGGGATTCTCATAATGCTTGTCATGATGGCAATACTCAAACTTCTTGGCAAAAGCGTGTATGATTCGAGCCATTTTACTGATGAAGATAGAAAAATTGAGAAAACAATGGGAATAATAAAAGCAACATCGCCGTGGATACTTCTTGTTGTATTCATTCTAATTACGAATCTCATCACTCCTATAAGAGAATTTTTGTATAACAAACTTTCAATGCCAGTTGAAGTAATGAAGGGACCTAAAATAAAACCGATTTTTACGAGGGTAATCTGGCAGTCGTATACATGGATACTACTTTCAACAGTTATTTCATTCTTCATCTTCAAGATGGATGGGGAAAAACTAAAAAGTGTATGGGAAAAGACAAAATCAAGGATACCAAAGCCTTTCTGGTCTTCAACTGTGTTTTTCCTGATGGCCTATGTTATGATGTACTCAGGTTATCAAAAGACATCAAACGGATATGAACTTTTGCAACCTGCACACAACATTGTTTATGTACTTGCAGAATATTCGGCAAAAGCTTTCAGACATGGCTATGCTTTTTTGGCTCCTTACCTTGGTATACTTGGCGGTTTCATTACAGGTACTGAAACATCCACCGTTGCCATGTTTGCAAAGTATACTATTGAAACATCAAAATTGCTCGGACTATCTCCACTCTTGATGGTCGCAGTAGTGGCTTTTGGTGGTGGACTTGCCTCTGGCATTTCACCGTCAAAACTTCAAAATGCAGCTGCAGCAATTGATGCAATCGGCGAGGAGTCAAAGGTCTTGAGAACAACCCTGATAATTTCGCTTGTAATGGCGTTTATAACAGGAATAATTAGTTTTGTTTTGAGACACTATGTTATATAAGGATTTTGATGTAAATAAGAGAGGTTGTCTAAAAACAAAATTTTAAAATTTTTATTTTGCAATATACACGCAGAACCGAGTAAATTAAGTTATATTATTGAAATAAAGGGGCTATCCATTCACCTTTTTGGACAGCCCCCTTTTTTCTAAAATAGAGATATTTGGTTAGCTATTTTTCATGATAATATTAAAAAATAATTTGACAAAGTGCATAGTTGATGAATTTAAATTGACAATGATATAATTTAATTGAGACATAATTTTATTCATGAACATTGAAACCGTTTTCTACCCCCCGGCACAAAGTTTTTTAAATTTCAAGTTGGAGGTGTAATTTCAAGTGTCAATTGAAAAAAAGGTAAATGAGCTTTTACAGAAAATGACTGTTGAAGAAAAGGTGTATCAGCTCACAAGTGTGCTTGTGAAGGATATTTTGGAAAACAATCAGTTTTCTGAGGAAAAAGCAAAAAAAGTTATTCCTCATGGTATTGGTCAGATTACAAGAGTTGCAGGTGCGAGCAATTTCACACCTCAGCAGGCTTTAGAGGCTGCAAACCAAATACAAAAGTTTTTGATTGAAAACACAAGACTAAAAATTCCTGCTATAATCCATGAAGAATCATGTTCTGGTTTTATGGCAAGCAAAGCAACAGTATTTCCCCAGAGCATTGGTGTTGCCTGCACGTTTGACAATGAGCTTGTAAAAGAAATGGCAAAGGTAATAGGACTTCAGATGAAAGCTGTTGGTGCGCACCAAGCATTAGCACCGCTCATTGACGTTGCAAGGGATGCGCGTTGGGGAAGAGTTGAAGAAACATTTGGTGAAGACCCATATCTTGTTGCGAACATGGCTGTAAGCTATGTTGAGGGTATTCAAGGCAAAGACTTTGAAGAAAAGGTTATTGCAACAGGAAAGCATTTTGTTGGTTATGCAATGTCAGAAGGCGGGATGAACTGGGCACCTGTTCATATTCCTGAAAGAGAGCTAAGAGAAGTGTATCTTTATCCATTTGAAGTTGCTGTTAAAGTTGCAGGTCTAAAATCAATTATGCCAGCTTACCATGAAATTGACGGAATTCCTTGTCATGCAAACAGGAAGCTTTTGACCGAAATTGCAAGAAATGAATGGGGATTTGATGGAATATTTGTGTCCGACTACAGTGGTGTTAAAAATATCTTAGACTATCACAAATCAGTTAAAACATATGAAGAAGCAGCATATATTTCTCTATGGGCAGGGCTTGACATTGAGCTTCCAAGAATAGAATGTTTTACAGAAAAGTTCATTGAGGCGTTAAAAGAAGGCAAGTTTGACATGGCGGTTGTTGATGCTGCTGTGAAGAGAGTTTTAGAGATGAAGTTCAGGCTCGGACTTTTTGACAATCCATTTGTAAAAACAGAAAATATCATAGAACTTTTTGACAACAAAGAACAAAGAGATTTGGCAAGAAAAGTTGCACAGGAGTCTATAGTTCTTTTGAAAAACGACGGTATATTGCCACTTAAAGAAAAAGACCTCAAGAAAGTTGCTGTGATAGGACCTAATGCTAATTCAGTTAGAAACCTTCTTGGTGATTATTCTTACCCAGCACACATCTCAACAACAGAGATGTTCTTTATGAAAGAAGAAGTTGATCTTGGCGATGAAGATGCATTTGTCAAAAAGGTTGTAAATATTAAATCTGTGTATGAGGTTATAAAGGAAAGAATAGGAGAGAAGACAGAAGTTGTTTATGCAAAAGGCTGTGATGTAAACTCCCACGATAAGTCCGGCTTTGAAGAAGCAAAAAAAGCTGCACAGGATGCAGATGTTGTAATTGTTGTAGTTGGTGACAAAGCAGGTTTAAAACTTGACTGCACATCCGGCGAGTCAAGAGACAGAGCGAGCTTAAAGCTTCCAGGTGTTCAGGAAGAACTGATAGAAGAGATTGCAAAGGTGAATCAAAACATTGTTGTTATTCTTGTGAACGGCAGACCTGTTGCCTTAGAAAATATCTGGCAAAAATCAAAAGCTGTTTTGGAAGCATGGTTCCCGGGCGAAGAGGGTGCAGAGGCAATTGCAGATATTGTCTTTGGGAAGTACAATCCGGGTGGAAAACTTGCAATTTCGTTCCCAAGAGATGTTGGGCAAGTACCGGTATACTATGGTCACAAGCCATCCGGTGGAAAGTCGTGCTGGCATGGAGATTATGTTGAGATGTCTTCAAAGCCATTTTTACCATTTGGTTATGGTCTTTCGTATACAACTTTTGAGTACAAAAATCTTACTATTGAAAAAGAAAAAATTACAATGGATGAAAGTATAAAAATCTTTGTTGAGATAGAAAATACAGGAAACTGTGAAGGTGATGAAATAGTTCAGCTTTACACAAGAAAAGAAGAGTTCTTGGTAACTCGCCCTGTAAAAGAGCTAAAAGCTTACAAGAGAGTGCACTTAAATCCGGGCGAAAAGAAGAAGGTTGTATTTGAAATCTTCCCGGACCAGTTTGCATACTATGATTATGATATGAACAGGGTAATCTCACCCGGCACTGTTGAGGTCATGGTAGGGGCATCTTCAGAAGACATAAAGTTTACAGGTACATTTGAGATTGTGGGCGAAAAGAAGGATGCAAAAAAAATCAAAAATTATCTTAGCCGTGCGTGGTGTGAATAAACTTAAAAATGATAAGGGACTGATGCTAATTATTAGCACCAGTCCCTTGTTTTTTAAGTATTATAAAAAGAGAACTCCCCTCTATAGTTTGAGCCATTTATAATGGGGTATTTATTTGGAACAAGTACGTTTGACTTAATACCATTGTCCTGCTGGGTGTAAATGAACATTTTCTTTTCATCCCACAGCAATATCTCATCTCTGCCATCACCTGTAACATCAATGCTATCTGCACAAAGGATTGGATGACCATCATCAGGGAAAGTTACAACCCTTCTTCCAAAACCATCAATCATCCCACCATGCTGAACATGACCGCTAAGTAATATCAAATCTCTTCCGTCTCCCGTCCAGTTGACAGGCGTTATTATATTTCCAGGCACAGGTTGCTCGAACTGATGCAGAAGATTCCCTTTACAATCAAAGATGTATATTATTCCTTGATATCCCCAGTATGTAGTTACGCATATCTCATACCCTTTAAGATCAGGTCGATAGTTTCCAACACTTATTCTTTGAGCATGGCCTATCAAATGTCGCTTGATAATATTGCCTTTGAGGTCAGAGAGTATAAAACCTTCATCACCACAGGCCATTGCAATGATGTCCTCTTTTCTCTCAGGGTCAATTGGACCTATCACAATCTCATCAGTGTGGTCTGATTCTACAGATAAAGTCCACAGAAGCTTTCCATCATGATCTAAAAGATGATACCCTACAACAACTTCCTCTTTGCCATCGTTATCAATGTCTTTTGTGAACATAAAGTGTCCTGTATTTTTACCATTGAATTTCCACAGAAGTTCAAGATTGTTATCGTATGCCCAAAGCCTGCTATATCTATCTTTTACAATTATATCTGTTGGTTTAGATTTGCCAGTTAAGTTTGCAATTCTAATTGAGTCAATATTGACCCTATCGAATGCATATTGACCAAATGGGACAGAGTATAGCTTGTCAGTTTCATCAGAAAAAGGTGCAGAAATTTGTTTTTTTATTTTTCCTGTGAGAGCGTCTAAAATCATGATTTTAAAGTTTCTTGCCACAATTACCTCATCAACCCCGTCAAGGTCAACATCGCACACCTGAAAAGGAAGGTCGGCTGTAAGATATGCATGGTCTTTTTGTGAAGAAGGTTCACCAATCTGCCACATAACATTACCATCAAAATCAATTGCTGTAAGACAGCTTATATTTGCATATGCATCTCTGTGAACTCTCTTTTGATGCTGGGCTATTATCATAAACTTCTGATTGTTTTCTGGTAAATTTCCAAATCTTATTTGCCTGCCTGCGCCAAAATTTTTAAAATCAATTATCTTCCATAAAACCGGCTGAGGATACTCGCATTGAAGATTTTTTTCAACTTGAACCCAATTGTTTTTTGCCATCAAATAATTTTTATAAGCTTGATGGTTCATCAACACCCTGACATCTGTAAATTGTGCAGGCATTGTTGCTGTAATCCCGATTTTTCCTCTTGTATATGAGCTATCAATTGCTTCTACCATCTTTTTGTTGTTTACATATCCAATTAGTTTGCTGCCGACACATTCCACTTTCAGATTATAAAATGTATCACAATCATAATTGAAGTTGCACAAAGCAAGGACCTCAATATTTTCCTGATCTTTTTTTATAAGCTTGAGCTTTTTGTCTTGAAACAAAAGAGCATAAAAACTTCGGGCATGAATATATCTGAACATTATGCCTGCATGGGCTGGAGAAATGGTTGAAAGCATTCTTACCTGAGCTTCAACTAAATAGTCTTGCCAAAACTCATCTCCTGTTACAAGCATTGGCCACAAATTCTTTAATGCGGCGAGCACCCTTGTCTGTTCCATAAACTTTTTGCCATCTTCCTCTGTTACAATCCAGGTAGGTCCACTTCCATTCCAGCCATGATAAACTACCGGATCGTACCAGTTTCCGCGATAGCCTTCAGGGATATAGCAGTGATATTCTCCCATTGCAGAATGGTGAGGGTCAAAGGGGAAGTTTCCAATGGGAAAGTCTTTAAATTTTTCATTGCAGACAAGCACCAGTTCTTCTTGCATCTTTTCACACCTTCAAAATGGTCTTCTATTTATTAAATTATACCAGAATGTTCTTGCCTTAAGAGAAGATTCTTTTAAACATTTTAGAAATTTATTTTTTGTTGGATAAAAAAACTAAAAATATCCCATTGACAATCTTATCGTATTAGTGTATTATCTAATTAGAACACAAATACAGGAGGGAGAGAATTGATTGAATTTAACCCCAATGTCCCTATTTATTTACAAGTATTGGAATACCTAAAAAAGCAGATTGTCAGTGGCAAAATAAGGCCTGGTGAAAAGCTTCCCTCAGTTCGTGAAATGTCGCAGAAGTTCAATATAAATCCAAACACAGCGCAAAGGGTTTTTCAGGAACTTGAAAGAGAAGGCCTTATAAAAACCGAAAGAGGAATTGGAAATTTTGTAATATCTGATGGTAAGCTTATTAAGAGTTTAAAAGAAAAGATGGCAGAAAAAATACTGGAAGATTTTATAGCTGAAATGAATGAGATTGGATATAGCAAATGTGAGATTTTGAGTATTCTTGAAAAAAAACTAAGCAGGGAGGAGTAAAATAAATGCTACTTGAAGTAAAGAATTTGTATAAGAGATATGGTTCAAAGACTGTTTTAAATGATATTAACTTCTCAGCTGATAAAGGAAAAATAATTGGACTTATAGGAGAAAACGGTGCAGGTAAAACAACACTTTTGAAGATTATTTCAGGTTTTGCAAGACCAACTTCTGGGGAGGTTTTTATAAACGGTAAGGAGGTGGGGGTTGAGACACGTAAGTATGTTGCTTTCTTGCCGGATTCCATAATATTTCCAAAATGGATGAAGGTAAAAGAAGCTTTAATGTTTTATTCTGATTTTTTCAATGATTTTGACCTTCAAAAAGCTGAGCAGCTTATTAAATTTTTGAACATTAATGAGAATTCTAAAATTCATGATTTATCAAGAGGTGCAATAGAAAAGTTGTCAGTTACTTTTTTAGTTTCGAGAAATACTAATTTATATCTATTAGATGAGCCTTTCGCTTTTATTGATCCTGTATCAAGGGATATGATAATTGAAATAATTTTAGCCAATGTGGCAGATGACAGAACAATTATTATTTCAACAAACATTATTTCCGAAATTGAACATATATTTGATGAAGTAATATTTATAAAAGACGGGAAAATAGTTTTAAGAGATTCTGCAGAAAACTTGCGTTCAAAATTTGGAGTGTCTATAAACCAGTTTTTCAAAAAGGAGGTTTTAGGCTGATGGTAAAGTTTGTAAAATACCAATACAGAAATAGTTTAAACTTTTATCTTATTTATACTATAAGTTCAACTGCTATTTTATTGTGGATATTTCTAAAATATTTTCCTAAAGATGAAATTGCGCCAATATTTTTTATTTTTTCAGTCATATCTACAATAGCGATTTTAATATCTCATTGTATCAGGTTTAATGAACTTCTTACAAAGCCAGAAAGATTTTTAGTATTTTCTTCAAATAAAATTACTCCAGGCTATTTTCTACTAAGCGAATTTTTGCACTTTTTGCTTGATATAGTTATCTTTATACTCTGGTTCAATGGACTTGGTTTTCTTTTCAATGGCTCAAGGTATATCGAATTTGTTATTAAATATTTTGTTTTAAAGGATAAAGTAAATTTCTTTTTAGTGCTTTTCTACTTAAATATCATTGTAATTTACTGCTGGATAGTTGGCGGAATAGTGTTTTATCATGTATATAGAAGTTTTACAAAAGTAGATTATATTGTGCCTGTCGCAGTTATAGTTATAGTTAATTTGTGGTCAAAATTAATTTCATTTATTGATAATAACTTTAAAAATATTTATCTTTGTTTTTCTACCATTTTGATAATAAGTTTTTTAACCATAATCCTTCTTATGTTGTTTATTACAAAATCGCTCAAAAAAGGGCTTCAGACTTAGACAAATTTAGAAAATTTAAAAATTAATAGAGCAAATATTATAAGGGCTGTCTGTAAAATTTTAGAGGCAGTCCTTAATTTTTTCTTCACAATTTTGCTTATGAGCTATAAGAAGGATTTTTTGTTTTTGCTGAAGAAATATAAATAACACTAATACTTTTTTATGGAAGGGAAAGATTTTCGGTGGAGAGATTAGCACTAAAACTAAAGTCAATACCTTTTTTATCTTTGTGTTCAAAAAAACTTACTGTCTCAAAATCAAATTTGCTAAAGCTTATTGCTTGCATAACCATGTTTATTGACCATACAGGATTTTTATATTTTCCACAAAAACCTTTGCTGCGGATAATTGGTCGCATTGCCTTTCCCATTTTTGCCTATCAAGTGGCGGTGGGGTTCTGGCACACATCTGACCATAAAAGGTATTTAAAAAGACTCTTAATATTTGCCATCATATCCCAGTATCCTTTTTATCTTATGACAGGTGATGGAGAGCTGAATGTCATTGCGACCTTCTTTTTTGCAGCACTTTGCCTTTATTTTTTCAAAAGAAAGTGGTATCCACTGGTGATTATTCCACTTGCCATATCATACTTTGTTTCAATGGACTATGGAATCTATGGTGTTTTAGCAGTTTTGTTATTTTATTTTTTATACGAAAAACCCATTTTGCAGCTTATTGGATTTTCTATTCTTACATTAATTGTCACACACCTTATGGGATGGCAACTTCAGGTATATTCTATTTTGAGTGTGGTATTGATACTTTTTGTGAGAATGCTTCCAGTTGACTTTGAATTTAAGCTCAATAAATACTTTTTTTACTGGTTCTATCCTGTGCACATGCTGTTTTTAGTTTTTGTTGGAAAGCTGCTGGGATGTTCATAAAATGAGGGTCTTGATGATAAAATAGTGAGCTTATAAAGGCTGAAGTGTGGTAAAATATTGTTGTAAGTAGGTTACTACAAAAAGTTTTTGAAAAAAGAAGGTAAAAAAGCGTATGTGAGATTAACATTCAGGAAATCAAAAAGGTAGTTGTGGATATTTTGAAAAGAGAAATATTGCCCTGGCTTATAATTCTGTTTGGTTCTCTTGTTAAGGGGAATTTTAGAAAAGATAGCGATATTGACATTGCATATCTTTCTGATAAAGAAATATCAAACGTTGAGAGGTTTTGGGTTTCTCAAGAAATTGCGGATAGTTTAAACAGAGATATAGATTTTATTGATTTAACAAAGGCTTCCACTGTACTAAAAGCCCAGATTGTTGGCACAGGAGAGGTAATATATTGCGAGGATGAGAAAAGAAAAAATTTATTTTTTATGAGGGCTTTGAAAGAATATGCATTTTTAAATCTTCAAAGAGCTGTAGAAGCAGCAATAGACATTGCGATGCACCTGTGCGCAGTTTTTAAGTTTGGAGTCCCGCAAAGCAGCAGAGAAGCTTTCGATTTGTTAGAGGAAAAAATGTTGTGTCAAAAGAGTTGGTCAAAAAACTGAAAGCCATGGTGGGTTTTAGAAATATTGCAGTGCATGATTATCAAGCTATTAATCTTGAGATTCTCAAAAATATAATTGAAAAAGATTTATCTGATTTTTTAGAATTTAAAGATGCTGTACTGAATTTTCTGCAAAAAAAGGAGTTGACAATTAAAAATGTTTGACATCAGAGGAAAAATCTTTTTAGCACCTATGGCTGGATTTACAGACAAGGTTTTCAGAAGACTTTGCTCAAGGTTTGGTGCAGATGTCACAGTGACAGAGATGGTATCAAGCAAAGCCTTAGTTCTTGGCAGTACAAAGACAAAAGAGCTTATTTCATTTTCACAGGAAGAGAAAATAAGAGGTGTTCAGATTTTTGGCAGCGACCCTGAAGTTATGGCGCAGTCTGTCGAGATATTGCAGGATGAGTTTGAGTATGATTTTATTGACATAAACATGGGCTGTCCTGTTCCCAAGCTTGTGAAAAGCGGTGAAGGATGTGCTCTGATGAAAAATCCTTCTTTGGCATCAAGAATTGTAGAAAGGGTTGCAAAGGTGAGCAGAAAACCTGTTTCTGTCAAAATTCGAAAGGGATTTGATGAAGAAAGTATTAATGCTCCTGAATTTGCATACATCCTGCAAGAAAGCGGAGCCTCTTTTGTGACAGTTCATGGAAGAACAAGGAAACAGCTTTATTCTGGAAAAGCTGACTGGGAAATAATAAGAAAGGTAAAAGAAAGGCTTAAAATTCCGGTTGTTGCAAATGGTGATATAACTGATTTTGAGTCGGCAAAAAGAGTTTATGAAATAACAGGTGCAGATAGTATCATGATAGGAAGAGCAGCTCTTGGAAACCCATGGGTGTTCCTACAAATCAAAGAGGGTTTTGAAAAGGGATATGTGGAGACTGAGGTCTTGCCTCATATGAAGATAAGAGTTGCGATTGAGTTTTTCAGACAGCTTTGCATTGAAAAGGGCGAGAAGATGGCAGTATTGGAGGCAAGAAAGCATCTTAGTTTTTTTGTAAAAGGAATTGAGAATGCTGCTAAGATAAGAGATAAGATCAACAGAATAGATAAAGCAACAGAACTTTTAGAGTTTCTTGAAGAGCTTGTCTTTTCTCTTGAGAAAAAAGAAAGCTTTGTCGATAATATGTTATAGGACAGAATTCATAAGCTAAAGCGGGGGTTTTTTAGCATGATAAGAAATAAACTTAAAATGATTAGCCTATATAGATTAATAAATATAGCAGTTTTAATTTTATTTTTTTGTATACTCATTCCTGTAAATATCCAAGCTGGTCAGGAGTATATAGCAAGCAGCAGTTATAGTAATATAGTAAAAAATACCCAAATTTTAAATTTGCCTCAAAATGCTTTTTCAAGAGAAACATTTTTGTTTATGTCAGCATTTGGATTTTTCAATACAATTGGGAAAGCAAAGATAAATCCTTCTGATACTCTGACAAAGGAAGAGGCACTGGCTGTGATTTTAAATAGTGCGGGCAGACAGCAGGATGCGTTTGTTAGAGCTGAGAAGCTGGAACTAAAAAGACCATCAGGTCAAAAGCTTGTAAAGCCATATAATTATCTTTATCTTGGATATATTCAGCTTGCATATGATATGAAAATTTTGTCCAAAAAAGAGTATCAGGATGCGATGGCGCAGGTGCAGCCAAGTGAAAAAGAACATGAGAAGATGACCCAGCAGCTTATAAAGAAAAATGAAGATACCATTGCAAAAGCTGTGTATGAAGGAAGACCGTATTCGTATGACGATTTAATATTTGTAAGGTCTGCCCCTGCTACCCGTCAGGAAGTTTGCTACTGGGTTGTAAAGGCATTTAAAATACCTATTTCTTATGAGAATTTGGCTAAGACTTATCCTGATTATGATAAAATAGACAGCAAGTTTTTAAGTTCAATAAATACTCTTTTAAAGAATGGTGCTCTTGTTGGAAGGTCTGATGGATATCTTCATCCAGATGATTATATTACGTATGAAGAGCTGGCATTTGTTCTTGGAAATTTAAAATCTAACATCTTGAGTTCAAACGGGATAAAAGAGGTAAAACTTGAGATAAAGGATATTCAAAAATTCAGCAGTGGTAAAGTTATTTTTGTATGTGAAAATGAGGGTGGAAACAGCTTAAACATTGTGGTTACTCCGGGTAAGCAGGATTTTGCAGTAATAGCAGATAGCAACTTGTTCAGCTTCTTCTTATTTTCAAAAAGGGGACTATGCAAGCTTTTATATAAATGGTAAAAACGAGGTTATACTTGCAAGTCTTTTGCAACGACCAGGAGAGGAAAATATAACAGGTGCTATCTCAAAAATTGATACAAAGAAAATGACTTTTTCAGTAAAACTTTCGGATGGGAAAGTTTATAATCTTTCTTTAAATCCCAAAGCTACAATCTATGATGAAAACTCTGGCAAAAGCTTAAACTTTTCCGAACTGAATACAGGAAATCTTGTACAGGTCAAAGTCCGAAAAAATAGAGCAGATGCTATCACATTGGTTTCGCTTGACAGTCCTCAAATAACAAGAGTACAGGGAGTTATAGCAAGAATTACAAGTGACAGGGTTGTTCTCAATCAAAATGGAGTATTAACAGAATATCTTCTTTCATCGGATACAGTCTACATTGACAAGGGTGATTTTTCAAGAGTTCTTACAAAAAATGATTTTTATGATGGTATGAAAGTTTTGGCAGGGACAGCTTGTGGGTATGTTCAGTATATGAGCACTACTTTTGATGAGAAGTCTGAGAATACAGTTTCAGGAATTTTGCACGAAATAGATTCTAACCTTGCCTATATAGAGATTTACAATCAAGATGGTATGAAGAAGAGTTACAGATTTTCCAAGAAGCTGGGCATAAAGGTTAAAAAGGATGGCAATGCCGTCTCCTTGGAGAGTCTTTTGCCTGGAGATATGGTTTTTCTCTATTTTAATGGAGATTTTGTACGTACAGTCACGGCAAGTTCTAACATACAGCAAAAGTTTGCAAAGATTGAAAATGTTATAAGAAATCTTGCAAGTGGTCTTCCCCAAAAAATAATTGTCAATATCGATGGGAGAATATATGGACCATATGAAATAAATGACAAAGTTGATATTGTAAAAAACGGTATGCCTGCAGCTTTGAAAGATGTTGTGCCAGGTCAGTATGTAAAGCTTACAGGAAGTTTTTATGGAAGTTCAGCATACATCCGAAAGATAGAGATATCAGAAAATGAATATGTAAAAAATATCTATATTGCAAAAGGAATGGTTGTTGGAGATGTTTTATATCTTTCTGACATTCAGATTTTGAGAAACAACGCATTTGAACCGCTGTACACATGGCTTTCATTCAAGATACCATCTGATTTGAAGTTTATTTTGGATGGTAATTCTTCTGCAACGCTGTCAAAACTTCAAAACTTACCTGTTATAGTTGTGACAAAAGAAAGATTTTCACAGGAGATTTTAGACACCATTGTGGCAATATCAAGAGGGACTTTTACCAAGATACAGGGCGAGGTGAGCATGACGTCTTCTAATTCAATAACAGTAGCCGGTAACAAATATTCAATAGGAAGCAAAACGTACACCATTTCAAATGGGCTTTTAACCCCTGCAAGCTTCAAGGTTGGGGATGAAATAATTGGCATTGCAAGTCAAGACAGCCTTGTTGTTGCGAAGAAGCTACAGGGCATATCAAAACCCATATTTGTTCGTGGGCAGGTACAGGATATTTCAGAGCTTGAATATATCAGCTTAAAAGATTATGTATATTTGGATAGTCAGCGTGGATGGCAGTATGTTCCGAGCAAGTTAACTCTTCTTTACGATACACAGACAGTTTTGTGTGATGTATATGGACTTGGAAGTCCAAAAGAGATATTGAATCTTAAGGATAAAAATATTTATATTATCCATGATGGCAAATATGCAAATGTTATAATTGATGCAAGTTTTGGAGGATATATTGTTTCGGGTGTTGTCGGAAAAGATATGAAAATTCTAAATGTCCAGTACAATGATATGATGACTCAGACATGGAACAGAGTTGATAAGAGTTTTACACTTAACACAACCCAAGCTGTTTTGATAGACGCAAATGGAAATTTGAGGGCTGAAGCGCCACAGTTTGGTGACAGGGTTTTGTTACTGATTTCACAGAACAATTTTGACTTGTCAAGAGAAGTATTATCACCAGTGATTGTAATTGTAAACTACTAAAAGTTTTGATTTATAAGGGGTGTTTTTAGAATTGTTAAAAAAAATTTTTTTAGCAGCTTTTGTCTTGAGTTTGATTTTAATTGGCAGCTGGAAAATTGCTTTTTGCGAGGAAGGGTATTTAGGATACGAGGGGGGAATTTCAGCCTACAAAGACCCCGACCCTAAAAAGACCAAGATTGAATATTATGAATATACATTTGTAACTGGGAAACCAGTTCTTCTCACAGGTACTGTTGATGCAAAAATAAAAAGGGCGGCAAATAACGAGACTCTTTCTTACACTTATGACCTGAAAGATTCAACGGGTAAGGTTGCCATAAAAAGAACTGTAAGTTTAAAAGGTAGCTTGACAAAGCTTCAAAATGGGAGTATAACAAAGGAGTATACAATTGCCGGTTATAAAGAGACGTTGACTGTAGAGGGTGCTACTTACAATCTTCAAAGTTATTCATTTTCAAAATCGACAGCGGTTGATACAAACCCGGCTGTGAGCTTTTTTCAGGGTCAGTGGACGCTTGAAAAGACATATGATAAGGGACTAAAGATTACTATCGAAGGTAAAAACTACGGGTATGACGGGTACTGGGGAAGCGGAGAGTTTCAGAACATAAAACAGATAATGGAAACACCTTCATGGTTTGCAACCATCAATTACAATATTGCACTTGTGCAAAAAACTATCTTAGAGTTTCAACAAAATAATCTTCCATCCAGTATTCCAGGGACATATGTACTGAAGTCCAAGGTTGAAGGCAATTTCATTGCTATGTTTGACCTTCCAACCTTCACAAAGACGGGAGAAGTTCTGACAATAAGACAGAAAGGTAGAGTGACAAAAAGCATTGAAAAAAATCCAATTATCAGAATGGCAATTGCGCCTACTCTTCCAAAGGTGAAAGGGTATGAGTACGAAGATGCAGTGAACACAAGCTTTGCTTTTGGCGGATTTGACAATGCCACTGATTTTAATCCTGCAGAGTATATAACCCGTGCTCAGTTTGCCAAGCTTTTGATGGATGCGCTCAACATATATTCTAACTATTATAATCCAAGAACAGTGCAGAAAAAATCAATATACAAGGACGTGCCTGTAAATCATAAATATTATGGTTACATATACGCAGTTACAAAAGCTGGTCTTATGAGAGGGAAAAGTGCTGAGTATTTTAAACCGGAAGATTATATTACAAGAGCAGAGGCTGCTGTTGTTATTTCAAAGGTGCTTGGATTTGACAAAAAGGTAACCCAGCCAATCACTCAAACAGGTTACCTCGATGATGAGAGTATTCCTGTTTGGGCAAAGGATGCTGCTTGGATATTAAAAAATGAAAAAATAATGGTTGGAACAGAGGATAATAATTTTTTGCCTCAGCAAAGGCTTACAAAAGGTACTGCCGCAAACATTGTTTACAACCTCATAAACTTTTTAAGAGACACGCTTGCACAAAGATATCTTGACATGAGCCTCTTTAGCTCGGATTAACGGTTAAATTAGAAAAGGTTTAAAGTAGTAGATTTTGAGCATACAAAAAATCATGATGTGGAGGCAGGAGAGAGATGAAAATTAACAAAAAGCTTTTAATAAAAATTGTAGCTGTAGTGGTTGCACTTTCTATCTTTATTGCAGCTCCTGTATATTCTCAATTTTTTATAATTTCAAGTGATTATCCTACTGATAAGCAAATGGATTATATCAAGAAAGTTCTTCAGGTTGCCAAAGTTTATCATATTGGCAAATACAGCTATGATGATTTGATTGATATGATGTTTACAGGGCTTTTCAAGAGCCTTGACAAGTATTCAGAGTATATGAAACCACAGCAGGCTCAGGACTTTATCCAGAGCGTAAATGGCGAGTTTTCGGGAATAGGTGTTCAGATAGAAAAACAGGAGGACTACATAGTAATTGTTGGAGTTTTTGACGGAACACCTGCAAAGGAAGCGGGCTTGAAAGTTGGCGACAAGATCATTGCAGCAGATGGAAAGTCTCTGGTTGGTAAGACAACAGATGATGCTGTTAAACTCATTCGTGGTCAGGAAGGCACAACTGTTGTGATTGACATCTTAAGAGATGGCAAGACATACAGATTTACTATTGTCAGAAGAAAGATAAAAATTCCTGTTGTAGAGTACAAGATACTTGAAAACAACATCGGCTATATTAAACTTACACAGTTTACCCAAGGGTGTTCAAATGATGTCAAGAAAGCTCTTGATGAGTTTGACAAAAAAGATATCAAGAACATTATTTTTGATATTCGAAACAACCCCGGCGGACTTTTAGATGAGGTTATAAAGACATGTGAATATTTTGTGCCAGAAGGACCAATTGTAACAATTGAATACAACACGTTTAAAGATGAGTATAAATCCAAAAACAAAAACCCGAAATACAGACTTGTTGTTCTGACAAACGAGTCGAGCGCATCTGCGTCAGAGATTTTTGCCCAGGCTATAAAAGACAGAAAAGTAGGAGTTGTGATTGGTACAAAGACATATGGCAAAGGGACTGTACAGAATTTAGTTAGTCTTCCTGAAACAGATACAAAAAAAGGGTACGTGGCGAAAGTGACTGTTGCAAAGTACAAGTCACCGTCTGGCTATTATGTTGAAGGAAAAGGTGTTGTGCCAGACATAGAGGTTCAGGATGATTCACTTTCACAGTTTGGACCTGATAAGATTTTGAGCCTGACTGCAACAAAGAAGTTCAAGAATGGTGATATGGACTTAGAGGTTTTGGCAGCCCAGCAAAGGCTTTTCTACCTTGGATATTTAAGTAGCTGGACAGCAAAGATGGATGATAGCACAGTGGCTGCGGTTAAAAAGTTCCAGAAAGACAATAAGCTTTATCCTTCTGGAGTGCTTGATATAACAACACAGAAAAAGCTAAATGAAAAGTTTATAGATTTTTTAAAATCTAAGTATGTTGACAAACAGCTACAGCGAGCAATCCAATATTTCAAAACTGGAAAGTAAGAAAGTTAACTAGGCTTTTGCCGGCAGTTCAAAAGTGAGTGCGGCAAAAGCCTTATTTGTTTTATAAAAATTGTATATAAAATTCATTGAAAATATGCAAATTAAAAATTAAAATATATTTAAGGTATATTTACAAAAAAGAAAAATAGAAAGGATAGAGCGGCGTTATGGCGTTTGGAACAGATATAGGAATAGATTTGGGTACAGCAACAGTTTTGGTGTATGTGAAAGGAAAGGGTATAGTTTTAAGAGAACCATCAGTTGTTGCGATAGAGCAGACAAGAAAACAGATTTTAGCAGTTGGAGAAGAAGCAAGACGCATGATTGGAAGAACACCGGGCAATATCGTAGCTGTAAGACCTCTTCGGGATGGTGTTATTTCAGACTATGAGGTTACAGAGGCAATGCTGAAATATTTTTTGGGCAAAGTTCTTGGCAAGAGGGTATTTTTCAAGCCGAGGGTTGTTGTGTGTGTGCCATCCGGAGTTACTGAGGTTGAAAAAAGAGCAGTCTTAGATGCAACATACGAGGCAGGCGCTAAACAAACATTTTTAATAGAAGAACCAATTGCAGCTGCGATTGGTGCAGGGCTTGACATATCAAAACCTGTAGGGTGTATGGTGATTGACATCGGTGGTGGAACTACAGACATTGCAGTAATTTCTCTTGGTGGGGCGGTTGTCAGCGAATCGATTAAAGTTGCAGGGGATAAATTTGACGAAGCAATTATCCGATATATAAGAAAGAAGCACAGCGTTGCAATTGGTGAAAGAACCGCAGAGGAGCTGAAGATAAACATTGGATGTGCTTACAAAAAACCGAAAGTCGAAGCGATGGAGGTGCGGGGAAGAAGCCTTCTTACCGGTCTTCCAAAGACAATAACTGTGACATCTGATGAGATGCTTTTAGCTTTAGAAGAGCCTGTTTCGGCTATAATTGAAGCTGTGCACAGAGTTTTGGAAAATACACCACCTGAACTTGCAGCAGACATTACCTCAACTGGGATAGTGATGACAGGCGGAGGAAGTCTTTTGTGGGGGCTTGACAAGCTTATCTCTGAAAAGACAGGAATTCCAACAAGGATTGCAGATGATCCTGTGTCGTGCGTTGCACTTGGAACAGGAAAGGCGTTAGAATCCTTAGATGTTTTGGAAGCAAGTCTTATAAAAGACCCGAGAGTCAGATAAAAAAAGGAGATTGCAGAAAAGATGATTAGAGGAATTTACACATCGGCATCGGGGATGATTTTGAATCAAAAACTAATGGACATAACAGCAAACAACGTGGCAAATGTGAACACAACCGGATTTAAAAGAGATGTTGCACAGGTTGAAAGTTTCAGAAACATGCTTGTCTACAGGATATACGACAAAGTTTCTTCGCCTGACAATGCAATAGGGTATATGTCTTTAGGTGCGGATGTGTCAAGGATTGTGAGCGATTTTTCCCAGGGACTTTACATAAAAACAGATGAGCCTTTGAACTTGGCGATAAGAGGAAATGGATTTTTTGCTATTGAGGTGCCAGGGAATCAAGGTGCTCAGCAAATACTTTATACCAGAAACGGTGCGTTTACTTTAAATTCGCAGGGAGAACTTGTTACACTTGACGGTTTTTACGTCTTAGGTCAAAACGGAAGGATAATTCTTCAAAATGGTGGGCAAGTGAGAATTGATGAACAGGGGAATGTCTACCAAGATGGGAGGTTTGTTGACAGACTCAGGGTTGTTGATTTTCAGGACAAACAATTGCTTCGCAAAGTTGGCAATAACCTGTTTGAAGCAGATGCTACAGCACAGCAGATACCATTTTCAGGCAGGATTGTTCAGGGGTATTTGGAAGGCTCTAATGTAAATTCAGTTCAAGAGATGGTCAACATGATAAATGTTTTACGGGCGTATGAAGCAAACCAGAAGGCGTTTACCATTCAGGATGAGACGTTGCAAAAGGCAGTAAGTGAGATTGCAAGAAAATAGTTAAGATGTAATTTGCAAAAAGGATTAGAAAGGTAAAAGGAGGAAAAGGTATAAGATGATGAGGGCACTTTATTCTGCTGCTCTTGGTATGAAAGCACAGCAGACAAATGTTGATATCATATCCAACAACCTTGCAAATGTCAATACAACAGCTTTCAAAAAGGATAAGGCTGAGTTTAAAGATCTTCTGTATGAGACTTTATCGCGTGCAGATGTTGTTGCAGGTGACGGGAAACCTGTGAGCCTTCAGATAGGTCATGGCGTTACAATCTCTGCAATAACAAAAAGCTTTGCAGAAGGTAACTTGGAGAGGACTGAAAACCCGCTTGATTTAGCGATTCAGGGGGAAGGATTTTTTGTTGTGTCAACTCCCAACGGCCCAAGATACACAAGAGATGGAAGCTTTAAAGTCTCCAATGTTGAGGGGCAAATAAAACTTGTGACTTCAGATGGATATCCAGTTTTAGCAGAGGGCGACACTGAGATTGTTCTTCCAGAGACTGCGATATCCAGCATCACAATAGATGAAACGGGGAGGATTACTTATAAAGACCAGGAGGGGCAAATTCAGGATTCAGGTCTTAAAATCAAGATAGTAAGATTTATAAATCCTCAAGGACTTTTGGCAGAGGGTAAAAATCTTTATAATGTTTCTGCTGCTTCGGGTGAGCCTGTATCTGAAGAGGAGATGGAAGGGCAAAAGAGCAGAATATTACAAGGATTTTTGGAGATGTCAAACGTTCAGGTTGTTGATGAGATGGTAAAACTTATAATTGCTCAGAGAGCGTATGAGATAAATTCCAAGGCAATCCAAACAGCTGACGATATGCTTTCCATGGCAAACAATCTCAAAAGATAAATCTTTAGAGGCAGGTAATTATCAATGAGTGATATTTCGGGTATAAAGGTTCAGGCTGGTTATCAGCAGGGTATTGATAACTCTATCATAGACAAGCTGGAAAAAGCATATTCTGAGAAAGATAAGCAAAAGCTTAAAGAGGCTTGTGAGGAATTTGAAGCAATAATGCTTTCTACTATTTTTAAACAGATGCAAAAGTCGATACCAAAAGGTGGGCTTTTTAAAGAGGGTATTGCAGATGATATCTTTAACGACATGTTTGTTGATGAGGTTTCAAAAAGTGCTTCAAAACAAGGTGGAATAGGTCTTTCCAAGCTTTTGTATGATTCAATGATAAAGAGGATTGAAAATGCATATAAGTTTAAAGAGGAATAAAATAAGCTGGCATAATTTTGCCAGCTTATTTTTATGGTTTTGTTGTTGAAAATAAGAGATGATAGATATAAAATATATTTAAAAACACACAAAAACAAAAAATTTTTTCTTAATCCCTATTTCTAAATCGTTTTCAAATTGACTTTTTACTTTGGATTTGTACAAAATGGAATTTGAACAAGGAGGTATGGTGGGAGGATGTATAAATTTATATTCTCGGCATTTGGAGATGAGATAGCAAGCAGTTTGGATGAACAGATAAAGGTTTTAAAAAAACACGGTATTGAATATTTAGAGTTTCGGTCCGCGAATGGTAAAAACATTGCTGACTATACTGAGGATGAAGCAAAGGAGGTTTTAAGAAAGTTAAAGGACAGTGGCATAAAGGTTTCGGCAATAGGGTCGCCGATTGGCAAGGTTGATGTAAACTGCGACTTTGAAAAGTATCTTGAGCTTTTCAAGCACATCATTGAGCTTGCTCACATCCTTGAGACAAGGTACATACGCATCTTTTCGTTTTATGTTCCAGAGGGTGAAGAAGAAAAGTACACAGATGTTGTTATAGAAAGGCTTTCGAAGTTTACAGAGATTGCTAAAAAGGAAGATATAATTCTTCTTCATGAGAATGAAAAAGAGATATATGGCAGCAATGCTGAAAGGTGTTATAAAATCCTCTCTGCAATCAATTCACCCAATTTGAGAGCAACATTTGACCCGGCAAACTTTGTCCAGTGCAAGGTTGAAGTCTATCCTTATGCATTTGAACTTTTAAAGGATTACATTGAGTATGTACACATAAAAGATGCAAAATTTTCAGATGGCAGTGTTACAGTGACAGGTGAGGGTGACGGAAGGTTAAAAGATGTGATAGCAGCACTGAAAAGGATAGGTTTTTGTAGTTTTTTGTCTGTAGAACCTCATCTGAACAATAACCTTCCTGGTGGAGGACCTGAAAATTTTGCAAAAGCTTACAGAGCAATTAAGAGGATAATAGACGAAGAAGGGGAGATTTAAAAGATGTCAAAACTTAAATTTGGCATTGTCGGTTGTGGAGTTATATCAAAGACACATGCATCAGCCATCTCTGCTCTTTCAAATGATGCTGAGCTTGTTGCAGTGTGCGATGTGGTAGAAGAAAAAGCCAGAAAACTTGCGCAGGATTTTGGAGTAAAGAGGATATATACTGATTATGAAAAGATGCTTCTTGATTCTGAGATTGATGTTGTCTCTATCTGCACACCATCGGGTATGCATGCTGACATGGCAGTTTTGGCAGCAGACGCGAAAAAAAATGTAATTGTTGAAAAGCCAATGGATATAACATTGTCTAAGGCAGACAAGATAATAGAGGCTCAAAATAGAAATAATGTTATAATTTCGATAATTTCACAACACAGATACAGCGATTGTATGCAACTTTTAAAAAAGCTCATGAATGAAGGTAAGTTTGGCAATATAGTTTTAGCAACAAGTTATACAAAGTGGTATAGATCGCAGGAGTATTATGATAGTGGCAGCTGGCGAGGTACATGGGATTTAGATGGTGGCGGTGCGCTCATGAACCAATCTATACACTATATAGACATGATTCAGTGGATTGTTGGCAGAGTTTCAGAGGTTTTTGCATACTGTACAACAAGAGCACATAATAAAATAGAGGTGGAAGATGCTGCTGTGGCTTGTGTCAAGTTTGAAAATGGAGCGATTGGCGAAATAGTTGGAACAACAAGTGCATATCCAGGATTTGAGACAAGGCTTGAGATCTTTGGAGAAAATGGTTCTGCAATAGCTGTAAATACTCAGCTTAAAAGTCTTTACTTCAAAGATGGGTCTGAGAATGAGTATTTGGAGAGCTACAAAAAAGAGGAAGATGGTCCTGCTGGTGCATCTTCTGCTGCCATCAAAGAAGAAGGGCATCTAAGACAATATAGAGATGTAATAAATTCTATAAAAACCGGGACAAAACCACTTATCCCGGCTGAAGAGGGGAGACATCCTGTTGAAATCATACTTGCCATTTATCTTTCAAGCCTGACAGGAAAACCAGTGAAACTTCCGCTTGAGAGTGACATAGAGATTCTAGAAAGAATTACACAAATAAAAGGTAAAGGATTTTAAGGTTATAAGAATTAAGGGGCTGTTCAATCATTTTTTTCTGGACAGCCCCATCATTATTAATTTTTTATCCTTCAAAAAATTGTACGACTTCTTTCAAAAGTTTTCTGATTGGCAGGTTTTGAGGACACTTTTCTTCACACATGCCGCACTCTACGCAATTTGAAGCTTTCTGCTGTTCTTTATCAGGTTTTAAATATGTTTTCTTTGCCTCTTCGTACATGTTATAAACTTTTGCATCGTTGTAAAGATTAAAGTTGCGGGGAATATCAACACCATTAGGACAGGGTAAACAATATTTGCAACCTGTACAATCAATAGGTTTTAATTCAAGATATTTTTTGGTTACCTCATCGATAAGCTTTAATTCTTCATCTGAAAGACATCCAACATATCCCTGGTCTGCTGTTTCTATATTTTCAATTACCTGCTGTATAGAACTCATTCCACTTAAGACTGTTGTTACCTCTTTTTGATTCCAAAGCCACAGAAGTCCCCACTGGGCAGGAGACCTTTTTATTTTTGCTTTTTCCCAGACTTTTTGTACTTCTTCCGGAGGTTTTCTTGCAAGTTTTCCTCCCAAAAGCGGTTCCATTATTATTACTCCAAGTCCTTTAGCGTAAGCATACTTCAAACCCTCTTCTCCTGCTTGATAGTTTCGATTTAGGTAATTGTATTGTATCTGACAGAATTCCCAGCCTTCGTATTCATCAATTATTAATTTAAATGTGTCAAGACTGTCATGAAAAGAAAAACCAATATGTTTAATTTTTCCCTGTGATTTTATTTTTTCAATCCAGCTAAAGATGTTCATGTTTTTTAACATATCCCACCTTTGTTTGTTCAAAGCATGCAGAAGATAAAAATCAATGTGGTCTGTGTCAAGTTTTTTAAGTTGTTCATCTAGTAATATATCAGCATCTTCAATTTTAGTAAGTTTCCATACAGGTAGTTTTGTTGCAAGGTTTACTTTGTTTCTATAACCTCCTTTTAAAGCTTTGCCAACAACAATTTCACTGTTTCCACCATGATAACCATAAGCGGTGTCAATGTAATTTACACCATTATCAATAGCGTGTCTTATCATCTTTATTGCTAAAGACTCATCAATTTGAGATGAATCTTCCCCGATAATAGGCAGACGCATACACCCAAACCCTAATGCTGATACTTCTAAATCAATATTTGGAAACTTCCGATACTTCATATTATAAAACCTCCTTATATTACAAAATTCTCCATTTAAAAACAAATGGCTTGAGAAAGTATGTTTTCTCAAGCCATTATTTTTTTGTATAGATAGGATCAGGACACATAATTTTTTATTAAAAAATCAAAACTCATCTTAAGACTTTCAAAAGGTGAACGCTGGCAGATATCCTGTTCTATTATATACCATTCTACTCCTGCCTGATTACAAGAAGCAATTATCCCGTCCCAGTCAAGGTTGCCATATCCAACTTCAAACATTGTTTGCTTAAAATCTTCTATCATTCCCATGTCTTTTAAGTGTACGAGAGGAATTCTACCTTCAAGGCATCTTATTAACTTTTCAGGATTTGCCCCCGCAAACTGAACCCAATACGTATCAATTTCAATCATAAGATATTCCGGGTTTGAACTTTCAATCAGTATTTCAAACCATGTTCTCCCATTATATTTTTTGAATTCAAAACTATGGTTGTGATACGAAAGAGTAATTCCTTCCTCTTTAAGTTTTTTTCCAATTTCGTTGCACGCTAAAGCAAACATCAAGGCACCCTCTTCAGACCTGTATTCAGAAGGCGCAGAGGGTATTGCGATATGAGAGCATTCCAGAATTTTGTGTTCTTGCACAACATTGTCAAGTTCGGTTTTGAGCCTTTCAAAAGGTATATGGGTTGCACAGACTTTAAGGTCAAACTCATCACAGATTTCTTTTAGCCTTTTTGGTTCAATCTTTCCAATCCCTGAGACTTGAACAGCTTTAAACCCAATTTCACTGACCTTTTTGAGACTTAAAGAAATATCCTCTTCAGTCTTTAAAAATTCCCGCAAAGTATACAGCTGGGCGGCTATATTATCTTTTTTCATGTTGATTTTACACCACTTCTCTTTTGTTCAAGTTTATTTAATTATATCACAAATTATTACTCTTTGATAGCCCCAATCATGACACCTTTTACAAAGTACTTTTGCAAAAATGGGTATATACAGAGGATTGGTACTGTTGATACCACAATTGCTGCGTATTTGATAAGTTCTGTCACAGCAAACCTGTCTGATGCATCTGAAATACCTGTTGTCATGTTCTCAGTGCTACTCATAATAAGTATTTCTCTTAAAACAAGCTGAAGAGGGTAAAGTTCTCTTGAGCGTAGGTATATAATCGCATTGAAAAACGCATTCCAGTGACCTACCGCATAAAAGAGTATCATAACCGCTATCATCGGCATTGCAAGTGGTATCATGATTCTAAAAAGTATTGTCCAGTCCCCTGCACCATCTATCCTTGCTGACTCTTCCAAGCTGTCTGGAACTGCGTGAAATCCTGTTCTCATTATAATCAGGTTTGTTGTTGAGATTGCACCTGGAATTATCATCGCCCAGATTGTGTCTATCATTCCAAGTGATTGAACAAGCAAATATGTTGGAATCATTCCGCCGCTAAAGTACATTGTAAATGCTATGAAGAACATCACAGGATTTTTAAGCTTTAAATTTTTTCGTGACAGGACATACCCGCCCATTGTAGTAAGAAGAATATTTATTGCTGTTCCAACAATAACGTATATAAGTGTGTTTTTATATCCTATCCATATCATAGGGTAACTAAGAAGCAATTTATATGCTTCTGTTGAAAATTCAAGCGGTCGCCACAGCGGACCTCTGTATGCCATGAGCTTTATCGGATTGCTAAATGAGGCAAACACAACATATAGCATGGGATACAGCATTGTAAAGCAAAGAAGACCTAAAAATATATAGTTAAAAGTATCAAATATTATTTCACCTGGACTTTTTCTTATCTTCATATTGCAAATTCACCCCTTTTCTTACCACAGCGATGTCTCTGTAAGTTTTTTAGCAATCTTATTAGAGAATATGACCAGCAAGAAGTTGATAACAGAGTTAAAAAGTCCAACTGCTGCGCCGTAGCTGTAGTCCATTTCTAAAAGACCTTTTCTGTATACGTATGTTGAAATAACGTCAGCAGTTTCATAAGTAAGAGGATTATACATTAAAAATACCTTTTCAAACCCGACATTCATCATGTGTCCGACTCTCAACAGGAACATAATGACAATTGTTGGCAGTATTCCTGGTATTGTGACATAAAGTGCCTGTCTGAACCTTCCAGCACCATCTATCAGCGCTGCTTCATATAGCTGAGGGTCAATGTTTGAGATTGCCGCCAAATACACAATCGAACCCCACCCAAGGTTTTGCCATATTCCAGATCCAACATACAATGGTCTGAACCAGCCAGGTTCTGTCATGAAGGAGATTGGTTCTGATAAAATACCGAGAGACTTTAAAATCTGATTTATAAGACCATCTCTTGAGAAGAAGTCCATAATCATACCAACAATGACAACTGTTGATATAAAGTGTGGCATGTAGCTTACTGTCTGAAGAGTCCTTTTGTATATGCTGTTTTTGATTTCGTTTAAAAGCAGTGCAAATATTATCGGTGCAGGAAAACCAAATATAAGATCATAAACGTTTATAAGTATAGTATTTCGTATTATTCTCCATACATAAAAACTGTCATAAACAAAAAACTCTTTAAACTTTTCCAAGCCAACCCATGGGCTTCCCCAGATACCTTTTGCTGGTGTGAAGTCTTTAAAAGCAATCTGAAGACCATACATTGGAATGTAATGAAAGATAAAATAGTATGCAACTACAGGGATGAGCATTATATAAAGGCTTTTATTTCGTATAAGGTCTTTTTTGAGTTCCTGCCATCTGCTTGGCTGGTAGGCCTTTGCCGCAGTCTTTTCCATCTATTTAAAAACCTCCTTTGAGAAAAGATAATGATTTTTGCACTTTAAAAATGAAACAGAGTTTTATAAAAAAGAGCCTTGCAATAAGGTGTACCATCAAGAAAGTGATTGCCGTCAGCCTTGTTGCAAGGCTCTTTATCTAAAGGCTAATTATTTTCTCTTTTTCCATCTATCATAAGCTTGCTGGTAAATTTTAATAGCTTCATCAATCTTCATTTGTTTTAATGTCTTTACAAACGCATCAACATTTGTTGCCTTTCCTGTCATAAGTCTTAAGAACATTTCATCATAGTATGTGTTGACAGTGTTCATGATATTAGCAAGCCTCTTTGACTCATCGTCTGTGAACGAAAGTGGTGGCAGGATCCTGTCGTTTTTAACCTGACCCCATTTTTCTACAGCATCTTTCTGCTGTGGATACATCATTTGAATCTGCAGATAATATTCATCAGCTTGAGCAAATGGACCACTTATAGATGCACGAGCATATTTTGCTAAAGCTTCAGCAGCAGATAACCCTTGTGGATTTTTCAAGATTTCATCTGTGTAGTATACCTTGCCATCTTTCTTAATATAAGATTTTCCAAGTACACCATAGTTGAACGCTTCATATCCTTCTTTGCTGTATCCCCAGTCAAGAACCTTCATAGCAAGTGGTATATTTTTACATGCTGTTGTGATTGCTGCACTTGTTCGTGAGAACAAAAACTCTGCCTGTCCCAGAAGTGGTTCTTCGCCTTTTTTGAGCACAGGAAATTTTGTTGCTATAATGTCTTTCTTGAGATTCAGGAAAAAGCCCATATCACCAGAAAGAAGTCCTATCCATGCACCGATTACATCGTTTTGAACGTTTGCTTTAATAACTTTCTGGTTCATTGTCAGGATATCCGGGTCAATAAGACCCTCTTTCCACCACTTCTGAAGTGTTGCAATAAACTGTTTGTACTGGGGTTCTAACGGACCATATTTGACCTTTCCATTTACCTGGAAGAAATCTGTCTTTATTCCCCAATGCACCAACCAAGAAAGAAGAATAATCAAAAGCATATCTTGGGTTGGAAGCATTTCGAAGAATTGAAAATCCTCTTTCATCCTTTTTGCCATTGCCGTTTGGGTCTTTTGTCACGAATGCTTTCAAAACTTTGTACCAGTCATCAACTGTCTCTGGCTCTTTTAGTCCGAGCTTTTTGAGCCAGTCGTTTCTTATCTGAGGTCCATAGTATACACATGCGATCTTTGGATTATTTCCACGAAGAGCAGGGAATCCGTAAACATCACCATCATCTGTTATTATTAATTTTTTGATATCTGGATGTTGCTGTAAGTATTTGTTGAGGTTTGGAGCATATTTTGGCAGATAATCATTAAGTCTAATAATTACCTTGTCGAGCATTGCTTTTACAGGTCCACCTGGATAGTTGTCAACCCAGTTCCACTCAATAATGTCTGTCAGCTGTCTTGATGCTACCATTAAGTTGAACTGGTCTGTCTCACCACCGAACCGGTGGGTGCTTGAACACAATCTTTACTCCAAGTTTTTTCTGCAAAAGCTGGTAAGCAGCAATTGAAGAGTAGCTGTTGTAAGATGTTGCAACCTTGGGGTCAAGACGAACAAAATAGGTAAGTGTTGGCGTTGATTTTGCATAAGCTGTTGAGGATGATGAAACAAACACTGGAATTACAATTGATAATGTAAATGCAATGGCTAAAATCAGACTTAAAACCTTTTTAGAAGATTTGAACCAGTTCATTTTACAACCTCCTCATTTTAAAATTTTTTTATTGAATTTTTCCAAAATTCCCGTGGCAAGCTCTTGTTGTTTTCAACATCTTGTCGACGGGCTTTACAGTTTTAATTATAGAGGGGGACTATAGCTTTTTGAAAGAGGAAAATATTAAGATTGAAAGGACAATGTTAAACTTCTTAAAAATGTACTTGCTATATATATTTTCTTTACAATTTTGTTTCATTGCTTTTCTATATCGCTTGTATTATAATTGAAATTGCCCAAAAGAGAAGGGTTTATGAATTTGTCTTTTGAGGAGGATTTTTTTGAAGTATGTTCAAAAAGATCTTGTGGAGGTTTGTCTTTTCGTATCTAATAATTTTTTTCATTCCGCTCTTTATTGGATTAGGAGCATATTTCAATGTAAAAGATATTATGATGAACAATTTATACAGATACAATCGGACAACACTGATACAACTTGAGGATAAGGTTGAAAATGAAGTGTTAAAATCTGTAGAGTCTCTTGCAGATTGGGTAAACTTAAATCCATACTATTTCATTTTTTTGCCTGAAGCGAAAGAAGCACTCGACAGCAGTGATAGGCTTCTTAATATAAGAAATCTTTGTAGAGAGATATATTCACAGACATATAAAAATTCATATATATTAGATGCATTTATCTACATTCCTTCTGAAAAGTTGATAATAGGTCCTTCATATACAACAACACCGTATAATTACTATATGTATATAAACAGACCGCTTGATATGAGTTATGAGAAGTGGCTGGAATTTTTAAGCGGTGAATACAAAATGAAATATATATCATCGTTCAAGATAAAAGCCGATTATAAAAATCTTTCAACAATTGTATTTGCAAATACTTTGTCAAGATGGATTATTGACGGAAAGAATGCCAATGTTTTTGTAATAATTGATCAGAGCAAGATTGTAAGTACAATGAAAGAGATTATTAGCTATCCAAAAGGTGCAATGTGGATATTGGATAGAGATAATAATCAGATATTAAAGGTATTTGCAGAAAATCAAAATATAGCTCTGCCCAAACTTGATTTTTCCTATATATGATAGCTTTAACATAAGAGAATTAAATTTAAAAGGACAAAAGTGGATAGTATATTATGTGATCTCACCTCTTTATGGTTGGAAGTATATATCGATGGTTCCTGTTGATAGTTTTTTTGAAGATGTTAGAAGAGTAAGAAATTTGAGCTTGCTTCTACTTGGGCTTATGAGCATTGTGGGAAGCATCCTTATATTTTTCTTCAGCTTGCAAAATTATAGACCTCTCAGTGAAATAAAGAGTCTTTTGCAATCAAACAGTGAAAATAAAGAAACAAAGAACTCTAAAAATGAATTTGATGTGATAAGAGACCTTGTGATTCATACGCTTTCAAAGGAAGAAGAGATGAAAAAGCAGATTATGAGATTTACACCTATAATAAAGAACAATCTTTTATACCAGCTTTTAGTGGGTGGTATTTTACCCGAAAGCATAGGAGAACTGGAATTAAAAACCGTGGGTATAGAAAAACAAAGTGGCAAGTTTGTAGTGTGTTTGGTTGAGATTGATGACTGTTCTGGGTTTATAAAGGATGAAAGTGATAGTGAGTATGCTCTTGTGACCCTTGTTGTCACAAATGTTTTGGATGAACTTTTAGGATACAAATAACTTTAAACATTGGGATGTTCTATTTTCAAGGACAAAGCTCAGTGTAATCGTGGAGATTAAAGATAGCTTTGAAGAGAGCATGGCAAAACTTTCAAGCCTGTTTGAGAACATGATTGAGTTTTTGGAGAAGAACTTTAAAATATATGTATCTGTTGGTATAAGTGGAGAGGTATTGGGTATAATAAATTTAAAATTTGCATACGAGCAGGCAGAAAAGGTTCTCGGCTTGAAATTTGTAAAACCTAACATGAAGATTTTCAAGTTTTCTGAGCTTTCTCAAGATATAACTTCAGAGAAAGAATTTTTGCCCAAGGACATTGAAAACAGGATTATAAATTCTGTGAAAGAAGGAAAAGTAGAAGGGATTTATGAGGTGTTTGAAAATATCCGCAGCTATATCACAGCTGCGAATTCTCCTCACATGGCAAAGATGATACTTATATATCTCTACGGACTGTATTATCAACTTTTGAATAGTATTCCAAACACAGTTGGAGAAAAACAAAAACCTGAGCCAGAAAAAGTAATGCGGTTAATCATTGATGAAAAAAATCCAAAAAAAGTTCTTCAGGCGTTGCAAGAAGATTACAGAATTTTAGCTGAAAGTGTGATAGTAAATAAACAGAAAATGGGCAATGACTTGATTTCAAATATTTTGGAGTCATATCCACCAGCAATATTCAAGCTCAGAGATATCACTTTCAACAATTGCAGATAAGTTCAATATAACTCCGCAGTATCTTTCAGCAATATTCAAAGAAAAGACCGGACAGAACATAAGCGACTATATCCAGAACCTGAGAATGAACAGAGCAAAAGAACTTCTTCTTTCAACTGACTATCCAGTGTCTCAGATTGCGAAGATGATAGGATATACAGAAGTAAGTGGGTTTACCAAGGCTTTCAAAAAGTTTGAAGGTGTATCTCCAAACAAATTCAGAGAGCTTAATAAACAGTAATAAAAAAGAGCGGGAGGGAGAAGATAATGTTGCTTCTCATCCCGCTCAATTTTTTAACTTAGGTTTAGTTTATTGCTGGGGGTTATAAAATACTTTTAAGTTTAGCAATTCTTTTTTCTCTGTCTTTTACAAACTTTTCAATGCCACTGTAAATGCTATCGCAATCTAAGTGGGCTTCTTTTAAGATTTCATCAACTGTTCCAGCCTGTTCGCCATTGATTATCCCAGTCACTTGAAAGAGAATATTCTTCAGATACCTTAGAGAATATCCAGTCGTGCATGAGCTTTTTGCTCTCATTTGTTATTACCATTGAATCCATCCAGTCTTCAAGGGGCAGCACTTTGTTTCTGTACTCTTCTTCCTGCATCATGAAAAGTTCAAAGCTTGGTGCAGCAATTATCTTGATATTAAAATCTTTTCTAAGCTGTGGCAAAAGCTTTATTAAATTGTATGTTGTGCTTGTACCCCTGACTATTATTGTTCCATCCTTTCTTCTATTCGGATCAAAATCATTTATGATGTAAGCTCCTTTTGCAGCTTCAAAATGCGAAGGAATTCCAAGAGCGTTTCTATCCGGTATTTCAATTGGTGGTCTTGTAAGGTGCAATGCTATATTGTTTATGTCAGTTGCAAGTGCAGCAGCAAGCAAAACCGGTACTTCATTGTGTTCCCACGGATAAAGATTTATAATCTTTCCTTTCGGTAAAAGTTGTAAAACTCCTGGTTCAAAAATTCCAAAATGCGTTCTTGAATCTTCTGCAGTCTCTGGTCCAGAATGACCAGCAACCCAGATAACTTTACCAAACTTTATTGGTGAGTCCTGGGCCATTTGTGAAAAAAGCCTTATTGCCCCATATTTGAGATACATAAACGACCCATATGTTGATGTTATAGCCCAAAAACCGTTGAAATCTTCATATGGATTTTTGCTTAAGTTTACAGTTGCTAAACCTGCACACACACCGGCATTCAAAAATTCTGTAATTGCAGACGGCAAAATTGCTCCGTTTACATTCTTTTCTCTGTCATACACTCCAAACCCGGCAAAATCATCTTTTCCAAGTCCAAATCCGTGAAGATTTGTAGACTCTGTAAGGTCGGCAGATGTTGCAACAAAAAGAGGTCTTCCATACTTTCTGCCGATTACGCCGTTTACATACATTCCCCATTTTGCTAAAGCTGCTCTGTTTGGGACATTTTCGCCCGGCTTTGCAAAAAGCCAATCAGGATAGTTTTTGTAATCATAGATAGCCGGGTCTTTATACGGATTCTGGTTTAGAACAAATGTCGAAGGTGCATCTTTTGGCAGAGCTTCTGCAATCTCAACAAGTGTGTCTGTGATATACTTCAAAAGCTTTTCATCTGATGTAAGCACTCTATTTATAATTTTGAGGTTTTCTTCCCATTGCTTTCTTTCTTCATACGGGTCAGATGGTGCAGGTTTTCCAAAACCTATAAACTCAACTCCATACTTTTCCATGAAAGGTTTTCTTGTTTCCCAGAAAATTTCTGAGTTTTTCTTGTGTGGCACTCCATGTGATTTGTTGTCATATACTCCATATTCATATCCTTTTTTGGTCTTAAACCACATAAGATTAGGAATATTATCATTTGCTTCTTCAACCGCTTTTTTGATTGTGTTATAGACGTCCTGCCAACTGTGACCATTCATTGTTCCATGAACTTTCCAGCCGTGAGCAGAAAACCATTCATCCGGTGTACCGTACACAACCGAAGAAAAAGGTCTGTCATCTATTCCAAAATCGTTCCAGTCCAAAAGCCAGAAAAGATTTCCAAGTCCGTATGCCCATGCACTGTTTTGAGACTCATGAGTTGCCCCAGCTGTAAGTGCTCCTTCTCCTTCAATCAAAAAAACCTTTACATCCTGAAGTCCTGCTTTTTTAAGTGCTAAAGCTTGCCCTACAGATGCAGGAAGACCATGTGCAGAAGGTCCTGTGTTGAATTTTAAAAGCAATGTTTTTCCACTTGACTCTGCATGACCGGGTAAGCCTTTATTGTACCTGAACGTTAATAAGTCATAGTATCTTACAAGTTTATCTTCATCAATTAGATATTTTGCATCTTTTGTTTGCTTGTACATTTCGTCAAAGGCATCGCCAATGACAGAAAATACTGAGTAGATTATTGGTATTGTATGCCCTGCGGAAAGGATTAGTCTGTCGTTGAATCTGTATTCTGGTTTTCTTATATCATATGTCATCTTTTTACCAAACAAAAGAGCAATTAACATGTGAGCCTTTGAGTGAGAACCGCCAGGATGTCCGCTTTGCCTGTAGTTTAGAGTAAAATCAAGATACTGATATGTTATGTCTTTTATCTTTTCCCAGAGTTGAAATTCCTTTTCCATCTTAAACCTCCCACAATATTGTTCATTATTTTTACCATTTTGCTCTTAATTATAACAGCAAAACATGATAAATTAAAGTGGATTATTTTAAGTATTAAGCGAAAAATTTAAGATAATTGTTTAACAAAACATTGTTATCTTGAATGAATTTAGCCTCAAAAACCATATAAATATTCAAAATTCCCAATGTACAATATTGGAGTTTATATTTAATTGTGTTGACTTTTTAAACAAGGATATTTACAATAAAAATTGTCTCCAAAGCGTGAATTTTGATGTTATAATAGTTTGAAAAACTTCACTACTTTTTAGGCAACTTTTGAAGGGGGTTAAAATCTTGCTCCATACATTTATCAATGCTATTCAGGGAGTTCTGGTGATTTTATTTGTTCTAATGCTAGGCTTTTTCCTTGCAAAATATAGATGGTTTGACTCAAAGGTATCAGACCTTTTTGCAAAGGTTGTTGTAAATGTGTCGCTGCCGCTTTATATGATAGCAAACCTCACCTCAACATTTACAAAAAATGAGCTTGAACATTCAGCACGAGGGCTTTTGATTCCTTTTTTGTCAATCCTGCTTTCTTACAGTGTAGCTGTGATTATAGCAAAACTTGCAAATGTAAAAGTTCACAGAAGAGGTCTTTTTGCAGCCATATTTTCGCTTTCTAATTCAATTTTTGTAGGACTTCCTATGTCTTTGGCTCTTTTTGGAGACGTTGCGACACCTTATACACTGCTATATTACATGGCAAATACTACAATTTGGTGGACATTGGGGGTTTATGGAATTATTAGAGATAACAAAGATGAGAACCAGAATGTTTTTAGCATAGACACGTTAAAGCGTATATTTAACCCGCCTTTGATTGGATTTTTGATAGGAGTTATACTTGTACTTTTACAGATAAAACTTCCAAAGTTTATATTTGATAGTTTTAAAATGGTAGGAGGGCTCACAACCCCCCTTTCCATCTTCTGTATTGGAATAACAATGTATGAGATGGGATTTAAAAATTTCAAATTAGATAAAGACAGCCTTTTAGTATTTGCAGGAAGATTTCTCGTAACACCTTTTATTACATGGATTCTTTCGCATTTTATACCTGTTCCTAAACTTATGCGCGATGTGTTTATAATAATGTCTGCAATGCCTGTAATGGTAAATTCAGCTATAATTTCAAGAGTATATAATGGTGATTATGAATTTGCAACTGCTATGATTACATATTCCACCGTGTTTTCGGTTGTAATAATGCCGTTTTTGATGGTGCTGATTAAGATTATTTAGTTTTCTCAAGGTTCCTTTTCTTAAAGGTGGTGATAAGAACGATTATGGTCAAAACTATAGTAACAAGACCGGATATATAAAACCCAGCCCAGGGAGAAATTTTTTGTGAGATTGTCCCTGTAAATAGATGACCAATTGGTGTTGTTCCAGCATTGCAAAGAAAGTAAATACTCAGCACCCTTGCTCTGAAGTCATCGCTTGATGAAAGCTGCAAAAGAGAATTTGCGCTTGTATTAAAGCTTATTGCAAGAAGTCCTACAAGTACAAATAATATGCATGCAGCTGTGTAGCTTTTGTTAAAACCCAGAAGAATATAGACTATGGAGACAGAAAGAATAAATTTAAAAAGTAGATTTAAATTGATATTTTCTTTTTTTCTTATAGCTGTCAAAAATGCACCCATCAGTGAGCCAATTCCCATCGATGACATCAAAAGTCCAAAACCTGTTTCATTTCTGCCCAACGCAAGTTTTGCATACACAGGAATAAGAACATTAAAATTGAGTATAAAAGTACCCATGATTAAAACAAGCGATATTGTTCTTAAAAGAACTTTGTTTGTATAAACATATTTCAGTCCATCAACCACCTCTGCAAAAACACTTTTTCCATTTTCCTCTTTTTGATGTTCTCTGGCATCAATCAGAAATACGCCTATAATAACTGGTATAAAACTTATAGCATTTGCCAAAAAACACATTTCAATTCCAACTGTTGATATTACCAAACTTGCGACAGCAGGACCTATGATTCTTGCAAGGTTGAAAATCATAGAATTAAGACCCACAGCATTTGGCAGGTCATCTTTTCCAACAAGAGTTATCATATAAGATTGCCGTGCAGGATTATCGAATGTTGTAACAAGACCTCTCATAAACGCTAAAACAACTAAGTGCCAGTACCTAACAACATGTGTATATGTAATCAAGAACAAAAGAAAAGCAAATGTCAAAAGAAGGCTTTGGGTTAACAAAATTACTCTTTTTTTCTGTTTTCTGTCTAATATTGCACCGGCGAAGAGGGATAAAATCATAACAGGGACCTGTTCTACAGCTGTGACAATGCTAAGAAGCAGTGCTGAATTTGTAAGCTCTAAAGCCAGCCATTGCATTGCCATGTTCTGCATCCAAGAACCAATTACAGATATTGCTTGTCCAAACCAGTAATACCGGTAGTTTTTATGCCTCAGAGCTCTAAAAGGTCCTGATGCTAAAAAAATCTGCATTTATTTTCCACCTTCTTGTAGATATTATGAGGAATATGTTTGATTATTGTGGGTTATAATATCACACTCCTTTTGATATTAAATTTTGATATAATACCTTCCAAAACTATTATAACATCTGAACTAATTACAATCAAATCAGCGTTTTGAAAATAGTTGATATGCACAAATTTGATTAGATATTGTGCACAAAGAGAGGGTTACCGAAAAAATCAAGAAGAATTCAATAGCAGTATATGTAGAAATATTGTGTTATTATGTTGAATAATTTTGAGGTAGAAAGTAAAATAGATGTAAAGAAGAATTTTTAAAAACAAAGGAGTGTTTCTAATGGCATTTAAATTCAATTTTGAGTCTGTTGTTAAGGATGATTTTTTAAATATTAGTGGAAGCACGCTTTACAGTAAAGATCAGGGCTATGGTTTTGAGACGTTTAAGTTTAGGGTAGATGTCCCGAATGGCAATTATGATATCAAATTTGTGCTCAAAAATTTCAGAAAAGATATTGCAAGTGCGACCATAATGGTTTTTCCAAGAAGACTCATGATAAAGAATGCACAAATCAAGAGGGGAGAAATGTATCAAGAAGAATTTACAGTGAATGTGAAGGACGAAAAGATAATTTTTGAAGTTGAAACTGATGGAGCTGAGGTATGTAGTATAGAAGTTACAGAGGCTAAAAATCCAATTGTTGTTTATCTTGCAGGAGACTCTACTGTGTGCGACCAGGAAAACTTGCCTTATGCCGGCTGGGGTCAGGCGCTTGGATGCTTTTTCAAAAAAGGAGTTTCTATTTCTAATCATGCCTATTCAGGCAGATCTTCTAAAAGTTTTATTGAAGAGGGAAGGCTGGAACAAATTCTTCAGACTATAAAAGAGGGTGATTATCTTTTCATTCAGTTTGGTCACAACGACCAGAAAGATGATAAAAGGTATACTGAGGCAAATACTACATATAAGATAATGTTAAAGGTTTATATTGATGAAGCACGAAAAAGAGGAGCTGTGCCGGTTTTGGTGACATCTGTCGCACGAAGACATTTTGATGAAAATGGAAAAATTGTTGGGAGCGGACTTCATTTTGATTACCCTAAGGCTATGAGGGAGTTGGCAGAGAAAGAAAATGTTTTTCTGATAGATTTGCTACAAATGAGTTCTCAGTTTTATGAAAAACTTGGGGTTGAAGATTCGAAAAAGTTATTTGTCCATGCAAAGCCGAAAGAGTTACCACAGTTTCCGGATGGTGTAGAAGACAATACCCACTTTAATATGTACGGGGCGTATGAAATTGCAAAGCTTGTGCTTGAAGGGATAAAGAAATTAGATTTGAAGCTCAAAGATTATTTCAGGTAATTTGCTTTAGTGATTGCTGCCCGGGGAAGTTCCTGTGGCAGCTTTTATTTTTTCTAAAATGAATGTTCACATTGTGATTTCTTAAACATAGGTATATAATAGATAAAGTAATGAATCACTTTCATATGAAAGGGGGACGAGAATGGGAAAGCTTTTTGGAACAGATGGTGTGAGAGGTATTGCAAATAAAGAACTTACATGCGAGCTTGCGTTTGACTTAGGAAGGGCTGGAGCGTATGTGCTCACTGAAACTAAGCAAAAGCCCAAAATTTTAATTGGCAAGGACACAAGAATCTCATGTGATATGCTGGAAGCTGCCCTTTGTGCCGGACTTACATCTGTTGGAGCAGATGTGTATTTGGCAGGAGTAGTTACAACACCTGCTATAGCTTACCTTGTAAAATCGCAGGGGTTTGATGCAGGTGTTATGATTTCTGCATCACACAATCCTTACGAGTTCAATGGTATCAAATTTTTTAATTCTCAAGGGTTTAAACTTTCTGACCAGATTGAAGACAGAATAGAAAACATTATTTTAAACAAGAAATGGGATGAGGTTCCACACGCTCAATTTGATGCGATAGGAAGGATAAATAGAGTTGATCTTAAAAGAGAGTATCAAGAATACTTAAAATCAACGCTAAATGGTGCAAATTTCAGAGGGCTTAAAATTGTCATTGACTGTGCAAATGGTGCAGCGTATAAAATTGCACCTGAAGTTTTTGAAGAACTTGGAGCAGAAGTTGTGGTAATAAACAACCAGCCAGACGGTACAAACATCAACAAAAACTGTGGATCTACTCACATTCAGGCTCTGCAAGAAGAAGTTGTTAAAAATAAAGCTGATTTTGGCATTGCATATGATGGAGATGCAGACAGAACACTTTTTGTTGATGAAGAGGGTAATATTGTCGATGGTGACAAAATAATGCTTCTTTTAGCAAAAAACCTAAAACAGCAGGGAAGACTAAGTCGCAATACCTTAGTTGTGACAGTTATGAGCAACATGGGACTTTTCGTTGCGGCAAAAGAGCTTGGCATCAACCTCGAAGTTACAAAAGTTGGAGACAGGTATGTTCTTGAAAAGATGCTTGAAGGCGGGTATTCAATCGGCGGCGAGCAGTCAGGTCACATAATACTTTTAGACTTTGCAACAACAGGCGATGGAATCTTGACAAGCCTTCAGCTGACAAAGCTAATTAAAGAAAGTGGAAAGAACTCTCTGAACTTGGAAAGATAATGAAAGTATATCCTCAGGTGCTTGTAAACGCCAAAGTTGAAAATAGCAAAAAAACTTTTTACTTACAAAGACCCTGTAATTTTAGAGGCTATCAAAAAGGTTGAAGAGAAGCTAAATGGAAGAGGAAGGGTCTTAATAAGACCATCTGGCACAGAGCCGCTTGTGAGGGTTATGATTGAAGGCGAAGACTATGAAGAGATTAAAAAAGATGCAAGTGAACTTGCTATGTTGATTGAATCAAGATTATCTTAAAAGTTTTAAAAAAGCCTTTTAACAAGGCTTTCTCAAAAGCGCCAGGACCTCTTGGGGAATATAGCGCTTTT
>Ga0063234_107_pt1 | contig 147679 bp, 134 predicted proteins | sample YelNatPoosite3B9_FD_62394 | JGI IMG/M metagenome (GOLD analysis project Ga0063234, IMG submission 62394) | Hot spring thermophilic microbial communities from Obsidian Pool, Yellowstone National Park, USA - site 3 B9 (version 2) (version 2) | ecosystem: Environmental > Aquatic > Thermal springs >...
AGTATTCACTCCTGAGTGAATCAGCTTTGTCTAAAAGCTCTTCACCCATTTTCTCGTCAAACACAACCTGAACAATTCCGGTTCTGTCTCTCAAATCTACAAATATTATTCCTCCAAGGTCACGTCTTGTATCAACCCAACCTGTTAGCACAACCTCTTTTCCAACATCCTCAAGTGACACTTCTCCACAGTATTTTGTTCTTTTAAAGTCCTTAATACTTTCCACACCTATCACCTTCTTTGAAAATTTTAAAAGTTACAAAAAATCCTTGTTATTTTTGAACTTGTTTTTTCAAATAGTGGCAAGCATTTTTTATTTCAACTATCTCCTCTGAAGATGTTCTCATATTTCTAATTTTGCAAACACCTTTTGCAATTTCGTCGTCTCCAATGATTATAGAAAACTGGCAACCAAGCTTATCAGCATATTTTCATCTGGGATTTTAAACTTCTTGACATCTCTTCAATTACAGTTGAAATTCCTTCAAATCTGAGCTTATTTGCAATTTCAAAAGCCTTCCTGATACTATTGTCTCCTACAACTGCCACAAACACTTCTGGAATTTGTGGTTTTACCGGAAGAAGCCCATTTTGTTCAAGCAGCATCAAAAGCCTCTCAACACCTATTGCAAAACCAATTCCAGCAATAGACGGTCCTCTATTTGTTCTATTAAATTGTCATATCTTCCACCACCGCAGATTGCAAGCTCTTTATCGGAGACTGTAACCACAACCTCAAAAACCGTTTTGGTGTAGTAGTCCAAGCCGCGAACAATAAATGGGTCAACCTTGTAAGCAACCATAGCTGAATCCAAGTAAGTCTTTACCTTTTCAAAATGGTTTTTACAATCATCACAAAGATAATCAATTGGTTTTGGTGCGTCTTTTGCAACCAGCTTGCAATTTTCTTCCTTGCAGTCCAAAATTCTCATGGGGTTTTTATCAAGCCTCTGATGGCAGGTAGCACAAAGCTTTTGAGAATTTGCTGAAAAATACTCTTTTAAATTTTTCACATACTCCTTCCTGCACACAGGACACCCGATGCTGTTGATATTCACAGTAATATTGTCAAGTCCAATGCTAGTAAAAAAATTGTATGCAAGAGAATTACCTCAGCATCAGTCACAGGCGAAGAAGAACCAAAATTCTCAATTCCAAACTGGTGAAACTCTCTGAACCTACCACCTTGTGTGTTTTCATATCTGAAAGCTGAAATAATGTAGTAAAACCTCTGAGGCATTGGACGTGATGCAAAACCATGCTCAATAAATAGTCTTGCTGTGGACGCTGTTCCTTCCGGTCTTAAGGTGATACTTCTTCCACCCTTGTCCAAAAAGGTATACATCTCTTTTTGGACAATATCAGTGGTCTCACCCACTCCTCTTTGGAAAAGTTCTGTGTATTCAAATGTGGGAAATCTAACTTCTTGATAGCCATAAAGTTTGCAAATCTCTCTGAATTTATTCTCAACATATTGCCACATATAACTTTCTTCCGGAAGCACATCCTTTGTTCCTTTTGGTGCTTGGATTTTCATTTCCTACTCTCTCCTCAAAATAATTAAGAAGATTAGAATTTGCAATATTTAAATTATATATTAATTCAATTTGGGGTTTCAAGTGATGAGACCTAAAAAATAATCAAAATATAGTAATACTTAGACAAAGCTTGCTAACCAAATTCCCACACCAGCTGCAACTATTCCAAAAATGATAGAGACAAGTACATAAATAAAGGCTTTCATGTGTTTTTCTCTCTTTATATACCTTGATGTTTCAAGCATAAATGTAGAGTATGTTGTAAATCCCCCAAGAAGACCAGTCATCAAAAAAAGTTTGTATTCACCCGAAAGATGTTTTGTTGACAAATATCCTATTAAAAAACTCCCAATCACGTTTATAAACAATGTAGATACAGGATGGTCTTTGTCCATTACTTCTCTAAATATTTTTCCAACTGTATATCTCAAGATCGCTCCAATTACACCACCAAATCCCACAATTATATAATTCATGCTGTCTCATACTCCCTTGTTGTTGTCTTTCCGAAATAATTCTTGCAAGTTCAAAACCTAAAATTGAAGCTAAAAGCCCAAGTACAATTGACAAAAGAGGATATATAACAGCAATTGTAAACTCTCTTTTCATTAAAAACCTCACAATTTCAAGTACAAATGTAGAAAAGGTTGTAAAGCTGCTTATAAAACCTGTTGTTATCATGTGTCTTAAGGCAGCTGAAATTTTTATGTGTTCTACCGTTATCTCTGCAACAAAGCATAAAACAAAACTACCAACAATGTTTATAAAAAGTGTTGCAAAAGGAAAGTGACTAATACTCATTTGGGATATAAAAAACCGGCTGACTGCTCCGAAAAAAGCACCAATGGCAATTGCTAAAATGTTTCTCATTTTGTTAAAAATACCCCCTCTGCCATATAAAATTTAGGCAAAAAACAGATTATTAAAACGCAAAAAACTCCTACAGATGTTGCACTGCTGCAGCATCTGTAGGAGTCATCAGCCCTCATTGGCATTTATTCAGCGGACTCCATCGCCGTCTGTAAATAATTATATCATCGAACACAGTTGATTTCAATATAGAGTTTTTGTGACACTTTCCTATCTCTCATCTTCAGGTTCAATGTGGATTGTAATATACGAATTTGGTAGAACTGATTTTATATCCTTTTCTATCTGGTTACAGAGGTTGTGAGCGTCGATTAAAGTAGTTGAATTTTCCATTCTAATGTGAACATCAATCTCGCGCCTGTCTCCACTTTTCCTGGTTCTGAGCTTGTGAAAGCTTGTAACCTGGGAGTATCTTTTTATTATATTCTCAATTATCTCAATCTCGTTTTGAGGAAGACTCTTGTCAACAAGATCACATAGAGCTTTTTTGGTTAAATCAACAGATGCTTTTATTATCATAAGAGCAACAATGATAGCAATTATCGGGTCTATAATGTACACATGTGTAAGTTTTATTGCAACAAGCCCTAAAAATACTCCGAATGATGTAAACACATCTGTAAAAAGATGCATTGCATCTGCTTCTAAAGCTACTGAATCTGTTTTTTTAGCAACCCTGAAAAGTTTTGTCGATATAAAAAGATTTACAACACCTGAAATCAACATTACTACAAGCCCTGCTTCTATTTTTTCAATCTCTGCACCTTTAACAAATTTTTTCACTGCTTCATAAATAATCATAGCTGCTGCTAAAAATATTAATATTGCCTCAAATGCACCAGAAACATTTTCAAACTTACCATGACCAAAAGGATGATCACTATCTGCTGGTTTTCTCGCCTGCTTTATGGAAAAATATGCAACCAAACTTGCCAAAAGGTCAATACCAGAGTGAATTGCTTCAGAGATAACAGATACAGACCCCATAATACTACCTGCAATAAGTTTGAATAAAACCAGGGCTGTATTAGAAAAAACCGATAAAAGTGCTGCACCCTGCTTTTCCATATTTCTTCATTAAAACCCCCTTTCATCATAAGCTTCTTCGCCAACACTATTAAAACAATAAAAAAATCCTGCCAAGACTCATGTTTTGTGTAAAAACATGGGTCCCGCAGGATTTTTTTATCCCTGCTGCCTGGTAAAATTCCCAGGCCCGAAAAGAGCTTTTTAACACTCTTTTCTGACCACTTCGAAAATATTAAATTTTTTATATTACTTGAGCTTTATTTTAACATCAAAGAGGTCTTTTGTAAAGACTTTTTTGGCATCTGAACTCGAATAGGTGTAAAGATATTTACCACAGCGAAAGAATGTACGAAAACAATAATGAAAAGCCCATAAAAAGAATTGTGGCTGCCTCCCTCCTGTTTGATATAATAAAAAAGTGTAATATTCCATTCAAAAGAAACATCAAAAAACTACCAGGATGGGAGGGCAGCCTACTATGAATATTATACCATATCATGAACTCAGAAAAATATCTCCTGAAAAGGCCAGAGAATTAATTCGAAAAGTATTTGAGGCAAATAACAAAAACATATCAAAAACTGCTAAAATATTAGGTGTATCAAGACACACTGTAAGAAGAGCAGTATATGGTCCTGTTGAGGATAAGTCTAGAAAGCCTAAAACTTGCCCTAAAAAACTTTCTTCTGAGCTTGAAAATCTCATTATCCAAGAGGCTAAAAAAACAGGATTCAGATACAGACGTCTTTCTCTTTATTTATTCAGAAAATATGGCGTTAAAATAAGTGAAAACACGATAAAATCTATTCTCAAAAGAAATAGTGTGCCGAGAAAGACAAGAAAGACGAAAAAGGGAGAAAGAAGTCTTTACGATTATGAGTCTCTCATCCCATTTTCTGAATTTCAGCTTGATACGAAACATCTTTTAGACAAAGAAAGCCTCCCAAAAGAAGTATATGAGCACATGATAAAATACAATCTACCGTGTATGAGTGGAACATGATAGATGTTGCTACAAGGACAAGATTTACAGCTTATTCATATGAGCTTTCATCTACTTTTGGTTTTATGTTCATAACATTAGTAGTTTTATGGCTTAGGACACATAATGTAAGAAACCCAATAAGGATAAGATTAGATAATGGAGCAGAGTTTTGTGGTGGGAGCGAAAAAAAGCTAAAGGAGTGGAATGAGATGTTGTCATTTTTGGGAGTAGAGCTAAATCCTATTCCACCAAAAGCAAAACACTTGATGGGTATAATTGAAAATTCACATAGAGCAGATGATGAATATTTTTTGATGATTCATGCTGAAAGATGCATAACAAAAGACGAATTTATGACAAGAGCTCAAAAATGGCAGGATACGTGGAATTTTTATAGACCTCACCAATGGTAAAGGAATGAATGGGAGGACACCTTTCGAAAAGTTTAGAGATTCAAAAATTCTGGTCTCCTCCCATGTATTTCAATTTCCTACTTTACTTCTTGAAGACTTATTAAAGAAAGTGGGGACTTTTTATTCTCTGTTCTGTAATAAATTAGGTGGTAAATATGTCTTCACCACGTGCCTTTTTGGCATCTGAAAAACTATTTATGGTTGTAAAAAGAAGCTTTTCACAAATGATTTCAACCATGTTAATAGGCAAATTGATAAAGGGTGTCACGTTATATATACATATATCTTTCAGAGGAAGAAAATCAACACAAATCTCAGAAAGAAAAAAGGACTTTTTCAAAAATTCAAAATCTTCTACCACACCTTTTTCAGGATAGCATACTATCCCTCTTTTCAACCCATAAGCTTTCTTGTCTAACTCTCTGAACACAAACACTATATCCACATTTTCAAACAATTTCTCTTCTTCCCAGCAGTTTATTATAACTGTTCCGAACTCTCCCAAAAGTTCATCAGCTATTTTTGTCTCTTGAAATGAATCAAATGAAGTATAAAGAATATCTGTATTTTCTGCAAGCTCATATAAAAGTCCATTTTTTTTAGCTTTTTCAAGCCCAATTATTCCTATTTTTCTATTTTTTAAACGTTGACCGTACTTTTTTAATATTTCTCTTACAATATAATATGCAATAAAACAATTAATGTGAACATTTTCTTCATATGTCCAATCAAAGTGTATTACTCTTCCTCTTCTTTGTTGGTCAATAGCAATTTTATCTTTTTATATCTTTTTGACAAATTTACTGTTTTTGGAAATATAAAGAATTCCAATCTCATTTCTATTCCATTAATTAGCCTTATATACTCTTCGAATTTAGGTTGTGAATTTACAACCAGAAATTTTCTTAGGAATAGAGGAAAAAACTTTGCATATTCTGGAAGAAAAATTCTACTTTCACCTTCTAACACAAAAGTAATAGTATAAATTTTTATCAACCCAAGAAAATATCTTCTACTAATAGAATATTTCTATCCTGGGCTTAAAATCAATCTCTTTTATGAGCTTTTCTATCTCTTCTTGACTCATGTCTTCCAATTTTTTGCCTGTCAGAGCAACTAAAATAGCTTCAACAACATTTGTCCCAAAAGATCTTCCCTCAAATTCAGGTGTTGTAGTAACAAGCATCTTTAGCTTTCTTCTTTTAAGCTCTTCAACATCCTCTTTTGTAATGGTATTTGTGATGATTATCTTTCCTTCCAAATTATCTGGCATGTACTTTTGAATGTATTTATAATCTCCCGCAATGATGTCTGCTATTTCAAAATATTTCCAATACTTTCTAAGCTTTTTGGGGTTTTCTTCTTTTTTATCATCATTGGGATACAACATGCTAAATGGTAATTTTATTATCAATGGGACAAGCAAAGCTGCAAGATAGTAAAACACCCTGAGACTCTTTATCATAAGTGGAATTCCTAAGGCAAACAGGGCATCACCAAGCAAAAGCTTGCATCCAGCCTCATATAGTCCCTCTGCAAGCTTGTATCTATCAAGCGCGCATACAACAAGTGCAGTTTTTCCTTTGAAATCTATTATGCTGTTGTCTTGAAGATATTTTATAACCCACTTTTCAAAGGTATTTTTAACACCTGTGCCATCCACAAGAGGCGTCTTTTTAGCAGCATTTTTTATGGGAATAGCCTCTCTTATGACATAATTTTTACCTCCACCGTAAAGTACAATGTCGATTCCTCCCATACCAAAGGCATCTACCTTGCCATCTAAGGACTTTATAATCTCTATTGCCTTTTTTATATCTCCATCTGTTCCTATTCTTTCAATCTCAAAGTCAATACCCATTATCTTAGCTACTGTTTTATGATTTCTCTTGCTCGAACCAATACTGACACTCACTACTCTTTTCATGCAAAAACATCTCCTTTTCTTTCTTCTACTCCACAATAGAATCTAAAATTCTCTTCAGCTCTTCAACATCAACTTCAACATCATATTTGAGCGGAGATTTTCCCAGAGGTATTGTAATGACCTCACAATCAAGAAAAGCTTTGAACCAGTTTAGTCTAAAGTCCGAACCCATGGCAATTACAATGTCAAACATTTTAAAATTATTTATATATTCACCCATGATATTCAAAAGCTGAGCAGCAGAAAGGGAGTTTATAAAACTATTTCTTTCTTCTTCTGTCATTAAAAGATAGTAATTTATTCCATAGCTCTTCAATACCTGCTCTACCTCATGCTTGTTTTTTACAGGAAATCCGATTGCAGCAATATTTTTGCCCTTGCGTACTTCTCCAAGCCCTTCAAGCTTTGAGATAAAAGACCTATCTATTTTCAGCTTTTCGGCAACCTCAATCTGCGAAAATCCTTTTTGACGAAGGTCCAATATCTTCTTGACTTCATCCACTATTTTTTGAAGACTTATGACCTTATCACCAACTCTATAAAAATCCATCTCTTCATCACACTCAACTGCTGGTTTGATTTTATATTATCACAAAAGCCTTTTTATGTTAACATTTTTGTGCACATAGTTTTTAAAAAAGTTTTAGCTAAGCATCTTTTTAATATCTTCTTTAGAGACCTGTGAAAAGTCGAGGTAAAACTGTCCAACTGCCCAAAATGGCTCGCTGCTTACAATATAAAAAATACCATCACATTCTTTTTCCAGCTCTTTTAACGTCGAAGGGGCAATTACCGGTGTTGCAACGTATATTTTTTTAGGATTTAGTTTTGAAAGAAACCTTATGCATGCTTTTGTTGTTGCACCTGTTGCAATTCCATCATCTACTATTATTGCCACCTTGTTTTCCAAGCTTTTATATTCAACAGAACCTCTATAGCTAATTAATTGTTCCCTTATATTTTCCAAAACTTTTTTCTTTTGGTGTTCTATATACTCTTCAGTTATAGAAAAATATTCTATATATTCACTATTTAAAATCACATCTCCGTTTATATCCACTGCAGCAATAGCAAATTCTTTATTAAAAGGAGCACCTATTTTTTTAGCAATAACAATATCGAAAGGTATTTTAAGCCTATCTGCAACTACTTTTGAAACAACCACACCACCTTTTGGAACTGCAAAAAGCACAGCATCTTGTCTTTCTTTAAAAACCTCTAATTTTTGGGCCAACTTTTCCCCAGCGTCAATCCTGTCTTTAAAAATCATATTTAAAATCCTCTCCTTTTATTTAGAACTTGCTACTTTAATTGAAAAAAAACAAAAAGGCACCTTATCATTTATTTTACCACATTGGTGCCTCTGTAAATTTTTTATTTTCCAAATTCATTTTCTTTAATAAACTTTACAATCTCTTCAAAATTCAAAGGTTTGCTTATAAAGTATCCCTGAACATAGTCACATCCAAGTTCCTTTAAAATTTTATACTGATTTTCTGTTTCTACACCTTCTACCACAACTTTTAACCCCAATTTATTGCAAAGTTTTATTATTGTTTCCACTACAAAGTATGTTTCTTCATTCTCAATCTCCTGGACAAAGGATTTATCTATTTTAACTGCTTCAATAGGTAATTTTCTTAAATAATTTAGAGAAGAATAGTCTACACCAAAATCATCTAAAGCAAATGTTATATTGTACTTTTTTAGTTCATTTATCACTTCAATGGCATAGTTAATATTTTCAATTGCTACTTTTTCTGTAATTTCAAATTGTAATTTTAGATTTTTAATTTTTTCATTTTCCACTATTTGAATTATTGAACTTATAAATTCTTTGTCACTAAATTGTCGTGGTGATATATTTATTGAAATTACAAAGTCTCTATTGAAATAATTACTAAATATTTTGGCTGATTCCAAAGACTGTTTCAATACAATCTTTCCTAAATCCACAATTAAGCCACATTTTTCAGCAATTGGAATAAACTCTAATGGTGATACAAATACCGATTTCAGATAATGCCATCTTAAAAGAGCCTCAAGTCCATAAATCTGTCTATTGTACAGATTTATTATTGGCTGATAAAACAAAATAAACTCATTCAAATCCATTCCATTTCGAAGTTCCTTTTCAATTATTCCTTCTTTTAACGTTTGAATTTCCAGAGAAGGTTTAAATACTTCATATTCATTTAATCCTTTTTCTTTTGCCTTTATCAAAGCCAAATCACATTTTCTTAAAATAGATGCTGTAGAATCATTAGCATCGTCAATTACAGTCGCTCCTATATTGTAATTTACTCTTATTAAATTGCCATTGATATTATATATAACAGTCAATTGAGATAATAAATTTTCAATATGATCAGAAACATTTTCAACTTTGCAAATTATAGCAAATCGATCAAAACCTATCTTGAACACTTTGCTTTCCTTGCTTAATATATCTTCAATTCTCTTACTTATTTGAACAATTAATTCATCTACAAGGTCATATCCATACATAACATTTAATTTTTCTAAATTTCTTACCTCTAAAAAGATTAAATAAGTATTGTCTCTATCAACATTACTAATTCTTAAATTCAACCATCTTATAAGTGAATTCTTATTTGGTAACTTAGTAAGTTCGTCAAAAAAAGCCAAAAACTCGAGCTTGTTTTTATAATCCTTTATTATTTCATCTTTTTGTTTCAAAACAATATCCTGTTTCGATAATCTGAATTTTAAACTCTCACTTTCTTCATTTATCTTATTAAACTCTCTTTCATATTTTTGAATCTTTTTATTCAATCTTTCTATCTCATCCAAACTAAAACCTATAGAAAGAAAAACTTTTCTATTACTTTCTGCAATCTCTACTCTGGAGTTACACCATAAGAATGTCTTTTTTATTCCATTCACGTCTTTTACAGGATTTACATAATATTTAATTTGCTCATTATTTACTAATTTTTTATAAACCCAATTCATTTCTTCTTTTTCTTTTTCATCAATAAAAATATCAATCCACTTTTTCCCCTCTACTTGCTCAGGCAAATATCCAAGCAGCTTATCACCGCTCTCTTTAAACTCTAATATTGTTCCATCTTCAGTCCAGATAACTATTACATAATCGCTTATATTGCCAAAATAACCTTTCAAGTTTTCTACAAATACTTCTATCTTCCCACCTTGTATCTTCTCATATATCTCTTTTCTTAAGCTCATGGAGAGATTACCCCCGCGCAAAAAAATTCATCGTCTTTTAAATCTATCAATGTAGCGTCTGATATTATCAAAAAATGTATTTTTTGAATTTTTTGTTTCATCATTTTTTATAACATTCTCAAATCTTTTCAACCATTTTTCAGTTTCTAAATCTTTTACAATAAAATCTTTTGCCCCTTTCAAAAGAGCTTTTCTCACTGTATCTTCTTCCCCTTTAGAACTTATAACAATTATTTTTGCATTTTTGTCATACCTTAATATCTCTTCCATTGCTCTGATTCCGTCTAATTCGGGCATTTCAATATCCATTGTTACCACATTGGGTTTTAGTTTATTGTAAAGGTTTATAGCTTCAAGACCGTCACTTGCTTCTGCTACTACTATCCCTTTGAGTTTTTCTTCAACAAATTTTCTTATAATTCTTCTCCAAACCGGTGAATCATCTACAATCAGAAAGGTTATTCTTCCCATAGTATAACCTCTCTCATTTTTTAAACTTTTACAAACTCTTTATTTTCCTTAAATTCTTGTTCTACAATCTGAACAGCTTCAGTGTGAATATTTTCAAGCACTCCAACAATCTCTTGAATGCCAGCAAAATGCTGTTTTATCTGATTATATAGCTCTTCTTGATACCCTAGCACCGAACTTATGAGGTTACTGAGAGAATCAATCTCATCTGTTATCTCACGTGTACTGTTTTCTAACTCCTTAATCCTGTTTACAAAATTTTCAATCTTTTTATTGTTTGCATTTATATCATCTACAACATTTGCCATTGCTTTGCTGATTTCCTTAAGATTTTGTTTACCACCATCTGCAAGTTTTCTCATCTCAGATGCCAGTAAACTGAATGTTAAAGAATCTTTCATTTTGTTAGCTTCAATCTGGGCATTCAAAGAAATAAATGAAATTTCTTTTACAATATCGTTAATAATTCCTGCAACTCTTTCCATTTTCTCAATATGATTTGAAAGATTTAAAACATCCTTTGATAAATCTCGCATCTGGTTCAAAATAAGATTTATATCTTCAACAGATTTGGAAATCTTATTTTTACCTTTTACCAAATCACTTTCAACTGTAGTTGACCGAATATTCATATCATCTAAATTTTTTATCAAAGCTTCATTTATCTCATCCAATACCATCTTAAATGCTTCTGTAACCTCACCAAGTGACATAAATAAGGTTTTAAATCTTTGATAAATCTCATTTCTATAACTTTCAAAATTGCTTTTTTCTATTTCATCTTTTAAACTCTCATTTTCTGATCGAAGTTTATATATCTCATCTTTTAATGGTTTTTCTATCATTTGTATTCTATTTTTGTACAAATTTATGAATTCCTTAGGTACCTTAGATTCATCCACTCTTGTAGCCATAAAATAAATGATATTCTGTATTTCTTTAGACTTTTTGACAATCAAAAACCCTTCAGCAACTATAACTATTAACATAAGTACGGAAAATGCATATATATACCATGCCATTTAAATCAACTCCACACTATTTTTTGTCCTTTCTATAATCTTCTTTATATCTATCACCTGTACAAATTCTCCATCCCTCTCTACTATTCCTTTCAAAATTTCCGTTGATACAGATGCTATGTTAGCTTCTTTTATCTCATCTGGAAGAACGCTCAAAACCTCTTTTACATTATCAACAAAAAGTCCAAATGTCATAGCTTCATCTCCGATTATTAAAACCTTATGATTGCAACCATCATTCCCTTCCACCCCCAGCAACTTGCCAAAATCAACAATTGTTACAACGTCCCCGCGCAGATTCATAAGTCCCATCACATGTTCAGGGGCAAAAGGAATAGGAGTTACATCAGCTGGTTTTACTATTTCTCGGACAAACTCCACTTCAATCCCATAAACTACATTTCCATACTCAAAAGAGACAATTATTTTATAATAATCTTCATCAGTGGTTTCGTCAATCTCATTTAAATCAAATGTTTTTAATACATTACTATTTTGAGAATAGTCAAAATTTCTTTCCAATTCAAACCTGTTTGGATTTTTATCATTTGATTCTTTGTCCAAAACTACTTGGGAAGATTGACTTGAATTTGTTATTTCTTTTAATCTTTCTATATATGCCGAATAATCAAAAACCTGTCCACTTCCACTGTTTATAATATCTGCTAACCTTCGAATAATATCTATACCTTCTAAAATGGTATTTATAACCTCACTTGTTGGATTTATCTCATAGTTTCTCATCTTATCAAGCAAACTTTCCATCTCATGAGACACATTTATGATATCCTGCAAACCAAGAAAGTTTGCTCCGCCTTTTATAGAATGGATTTCGCGAAATATAAAATTCAATGTTTCATAATTTTTCGGGTCACTTTCAAGTTGCAAAAGAGCATCTTGAGCATTCTCAAGATGCTCGTATGTCTCAACAACAAACTCTTTTTTTATCTCCTCCAACTCTGCTGCACTAAACAGCTGGTCTGTCATTGTAATCCCACCTTTTTAGTTTCTTGTTACAATCCTAAAAATTTTTGGACATGTGATATTAGCTCCTCACTTGTTACAGGTTTTTTTAAATATAAATTTGCTCCTGCTTCTAATGCCTTTTGCTCTTCTGAAGGATTTGTCGTAAGCATAATAACAGGAATTCTTTTATATGTGGGATTTTTTCTTATCTCTCTTGTCAACTGTAACCCATCCATTTTGGGCATATTCAAATCTGTAATTACAAGGTCAATTCTTTCACTTAAAAGTATCTCAAGTGCACTAACTCCATCTAAGGCTTCTTTCACCTCAAACCCTTTTTTTGCAAGTGTTGTGGTAACAATCTTCTTTACAACAGGCGAATCATCAACAACTAAAATTTTAGGCATAATTTTCCTTCCCTCCATTAAATTCTTAGTTCATAGGTTTCCTAAATGCAATATTGCTGTCAAAATAAACAATTTCAAAAGCTTTTGTAATTCTCAAAATACTCTCTGAATGTCCTAAAAAGATATATCCACCAGGATTTAACGCATCATAAAAATATTCAACAACTCTTTTTCTCGACTCTTCATCAAAATAAATAAGCACATTTCTGCAAAAGATTATATCGAAATTCCTCATCAGTTTCATTTTACTATCGTCATATAAATTAAGATATCTAAATGTTACCATTTTCTTTATTTCATCTTTGAGTTTATACATCTTATCAGACGAACTAAAGTTAAAATATCTTAACTTTATATACTCTGGTACATCTCTTAATGATCTCGGCATGTAAACAGCATCCTGTGCAAGCTTTAAAACTCTTTCAGAAATATCTGTCCCAAGTATCTCTATATCCCAATCATCAAAATACTCAAGTCTTTCTTTCAAAATTATAGCAATTGTGTATGGTTCTTCGCCAGTAGAACACCCTGCACTCCAAATTTTTAACCTAAAATCACCTTTGTTTGCTTTCCTGTTCAAAAGTTCGGGTAAGACGTATTTTGAAAACATATCAAGCTGAGGAATGTCTCTGAAAAAATATGTTTCGTTTGTTGTAATAAGTTCTAACAATTTGTTAAAAGTATTTCTGTCAGTTTCTATTCTTTTTAAATATTCCCAAAAATCTGTTATTCCTAAATTATCCATTGCAATCTTTAATCTTTTTTGAATGTAACTTTTTTTATCATCTGAAAAATACAGACCTGTTGTTTTATATATAAAATCTCTTATCAGAGACCATTCCTGATTGTTTAAGATAATCTCTGTAAGCATTTTGTTCCTCCTTAGCTTCCAAGCAAGTCTTGAGCCTCGATGGAAATTTCCATATTCGGATGGTTAACTAAATATTCAAGCTGTGCTCTGAACGGTTCTTTGTTACCAATCTTTTGTATCAGCTGCAAAAGTTTGAGAATATGTGAATCAGACAACAATTCATTTGCAAGTTCATCTTTAATTAATGCCACAACTCTTGGATCGTCCGGCTTTAACTGGACCATACATTCAAGCATCAAAAGTTTCGTATCGTCAATTTTAACTTTAAAATATTCTTCATAAATTCTGTCAAACAACTCTTTTAAGTCAAGTTCAATTACAGTTTTCAGTACTTCTGGCAAAAGATTGTCTTCTTTTATCATCTTAGGCAACACATCAGCTGCCTCCTTGATATTATTGTATCTTATAATCTTCAAACCACTGAGTTTTAAAATTTCATCATCGCTCTTGAATATCTCTTTAATATACTCCACCAGTTTTGACCTGTTAAAATACTTAAATGCTCTTACAAGCTCTCTTTTCCCAAAAGTGTCACTGATATAATATAGTTTTATAGTATTCAAAATAACCATTTCATCAAATACTTTACTTTTTACAAAACTTACAAAATCTTTGTCTTCTATACTTCCAAGATATTTTAAAATCTCAAATTTTTGACTATCATTTCCATACATCAAGATGGCTTTTATTTCATCAAAGAATCTAATATCTGACAAAATTTTTTCAATCTTTTGTTTATCTGATCTCATATAAATGGAATAAATTGTTTCCATAATCTTTACTCTTAACTGCGTTGAAAGCTTGGTATATAGATTTATCGCATCTTCTATATTTTCAAGCTCACCATTTTCTTTTACCATATCAAAGATACTATCAAAGATGATATCTTCAATTTCCCACGGCAGTTTTAAAACATCCGAAATCAACTCTTTACTATTGACTTTCTTTATACTTTCAATTATTGTCCATTGTACCCAGAGATGAGCTGACGGTAAAAATTCTATCACCTTTTTGAGCGCTTCAACATCACCAATGTTGCCAAGTGCCTCAACAGCTCCTTGAACAACATTCACATCATCATCTGATAATCTATTAATCAAAACATTAACTGCTTCTCTGTTCTTCAAAGCACCTAAAATATCTACTATAAATTTTCTAACATTCTTATCTGGATTTTCTGCTTCTTTAATTATTGCCTGGATATTATCATTCCCAATCTTACATAAAACTTCAAATGCAAACACTCTCACTCTTGCTTCTTCATGATTTAAAAGTCTTAACAACTTTTCAACGGTATAACTTCCACCTATCTGCTTTAAAGCATCTGTTATATGCTCTTCAATCATCTTGTTTTTTGTTTTTATGAAAAGATCTATCAAGCTATCAACAATTTCAGGCTCTTTGAAATTCGGAGCACTCTCTATTGCTTCTTTTTGCAAAAGATAGTTATCTGAATTTAGCATTTGAATAATTTCTTTAGCTGAATTCATCCTTCGTAGTCCACTCCTTTGTAATTTTTTAAGCTTTTTGAACAATTCTTTCTATCAGCTGCTCGGGTTCAAGCAGAAGTACAACCTTACCATCACCCAAAATAGTAGAACCAACTATACCTTTTATATTCCCAACAAACTGGTCCAGCGGCTTTACAACAACATCATATTCACCCATAAGTCTTTCCACAATTATCCCCACTTTGCTTTCCCTGTATTTTACTATTATACCAAAATAATAGTTTCTTTCTTTTTCGGTTTCTTGATATCCCAATATTTCTTGAAGGTTGAAAAATGGAATTATCTCACCTTTAACATTGCACACCTTTTTGCCAGTTATAGATTTTATTGATTCCTTTCTTATCTTTACTGTCTCAACCACTTTTTCAAGCGGAAGCAGATACAATCTATCCCCCGCTAAAACCAGTAGAGTCTTTATTATCGCAACAGTGAGAGGAATTATCATCAAAAAGCTTGTCCCTTTATCTTTTTCTGACTTAACCTTTATCTCACCTTTTAACTCACTCAAATTCTTTCTCACAACATCCATCCCTACGCCTCTGCCCGCTACATCGTCAACCTTTTCAGCAGTAGAAAAACCGGGAAGAAAGATAAAGTCCATTATCTGTTCCTTTGACATTTTCTCAATTTCTTCTTCTTTTACCAGTCCCATCTTCAAAGCTTTTTCTTTTATCTTTTCTAAATCAATACCTCTTCCATCATCAGAAACTTTTATATATATACTCTCACCTTCTGCATATGCTTCTATCACAATTCTCCCCTGTGGTCTTTTCCCTTTAGCAACTCTTTCTTCCGGGCTTTCAATTCCATGATTTACACAGTTTCTCACCAGGTGCACCAGAGGGTCAGTTATCTTCTCAAGTATAATTTTGTCTATTTCTGTCTCTTCACCTTTTATTACCAGTTCAACCTCTTTACCTTCTTTTTGTGCAACCTCTCGTACAATTCGAGGAAGTTTTCTCAGCACATTTTTAACAGGTAAAAGTCTCAAACTTGTTATACCTTCTTGAAGTTCAAACGAAATTCTTTCAAGCCGTAAAATTCCTTTTTCAAGGTTTGATATCAGGTTTGTCAGAAGTTTATCTTTAATATTTGTCTCTTTGAAAGCGTTAAGTATTTGATTTAACTGAGATTTACAGGTAATAAGCTCACCCGCAAGATTTGTAAGATTATTTAACTTGTTTATATCTATTCGTACTGAATCAATTTTCTTTACTTCATGGTCAACCTCAGCTGATACAAAATTTTTTACTTCTTCTTCTTGAGAATGTTCCAAATTCGTCTGACTTGCTTCTTCTGTTTCTGTAATTTCTAAATCTTCTTTTAATAGTTTTTGGATAAAGAAGATTTCTATAACATCCTCATCTTTGCAAATACCTTCTACATCCTGTCGCAATTCATTGATATCAATTTCACCTTCCACAAAGAACAGATATTCGCTTACATCTTCACTTATATGTTCTTGTTCTAAATCTGGAATTGTTAAAAACACATTATATTTTCCCTTCAAAGCCTTGTATATTTTTGCCATGGTAGGAGACTTGAATTCTGCTTCTGGCTTTAGCAAAAACTCTATTTTGTATATCTTTTTCCCCTCATCTAAAAGCCCCATGAGGAATTTTTTCTCATCATAGTTCATCTTTCAACCCTGCCCTCAAAAAATCATTTTTATGAAAAGATAGAATTTATAGCCCCCGCAATACTTGTGCAAGGCAAAATCAAATCAGCAATTCCTTGATCTATAACAGCTTTTGGCATACCAAATATTACAGCTGTTGACTGATCCTCTGCTATTATAAAACCACCAAGCTTTTTAATAAAACCAAAGGCTTTTGCGCCATCGTTCCCCATACCTGTCAGCATTATTGCCAGAAGTCTATCTTTGTAAAGCCGAGCAAGTGAAAATCCAACATAATCAACAGAAGGTTTGTATATCAAATCGTCTGGACCATCAACTATGTTTATAACGTTTCTACCACCAGAAACTGTTACTTCCATCTGTTTGCCACCCGGTGCAATATACACCGTGTTTGGTTTTACCATCTCACCTTTTTCAGCCTCTTTTATACACAGAAGACTTTTTTCGGAAAGTGTTGAAGCAAGTTGTCGCGTAAAGTTTGGCGGCATATGTTGAACGATAAATATTGGCACACCTATGTCACTTTTTATATAAGGTATAATTTCGCCCAGAGTTTTAGGTCCACCAGTGGAAACACCAATGAATATAGCGTTTGGTCTTACCAATGGTTTTTTGGAAAATGAAGTAATTTTATTTTTATTGTTAACCCCCGTTTCAACTTTCCCAGCAAACACATTTGCCTTTGCTGCGTTTAAAACTTTGTAAACAATCTCATTTTCCATGCTCTCAAGGTCAGTTGAATAAGCAGAAGGTTTGGGAATAAAATCTACAGCACCAAGGCTTAAAGCTTTTAGAGTAACCTCAGCTCCTTTTTGGGTAAGTGTTGATATCATCACAACAGGTGTTGGACAAGTCTGCATTATTGTTTTTAAAGCATCAAGTCCATTTAACACTGGCATTTCAACATCCATTGTAACAACATCCGGGCGAAGGGAGGCAACCTTTTCGATTGCCTCTCGCCCGTTTGTGGCATAATCTACCACTTTTATAAAAGGACTTTTTTGAAGTATTTTTATTAAAACCCTTCTCATCAAAGGGGAATCTTCTGCTATTAAGACTCTCACCATTTTTGATTTCCAACTCTCCCATATTTGATAATCAGACTATTGTGTATCTGAGTTCAATAGTTCCTCCTTCAGCTCCTCAATTTGAATCACTTCATTTGAAGTAAGTATTTTTGACATATCAAGAAGAATTATTATTCTTCCATTAATCTGACCAACACCCTGTAAGTACTCTGTATTAATTCCTCTTATAACAGGGGGCGGTGGAGTTATTGCATCGTTTGGAAGCCTCAAAACTTCTGTAACTTCATCAACAATTCCACCTATCGTCACATTTTCAAGGTTTATAACAAGTATCCTTGTCTGTCTTGTCTTTTCCGCTGCTGGAAGACCAAATTTCTTACGCATATCAATTATTGGCAATATCTCTCCCCGCAGACTTATTATCCCTTCAACAAACGAAGGAACCTGTGGTATTTTTGTTATATTGGTCATTTTGATAATTTCTTTTACCTGCATTATATCAACACCATATTCCTCATTTCCAAGCTTAAAAATCACAAGCTGCTTTTCATCACTAAGCTCATCCTCTTCCTCAAAATCCTTAGGTATATCTGCCTTTAGAAGTTTTTTCCTTTCTTCATCAATCATATCACTCAATCCTCCCCTTGTTTACTTACCCCACTCAGATGTTTTTCAATTCTTCTGCAAGATTAGCAAGCTCTTGAGCAGCCTGAGCAATCTGAGATATAGCTTTTAGCTGTTCCTGTGCCTGGGTAGCTGCACTTTGAGCTGCCTGTGACGCTTCTTCTGCTCCTCTTGCTATCTGCATGGTTCCTGCTGCAATCTGTGTAAGTGCTGCTTCTGCATCCTGTGCCATCTTGAGTAGCTGTACACCCTCTGTTAAAACTTTTTCAGTTGCAAAGTTTACTCTTTCAAGTGAAATAGTTATCTTCTGCGCTTTTTCATTTTCCTGAGTAGAAGTTTTTATAGAATTTTCAACATCTTCATATACAACTCGTACCTGGTCACTGATATTTCTAACCATTTCCTTTATATTTCCTATTGCTTCACTTGACTGCTGTGCAAGCTGTTTTATATCACCTGCAACAACTGCAAATCCTTTGCCGTATTTACCAGACCGAGCTGCTTCAATTGAACCGTTGAGCGACAGCAAGTCCACTTTTGTTGTAACATTTGAAATTGTGTCAATTATCTTCTCAATATTTCTAATTCTTTTCTCAAGCGTTCTTACGCTTTCCAGAGATTGTCTGTTTTTCTCAACAGACTGTGCCACACCATTAATCAATCCTTCTACATCTTTTTTATTCTTTTCTAAAGTACCCTGAAGTTCTCTTGCCAGTCTTGTAGCGTTTTCTAATCTTTCCACTATATCCTTCTGCATTTCTTTCAAGTTTTCAGTTGCTTTTTGAGACTCTTCACAAGCTGCTGCCTGTTCCTCGCTTGCTTGCATAATCTGTTCAAGTGCTGAGGAAATTTGATAACTTGCTTTGTGCGATTCTTCAACCATAGCCGCAAGCTCAGCAGACGCCGCTGCAAGCTCCTCTGCATTCTTCTGTGTAATACTCGTTGACTTTAGCTCATCAGCCATTTCTGCAAGCATAGTTATAGCATTGTTAATCTCATTCAATGCTTTAGTCTGTTCAATTAGCGATGCATTTGACTCTTCAGTTGCCGCTGCTGTTTCTTCAGCTGCCGCTGCAATTTGCTGGCTTCCACCTCTGACCTCACTTGATGCGTTCATCATGTTTCTTGACAATACTTTTATCTCTTTCATAGCTTCAACAATTGTGTTGATTGCATTTTCTATTTTCTTCAAATCCTCTGTTACACCTTTTGCTTTTTCTGCCTCACCTCTTACAAGCTCACCAACACCTCGTATATCCTCTGCTACAACGTTTACATCCTTTTGAATTTCTTCTATTATGTTTTGAATCTCAATAGCAGCTTTGTTTGTTATTTCTGCAAGGCTTCTTACTTCATCTGCAACAACAGCAAAACCACGACCATGTTTGCCAGCTCTTGCAGCCTCAATTGCCGCATTGAGTGCAAGCAGATTTGTCTGGTCAGCAACCTCCATAACAGCCTGAGCAGTACTTCTGATTTCGTTTGCCTGTCTTTCAAGCTGCAAAACATTTTCTGCCGACTCAAGTGAGGTCTGTGCTGCAAGTTCTATTCCACGTATCATTTCTTCAATTTCATCTGAAATATCTTGAATAAGAGTCTGAAGGTTTGCAATAGAATTTGAAAGTTCAGCTGCTTTTTCGTCCGACACCTTTGCAACCTTTTCGATCTCCTGAATAGCTTTTAATGATTCATTTGCAGCTTTTGAAGCTTCCTGAGCAGATGCTGCAATCTCCTGCACTGCAACCTGAAGTTCATTGACATTTCGCGTTGCTTGAGCAACAGCAGCCTGAGTCTCAGCTGAGGCAGCAGCAAGCCTTTCGATTATTGTGTTTTTCTTGAGTTCATCTCTTCTCTCTTTTTTCTTTACAGAGTCAAAAATACTTCCTGCTGAAGGCTGTTCTTGGACACCTCCCTGAACTGGACTTGAAATGGTAGCAGATTGACCACCGCTCTTTAACGGATTTCTCGGTGTTTGAATCTTTGAAAGCTCCATTTTACTACCTCCCCTTTATTTTTGATTATATATTACCACAATTTTGTGGTTGTGTAACATTTTTTTTTTTTTTTTTTTTTTTTTTTTTTTTTTTTTTTTTTTTTTTTTTTTTTTTTTTTTTTTTTTTTTGATTATGCTTGGTTTTGTTTAAAAATGTTATTTGCGTTCTAACAATTGTTTTATTCAAAAAAATTATATTAGCTATTGTATCTTGCCGTAAATATCACCTACAAAATTTTTGTTTTATCTAATTTATCACTTTAAAAACCTCATTATAAATTTTGATGCCTTATTTTCCCATAGACTATTTAATGCCTTTGAGATAAAATATTGAATATCGATGGATTTTTAAATGTATTTTTATTGTTTGTATAGTTGGAGGTTTTTTTATTTTTTTTTCACTATTCTGATACCATATAATACTATTATTGAATATGTCTGCCTTTATCTCTACTCTCTATGTTTTTTCTAACTCTCTTCAAAAATCTTTCAATAATCTTTACAGCCTCAGGTTCCCAATTGGAGAGTTCTTCAATGAGAGATAATATCTCTTCTTTTTCTTGAATATTCTCAAGCATCTCCAAATGTTCCTTTACCATCCTACTCCTTGGCTTTCTTATATCAGTAAGCCCCAGCAGAAAATCAATACTCACATCAAGCTCTTCAGAAAGTCTTACAAGAATGTTAATTCCGGGCATTCTTTTGCCTTTTTCGTAATTTGCCAGGGCTTGAGGAGAAATTTCAAGTCTTTTTGCCAATTCTTTTTGAGATATCCTTTTTTCTTCTCTCAAAATTCTTATCTTAAGTCCAAATTCTTCCAACCTTTTTCTTTCATCCAATGCAATCATCCATTCTACCATATATTTTTTGTTTTCGAATAATATTATAATACACATTATGTTTATTTGTCAACAATATGTTTATATAAAAATATATTGTAAACTAATCTTCAATTATTATAACTCTTGCAGGTGCACCGTCACATTCCTCTATCTTAAGGGGCAGGGCTACATATTTATATCTTCCCTCATTCACATCTAAAAGACATAAACCTTCAACAATAACAACATCATTTGAAAGAAGCAATCTGTGCACAGGAAAATTATTTGAATTAAATTCTTCTATTGAAAGATAGTCAATCCCAACAACTTCAACTTTTTTCTCTACCAGATATTCAGCTGCATCGGCGCTCAAGTAAACAAAATTTTTAAAAAACTTTGTATCCCTTTTTAGATACCAAGAATTTTTTGTTTTAAAAAATATCCTCTCATTATACTGAATATCCTTGCTTTCAAGAAACTTCTTTGTTATGCTATCTTCCTTACCCACATCTAATACCCTGACTTTTCCAATTAACCTCTCTAAAGGAATCTTATCAATTGTATTACCATTTTTTATAAAGTGGGCTGGTGCATCAATATGTGTCCCTGTATGAGATGAAAGTATAATTTTACTCACATTTGCCGGATCTTTATTTTCCATGCTGTAAACTCTTGATATTTGTGGTTTGGGGTCGCCAGGAAAATAAACCATATCATTTGAAATTGGAATGCTAACATCAATAATTCTCATTTTCAAGACCTCCCCGAAATTGAAATTTTTCTTAAAATAACAAAAAGGGGCTTTTATCTGCAGCCCCTTTTATTCACAATCAATTTCAATATTATACCTGGTACTTTGCTTTTTCTTGCTTTATAAGATTTATTATAAACTCTACTGCATTGTCAATTTCAAATTCAAAAGATTCTTTTGTTCTTCTGTTTCTAATTTCAATCTTTCCTTCCGATACCTTCTTCCCAACAGTAACTCTAAATGGAATTCCTATTAAATCTGCATCCTTGAACTTAACACCAGCTCTTTCATCTCTGTCATCAATCAAAACCTCAACTCCATTTTTCTGAAGGTTTTCATAAATCTCAAATGCAATCTTGCTCTGATTTTCATCCTTTACATTCACAGGCACGACAATTACCTCATACGGTGCAACTGTTATTGGCCAGATTATACCGTCTTCATCGTGCATCTGTTCAATGATGGCAGCAGCTGTCCTGTTGATACCAATACCATAACATCCCATTATCATGAATTTCTTTTCACCTTTTTCATCTGTATATACGCAGCCAAAAGCCTCTGTATACTTTGTGCCAAGCTTAAATATATGACCAACTTCAATTCCTCTTTCAATTGTCACCTTTTGAGAGCGGCATTTAGGGCAAAGGTCGTCTTGGGTTATATTTCTGAGGTCTGCAAATCTTGTTACTTTAAAATCTGAAAGATTTACATTTTTTATATGATAATCTGTTTTATTTGCGCCCACCACAAAGTTTTTGAGGTATTTTATCTCGTTGTCTGCATACACATCTATCGAAAGGCTAATTGGTCCGGCAAATCCCACCTTTGCACCTGTAATTCTCTCTACATCCTCTGCCGATGCAAGCTCAAGCTCTGTAGCTCCTAAAAGATTTTTTAGCTTTGTCTCATTTACCTCTCTATCTCCCCTCACCAGTACTGCAACAAATTTATCATCTGCCTTGTAAATCATTGTCTTTACAAACTTCGTGCTGTCGATACTCAGGAAATTTACAAGCTCCTCAATTGTTCTTACATTTGGAGTGTAGACTTCCTGTTTTTCTTTTAGATCCTCATTGGTTTCCACTGGTATGTCCAAACATTCTGCCTTTTCAAGGTTAGCAGCATATCCGCACGCTTTGCAATATGCAATCTCTGCCTCGCCAACTGAAGATGGAACCATGAACTCGTGTGAACTTGCCCCGCCCATCGCACCTGTGTCTGCCTCTACAATCTTTACATCAAGCCCGCATCTTTTGAAGATCCTCACATAGGCATCATACATCTTTTGGTATGATATGTCCAAGCCTTTTTCATCAATGTCAAAAGAATAAGCATCTTTCATTGTAAATTCTCGGCAGCGCATAACACCAAACCGCGGCCTTCTTTCATCGCGAAACTTTGTTTGAATTTGATACAAAATTTTTGGAAGGTCCCTGTAAGATGAAATCTCATTCCTGACTATATAAGTAAATGCTTCTTCGTGAGTAGGTCCCAAACAGTACTCCCTTTCATTTCTATCTTTTATTCTAAACATCTCTGGTCCAAATATTGCCCATCTTCCTGACTCTTCCCACAGTTCTTTTGGCATAAGTGCAGACATATGAACCTCTTGAGCACCGCTTCTATCCATCTCTTCTCTGACAATATTCTCTATCTTTCGCAAAACTCTGTAGCCAAGAGGAAGATACACATAGATGCCAGAGGAGAGCTGTCTCATAAAACCAGATCTTAGCATAAGTTTATGTGATTCTATCTCTGCATCAGAAGGTGTTTCTTTCAAGGTTGGCATGAAAAGCTCTGAAACTTTCATCTTCCTTAGTTACTACCCCTTTCCAAGTTTTTAGTTTTTTTAGCTTACAAAAAGCTTTTCAATTATCTTTTTTCTCATCGCCCTCTCTAAATCCCAGTGGCGAAGAGGTTTTGTCTCTGTCACAATTCTGAGTGTATATTCTATCCAGTTAGTGTCAACTATACCCACAATCTGTGGTGGTGTGACAATGTCTTCTTTAAATTCTTCTTCAATTTCTTTGAACACCTCTTGGAGCTTTAAAGATACCTCATCAAAGTTCATCTTTGTATTGAGCTTAACATCTACAATCGCCTTTGAGTTATGCCTCGACCAGTTTGTAATTGCACCTATGGAACCGTTTGGTATAATGTGAATTGAACCGTTATAGTCAAGAATCTTAATTGTTTTTATTCCCATTTCTTTAACAGTACCACTTCTTCCATCTATTGTAACATAATCGCCAACAGATAGCTGGTCTTCAATGATAAGAAAAAGTCCAGCTATCACATCTTTAATTAAACTCTGTGCACCAAAACCTATCGCAAGCCCGCCTATCCCGGCAACAGCTAAGATTGTCTTGATAGAAACATTGAAGTTTTCAAGAATGAGTACAACAATTAAAAAGTATATAGAGTATTTTATAATACTTTTGAAAAGTGCTGCAAGAGTGTCAATTCTCTTTTGATTAATTGGAAATACAGAACTTCTCTGTTTTTTCTTCCATTTTTCCAGCATTCTGTTAGAGAATTTTAATATTAAAAAACCTGCAATCAGTACTATTAATGAATAAATTATTTTTCCGCTGTATTTTAAAATTATTTCAGATATTTTATCAATACTCAAATACATCACTCCTTCAAAAATCTTTCAAAAAGCCTCCTTTGAAACATATCATCTTTTGCCATAAGCTCAGGATGCCACTGCACACCTACAAAAAAACTTCTATCTTTTTTTGAAATTGCCTCTACAATACCATCTGTTGACACTGCCTCTATTTCAAACCCAGGTGCAAGCTGGTCTATTGCCTGATGGTGAAAAGAGTTTACCAAAATCTTTTGGGAACCAAAGATGCAAGTGAACAACCCTCCAACAACTTCAACAGTATGATATCCATACATACCATTAAGATTCTGGTAATGAGAGATGGGGGATTTTCTCTCTATGTCCTGTATCAAAGTCCCACCAAACGCAACATTCATAACCTGCACGCCTCTGCAGATTGCTAAAACTCTTCTGTCCATCTCATATGAAATTTTCATTGCCTCAAGCTCTATTTTATCTCTTAAAAGATTGATTCTTCTTATTCCCCACTGAGGTTCTTTGCCGTAAAATTTGGGGTGAACATCCTCACCACCGCAAAAAAGAACACACTCACACACCTGTATGTACTCTTTTAAAAGCTCGGTTGACAAGATACTTATAGGAAAAATTATGGGTTTTGCGTTTAGCATCACAAGTACCTCTATGTACTCATTCATAACATAAAGTTTTCCACTCTCTGTATCAAACCCGCCAAATATAAGCACATTCATTAGACTTACCTTATTCACTTTTTGTTCTTCAGTTTCCATTCTATGATTCTCTTTGCTACTTCTTTAATAGGCATCTGACGATCCATGCTGAGCTTTTGAAGCTTTTTCATTGCGCTTTCCTCATCAAGCTTTAGCTCCTTCATCAAAATTCCCTTCGCCCTTTCAACAAGCTTTCTTGTCTCTAAATCATCCTGAAGCTTTCTTATTTGCTCTTCTAACTTTCTTAATCTCATCCAATTTTTTATAATAGTCTCAACAAAAGATATGAACGCCCATTTATTGAATGGACTGTATAAAAAAATATTGAACTCATCGTCTTCTAAGATTACGCTTTCTATATTAGACCTTTGTGCCTGGTTTGCCAAGATGACAACAGGACATATTCTATCATTTTTCAAAATATCTATCATCTCCACCATACTGCCAACACTAAACCCATACTCCATAATAACAATATCTGGTTTTAAAACTCTTATCTTTCTCAGGCAATCTGCAAAGTCTGTAGCAGTATCGGCAATGGTATAGCCATTTTCAATAAAGGTATTTTTTACAATAGAAAATAGTCTTTGGTTTTTTATAGCCAATATGACCTTGAACATTTCTGTTCCTTGCTCCTATCAAAGCTTATTTAATAATTTTAACATACACCTTTTTATTTTTCTATAAAAACATCACTAAACCTTTTTGTGCTAAATTAAGCAGTTTTTCTACTATAGTAGTATCAAACTGGCTGCCGGCACATCTTTTCATCTCGCTTAGCGCTGTCTCCTTATCAAAAGCTTTTCTGTAGGGTCTATCAGAGGTCATTGCATCATATGCATCGGCAACAGCTACAATCTTGGCAAGAAGGTCTATCTCTTTATCTTTCAGTCCAAATGGATAACCCCTGCCATCCACCCTTTCATGGTGCTGAAGCACAACCTTTTTGATTCTCTCGGTAAAATCTAAATCTTTTAAAATATTATAACCTATTAAAGGATGTTTTTGTATTTCTACATACTCATGAGCTTCTAAAGAACCTCTCTTGTTGAGTATGTCCTCTTTTACACCAATCTTCCCTATGTCATGAAGCAAACATGCAACCTTTAAAACATCCTTTTCTTCTTGTGAAAGTGAAAGCTCATCGGCAATCTTTAAAGCAATATTTTGCACTCTCTCGCAGTGTCCTTTTGTATACACATCCTTATACTCAATTGCTTTAGACAAACACAAGATTGTTTCGTAAAAAAACTTCTCAATTTCTTTGTTTTTCTTTTCAAGTTCTGCTTTTGATTTATTTAATTCTTCCACAGTTTCTCTTAGCTTTTCGTTCATGTAAGTGCTTTTTTCGTATAAATCTTCAATTTCTGATTTTTGCTTTTTGAGATTTGAATAATAAATAGCATTTTTTATAGCTATAGTTATAAAATTACACAGGCTGATATAATATTCAATATCTTCGCTCAAAGTGCTTTTGCATTTTATTCCATAAAAACAAATACCTTCACATTTTTCTTCTGAAACAACTGGAATCGCTATCTTTACTATGTTTTTATTTTCTATTTTATAAGCAATATTTGTATCCTCTTTCGCCCTGTTCAAAAGCAGATGTTCATGCGCATCTTTTTGCCCAAACTGCCCCAAGATTCTGAAGGTCCTATCATCACCATCATGATAAACGCTCATGCGAAAAAATTGCAAACTCCCAAGGCTATATTCACCTACAGTTGCAACTATATTTTCTACAGTTGAAAGACTAATAATTCTGGTCGAGAGTTCAAAAAAATTTTTAAGCCACTCATTTTTTTCTCTTAAATCTCTTTCTGTTTCGATTAATCTCTTTACAATATTTGTCATCTCTTTGTTCAGTTGAATACTATCAAAATAACTTTTTTCAATATTGTCCTTTTCCTCTTTTAGTTTCTTAATTATAAACTTTTGTTTTTTCTCAAATACTTCATATTTCTTTAACATACCACTATATCTAATAATATAAAAAACTGTAAAAAATACAATTGCAAGAAACAAGGTTACAATTTGAAAATATTCAATGATGGGTTTTCTAATATGAAAAAAAAGTTCAGCAACCTGAACTGCAAGTGGAAAACCTATTAAAAAGAAAAGAAAAAACTCAAAAACTCCCAACCACAAACTCCTTCGAAGTTTCAACCTTCAGTCCCCCTGTCAAGAAAGTCATACACCTTATTATTTCGACAAAGGGTGCAAAAATCCTTCAAACAAAATGACAAAAAAGAGAGCCAAACTTGGCTCTCTCATATATTGAATAAATCCTTAACCCTTGGATATATGCTGTTGTAAAGTTTATATGTTTTTCTATATATTTCAAATAGTTTTTCATTTGGTCTGCAGCTATCTACCTTTTGAATCATAGTATCGCAGGCTTCTTCAACCTTCTGATATTCTCCTGCACCAACTGCTGCCAAGATAGCTGCACCAAACGCAGGTCCTTCTTTAGAATTTAACGTCCACACATCCATCTCAAATATGTCTGCCTGCATCTGTCTCCAGAGCTTGCTCTTTGCACCACCGCCTGAAACTCTTACCTCTTTCACCTCGATGCCCATCTCATACAAAATATCAAGACAATTTTTAAGCGAAAATACAACACCCTCCATTACAGCTCTAATGAACTCTCTTCGAGTATGCTTTGCTGTTATCCCAAAGAATATTCCTTTTGCGTACGGGTCTAAAATGGGCGTTCTTTCCCCCATCAAATATGGCAGGAAAATAAGTCCGTCTGCGCCTGGGTTTGCAAGTTCTGCCTCCTGATCCATCAAAATGTATGGGTCTTTGTCAATAAACTCAAACGCAGCTTTTTCGATGTGTGCAAAGTTGTCCCTAAACCACTTGAGAGAAAGTCCGGCCCCTTGTGTTACACCCATCACATGCCATTTTCCTGGCACTGCATGACAAAATGTATGAACCCTTCCTTGCGGGTCAATCTTAAACTCGTCAAGATGAGCAAACACAACGCCAGACGAACCGATGGTAGATGAAATTACTCCTGTCTTTACTATGCCATTTCCAACAGCACCTGCTGCCTGGTCTCCTCCACCTGCAACAACCAGCGTACCTTCACAAAGACCTGTAATTTCGCTTGCTTGCCTGCTCACTTTTCCCGTAACCTGTGGCGACTCATAGACTTTTCCAAGAAGCTCTTTGTCTATCTCAAGCTTTTCAAGTACCTCATCAGACCAGCACCTGTTTTTAATATCTAAAAGCTGCATACCAGATGCGTCAGATACATCTGTTGCAAATTCGCCTGTAAGTTTAAACCTTATATAGTCTTTTGGAAGTAAAATCTTATAGACCTTCTCATAATTTTGGGGCTCGTTGTTTCTTACCCACAGAATCTTTGACGCTGTAAAACCTGTCAGTGCAGGGTTTGCTGTAATTTCAATAAGTCTTTCCTTGCCAACCTTTTCTGTTATTTCATCACATTCTTTTGCCGTTCTCTGGTCACACCAGATGATTGATGGTCTTATAACGTTGTAGTTTTTGTCAAGCATTACAAGCCCGTGCATCTGCCCGGTAAGTCCCACAGCTTTGACTTCCTCAGGGTTTACCTTGGATTTTTCAAGCACAGCTTTAATCCCTTTAACACTTGCATCCCACCAGTCTTCTGGATTTTGCTCAGCCCAGCCAATCTGAGGCTGATAAAGAGGATATTCAAATGTAGCTGTTGCTAAGATGTTACCTTTTGAGTCAGTTAAGATGGTCTTTGTCCCAGATGTTCCAACGTCAATTCCAATAAAATACATATAAAACACCTTCCTTTCTTGAATTTTAAAATATATATTAAGCAGATTGTCTTACTATAAGCTGTGTGTCAAGAATATATTCACTTTCAAATTTTTTGGTTGGATCATCTATTTTTCCAAAAAGAATATCACAAGCTGTCTTTGCCATAAGGTCAATTGGTTGACGAACTGTTGTAAGTCTTGGCATCTTGCTGAGCTGAAGTCCTACTAAATCCACATCATCAAATCCAACCACCTTTACATCATCAGGAACAGATATCCCCATCTCATCCAATGCATACATACTTGCATATGCCATAAGGTCGTTGGCTGCAAATATACCATCTATTTTTTTGTTTTTTAAAAGCTTTTTTATACTTTCATATGCCTTTTGAAACATGAAATCTCCTTCGATGAGAAGTTCTTCATCAAAGTCTACACCAAAATCTCTCAATGCTGCCTTGTATCCCTCATATCTTGCAATACTTTCAAAAGACTCAAGTGGACCTGATATATGTACAATTTTCCTGCAACCTTTTTCAATAAGGTACTTTGTTGCAATGTAGCCACCTTGCAGATTGTTTACATTTACTCTTGGAACATTTGGAAACTCAGTGTTGTTCTCAGCAAGAACAACTGGAACATTATTAGCATATAATAGTTTTAATGCTTGTTTATTAATAGTTTTATATCCAAAAACTATAACTCCATCCACTCTTCCCACAAGGAACTTAAAGTAGTCAATATTATCTATTAGTTGACAAAATATAGCTCCGTATCCACGCTGAGTTATATACTGGTTAAGCAAGGCAACTACTTCACTGTAAAACCAGCTGCTCAGTTGCTGGATTATTATTCCTATTGTATCCGTCTTTCTTCTTGCTAAATTCTTTGCTGTTACATTCGGAGTATAATTTAAAGCTTTAATGGCTTCCAAAACAGCCTTTTTCTTTTTTTCAGATACATTCGCTGTTCCATTTATAACTCTTGATACAGTTGCCTTTGAAACACCAGCTCTTTTTGCAACATCTTCAATTGACGGCAAAATACACTACCCCCTTTCATTTTGCTTCACAATTTTATAAAATATAGAAGTTGTAAGCGATTTCGATTATTCTTTGTTATATACTTTATCACATTGTTGTTTGGTTTTTCAACAAAAATTTTAGTAAACTACTACTTACCTTTGGATATTGAAACTTCACTTGATATTCTTATCGTATATTCAGTCGATTTTTCCACTTCACAAATTTTTTGAAAATAACTTTTAAATTCTTAACAATTTTTATGTTTATTTATCACAACTTATATAATTTTTCTGAGTTTTGAAAAAGATAATTTAACAAAAGCAAAAGTTAATATCAGTGTAAAAAGATAGAGCAGAATAGTGTTTAAAATAGTTAACGGTGAATCGAATTGTAAAAAACTTGCTATACAATATTCCCATGGAGATAATGGACCTATCATTTTAGTATTAAACTTAAGCATATTTATTTTGTGTTGAATAAAAGTTATCAAAAATCCCACACTGTAAATGTAAATATCAATTGATATCCAAAACGGAAGAGCAAAAATGTAAAACAATATAAGGACTAAAACAAAACTATTGTTTCTAATCTCATAAATTAGTATTGGTGTGTATATAACAAAAGAATCAATGGAAGATGAATTTAATAAACTATCCCATGCAGCTGAAGTGTAAATTATGAATATCAAAATACAGACGAAGTGATAAATAATCATTTTTAATAAAAAATTCAGATTCTCATCAACCCACTTTTTAATTTTACTAACATTTTGAGTATTGCCTTTCTTTTGCAAAAACAAGATAAGAAATTTATACGCACCTGCAAAAAATAAAAAAGTTCCAATTGGAAAAAAAGCAAGAAGAAAAACTATAAAGTATCTTGGTTCTCCATTACCAAAGAAAAGTATTATTCCCAAAAGAATAAAAAACAAAATCATTAAAAATATTTTTATTTTCATATTCTCACTCCTCGATTTTATTGCTGCAATATCAGAAAAAGCAGAGTTTTATTCTGTCCATATGAAATACCCTGAGGAATTAAGGAAGCTCTTTCTACAAACACCGCTTTATGTGTAAATAGCATGATATTGAAAAGGCAAGAAGTAAATTCAGGTGGATACTTTCAGTCTGTTGAAGTTTTAGAAATTAATATTTACTTACAGGAAGAGAACTTATGCCGTACAAAATGGAAAAATGGAGTCCCCAGCATTAGAAAATGCATTAACAATATAACCTAACTTTATAACTAACGTTATAAATTGGAAGTGCAAAATTCTTAACAAGCCTTGATTGACCATATTTTGTCTATATTGATTAAAGGAGATTTGCAGGTAAAATAGAAGAAAAAGACTCTTTGTCAAAAGTAGTGTGAAATTCTAAATATCAACATCTTTTTGACAAAGAGCCAGATTAGTAGGAATTATTTAATTATTTCTTTTTTCATTATTGTCACTAAAGGAAGCTTGAATTTTAACACAACTTTTAACATACCTTAAATAGAAACTTTTTATACAACAAAACAGAAGTTGAAATAATATTAAGGCTCATAACCTGGCAGGTAATTAAAGTTTTCTGAAGTTATTTTCCATATTCCGTTTTCTTTTGTTAAATTAAAATAATACCTCATTACACCTTTGGGATTATATGTCACCAATTTTTTTGGAAGTTTTTGCGTTTCTTCATACAGCCTTTTCTGATATTCTATTGTCATTTCTTCAGGCTTTACATTTTCATTTATATTATCAATTGGAATCAACGCAATCATTTTGTTTTCGCAATATACATCTGCTATGACTGTTGCTGTATCACCTTCAATCCTTGTTTCTAAAAATTTTATATTATTTATTTTCCATTCAACAGTCCTTATATCAGAAGGTGAATAAGCATCTCCTAAAACAGCTGTTTGAAAAACCTTTATTTTATTTGCTAAAATTCCTGACTTTGCACTGTAATATTTCTCACATTCTTGGGTAACTTCATTCATCTTTCTGTCTATAAGCTGCGAAGGAATTTTAATATCTGGGGATTTTGTATACTCTGATGGATACACAATTTTACTATAAATATTTAGTGCACTCTTCACTACTCTTTTTATTTCCTCCTCATTATTTAATTGCTGAATACTTTTTGCATTATAACTAATTATAGTTGCAACTATTGTAATAAGTGCTAATAAACCTAATACAAATAATTTTCTTTTTTTCACAAAATTTTTCCTCCCTATCCTATTGTGGTCTAACAGCAAATATAATTGTAGACCAAGGATTAAGATTATATGGCTTTAAGTGCCATATAGCCCATTTTCTATCTGTTGTGTGTTGATCTTGTAAAACACCGTTTATCCCAGAATTAGGGTCTCTGGCATAAACCACTACAATAGCAGAATGATCATATGTTCCGTCAGAATTCCAATCATAGAATAATATATCTCCTGGTTTCAATAAATAGTTAAAGTCTAACTGAGAATTATAATCCCACCTGGTCAACCAAACTGTGCAAAATTGCACGAGTTTGGCGGCTGGAGTATTTATAGCCCGCCCTTCAAGCTTTCCCAGCCCCAGCAGGCGGTATTTGGGAAAGCCATAGCCCCTGTCCCAAGAAACAGGAACTTGCGCCTTTATAGGTCTTCCCCACTTGCCCCGAAACCAAAAGCGATTTCAGGACAGAGAGGTCTCTTAAAACCCTCTCAGGAGAGAGTGGAGTCACCACCGCTACCTTGAGAACTTGCCAGAGATTGTGGTTTTTGCCACGACTACCTGTACTTGTTCCATCCAGTGGTACAGATAGTCTCTCTGCCTCACTCTCAAGGCTTTGTAAAAACTTTATCACTCTACCTATCTCTCTGAGTTGCTTTTTCCTAACGTATGTGTTCTTAACTACCTTCCTTACGTACTCCTTCAGTTCCTCCAGTTCGTTTACATCAAGTCTACCGAGAAACATCATATAGTTGTGCGGTATTCTGTCTCTCAAGCCAAGCCCTCTTCGAGCTATCACGTACGAGCTAGCAACATCCTTGCTCACCATAAACTGCGGTGCATACTTCAGCATCCCTATTACCGAAGTATATGCAGGGTTTACTTCTATAACCTCTATCCCTTCTCGCTTTGCTAAAAGTTTTACCTTCTCCAGAAGTGATCTGTACCCAAAGTAATGCCTTATTCGTCTTGATCTTCTACCTGAAAAATCTTCTCTTCTTCCCCTGTCTTTTATGCTAAGGCTCTCAATCACTATGGCTTTTTGCTTCTCTTTCGCCATCTGTACTATCATGTGTGCATACTGCCACCTGTAATACTCCTTTTTCTCAAAACTCCCGCTCTCAAGTTCTGGCATTGGTATTCTGCCATATCCCAGAAGCTGTCCATGCTCATCTGTTTCTACCCATGCCACGTGCCTCGGATATGCGTTCGTGTCTATCCCTATAACTCCATTCGCTCTCGTTATCGCAGGCTGAGGAAAAACTTCTTCAATAGCAAAGTAGGCATATACTACACCACTTTTAAGTTTCAGCTGGACAGAATATGGCTGTCCACAAATACTTATCGCCTCAAGAAGTTGATTCCTATCAATATACCTCCCATCTTTTATCTTCCATCCGGGCTGTATTCTCGCATATACGTACTCCCTTTCTCCTACGTTGATTCTAAGTCTTGTACAATCTTCATCTATCTCAATCCTTGTGTTGAGATTCCCCTTCTTGCTCCTGTCTCCTCTTGAGTACAGATTCCCTTTCCTCTTCTCCTGCCACTTAAGTTGAAGTTTCTTGTACGCTTTACCGTTTATGTGCCTCTTCTGGAGTTTTTCAAAAAGCTGCCTGCCACCAAAAACAACCTTCTTGGGATTTTCTCCTCTTTCTTTGCATGAGGTCAAAATGCTTTTTGCTTTCATTATCGCATCATCAACGTATCGAGAATTAAGATTGAAAATCCCCTGCAGCTGCTTTTTGAGTTCATTCCTTTTATGCCCTTCCAGAAGCCTCTTATATGCATACCTCATACAAGAGGACCATCTTCTCATAAGGTCTAATACTCTTTGCTTATCTTCACTGCCCTCAAAGATTAGCTTGGCCTGAACTGTTACCATGTCTTTTATTAGCACCTCTTTGCCAATAAATCCTTGCTGCAAAAGATGTATACTGCCGCTATTAAGTCCTCTGCCAGTTCCTTCTTTTATATCTTCTTCGTTTTCTCTGCCATTTAACACTACAAGTTCTACCCCAAAACTCTCCATGAAAAACTTAAGATATTCAAATCCAAACCTTGCAAGTCTGTCAGGATATTCTATTACAACTTTTGCAACTTCTCCTCTTTTGATTTTGTTCAAAAGTTTTAATAGCCCTCTCCTGTTTTCATTTTACTTTGCTGGCTATTTCAGATATAACCTCAATACTGCCAGCCTTGAGACTCTGCGTATTCCTCAAGTCTTCTGATTTGGTTTTTAAGGTACTCTTCTTGCTTTTTAGTGGAGAGTTTTGCATACAAAACAACGGTTGGTTTGGTTTTTCTTCTATCATGCCAAGTAGTTTTTCTATGTCTTCTTTTTTATACCTTCTCCTTCCCTTAGGGAGCCTGAGAGGTATTATTAACCCTTCCTTTTCCCAGTTTAGGAAATAGCCTTCGACTAATGCCATATATCTCTTTAACTTTTTGTACACTTAGTAACATTTAATATCACCTGGTCAAAATTATACCTTTTTGCATTGTTTTTTTTCAACTGTTGTGACCTCCCTATATATGTAGCATTATTTGCACTAAGTAACCAATATCTTAGACTATCTGCAACACTCCAAGCCTGCCCCCAATTCCACCACCAAAGCATTTTTTCACAATACCAACCGCGTTGTTTATCAAATGGGATAAGTGCACCTTTTCTCAATATATCTCATAATTAATATTTTAAGAGTATTATATCACATTTTGCTAAAAAACACCACAAAAATTTGCTAAAATTTTAAAAATTTTTTGACTTTCTATCTCAGTAAAATCAAATTGTTTAAAATTTGATAATAATTTTTTGCTGCAAAACTCGGGCATTATTACTATTAAGCCTTGCTGTAGTCTACAAACTTTGTATAAGGTAAATTTTGGCACGTGGTGAAGACATATTTACCACCTAATTTATTACAGAACAGAGAATAAAAAGTCCCCACTTTCTTTAATAAGTCTTCAAGAAGTAAAGTAGGAAATTGAAATACATGGGAGGAGACCAGAATTTTTGAATCTCTAAACTTTTCGAAAGGTGTCCTCCCATTCATTCCTTTACCATTGTGAGGTCTATAAAAATTCCACGTATCCTGCCATTTTTGAGCTCTTGTCATAAATTCGTCTTTTGTTATGCATCTTTCAGCATGAATCATCAAAAAATATTCATCATCTGCTCTATGTGAATTTTCAATTATACCCATCAAGTGTTTTGCTTTTGGTGGAATAGGATTTAGCTCTACTCCCAAAAATGACAACATCTCATTCCACTCCTTTAGCTTTTTTTCGCTCCCACCACAAAACTCTGCTCCATTATCTAATCTTATCCTTATTGGGTTTCTTACATTATGTGTCCTAAGCCATAAAACTACTAATGTTATGAACATAAAACCAAAAGTAGATGAAAGCTCATATGAATAAGCTGTAAATCTTGTCCTTGTAGCAACATCTATCATGTTCCACTCATAACACGGTAGATTGTATTTTATCATGTGCTCATATACTTCTTTTGGGAGGCTTTCTTTGTCTAAAAGATGTTTCGTATCAAGCTGAAATTCAGAAAATGGGATGAGAGACTCATAATCGTAAAGACTTCTTTCTCCCTTTTTCGTCTTTCTTGTCTTTCTCGGCACACTATTTCTTTTGAGAATAGATTTTATCGTGTTTTCACTTATTTTAACGCCATATTTTCTGAATAAATAAAGAGAAAGACGTCTGTATCTGAATCCTGTTTTTTTAGCCTCTTGGATAATGAGATTTTCAAGCTCAGAAGAAAGTTTTTTAGGGCAAGTTTTAGGCTTTCTAGACTTATCCTCAACAGGACCATATACTGCTCTTCTTACAGTGTGTCTTGATACACCTAATATTTTAGCAGTTTTTGATATGTTTTTGTTATTTGCCTCAAATACTTTTCGAATTAATTCTCTGGCCTTTTCAGGAGATATTTTTCTGAGTTCATGATATGGTATAATATTCATAGTAGGCTGCCCTCCCATCCTGGTAGTTTTTTGATGTTTCTTTTGAATGGAATATTACACTTTTTTATTATATCAAACAGGAGGGAGGCAGCCACAATTCTTTTTATGGGCTTTTCATTATTGTTTTCGTACATTCTTTCGCTGTGGTAAATATCTTTACACCTATTCGAGTATAAGGTAAATTTTGCTATTGAAATTTTGAAAACTTATGAATATAATGAAATATAAAATCGAATATAAGCCAATGGTAAAAGTCCATCCTTCGGGGCGGGGTGAAATTCCCCACTGGCGGTAAAAGCCCGCGAGCAAAAGCCAACGAGGCTTTTGCAGAACCGGTGAAATTCCGGTGCCAACGGTTACAGTCCGGATGGGAGAAGGAGTGGATGTGTAAGGAAGATTTTCTTATACATCATATAAAAGCCCAAAAAGCCTCGAAGGTGGAAAAACACTTTCGAGGCTTTAATTTTTTGTGTATCAATTTTCGTTGGAGGGGAGGATATTATTGAAGTGCCTATCTCACAGCTATTACATGAATATGGCACTCGAGCTTGCAAAGAAAGCTTCTCCTTTAGTGCTGCCTAACCCAAGAGTGGGATGCGTGATTGTAAAAAACGGAACAATAATTGGAAAAGGATATCATCAAAAGTATGGTGAAAAGCATGCAGAAGTTTTGGCAATCGAAGATGCAATAAAAAATGGCAACTCGCTCAAAAATGCAACAATGTATGTCTCTTTAGAACCCTGCTGTCATTTTGGCAAACAGCCGCCTTGTACAGAAGCAATCATTAAAAGTGGGATTAAAAAGGTTATAATTGCCACAAGAGACCCAAACCCCCTTGTCAATGGCAAGGGCATACAAATTTTAAAACAGCACGGGATTGAAGTTGTGGAAGGTGTGCTTCAAAAAGAAGCAGAAAGTGTCAACAAAGAGTTTTTTAAATACATGAAAAAGGGTATTCCCTACATTGCCATAAAAGTTGCTCAGAGCATTGATGGCAAAATTGCAACACCTTCAAATAAGAGATTTTTGTTTAACACAGATGACGAAAACGTCTTTGTACACAGCCTTCGTCAAAAATATATGGCAACCCTTGTGTCTGTAAATACTGTAATTTCAGATAACCCAATTTTAAATGTGAGGTATGGTGAAATAATCAGACAACCTATAAGAGTTGTAATTGATACAAACCTTCGAATTCCTTTAGAGTGCAATATTGTAAAAACCTCTGATGAGTATTCTACCTACATTGTGTGCAGTGAAAATGTAAATGATACCCAGAAAATAAAACTTCTTTCTCAAAAAGGAATAAAAATAATCTTTGCAAAGTCAATCAGAAGATGGTCATCTTGAACTTTCAGATGTATTTTCAAAACTTGCACAGCAAAAGATAATATCAGTTCTTGTTGAGGGAGGAAGTATGCTGAACTTTTCTCTTTTGAAAAAAAGAATTGCTGATTACTGGTATTCATTGATATTCAATGTTTTTATAGGGGGTCAGAACACAAAAGGTGTAGTTGGTGCGGAAGGCTTTGAAGAGTTTTTCCCAAAGCTTGTAAATCCAAAAGTCACAATTTTTAAAAACTCTACTATCATTGAAGGAGATATAAGTTATGTTTAGCGGTATTGTTGAAGAGGTTGGTAGGGTTATTACAATGAAAAAAATTGAGGATATTGCAAAGCTGAGTATAGAAGTGAAAAAGATAGAAGCAAAAATTGGTGACAGCATAGCAGTTGATGGTGTGTGCCTGACAGTTACAAATATTGCAAATAGCAAATTTGACTTTGACCTTTCCCCCGAAACAATTGAAAGGACAACACTCAAATTTTTAAAAGAGGGAATGCCTGTAAACTTACAACCTGCTTTGAAGATGGGAGATAGAATTGGTGGTCACATAGTTCTTGGTCACGTTGACTGTATTGGCACAGTCTGTATGCAAAAAATTCATGGGAAAAGTAGAATAATCGGAATAAAGCCTTTTGAAAACTTTAAAGGGTTGATTGTAAAAAAAGGTTCTGTAGCAATTGATGGTATTTCTCTTACAGTTGTCGATAGCTTTGACACATACTTTACAATCTCTTTGATTCCACACACCTTAGAGAATACTACCTTGAAGTACAAAAAGGTTGGTGATTATGTAAACATTGAATTTGACTACATTGCAAAGATTGTGAAAGAAAATTTGAGGTGATAGACATGTATGATTTGAAAGATGTAATACAGAAGTTTAAAAATGGAGAGTTTGTAATAGTATTTGACAGCCAAAACCGGGAAGATGAGGCAGACTTAATCTTGGGTGCTCAATTTTCAACAGCTGATAAAATAAGTTTTGTTTTAAATCACGCTAAGGGAATGTTCTGCGTTGCCATAGACAAAGAAATTCAAAGGCGCTTGAATTTATACGTTCCTTATAATACTCAAAACACCTGCACTTTTACAGTTACAGTTGATCACAAAAATACAAAAACAGGAATATCAGCTGAAGAAAGAAGCATTACCTGCAAAGAACTTGCAAACCCAAATGCTGCAGCTTCTGATTTTAAAATACCAGGGCATGTGAGTCCTGTTGTTGCTCATGAAAAAGGTATTTTAGCAAGAAAAGGTCACACAGAAGCAGCTGTGGACCTTTGCAGACTATCAAGCCTTTTTCCGGCTGCAGTCATGGTTGAAATCTTAGACGAGAAAGGAGACAGTCACAACAAAGAGTATGTAAAAAGCTTAGCAAAGAGATTTTCAATACCTGTTACCACAATTGAGGAGATTGAAAAATATATTCTACTAAATCATCCCACAGTGCAAAAAGAAGCTGAGGCAGAACTTCCCACACAGTATGGAAAGTTTAAGATTTTTGCTTTCAAAAACTATTTTTCTCAAAAAGAACATGCTGTGCTGATAAATAAAACTTTTAACCCAAGCCAGACGGTAAATGTAAGAATACACTCATCGTGCAAGACAGGAGACATTTTTCACAGTTTGAGGTGTGATTGTCACCAACAGCTTGAATTTTTCTTGCAGTTTATGTCAGAGAACAAAAACTGTATGCTCATTTACCTTGACCAGGAAGGAAGAGGAATTGGATTTGCAAACAAGATAAAAGCATATGCATACCAAGAGCAAGGTTTTGATACCTATGAGGCAAACAATATTCTGGGCTTTGACGATGATTTAAGAGATTATTTCGATGCATTGCATATTTTAAGGTTCTTTGGTATAAGTAAAATTAATCTTGCAACATCCAATCCTGAAAAGATTTCTTTTTTGCAAGATTGTGGAATTGAGATTTTAAAGAGAATACCTACTCCAATTGTGGTAAATCCGTATAACAGGAAATATATACATTCGAAAATATTAAAGAAAAAGCATGAAATCTTAATAAAAGGAGAGGATAGCTTTGAGAACTTTTGAAGGAAGCTTTTGTGGAAAAGATTTAAAATTTGCAATTGTCATTTCAAGATTTAATTCATTCATTACAGATGAACTTCTAAAAGGTTGTTTGGATGGTCTTAAACGGCACGATGTGGACAGTGAAAATATCGACGTATATATTATGTGCCAGGTGCTTTTGAAATACCTCTTGTGTGCAAAAAGCTTGCAAAGTCAAAAAAATACAATGCAATAATTGCACTTGGTGCAGTGATTCGTGGCAGCACACCACACTTTGAGTATGTAAGCGCAGAAGTCTCAAAAGGGATTGCTAATGTCTCCTTGGAACAAGAAAGTTCCAGTTATATTTGGTGTTCTGACATGCGACACAGTTGACCAGGCAATCGAAAGAGCGGGGACAAAAGCAGGAAACAAAGGGTTTGACGCAGCCCTTTCTGCCTTGGAGATGGCAAATTTGATGAAAAATATCTCTTTATAAAAATGAGGTTTAGTCATTTTGGAAAGTATTTCATTTGAGCTGAGTAAAAACCTGCCTTTATAATGAAAATATATAAAACTTTAAATGAAAGAGGCAGGGCTTTTTATGAAAAGTTTATTAAGATTCTGGCTATTTGTTGTTATTATTACATATTTTATCTTTAGTTCATAGTTTCTCCTTCATTTGCCTCTGATATGCAAAAAGAAGAAGCTCTATTTTTTGATGCAAATGGCAACCCATCTTACATCACTATTATTAATAAAAGTTCAGTAGAGTATATTTATCTTTATGAAATTTCAAGATTAATGGGTGGAAGTTTTACATTTGACTCAAAAGACTATAACTTTCTTCAGTCAAAGTTTTTAATTGACCAAAATGAATTTATATTTAAGCTCGACAGCAATGTAGTCATATTCAATGGTAAAAACTTTTATATGGATGGACCAATGCAAATAATACAAAATAGAATTTGTGTGCCCTATTCTACTTTAAAAACTTATAGCTTGTTGAATAAAAATTATTGCCAATAGAGTAATAAAAAGATAATAATTATTGATTCATTCATAAGCAAAAGAAAATTTTTTGCCTTCTAATTTTCTGAGAAACTGTTCAAACAAAAAAGTAATTAGTATCCAATCGGTATGCCTTTTGTAACTTTTAAATCCTCTTAACCTAATATTCTCAAGGTTATACTCACCTTTCAACTTGCTAAAAAGTTTTTCTATTTTCATCCTGAGTTTATATAACTTCTTACTTCTTCTGTACCTAAAAATTTTATATTCTCTGCCTAAATCTATTTTTTACGTTTTCCTCATTTCTCATATTCCTTCTATTTACCCCTGCTACAAATTTTATTTCAAGTCTATTTGCAATATCAAACCATCTGTTACAGTCATATCCTGCATCCGCTAATAATATCTTCGAATTGTAATTCCATGCCCTGTACAAAAGTTCTTCTTGAGTAGAGTCATGTTTGTTTGCTGTAGTTAAAATCCAGAAAAGTGGAATCACTTCTTCTTTCCCTGTACACAAAAGATGTAATTTATATCCTTTGTAAAAACCTATAGTAACATGTATTCCTATCTTTGCTTCTTTGTCTTGCTTTGAACTTCTCAAAGGTGTTGAATCTACTATTGTTATGGATACATCTGGATTAATTTCTGCTATTAACACGTCTCGGATAGCTTGCAATAAATCCTCTTCTATTTTTGCTGCTAATTTTGCTATGTATGAATAATCTGGACTTTTTTCTAATCCTATGCTCTTTTTGAACTCTGTATCTTGATTTATTCTGTATTCTAATTCCCTAAAACTTGCTATTCCTCTTTTGACCTTGTAAACTAAACAAGCTATTATTTGAAACAAACTAAATTTCCTTGGTCTGCCTCTTTTACTGTTTTTCTTCTTTGGACTGTAGTTTCTGCAATCTTTTTTATTATGCAAAGGAGCTTTAAAATTTTTCATTTTGTGCTTTAATAATTTTAGACATTTCTTTATTCCCCCTTGTGTGTTGGTTTGGTCTTTACAAATTAAAATTATATCACAAGGGGATTTTTTTACCCATTACTGTATCTGTCTAATATGGTTATCTCTTTTATTCAACACCTATTAAAAACTTATTTAAATTTATTTGAATTTCGACATTATATCTCTGGAAAACGAATGATATTCAAGCCAAATGGAAACTACATAGTCTACAGTGTTCAAAGCGGTGATTCACTCTGGATACTATCTCAAACCTTCGGTACATCTATTGAAACATTAAAGAGCTTTAATAATCTTACAAACGATACACTCTATGTGGGACAAAAGTTAATTGTAAAAAAAGTAAGCCTCAACCCTGTCCAAATTAATGGGACAATAAAGTGGTGGACATATGTAAAATCTGCGACCATCTTCATCTTCGCAGAACCTATTTTATCTTACTCAAGGGCAAACTGTAAATGTTATTGGAAAACAATTAGATTTTTATAAAATCTTAACATCGAAAGGAACCGGTTATGTTTCAATATGGGCAGTAGATATAAAACAAGATATTACAGATAATTCAAAACCAAGCAACTTCTTTTACTCTTTTATACCCGTTGATACATCAGGTGACTTATGTAACATATTCATACTACAAAGTGCAAAGTGGAGATACAATATGGTCGATTGCGGTAAAATTTGGAATACCAGACTATGAACTTATGTCGGTAAATAATTTGAATGAAAACTCATACATCTATGTAGGACAAACCTTAAAAGTGCCTGTTCATACAATTGCTGTGCATTCAAACGAAAATGGAGTTGAAATGCTCGACTGGTTTTCGCAGGGTAATTATGTATTCCCTATCGGCAGTGTTGGCAAGTTTATCGATATTCAAACGGGAAAATACTTTTTTGCAAAAAGGACAATGGGTGCAAGTCATGCAGACGTAGAAACTTTGAGTTATAAAGATACTCAAATTATGAAAGAGATATTCGGAGGAAGCTGGACATGGGAAAGACGTCCGTTCATACTTGAAGTAAAAGGAAGAAGAATAGCTGTGTCAGTTTCTGGTATGCCACATGCAGGGAGTTGATGGTGTAGCCTTACAACCAAAATGTTGCAAACAGAAGTGGTGGATATGGTTATGGTCCAAACCTTGATACAATTGTAAATGGAATGGATGGACATTTTGATGTGTATACGTTAAATGGTCTTCGTCACAAAGACAATCAAATTGACCCTCAGCATCAGCTAACAGTTTCAATCAGCTGCAGGATTGAGATAAAGTGAAATTTTATGCAGGGGGCTGTTCAAAAAATCAACATAGCAGCCCCTCAAATTATATTTTTATATTTGCGGCTTGTGGCAATATCCCATTTTGAGCAAAGCTATAGTATTTATCCCCTGCTACTATAAAATGATCATTGACAGTAACACCTATTGTCGATAAAGCATTGACAATTTTTTGAGTTGTATTGATATCATCCATTGAAGGTCTTACCGACCCTCCCGGATGATTGTGAGCCAAAATTACACTGCTTGCGTTGTAGCGAATAACACACTCAACAACTTTTCGTGGATATACTACTGCTTCTTTAACTGTACCTTCAAAAAGCGGTGCAGAATATATCACATTCAGCTGCGTATCAAGGCAAATAACATAAAACACCTCATTTTTTCTACCAACAAACAAGCTCTTTATGTACTCTGATGCTACTTCCACATTCCTAAGTTGAAATGTTTTTCTATTTTTATCAGCAAGATACCTCCTTGATATTTGAGAAATAAGAGATATCAAAATGGCAGAATTTTCGCCAACACCATTAACTTTTTGGAGATCTTTTGGATGAGCTTCAAACACGTTTGATATACTTCCAAAAGTTGAAATTAACCTGTGAGCAATATCATTTGTATCTTTTCTTGGAATACTGAAAAATAAAAGTAATTCTAACACTTGGTGATCTTCAAACCCATCAAGTCCCTGTTCAATAAATCTTCTTTTTAGTCTTTCTCTGTGCCCTTCATGTAGATTGTTAGCCATTTTTATACACTCTCCATAAAATTAAGCCTTTTTTGAAATTTTAATCTTATTATATCATCTCAAATTTGAAGAAAAAATAATCAAAAACTTTGTTTTTGGGTAAAAAATTTATATGAAAAAATTTTTTGATTGCTTCAATTTTACAATAATGTTATAATTAAAATTGGTTTTTGTCTGTTTTATATAATCCAGTTAAAAATTTTTAATCATATTGCTTATTACATTTTGTTTAAACCTGTTATTTCTCTATGTACCTTCAATCTTTGAATCTCAAGTACCTAATTATTTTTCGGAGGTGATTATTCATAATGATAAAAAAAGTTAAGTCTACCATTTATCTATCTGACATAAAAAAATTTGAATCAGGTGAGCATTTTGAAAGTTACAAATTTTTAGGAAGCAAAGTTGTAAACTATAGAGGCAAGGTTGGAACAGTTTTCTGTGTGTGGGCACCAAATGCTAAAAGCGTGTCTGTTGTTGGAAATTTTAATAATTGGTGTGGCGAAAAACACAAAATGATCAGAGTTTATGGGAGTGGCTTTTGGTGGCTGTTTGTAGAAGGTATTGGTGAAGGAGAGCTTTACAAATATGAGATTATTGGCGCTGATGGTAAAAGGGTTTTAAAAGCTGACCCGTATGCAATTTACTCTGAGCTTCGTCCCAACACAGCATCAATTGTCAAAAACATCCCAGACTATGAGTGGCATGACCAGGAATGGATGGAAAAAAGAAAAACAACTCCACCATATGACAAACCCATCAATATCTATGAGGTGCATCTTGCCTCTTGGAAAATGAAAAAAGATGGAAGTATAGAAAAAGCTGGTGAATTTTATAATTACCGTGAGCTTGCTCATATGCTTGTAGATTATTTAAAAGAAATGAATTACAACTACATAGAACTTTTGCCTGTTTTGGAACACCCTCTTGATATGTCATGGGGTTATCAGCCAACAGGATATTTTTCGCTCACATCACGTTATGGCAACATTGAAGATTTTATGTATTTTATTGATTTTATGCACCAAAATGGAATTGGAGTAATTGTTGATTGGGTACCAGCTCATTTTTGCAAAGATGAGCATGGACTTTACAGATTTGATGGAACATTTCTATACGAATATGAAAATGAACTTTTGAGAGAAAACTACACATGGGGAACTGCCACATTTGATTTTTCAAAACCACAAGTGCATAGCTTTCTAATCTCAAGTGCAATGTTTTGGTTTGATGTATATCATATTGACGGAATAAGAGTAGACGCTGTTTCTCACATCATTTACATGAACAACAACCAGAAAAACAGATATGGCGGGCATGAAAATATAGAAGGAATCGAATTTATAAAAAAGCTAAATTGTGCAATATTTTCAAAACATCCAAATGTCCTTATGATTGCCGAAGAGTCAACTGCATTCCCTCTGGTCACATATCCAACATACGACGGAGGGCTTGGCTTTAACTACAAGTGGAACATGGGATGGATGAATGACACATTAAAGTATATGCAAAAACATCCAGATGAGAGAAAACATCATCACAATCTTTTGACATTTTCTATAATGTATGCATTTTCTGAAAACTTTATTCTGCCGTTTTCACACGATGAGGTTGTCCATGGAAAAAAATCTTTGCTTGACAAGATGCCGGGCGATTACAACCAGAAATTTGCAAACTTAAGACTTCTTTATGGCTATATGTACACACATCCGGGCAAAAAGCTCCTTTTCATGGGTGGTGAGTTTGGTCAGTTTATTGAATGGAGATTTTATGCATCACTTGACTGGCTGCTTTTGGACTATCCTATGCACAGAACGCTTCAGCACTATGTCAAAACCTTAAACAGATTCTACTTAGAAAACAAAGCTCTTTGGGAGCTTGATCACAAAATGGATGGTTTTAGATGGATAGATGTTCACAACTGGCAACAGAGCATTATCTCATACCTGAGATTTTCAAAAGACCCTGATGATTTCCTTGTTGTCATTTGCAACTTTGGTCTTGCTTCATATGAAAATTACAAAATAGGTGTGCCAAGAAAGGGTATGTATTTGGAAGTATTTAACAGTGATAAAGCTGAATTTGGTGGTAATAATATAGTAAACACAGAAAAACTTAAAACAATTGATGAAGTATGGCATGGATATAACCAGTGCATAGAATTCAGGCTTCCTGCGCTTTCGTGTTTGATTTTCAAACCAGTTGAATTTTTCAATACTCAAGAAGAAAAGAATAAAAATGACAACAATATTCAGACATAGGGTGGTGATTAAAATGAACGGTCCCAAGCGTGAGATTATAGCAATGATTTTAGCCGGTGGGCAAGGAAGTAGGCTTAAAGAGCTTACCAAAACAAATGCAAAGCCTGCTGTGGAGTTTGGCGGAAAATATCGAATAATTGATTTTACTCTAAGCAACTGTACAAACTCATCTATTGATGTTGTTGGAGTTTTGACTCAATACCAGCCTTTTACACTGCACACCCATATTGGAATTGGAACTGCATGGGATTTAGACCGTACAAAAGGTGGAGTTTATATTCTTCCACCTCATACAAATGACAGTGGTGGAAATTGGTACAAAGGCACTGCAGATGCTATCTACCAAAATATGAACTTTGTGGAGTTGTTCTCACCTGAGTATCTTTTAGTACTTTCTGGCGACCACATCTATATCATGGACTATCAAGAGATGTTCAAATTCCACAAGGAAAAAAAGGCTGATGTGACAATTGCATGCATTGAAGTCCCTATCCAAGAGGCTTCAAGATTTGGCATCATGAATACAAAAGAAGATGGAAGAATATATGAGTTTGAAGAAAAACCAAAACATCCTAAAAATAATCTTGCTTCTATGGGAATATATATTTTCAATTGGGAAAAGCTAAAGAAGTATCTGAAAGAAGATGCAAAAGACGAAGAATCTGCACATGATTTTGGAAAAAATATAATTCCCAAGATGTTAAAAGGAGGTGAAAAATTATTTGCATACAGGTTCAAAGGTTACTGGAAGGACGTGGGAACGGTTGAGTCTTACTGGGAGGCAAACATGGACCTTTTGAATGAAGAGTGTCTTTTGGATATACCAAGTTGCACCTTAGACCTTTATAATGAAGAAACAAAAGTTTATACCTCATCAATTGCATATCCACCACAGTACATAGCCCCTTGTGCAAAGGTCAAAAAGTCGATGGTAGTAGAAGGTTGCAGTATCTGGGGTGAGGTTTATAATTCAGTTTTGTCATACAACGTGTACGTAGGCCAAAATGCCAAAGTTATAAGCTCTGTTTTACTTAGCAGCGCCTCAATCGAAGATGGTGCTATCGTTGAAAATGCAATTGTGTGTTCAGGGGCAAGAGTTACAAAAGGCTGCAAAGTTATTGGAAAACCGGGTAAAATTGCAGTTGTCCCTGAAAACAAAAAGGTAACCTCTGACATCATAATTTCAGAATAATCGAGTGGAGGAGATTAAAATGCTTACAAACTACTTAGGTATTGTGAGCCTTACAGAAAATGAAAACAGACTTAAAAGTCTTACAGCAACAAGACCTTTAGCTTCGATTCCTATATTTGGCAGATATAGAGTTATCGATTTTGTGCTTTCAAATCTTGTCAATGCAGGTGTTACAAATGTAGGAATTCTTGTGCCAACTAAATCAAGGTCGTTGATAGACCATGTTGGAACAGGAAAACCCTGGGATTTGAATCGCAAGGTAGATGGTCTTTACATCTTCAACTATTCCTATGAACCACCTTCCACAAGTGACATAAAACTTTTGAAAAGTAATATGGAATTTTTACTTCGCAGTAAAAAAGAAATGGTAATTTTTGCTTCATCTTATATGATTTGCAATATAGATTTTGAAGACGTAGCAAAATTCCATGAAGAAAGTGGTGCCGAGGTAACAGTTGTATATAAAAAAATAGCAAATGAAGATGAATTTTTTCTTGAGCTTCCTACTTTGATAATTGACCAGAATTCAAATGTAATGGGAGTTGGGAAAAACATAGGAAGACGCACAACTGTTAATATATCTTTGGATATGTTTGTACTCAGCAAAGAATTTTTAATTGATTGTATTTTGACATGTCTTGAAAATGGCAACTGCACAACATTTAGAGACTTTATCTACAAAAATGTCCAGAATATTAACTTAAAAGCTTATGAGTTCAAAGGATATGTAGGATGTATAAATTCTATCTCCTCCTACTTTAAAGTATCAATGGACATGTTAAATGTTGATATCCAGCGTGAACTTTTTTCAAAGCAAAGACCCATTTATACAAAGTCCAATGACTCGCCACCAACAAGGTATTTTTCCACATGTGAAGTTGAAAATTCATTTATATCAAACGGATGTCTTATTGCTGGTAAGGTGAAAAATAGCATAATCTCAAGAGGCGTTATTATAGAAAAAGATACAATTGTTGAAAATAGCATAATATTTTCAAAATGTATTATTAAAAACGGGGCTATTTTGAAAAATGTAATTTTAGACAAGAATGTTGTGATAGATGAAAATGCTACCTTGATTGGACATAACAAAAACCCTCTTGTTATGGAAAAGCAAAGTTTTATAAATTTAAGCCAGTTAAAAGAGGTGAAAAGAATATGAAAGTTCTGTTTGCAGCAGCAGAAGCCTTTCCTTTTGCTAAAAGTGGAGGTCTTGCAGATGTAGCATATTCTCTGCCAAAAGCATTGAGAAAACTTGGGATTGATGTCAGAGTTATTATGCCAAAGTATGCTGATATTAGCCCTGACTTTTCAACAAAGATGAAACATCTCTGTCATTTTACCGTCCCTGTTGGCTGGCGAAATCAGTACTGTGGTATTGAGTACTTGAACCTGGACGGCATACCATTTTATTTTATAGACAACGAATATTATTTCAAAAGACCGGGATATTATGGCTACTTCGATGACGGAGAAAGATTTTCTTTCTTTTCAAGGGCTGTATGTGAAGCTGTATATCATCTTGACTTTGATGTTGACATCATTCATGTTAATGACTGGCACACAAGTATAATCCCAGTTTTACTTAAAGCTCATTATATGCACTCAGAAAAACATCAGAAAATAAAAACAGTTCTCACTATACACAATTTAAAATATCAGGGTATCTTTCCAAAAGAAGTTATGTATGATCTTCTTTCCCTTACTGATGAATACTTTGATGAAAACAAACTCAAGTACTATGATGCAATTTCATTTTTGAAAGGGGGTATAATTTATTCTGATAAGGTAGTTACTGTGAGCAAAACATATGCAAACGAAATTAGAACACTTTCTTACGGTGAAGGACTACATGGACTTTTGTCTGGGATTGGAGAAAAATTAATAGGCATTGTTAACGGAATTGACTATGATGTTTACAATCCTGCAACCGACAAATTTATCTTTGTAAATTATGATTCAAATACATTTGAAAACCGTAAAAAGGAAAACAAGTTTAAACTTCAGCAAATGCTGAACCTTCCAGTTTCTGATGAAATAGTGGTAATTGGTATGGTCTCTCGTCTTATTAAAGAAAAAGGCATTGATTTAATTGAAAGAATTTTAAGTAAAATTTTAACACTCCCTATACAGTTAGTAATTTTAGGTGCTGGTGATTATCACTATGAACAAATGTTCAGACATTATGCTCTTGCATTTCCTTCGAAGGTTTCAGCAAATATATGTTACAGCGAAGAACTTGCACGAAAAATTTATGCCGGCTCTGATATGTACCTTATGCCATCTTTGACAGAGCCATGTGGAATATCACAGCTGATTGCTATGAGGTATGGAAGTGTGCCCATTGTCAGAGAGACAGGTGGACTCAAAGATACAGTAAAACCTTATAATCAGTTTACAGGTGAGGGCTGGGGATTCTCTTTTGCAAACTATGATCCTTCAGAACTTTTTGCTATCATAAAATATGCACTTTCCATATATCCCGACAAAGCTCAGTGGAGGTCTATCGTTCATCAGGCAATGACAAGAGACAATTCTTGGAATGCTTCTGCCTGCGAATATCAAAAGGTTTATGAAAACCTTTTAAACTCATAAATCCAAACTCAGGAGGAAAATTATTTATGATAGGCGGAATTAAAGGACTTTCGAAACAGGAACTTAAAGAAAAGATAAAACAGGATTTTCAGCGAAAGATTATATCCATGTTTGCAATTGACCCGAAAGAAGCAACAACTTATCAGCAATACCTTGCTCTTGGCGAGGTTATAAAGGAATATTCTTTTGAGAGATGGCTTCAGACAAACAAGTACTACAAGCAAAATGATGTCAAACAAGTGTATTACTTTTCAATCGAGTTTTTGCTTGGAAAACTTCTTGTCAACAACCTGATAAACTTGGGAATCCGTGATGTATGCAAAGAAGCTTTAAACGAACTTGGTATAACTCTTGAAGACATCGAAGAGGCAGAAAGGGAACCAGGACTTGGAAATGGTGGGCTTGGAAGGCTTGCTGCATGTTTTTTAGACTCTATGGCATCAATGGGTCTTCCCGGTCATGGGAACGGAATAAGGTATCGATATGGTCTTTTTGAACAAAAGATTCAAAATGGGTATCAAGTAGAAGTGCCCGATAACTGGCTTGCAGAAGAATATGTGTGGGAAGTAAAAAGAAGTGATAGAGCCTGTATTGTAAAGTTTGGTGGAACAGTGCGTTTTGACATTGTTGATGGCAAACTAAAAGCTTTTCATGAAAACTATGAACCCGTTTGGGCAATACCTTATGATATCCCTATAATTGGATATGGTTGTAATACAGTCAATACTTTAAGACTCTGGAGTGCAGAACCGTTTGAAAATGTATTTGATTTTGCATCATTTTCAAGAGGTGACTATATCAAAGCGGTGGAATACAGGTATATGGTGCAGTCAATTACACAGGTTTTATATCCAGACGACACAAACGAGCAAAACAGGATTTTGAGGTTCAAACAGGAATACTTTTTTGTATCAGCAGGAGTTCAGAGTATAATAAGGACATTCAAAAAACGTGGAAAGCCAATTTATGAACTTCCAAATTATGTAATGATTCAAATTAATGACACCCACCCGGCACTTGTTATACCAGAACTTATGAGAATATTGATTGATGAAGAAGGTCTTCCATGGGAAGATGCATGGGATATAACAACGAAAACTGTTGCTTACACTAATCATACCATAATGGTAGAAGCACTTGAAAAGTGGCCAATTGATATGGTAAAAACTCTTCTTCCAAGGATATATACAATTATTGAAGAAATAAATAGAAGATTTTGTGGCGAGATGCTTGAAAAAACAAACGGTGATTGGCAAAATGTCTGTAATATTGCTATCATACATGACGGTCAAATAAACATGGCACACTTGGCTGTTATTGGTAGTAGCTCTGTAAACGGGGTTTCTAAGCTTCACACAGAGATTTTGAAGAATGAAGTACTAAAATGTTTTTATACACTTTATCCCGAAAAGTTTAACAGCAAGACAAATGGTATTACCCACAGAAGATGGCTTGTTGAAGCAAACCCGGACTTAGCAAGGCTTATCTCGGAAACATTGCAGACAGACAGGTGGATAAAAGAACCAATGCTTATGCTCAGATTCAAAGATTTTGCAGAAGATAAGCTCACACAGGAACTTGCTGCTAACATTAAATTTAACAACAAAGTGAAGCTTGCAAAGTATATAAAAGAAAAATACAACATTGTGGTTGACCCGCGCTCAATATTTGATGTGCAGGCAAAAAGGCTTCATGCTTACAAACGCCAACTTCTGAACGCTCTTCATATTTTGCATCTTTACAATATGCTAAAAGAAAATCCCGGCTTGGATATTTATCCGCGAACCTTTATCTTTGCAGCAAAGGCAGCACCAGGTTATATACTTGCAAAAAAAATTATAAAACTCATTAACTCAATCGCAGACAAAGTCAATAAAGACCCAGATGTAAAAGACAAGCTCAAAGTTGTGTTTCTTGAAAACTATTGCGTATCTTTAGCTGAAAAGATTATCCCTGCAGCTGATGTCTCAGAACAAATATCAACCGCCTCAAAAGAAGCATCTGGTACAGGGAACATGAAGTTTATGATGAACGGTGCAATTACCATTGGAACATTGGACGGTGCAAATGTGGAGATAAAAGAGGCTGTTGGTGATGAGAACATTATAATATTTGGTCTTCGTGCTGAGGAGGTTTTAGATTATTATAAAAATGGAGGGTATAGTGCAACTCAGCTTTATCAAAAGGATTTGAGAATCCGAAAAATTATTGACCAGCTGATTGGAAACTTTTTTGATGTGCCGCCTGGTGAGTTTATGGATATTTATAATCACTTGATAACATACAATGATGAATATTTTGTATTGAAAGATTTTGACTCTTATCATGAGGCTCAAATGAAGATTGATAAGATTTATAGAGATACAAAACGCTGGCGAAAAATGATGATAATCAACATAGGAGCATCTGGAATTTTTTCAAGTGACAACACCATTCAAAAGTATGCTGATGAAATTTGGCATATAAAAAGGGTTGAAATCCCAGACTAAACTTGCATAAAAAACTTAAAAAAGGCAGGCAAAGATTCAAAGTTCTAGTGAGCCTGCCTTTTTTGTTTATTTAAAACTCTATTGCTTTTAAAAACGCATTGGCTATAATCATATGGCCTGTGAGATTTGGATGGATTCTGTCAAGCGCAAGTGCATATGAATGATAATGTTTTAAGAAATTATCAAACTCTTCCTGAACATCTACGAATATAGCACCGTGTTTTTGAGCTATTTCTTTCATTGCAAACCTGTACTCATCAATCTTTTTCCTCATTGCATCCTCTTTGTTGTCCTCTATAATAAATGGTGACATCAAAACAAGTCCTTTTAAGTTTGGCTTTGTAAGATTTATAAGCTCATCCAAGGTAGATTTGTACTCATCTAAATACACATGGCACTCTGGAATAAGTGGATTGTCAAACTGTCTCCAAACATCATTTATACCTATCATGATAGAAAGCCAGTCAGGTTTTAAATCTAAAACATCTGTCTGCCAACGCGCTTTGAGATGCCTTACTGTATCTCCTCCAACACCCATATTGATAACTCTTATTCTGCTTTCTGGGTACTTTGTAAGAATCTGTGCTTGTACAATAGAAACATATCCGTTGCCAAGGTTATTCCAGTGAAGACCTTCTCCAACAGGTCTTGCTCTGCCACAGTCTGTAATTGAATCACCTATGAAAAGAAGTTTGCTCCCATTTTCAATCTTCATTTTTAACTCCCCCAACTATTAAACTATAATCTTTATGTTCTACAGCTGCTTTGCTAAAAGAGCTGCCCCAATTATACCTGCATCATTTCCCAAAACGGCAGGAATAATTTTGGGCATTGGAACCTGTTTGCAGTAGAATTTTTCATACACAAGCTTTCTCACAGGTTCTAAAAGATACTCACCTTCTTTGCTAACTCCACCGCCTATACATATAACCTCTGGTTCAAATATATTGCAGATGTTTGCAAGACCTTCAGCAAGGTATTTTACATATTTATCAACAATTTCTGCACCAATGCTGTCTCCCATCCGCTTTGCATCAAAAGCTGTTTTTGCATCAATTTTAGAAATATCCCCATTTACAAGTTTCATAATAGTACCATTTATATTCCTTGCTGCAGCCTCTCTTGTCATGCGAATAAGAGCTGTTGCAGATGCATACGCTTCCCAGCAGCCTTTTCTTCCACATGTGCATTGCTCGCCATCAACACAAATTACCATGTGTCCAAGCTCAGCACCTGCATGGTGCGAACCTGTGTAAATTCTGCCATCAATTATAATTCCACCGCCAATTCCTGTTCCAAGTGTAATTGTTACAGAAATCCTTGCTCCTTTTGCACCGCCTGCAACATATTCTCCATAAGCAGCACAGTTTGCATCATTTTCTATGTTTACAGGCTTTGGAATGTATTTTTGTATCTCATCTCTCATTGGAACATTTAAAAAAGCAATGTTGTTGCTGTAAAGAATCATTCCCTTTTCATTGTCAGGTGCACCCGGGCTTCCAATACCAACCGAGTGAATGTCATCCAGAGAAAGCCCACACTCTTTTACAAGATTTAAACTTAGCTGTGCCATGTCTTTCATAATCTCTGTGTAGTGCCTATGTGCCCCTGTTGGAACAGATCCCTTTTTTATGATTTTTCCTTCCTCATCAACAATTCCTGCTGCAATGTTTGTTCCTCCAAGGTCAATTCCTATGTAATACACCTTCTCTCTCCTTTCCAATCCCTAAGATTTTGATTTTATTATATCAACAAAAAGGGATTAAGTAAAATAGACTTTTTAGTTTCAATTTTTATATATTTTGCATAATAAGTTTGCATAAAAATTAAATATTTTTGTTAGTTACATGAATTGTTTTTTTTTTTTTTTTGATATTATGAAAACAAAGAAATTTATTACATAAAAGTGGGGTGAATGAAAATAGAAAAGTGGCTACCATTAGGAAGCGTTGTTATTCTTAAAAATGGTAGTAAACCTTTAATGATTTTTGGTAGAAAACAAATTAATGTAAAAACCCAAAAGGAATTTGATTATGTAGGATGCCTATGGCCTGAAGGTAATATAGCATCCGACTTTAATTTCTTTTTTAATAATGAAGATATTGAAAAAATTTTATTTAGAGGTTTTGAAAATGAAGTTGAAATTGAATTTAGAAAAATGTTAAAATAAGGGAGGATGGTTAATATGCATGCAGTTTATGCTTATGCAGGTTCCTCTAAAAATAATCAAACTATCACTTTTCCATTAAGTGTAAGTGGTGGTGGAAAATCTGGTGCGATAAATTACAATGCATCTGGAAGTGTACTTAAAACTGAAACAAAATTATCTGCTCAAGCAAATACCCAAAAAATTGGTGTAGAAGCAAAAGCAGGAGCCACATTAGTTGAAGCAAAGGCTTCAGTAGGAGTTGGACCTGTTTCTTGGAACACTGCACTTGCTCAGGGCAAAGCTGAAATTGGTGGAAAAGCAGAAATAAATTTTAAAGATGCTAATTTTGGTTTTAATGGAAAAGTCGGAGCATATTTAATTGATTGGAAAAACACCATTGGAGTCAAAATTGGCGGAGTTTCTGTAGAAGTAGGCGGTTCTTTAAATGCTGGTAGAGGTGGAGAGTTTAAAGTCGAGGCTGGTAAAAATGGAATTAAGTTTAAATTAGGTGGAACTCTTGGGATAGGTGGTGCCGCAATAATAGATATTAGATGGTAATTTAAATAATTTGTAAAATCACTTTATAAAGGAAGAGATACTATGAAATTAATTAGCAAGATATTCGAGTCTTTTTTTAAATATTTTGCTTTAGTTCCAGCTTTTATTGGTTTTATCGGGGGTACTATTCTTTCCATTATTAATAAATCAATTGGTGGTCTACTATTAATGTTAAGCGTTTTAGTTATCTATTTGTTTTTACCCGAATTAGCATTGCTTATTGGAAGACAGGGATTTGAGGAAGTATGGAAACAATTTGGTATTCAAGCAAAACCTGACTTTTTAAGATCTTGGAGACTAACTAGAATAGCGTTATTAATTTCTTCTTGTACAGCAGCATTAATTTTCATCCTGAAAACAATCGAAACTAAAAACTTCTTCTACCTTTTTGGTATCCCAATTAGTGGTTTGTTGTTTTATCTGGTGTTGATAGCAGATAAATTAATCCACAAATTAATATCTAAAAACCTGCAAAATAAAAATCTCGAGGGGACTGAGAAATTTGAGAAACCAAAAGCTTTCTAAAAGTTCTATAGTAAAACTGTTGAGAATATTTGTATGGACAACACAAATTCTATTATTAATCTTTGGAATATATTTTTCAATAACATCGAAGAATATGTTATTTATTGAAATATTTTTAATTGTTAGTATAAGCGGTATTTTATTTTTTGAATCCATTGTCAAAAATTTTACTACAAATATCCCTGTTAAACTTAAAATGTGGAATATGTCCAAAATATCATGGTTTATAGCCTGCGCTATCATAGCAGTGGTATTAGTAAACTATAAACCCAAAATCTTGTTGGCTTATATTCTGTTAGCAATAACCATAATAATTTTATCAATAGCAGCAGTCCTCATAATTGATATAAAAATAAAAAGTCGAAATATGAAAAAGAGCTAATCAGTGTGTGAAAAAACACATCTGATTAGCTCTCTTTGTTTTTAAAGTAAAGTTCTCATCTTTACCTTCTCACAGCAATCTTATACTCTTTCCTAAACTTAAACTCTTCCTGCTTGCCTTTGTTCCAGCACTGGACAGGTCTGTAGTATCCAACAACTCTTGAGTAAACCTCACATTCCTTGCCACATGTTGGACAGCTAAAGTGTTCACCTGCAACATATCCGTGGTCTGGGCATACAGAGAAAGTCGGTGTTATTGTGTAGTATGGGATTCTATAATTGTACGCAATCTTTTTGACTATCTCTTTGCAAACCTCAATATCATCAATCTTCTCACCAACAAAGCCGTGCAAAACAGTTCCGCCTGTGTAGCGAATCTGAAGCTCTTCTTGATGGTCCAAAGCTGTAAATATATCATCTGTATAATCAACAGGGAGCTGGGTTGAGTTTGTGTAAAATGGCTCGTCCTTGCCTGATGTAATTATGTCCGGGAACATTTGCTTATCTTTTCTTGCAAGCCTGTATGATGTTCCTTCTGCAGGTGTTGCCTCAAGATTGTAAAGAATACCTGTTTCTTCTTGGTACTTTCTTATTCTTTCTCTCATAAAGTCAAGCACTTTTATAGCAAACTCTCTTCCCTCTTTTGTATCAATACCAACGCCCATGAAATTCAACAGGCTTTCGTGCATTCCAACAATTCCAATTGTATTGAAGTGATTCTTCCAATACTCACCATAGCGTGCATAGATGTCGCGCAGGTAAAATCTTGAATACGGATAAAGTCCTTTTTTGGTAAGATCTTCTAATACCTCTCTTTTTATCTCAAGGCTTGTCTTTGCAATGTCCATGAGCCTTGCTAATCTTTCAAAATATTCATCTTCGGACTTTGACAGGTACCCTATTCTTGGCAGGTTAATTGTAACAACACCAATTGAACCCGTCAGCGGATTTGCACCAAAAAGCCCACCGCCACGTTTTCTGAGCTCGCGATTATCCAATCTTAACCTACAACACATACTTCTGGCATCTTCGGGTTTCATATCCGAATTTACAAAGTTGCTGAAGTAAGGGAGACCATACTTTGCTGTCATCTCCATTATCTTGTTTACAACCGGGCTGTTCCAGTCGAAGTCCTTTGTGATGTTGTATGTGGGTATTGGGAATGAGAATATTCTTCCCTTTGCGTCCCCTTCCATCATGACCTCAGCAAATGCCATGTTGAACATATCCATCTCGCGCTGAAACTCTTTGTAGGTTCTGTCCATTATTTTGCCGCCAATGATAACAGGCTCATCTTTCAAGGTGGAAGGAGGTACCAAGTCCAAGGTTATATTCGTAAACGGACTCTGAAACCCCACCCTTGTTGGCACATTTGTATTGAACACAAACTCTTGCAGAGCCTGTTTTACATCAGAGTATGTGAGCTTGTCGTAGTATATAAAAGGTGCAAGGTATGTATCAAAGTTTGAAAATGCCTGTGCACCTGCTGCCTCACCTTGGAGTGTATAGAAGAAATTGACAATCTGGCCAAGAGCACTTCTAAAATGTTTTGCCGGCTTTGATGCAACCTTTCCTTCAACTCCAGTAAAACCATTTAAAAGAAGGTCTCTCAAATCCCAGCCACAGCAGTATACTCCAAGCACACCTAAATCATGAAGATGAAAATCGCCGTTTATATGCGCCTCTGCAACCTCTTTTGGGTATATCTTGTTTAGCCAGTACTTTGAAATAACTGCTGTTGATATATGGTTGTTAAGTCCCTGAAGTGAATAGCTCATGTTGCTGTTTTCATTTACTCTCCAGTCCATCTTTCCGATGTACTGGTCAACTGTGTTTTCAATGTCCAAAAAGAGGTTTTTGAACTCTCTCATATCCTGATGCTGTTTTCTGTAGAGAATGTAAGCTTTTGCTGTCTTTGCATGACCGTTTTCAATTAAAACCTTTTCCACTATATCCTGAATATCCTCTACATGCGGAATTGAATAGCCAAATTTTTGTTCTAAGATTTCAATAACTTGGTCTGTGAGCTTTTCAGCAATTGAGTAGTCAGAACCACCAACGGCCTTTGCAGCCTTAAAGATTGCATTTTCTATTTTCTTTCTGTCAAAGTCAACTATTGTCCCATCCCTTTTCATAACCTTTGTAATCATCGGTATCTTTCTCCCTTCAATTGCTTTTTCAGAATTTAAAAGTTTCTAAAAACTCAAAAGTCTTTTGATGAATCAATAACCACTATATATTGTGTCGTTATTTTTCGTCTAGCACAATATATTATATTCCAACCTCATTTCCAAATCAATGGGGAACAAAAAATTTTTTAAAACACAAAAGGCAGGCATATTTTAAAAAATTGGTGCCCGCCTTTTACTCAAGCTATTTCAATTGCATTTTTAGGACATATTACTGCGCAGCTTTCGCATCTTATACAGTTTACACTTTCAATGTTTCCATTTTCTTTGAAATAACAAACTTCTACTTCCATCGGACAATTTTTGTTGCAAAGCTTGCAACTGACACATTTTTGGGCATCTATCTTGAGCGTCCCTCTTTTTTTGCCCACAACTCCGCTGACTGTCCCCATCGGACATAAAACACACCATGTTCTTGCTCTAAACAAAATTCCCAAAATTATTCCAATCAAAGTTGTAACCCATAAAAGCATCACAACACCTTTTCCGAACCTCTCCAAATCTCCCCAACTCAATAAAGCATTCGCACTCATCATCACAACAAAAAATGTAAGCATAAATGCTTTTGCAACCTTTGATTTTAAAACTGAAGGAATATTTTTATTGAAGCTTGCCTTTGCAACAAACTCATCTAAAAACGCTCCTCTCGGACAAAACCTGTAGCACCAGTACCTTCCTTTATACAAGCTTAGCAAAACGCTACCTATCATACACACAAATGCAAACAAACCTACTTTCGGATAAAAAAGTCCGCCTATTAAAACTCCAAAAAATACAAAAGTCAAAAATATCTTTGCAATGTGACTTTTGTCCATCTTCAATCTTTTTTCATTTTTTCTTTCCAGAACTTCCATGTCAGATACCCCCCTACCTTTTTCTTTTGTATCATGTACAATCCAGGTATTTTTTATACCATGGGTAGGTATTGTATGTCAATTAGAAAGCCTTTATGAAATTTGCTAATAAATGTGAAAAATAAATTTTCTAAATTGCACAATCAGTTTAGTTTTGCTGTAAATTTCGAAACTAAATTACCCTTTCATAAATCTGATGTTTTATGTTAAAATATCACTAAATCTATTTTTGACCTTATCGATTTGGATCAGCAATAAAATTGTGAATAATAACAATATCAGAATACCATAAAACAATGCTATACCAAATTTTGAAGGAGGGATTTTGGTGGAAAGTTTTATTCAAAACATGTTCGCAGAAAGAATTGGCGGTAACAAGTTTGGTAAAGAAACAGTACTCTACAAGTTTGAAAAAATTAAAAGAGCAAAGGCAAAAGCAAAAGAGCTTCACCCTGACATGGAACTCATTGATATGGGTGTCGGTGAACCTGATGAAAAAGCTGACATGGGTATAATTGGAACACTTGCCTATGAAGCAGGAAAAGATGAAAACAGAGGATATGCTGACAATGGAATTTATGAATTTAAGGTAGCAGCCGCAAAGTATTTAGAAAGAGTTTACGGTGTCAAGGGAATTAACCCGGATACTGAAGTAAACCATGCAATTGGTTCAAAGTCAGCATTAGCACTTTTGCCCTATGCATTTATAAACCCTGGTGATGTAACAATAATGACTGTGCCAGGTTATCCTGTTTTGGGAACAATCACAAAATGGCTTGGTGGTGAGGTGTACAACGTCCCGCTTTTGAAAGAAAACAATTTTTTACCAGATTTGTCGTCAATCCCGGCCGACATAAGAAAAAGGGCAAAACTTATGTATTTGAACTATCCTAATAATCCATGCGGTGCTGTTGCAACAAAAGAGTTTTTTGAAGAGGTGGTAAAATTCGCAAGCGAAAATAATATCATAGTTGTGCACGATGCAGCATATGCAGCTTTGGTGTTTGACGGTTACAAGCCACTATCCTTCTTGTCGGTTGAAGGGGCAAAAGAAGTTGGTGTTGAAATTCATTCTTTATCTAAAGCGTACAATATGACCGGCTGGCGACTTGCATTTGTTGCAGGAAATGAGCTTGTTGTAAAGGCCTTTGCAGCTGTCAAAGACAACAACGATTCTGGTCAGTTCAAGGCTATACAAAAAGCAGGAATTTATGCACTGGAGCATCCTGAGATCACTGAGAAAATCAATGAAAAATATTCACGTCGTCATGACCTTCTTGTGAAAACATTAAGAGAGCTTGGCTTTGACGCTCAAAAGCCAAAGGGGTCCTTCTATTTGTATGTTGAGATTCCAAAGGGAATTAAGAATGGCCGAAGGTTTGAGACAGCTGAAGAGTTTTCAGAATACTTAATCACAGAAAAGTGCATCTCAACAGTTCCATGGGATGACGCAGGACATTTTGTAAGATTTTCTGTTACATTTGAAGCAAAGACACCTGAGGACGAAATAAGAGTTATGGAAGAGCTCAAGAAAAGACTTTCTGATGTGGAATTTGAATTTTAGGAGGTTTTTTTTGATGATTGTTACAACAACTCCCTCTATTGAGGGCAAAAAAATTGTGGAATACAAAGGAATTGTGAGCAGTGAAGTAATTGTTGGTGTTAATCTGGTAAAAGATTTTTTTGCATCAATCACAGACATATTTGGCGGAAGGTCTGGAACATACGAAAATGAACTTATAAGGGCAAGAGAAGAAGCTTTGCAAGAACTTCAAAACAGAGCAGCTTTAATTGGTGCAAATGCAGTTGTTGGAATTGATATAGACTATGAAGTTTTGGGCGCCAATGGAAGTATGTTGATGGTTTCAGTTACAGGAACTGCAGTTGTTGTGGAATAAACTCTTTAATAGGTGAGAGAAAATGAAAGACAAACTTTTAGTTGTTGACATTGGCAATACCAATATTGTGTTTGGTGTTTATAAAGGAAAAGATTTGATAGCAAGTTACAGGATGAAAACAGACAAAGAGAAAGCTGCAGATGAGTTTGGAATACTTATGACACAAATGCTCTTTTACAATGGTATAAATCCTGCTGAAATAATGGATGTTATTATTTCTTCTGTTGTACCACCAATTATGTATTCGTTTGAAAGAGCAATACAAAAGTATTTTGGCACAAACCCTATGGTGGTAGGTCCCGGTATTAAGACAGGTCTTAATATAAAAACTGAAAACCCGAAAGAGGTTGGCTCAGACAGAATTGTCAACGCTGTTGCAGCAAATGAACTTTATGGAGGTCCTGCAGTAATAATTGATTTTGGAACAGCAACAACCTTCTGTGCACTCTCAAGAAAATCAGAATATTTGGGTGGTGCGATTGCTCCCGGTATTAAAATTTCTGCAGAGGCTCTTTTTTCTCATGCAAGTAGACTTCACAGAATAGAACTTCAAAAGCCACCAAGCGTAATTGGCAAAAACACTGTACATGCCATGCAGTCTGGTATCCTCTATGGTTATGTTGGTCTTGTGGATTACATGGTAAACAGGATAAAAGAAGAGATGGATGAAGCAAACGCAAAGGTCATTGCAACAGGTGGTCTTGCAAGGCTTATTGCTGAGGAGTCAAAGACAATTCAGATTGTAAATCCTACTCTGACATTAGAAGGACTCAGGATAATATACTATAAAAACAAACAGATGTCAGTTTAAAAAATGCTAAAATAAACATGGGGCAATAAAACCTCAAAAAAACAGCAGGTTTTGTTGCCCCTTCTTTTTATATCTGTTTTTCAAGCCACCTGACAAAATCATAGTGAAATTCTTTTTCTGCAATAACTTCATGAAGCTTGTTTGTAAATGCTTTCTCAGACCAGCTCTTTTTACCATTATAATACCTATTGCATGTTTTCCAATATCTGTAGGGAAAAAGCAGGATTATATAGACAAGTTCAAGCTCGTCTTTGCTCAGTGGCGATACATTTGAGTACCAGTTCAAGATGCTCTCACCTGTTTTTATATCCCAGTGAATCCTTTTTAATACCTTTTGCATAAAGCTTGTGAGGTCAACTATTCGAAGGTCATAGGTAAGATAATCAAAGTCTATAATATATACATCACCATCGTGAGTGTAGAGAATATTGTGGTAAGAGTAGTCTCGGTGAATAAAACCTCTTTTTTCTCTTGCCTCATCACAAAGTATTAAATAATTTGAATTTTTAAGTTTTTCAAGTGCTTCCTTTGCAAGGTCAAAATAATATGAGTATGTAAAAAGATATTCATAATCAAACATACTTCTTTTTCTATCTGCCATCTTTCTCATGCGCAAAAATTCGTTGCAGCGCTTTTCAAACTTAGTCAGAAGCTTTCCCAAATCATCTCTAACCCTTGCACCCTCAGGGACATTTGTATAACCTATTGATGCTTCGTGCATCATAGCAAGTTTTTCTGTCGCAGCTTTTAGTTCTATTGGATTTTCAAGTTCACATTCTCTTGCGTCAATCCAGTCTGTGAGGACATAAATCTCATCGTTTAACATTACATAAGGTAGACCTTCTTTGCTCAAGTTAAACCTGTCAATGTCTATAAACCCTCTTGAAACAAGGTGTTCTTTGCCCCCGTGAATAAACAAAAGCGTTTCCACCGAATAGTCTACTCTTTTAAAACATTTAAGACCACTGTCGGTGGAGAGAACTAAAATGTCACGGATAGGCATAAAATAAAAAACCTCTATATCAAAAAATTGAGTTATCTCCTCTCTCAGAGCAATCATAACAAAAAACACCTCCCATTAAAAACTATATGAGCAAACACCTTTTTTAATGCAGGGAGGCTAAAATTTTGTACTTGTACTGGTCTTTTTCACATATCTTTTTAATTTTCTCTTCAAATGCTTCAGATGCCCAGTCCAAATCTCTAAACCTAATAATTTTTTTGAGAAGAGAAAAATACTCATATGGCAGAAGTATCATAGCTAAGACTAACCATTTTTTGTAATTGTCATATGAGGTAACATAAAATTTGCTTATGCAATCTTCAAAATCAAAATTTTTATCTATTTTGAGCAGGCTTTTCACAAACGTGGCTATGTCCTTTTCACGGACATTTAGTTCTAAATCAAACATATTGGCAAGTCTTAATTTACCGTAACATTTGTGGATGTTGTAAATACCAAGTTTGCCATGTATGAATCTATTTTCCTGCATGCTGCGCGATATCACCTCAAGATATCTTTCATCTTCTAAAATTTCTAATGCTTTTTTTACATATTCAATATTTGTGTCAACTGTGCTTAAAATAATATTCCTAAGCCTTTCATTCTTTATTAGCTGAGGATTTTCTTTTAGCTTGGTGAACATCGAATACATATTTCGTGCAGCAATCCTATCTTTTCCATATTGAACCTTGTATCGTGCACCTACAGCCGATTTTAAGTTGATAGATGCTGAATGAAAAGCATTTATAAACTCTACTAAATTTGCCAGTTGCTTTTCAGAAAATTCGACAGGCTCTTTCTTAAAATGTTCTATGAGCACATATGTGTTTCTGTTAAATATCAGGTAAGGACAACCATCTTTTGTGGGAACAATCTTCTCAAAATTAACAAATTTGTTGTCTTTCAAATGCTGATGACAGTGAAATATAAAGACAATTTCTGCTGGCGACATTTTGGTCTTTTTCAAAAGGTATTCTGCTTTGCTTGTCTTGACCAGAAAGTCATTTTTGAATTTTTTGAACTCTTTTATGTTAAAGCCATAGAAGACCATAAATTTATGTTTCAATGCCATTTAAAAATCCCTCCTGCAATCTTCTTTATAATCATCTCCTTCCCTACTTGTATTCTTTCTGCTCCTTTTAGTCTTTTGAGAAAGTACTCTTCTGTCCACGGCTGTTTTTCGAAATAGTACTGAAGTCCTACCTGCCAAATCTCCTGGGGGAAATACATCAAAATCCAAAATGTCTGCAACCAGAATTTCTTTATAATATTTTTATCATCCAGACATTTTAAATAAATCCGAAATACATTGATGTCCCAATCATTTGTTTTCAACACTCTCACGCCAAGGTTCACAAACTCATGCACGTCATAGTCTACCATCGCATAATCGAAATCTATGAGATACACCCCTGTCTCAGAAAATATAAAATTGTGATGAGCAGGGTCATGATGAATTAATACTCTTTGATTTTCTTTTTTGAAGTGCTCTTCTACCTTTTTCATCATATATATGCTTTCCACAAACCTGCCTTCAAATCTGCTTAGAACCTTCAAGAACATTTCATCAAAATAGCCAAGATTATCTTTTTGATGTATAATATTCTTCATCTGTATAACTTGTGAATACTTTCTCCGAAATACTTCCTGATAAGATGGATAAGAACTGTCTTCCATTTTTTCAGCAAAAGAAAGTGAAGCTTTATGAAGGTGATGCAAGACTGAAACTGCCACTTTTAAGTCAAAAACATTTCTAAAATCTGCACTCCTGCCATCTATCCACTTACATAGAAGATAAACCCTTTTGGGCCCATCTAAAAAATAAAAGCCACCATCAACGGTCTTTTGGAAATCAATCAGGTGGCTTTTGAAACTTGTATTTTTCAGATGTGAAAAAATCTTGAGAATAAAATCAACATGCTCTTTGTCAACTCTACTGACCTTCAAAAAATATTCTTTGTCATCCTTTGTCTTTATAAAATAGGCATTGGATTTTATCTGTTTTATTCTTTCTATCCTTATAGAATAATTATCTTCAACTAATTTCAGTTCAAGTGTCCTCATGAAAATCTATTTTTTTTAAAGCTCAATTTCATTATATGGTAAACCTGTATTGAGTGTTAATCAAAAAGAATGGTAAACTTTTCTGCAAATTTGAACGGATGGTAAGACATCTTTGCCTTTCTTATCCCCTCCTTCCCCAAATCTTCTTCACGGTTGACGAATTCAAAATCCTGCCAGAACTCTGCTAAAAATTTTTGGTTAACAAAAGCATAAAGTCCTTCAATATCCGGGTCTGCTTTTTCTATATGTATGACCACTGTATTTTTATTTAAAGGCTCCCCAAATGTGAAGGCTTTTATTCTGCCATCAATAAAAATTACCATACCTTCATAAGAAAGTTTATCAAAATTTTTTATCGCCCTTTCTATAGCCATTTTCTCAAATGTAAGTCCTATATCCTCCTTCCCATTTCTCTTTTCGTACCATTCACATTCAAAGTCCCAGCAAAGCTTTACAATTTCCTCATCTATTTTTTTCCACTCATATCTGTCTGAATAGAGTCTTAAAAACTTGTTAATATGATTTTTTTTGGGATGATATTTTTTTCCCTTTAGCTGAACCAAATCTTCAACCCTGTAAACATAGTCAGAAAGGTCTCTTTCAAAAATACTTTCAAACTTCAATCCACACTCAGAAAGCATATCTACTGTCTTTTTAGAGGCTCTTTTTATCATGAAACTATATCCCTCAGACTCAAAATATTTTCTGGCTTTTTCAATAACAATAGGAAGTTTGTTTAAATCTATTCCAACAGGTCCATGTAAAAAAGGTGGCTGGTTGTACGGCTTTGCCATGATGAGCAAGAATCCATCTTCTTCGGTAAAATGAATATCATAAAAGGGATCCCAAATAAAAAGGTTTGTAAATGTCAGGTCAGCAATCTCAGGCTCAAAAATGGCAAAGTATTCGTCAAATATATGCTTGTTTGAAATATCTATTTTGAAAAATTTCATTCCTTCTACCCCCATATCGATACAAAAGTTTTGAATAAAGCACAAATAAAATATATAATATCATATAGAGTACCTTCGTAATTTTGAATAATAAAGGATGGTTAGGATGGTTACATACGCTGTGCTATATTCCTTATACTTCCTTAAGGTATTTTTTCTGGTAAGTTTAATTCTGAGTTTGTTTGGTATATGTTATAGCACCAAAAAAATTCTTGTAGTAAGTTTTATCCAGGCTTTCTGGGATACCATTGTCTTTAACAACCATATCAATCTTATGCTGGGACTTTTGCTTATGACACTGTGCTTGATACTTTTATATATCATGTACCTAAAGCTTCTACCCTTATATGGTATCATTTTAGGACTTATTTCGCAATCCTTGTGTCTCACTTTGAAGTTCGGGGGTTATTCAATTATAAGCACGCTCATAAGCAATCTTTCTTTCACACCCTCTGTATTTGTATGTGATGTAACCACGCTTGTAATTGAAATAACCATCATGAGTATCTTACTTACAGTGATAAAAAGCAAAAATTACTTAGTATTTGAAATTTGCAAAATACTGCCTACACAATCTGAAAAAGGGAATGAGGTCAACTATGAAGAAAAATGACCATATAAAGCTTTTGATATCAATGCTCTTTTTGCTTGCCCTTATTATGTTTTTGCTCATCTATTCGATATACTTTATAAACACAGAATTCATAAAACATCAAAAGATACCTCAGTGGCAAAGGACGCTTGTTATATATTCTTTTACTCTGCTTGCAATCTTAAACTTATATACTGTCAAAAACCTTTTTTCAGCACTAAGTATACTAAAGACAACGCAAGTTTATAAAGACAATATAAAATCATTGGACAATTTTATAAACATCTTAAGAGCCCAGAGACATGAGTTTAACAACCACCTTCAAATTATATGGGGACTTATTTGTGTTGAAAAATACAACGACGCTGTACGTTATATTGAGCAAATCAGCGAAAACCTCAAAAATACATCAAAATTTTACGGGCTTGGGTGTGCAGAACTTTCTGCTTTAATATTTGCAAAAAGTGCTTTGGCTGAGAAGTACGATATAAATTTTGAATTCCACTACAGTATAGATTTTAGCAACCTCAAGTTTGATTCTATGGATCTTATAAACATCTGCGGAAACTTAATTGATAACGCATTTTACTACGCCAAATCTTCATTTTCAAAATATGTCGGACTTAATATAGAAGATGAAGGTAATCAAATTGAAATCACGGTAACAAATTCGGGGTCATATATAGACAAATGTAAAAAGGATAAAATATTTGAACTCGGATACTCCACAAAAAATTCAAGCGGTCTTGGGTCTTTTCATTGTAAAATCAACAGTTGAAAAGTATAAAGGCAAAATTGAGGTTTTCTCAGAGTACAGAGCTCTTGACAAAATGGAAGAAGGATATACAACTTTTAGAGTAATCCTGCCAAAAAAAATATAACCTCTTCAGCTTTTCACTTGAAGAGGTTATATTTTTATTTCAACTAATTTATCTTTCATTTCCTGGCGGAGAAGGAGGGACTCGAACCCTCGCGCCGGTTTTACCCGACCTACGCCCTTAGCAGGGGCGCCTCTTCACCACTTGAGTACTTCTCCGCACCCTTTAAATGGCACATTAATTATTATACCCAAACCTTTTGCGCTTGTCAAGGTTGGACAATCACTTTTCTCGAATAGGTGTAAAGATATTTACCACAGCGAAAGAATGTACGAAAACAATAATGAAAAGCCCATAAAAAGGCAACTGAGCAAGTGAAATTTTGTGTGTGACAACATGTTTTAAGTTTATCTTTCCTTGTTGCAAAAGTTCAATTGCAAGTTTTTGAGTAAACGGATTTACAAACGACCAAAATTTGTGCTTCTTTTCTGAACATCTGAAAGGCCAGAGAATTAATTCGAAAAGTATTTGAGGCAAATAACAAAAACATATCAAAAACTGCTAAAATATTAGGTGTATCAAGACACACTGTAAGAAGAGCAGTATATGGTCCTGTTGAGGATAAGTCTAGAAAGCCTAAAACTTGCCCTAAAAAACTTTCTTCTGAGCTTGAAAATCTCATTATCCAAGAGGCTAAAAAAACAGGATTCAGATACAGACGTCTTTCTCTTTATTTATTCAGAAAATATGGCGTTAAAATAAGTGAAAACACGATAAAATCTATTCTCAAAAGAAATAGTGTGCCGAGAAAGACAAGAAAGACGAAAAAGGGAGAAAGAAGTCTTTACGATTATGAGTCTCTCATCCCATTTTCTGAATTTCAGCTTGATACGAAACATCTTTTAGACAAAGAAAGCCTCCCAAAAGAAGTATATGAGCACATGATAAAATACAATCTACCGTGTTATGAGTGGAACATGATAGATGTTGCTACAAGGACAAGATTTACAGCTTATTCATATGAGCTTTCATCTACTTTTGGTTTTATGTTCATAACATTAGTAGTTTTATGGCTTAGGACACATAATGTAAGAAACCCAATAAGGATAAGATTAGATAATGGAGCAGAGTTTTGTGGTGGGAGCGAAAAAAAGCTAAAGGAGTGGAATGAGATGTTGTCATTTTTGGGAGTAGAGCTAAATCCTATTCACCAAAAGCAAACACTTGATGGGTATAATTGAAAATTCACATAGAGCAGATGATGAATATTTTTTGATGATTCATGCTGAAAGATGCATAACAAAAGACGAATTTATGACAAGAGCTCAAAAATGGCAGGATACGTGGAATTTTTATAGACCTCACAATGGTAAAGGAATGAATGGAGACACCTTTCGAAAAGTTTAGAGATTCAAAAATTCTGGTCTCCTCCATGTATTTCAATTTCCTACTTTACTTCTTGAAGACTTATTAAAGAAAGTGGGACTTTTTATTCTCTGTTCTGTAATAAATTAGGTGTAAATATGTCTTCACCACGTGCGGACAATCACTTTTAGTTGATTCTCAAACTTTTTTGAAAGTGCCTCTGGCAACTGAGCAAGTGAAATTTTGTGTGTGACAACATGTTTTAAGTTTATCTTTCCTTGTTGCAAAAGTTCAATTGCAAGTTTTTGAGTAAACGGATTTACAAACGACCAAAAAATTTGTGCTTCTTTTCTGAACATCTCAAACGGACAAATTTCAGTAGCAACAAGCGGTGACGGTACAGAAAACACCAAAACTCTGCCACCTTTCCCTATATTTTCAAATGCCATTTCGATGCTTTCTTTTGTCCCTGCACACTCTATTACCACATCAAAGCTTCCTTCTTTACAATCTTCATCAACAATATCTTTAACTCCATAATTTTTAGCAACATTTTTTCTAAAATCATCTACTTCATAGCCAAAGATATTGTCAACCCCATACATTTTTACAAGCTCAAGCATTATAAGACCAATCGGACCAAAGCCTATTATCAAAACCTTATCGGTGGGAAAAATCTTTATTCTATCAAGACCATGAAGACAGCAAGCCAGAGGCTCTGCCAGTGCTGCCTCAGCAAAATCTATGTTCTCAAATCTTATCGCCTGTTTTTCTGGCACAGCGGCATACTGGGCAAACCCACCGTTTATGTTCACACCAAGCGCTGTTAAGTTTTCGCAAAGCTGAGGCCTTCCACTTCTACAAAACTTGCACACTCCACAATAGATGTTAGGGTCAATGCTCACCTTGTCTCCTACATTGAAAAGCTTAGATTTTGTCTCAACAACAGTGCCACAAAATTCGTGTCCCAATATTATCGGCGGTGTGACTTTTGCAGAACCTTCTTCGCCATTGAATATATGCACATCTGTACCGCAAATGCCACATGCCTCAACCTTGACTAATATCTCTCCCTCTTTTATTGTGGGCAAGCTAACATCTTCTACTTTTAAGCTTCTCTTACCATAAAATATGGCTGCTTTCATTGTCTTTTTTAAACCCTCTTTGATAAAGTTTTTGATTTTCTATATATAAAGTTTACTACTTACTTGAAAATCACTTCAATCAAATTTTATCTTCTCTTTATTAAATTTTGCAACACCAATTACAGTATCAGCACCTCCATAATATACCCAGACCTCATCGCCAACCTCTGCATGACCACAGCTGAAAACAACATTGGGTATGTAACCATCCACTTCCCATGAAAGCTCGGGTTCCAAAATTGGTTCCGAAAAGCGTGACAAAATCTTTGTTGGGTCTTTTGCGTCCAAAAGTACTGCTCCAAGCCTGTACACATTCTTATGGTCTGCTGCGTGGTATATCACAAGCCAGCCAAACTTGACCTTTATTGGTGGTCCTGCAATACCTATACGACTGCTCTCCCATGAATTTTCTCTTACAGTCATTATTTCAACATGGTCTGTCCAGTTTATCATGTCATCAGAAAATGCAAGCCACATATTGGGATATCTTCTGTGAAACATGACATACCTACCATTTATCTTCTCTGGGAAAAGTGCTGCATCTTTGTTTGGCTCATCAAGTGCAACACCCATTCTCTCCCATTTTATGAGGTTCTTTGACTTTGCAAGCATAATTCTAAAATCGCCTTCATACCTGCCACCAAAACCTGTGTATGTCATGTAAAACGTCCCATCAATCTCAACTATGCGCGGGTCTTCAATTCCTCTTCTTTCCTGTTCGTTTTCTGCAACCATCACAGGCTTGTCAAGTCTGTAAAAGTTAATACCATCTGTTGACACAGCATATCCTATTGTAGAAACGTAATCACCATAGTCCTTATGTGGTGGAATGTTTGTCGCCCTGTAAATCAAATGAAAAAGTCCTCTGTGAAATATAGCTGCAGCATTGAAAACTGCTGCTCTTTCCCATTCATTTTCCTGCTTTGGCTTCAAAACTGGTTTGTCTGTCACTCTTTGAAGTTTAAACATAAAAGTATCTTGCGCCCCCTTTGTTTTTCACTATAATGATTCTCTTTTGAAACTTCAAAACATAATTTTAATTTAACTTTTGAAAATTTCAATTGAAAAAATAACCTGCAATTCTTTTCTTAAAATTTTCGAAAATGATATGTTGTATTTTTACAACAAAAGAGCCTCCTTTTTGTGAAGGAGGCCTCGTTTTCTTTTTCCAATTTTTTAATTTGCAAGCACATAAACTTTTACACGCCGCACACCAAATTTATACGCATCCTTTTCAACAAACACATCTATTCTGTTTCCCTTGATAGCAGAACCTGTGTCAAGTGCTGTTGCAAAACCATACCCTTCCACATAAAGCCTTGTCCCAAGCGGAATCACCCGCGGGTCAACCGCAACAACACCGCGCCGAACTCTGTGACCTGTTGCAGTTCTGCCATAGTCAGGGTGAGATGGACTTTTGCCTGTATCACTTGGGGTTAAAGAATATGCAGTTGCTATCATTGTATAAACCTTTCTGTATCTGACCACTTCTCCTCTTGATGTCTTGAACCATCTTATTGTTCCAACTTCAACAATTTTTGGCTTCGGTGGCTTGACAATTTTTTCACCAAGCAATTTCCTCTCAACCTCGTTGCCATCTTCCAATATGAGCTTATATCTTCTTTCTTTGATACCATCCTGCCCTTGCTGGACAACCTTTTGCTTTCCGTAGTCCATATTGTAGTTCGTCTTTGTAACTGTACTGAAAGGTATCTTTTGTTTTTCCACGACCACCTTCTCTGTTACCTTAGTAATTTTAATGACAGTAGGCCTATCAAGAAGCTGAGAAAGAGGAAGATTTACTTTATCTAACTTCCCAAGGACCACTCCTGCTTTTTTTATTGCATCCTCAACAGTACCGCTTGGAATATACACAACCTTTTCCTCGTCGCCAACAAGTATTTTCACTTCAAAAGCTCTTTTTATTATTATCTGGGTATTCTCATTTATTTTTGAGTCCAAAGAAGGCGAGATATAGTCATCTTTTGTCAAGTAAATTTGATTTTCTTCTAAGACCTCTCTTACTGTGGACTTAATTGTTTTATAATAAAACGTCTTGCCGTCAATTGTTATGCTAACCTCTTTCACAAGTGCCTGTGCAGTCATGGCGCCAAGCAGGACTGACAAAACAAATACAATGACAAAAGCCAGGATAAGCTTCTTCATATCCCTTGGCCTTGCCACAAGGCACCTCAGTTTATTCATAATCAACCTCCTACAAAATGGATTTGTTTTCTAAAAAACTTCTTTGTTATTTTAATTTAAAAAAAATTTTTTGTCAAATAACCTTAAAAGTCAAGAAATTTTCTTGACTTGCAATACCTTTCATATATGAATTTTATACCTTTTGCCCATACTCTATACAAAAATTTTATCAACTTTAAACTAATTTTTATGCCATTCTGTGTCTTTAGAGTATTTCATTGGTTTGAATGCTCTTTTTTATATTTAACAAAATTTTGAAAAGTCATATTAGCAAATCCAAAGTTTATCTTTCTGTTTATTCTATGAAAAAAAGAGTAAAATAGATAGTGTAAAAACTTGTTTTAAGAGATGATAGAAATATGATTGAATTTTTGAAATACATGGTTGATAATTTTGGCCTTTGGGGAATATTTTTGATATTGGCAATAGAAGGGCTTGGGATTCCTTTCCCAACACAGATTGCTTACCTTGGCGCAGTAGCACTTTTAAACTCACGCAAATTCACTCTTTTTACATTGATAATGGTAATAGCATTAGGAAATCTTTGTGGAAATGTTGCTGTGAACCTTCTTCTCAGAAGTGGCAGAAAGAAAATAATCAGCCTTTTTGAAAGGCTTTTGAGAATAAAAAAAGAGACGCTTGAGAGCGTCAATAACTTTTTTGTAAAGTATGGAATATTTGCTGTACCAATAGCAAGAATAATAGGAGTTCCACGCACCCCCGTTATTTTCTTGGCAGGAATTAGTAAAATGAATTTCTATGAATATATCATTTCTTCTTTTATTGGAAATACCATCTGGGCAACATTCTATGTGTACTTTTACTGGTACGGATTTAACTTCTTTAAATTCCTTTACAAAAAAGATATATTCCTTTTTTGGCTTGCCATTTTGGTGCTGGTTTGCATTGTGATAATAGCATGGATAATATTTTTAAAGGTCTGGAGAAGAAGGAGAAGAGTCTGAGGTATTTCTTTCAAGCAGCTGCTCTAAAGTCACGTTCAAAATACCGCCTGAAAGGTTATAAACCTTTCTAAACCCATTCTGCTGAAGGATATTTTGGGCAATATTTGAACTTACCCCACTGTTGCAGTATACAATTATCTGCTTGTCTTTTGGAAGCAGATTCATTTTTTCTTGCAGCATCTCAAGAGGAATATTTACAGCACCCTTTATATGCTTGATTTTATACTGATCAGGTGTTCGAACATCCAGAACAACAAAATCTTCTCCTTTTTGCATCTTTTCCAAAAGCTTTTCCTGCGTACAATTAAATTTTCTCTTGTCAAGAAAGTTTGACATAACCATGCCAACATAGTGAACAGGGTCTTTTGCAGACGAAAATGGCGGTGCATAAGCCAAATCAAGCTGGAAAAGATGGTCTGTTGTAAGCCCTGCAAAGATAGCTGTTGCCAAAATGTCTATTCTTTTGTCAACTCCTTTTGTGCCAATAATTTGAGCACCTATAATTTTTCGTGAACTGAGTTCTGCAATTGCTTTTATAGTCATTTTCTCAGCTCCAGGATATGCTGTTGTTATATGCGGTTTTGTAACGTGCCCAACTTCATATTCAATCCCATCCTGCTGTGCCATCTTTTCTGTGTAACCTGTTTGTGCAACTGTAAGGTCAAAAACTTTGAAAATTGATGTTGCCAAAATGCCACTGAACTTCATGCTACCACCTGTTGCATTTTCACCAGCTATTCTTCCCATCTTGTTTGCAGTTGAACCAAGTGGCATATACATAGTTTTACCATTTAGCTTAAAATACACAGAAGCACAGTCACCTGCTGCAAAGATTCCTTCAATATTAGTTCTCATATACTCATCAACCTTAATAGCTCCATTTGGTAAAAGCTGTATGCCACTTCCTTCTAAAAACTGGGTAGAAGGTCTTACCCCAACAGCAATTAACACAAAGTCTACATTCAATCTTGAACCATCACTCAAAATAGCCGTTGTTACTCTCTTATCACCTTCAAACTTCAACACAGATGTGCTGGTTTTCACTGTAATTCCTTTCTCTTTAAGATAGTTCTCAACAAGCCTTGCCATGTCACTATCCAAGTTTGGAAGGATATTTTCTTGTTTTTCTATGATAACAACATCTATCCCCAAAACCTTCAAAGCTTCTGCCATTTCAAGTCCAATGTACCCACCACCAACTATCAAGGCTTTCTTGGGAAAATAAGTGTTTATAAACTCTTTTATTCTATCTGCATCCTTGACATTTCGAAGGACAAATATGCCCTCAAGCTCTATGCCATCAATTTTAGGCACTACAGGATGTGCTCCTGTTGCAATAATTAACTTGTCGAAACCATCTTCAAAGGTATTACCAGTAGTTAAATCCTTGACAATCACCTTCTTATTTTGCGTGTCAACTTTTAAAACCTCATGAGCTGTTTTTACATCAACATTAAACTTTTTAAAATATTGGCTATCTCTTGGAACAATGTTTTTCCTGTTATCTATCACACCTGAAATATAGTACGTAAGAGAACAACCAGAATATGATATGTCAGTGTCTTTGTCATATACAATAATTTCAGCTTTGTCATCATTTCGTCTTATTTTCATTGCAGCTGTCATCCCACCTGCAACAGCACCAATCACTATATACTTCATCTTCTATATTTCACCATCCTATTTAAAATTTTTTTCGATTCTAATATACCCTTTTGCTATTCATTTAAAAACACATCTCTGTGTAAAAATTTTCCTTAAAAATATTTTTACAATTGCGAAACACAAAACCCAATTTTATGTGGGATAATATAATTGAAAGAAAAATTCAAAATGAAAAGAGGTGATTTTTAAGTGAAAAGGATAAAGACAATAATTGGTATAGGACTTATTGTAATTCTGATTTTAAGTGTAAGCCTTGCATTTGCAGGTTCTTCAAAGGCAAGCCTTCCGGTAGCTTTCAAGGGCAATCTCACAAAGCTCTGTTTCGGAAAATTTGAAAAAGGTGCAGCAGGTATAAACCTTGACATCGCTGGCACAATTGAAAGCATCCTTGGCATGAAAAAAGAGGATATTCAAAAACAGATTCAGAGCGGAAAGGCTTTCTCAGACATCTTAAAGGACAAAGGCCTGACACTTGACCAGTTTAAATCAAAGCTTTTAGAAAGCCTTTATGCAAAGATTGATGAAGCTGTTAAAAACAACAAAATAACGAGCGACAAAGCAGCACAGCTAAAGCAAAGTTTAAAACAGAAGATAGACAGCTGGGACGGAAAGCTTCCTTTCTTTGGCTTTAAAATCAAAGCATTTTCAAAAGACATTTATAACCTCGATATGTTCAGTGACATTGCTACAATCCTCGGCATGACAAAGGATAGTCTTTTTAACGAGCTGAAAAATGGAAAGACCATTGCAGACCTAATCAAATCCAAGAATATCTCTGAATCAGACTTTAAAAACAAATTAATCTCAATGCAAATAACAAAGATTGACAAGCTTCTTAATGAAGGTAAAATAACAAAAGACCAGGCAGACAAAATGAAAGAAGCTATCAAGACAAAAATTTCAAACTGGGACCTTTCAAAGGGATTTGCTCCACGAGGATTTGGTAGAAAATTCAAAGGTGCAGCAGGAATGGACGGTACCATGAGGCGCGGATTTAGTATAAAAATGAGAGGATTTTGGCCAAATCAGGGAACAAACCAGAACACAAACAACTCTTCAACAAATGTGACATTTTAAAAACATAAGGGGCTTGAGGGAATATATCCCAAAAGCCCCTTTTCTTTTTTAAAAGTCATAAAAACAAGACCCTCCTATGAACTCTCTTATGATAGATTGTGGTGGAATTTCTCTTTCGTCCTCAATTGTGAGGATAAAGCTCAGAAAATGCAAAAGCCTCTGCGCTTCACTATATTCCTCATCTTCTCTTGTAATTGTTTTAAGTAAGGGAACAGCATATTTTTTCAAAACCGCAAGCTCATAAATTAGTGCTGAATTAAACATAGCATCCGCCATTTCCTGGTAGGGAAAAATATTTTTCTCCTCACCATTTCTGACAGACGGCCACATGGAAATTGTCCTTTTAGCAGATGCACCTCTTGTCCTGGCATCTCTTACAATTCGTCTTAAAATCCTGTAATCTGTAGTTTGAATTCTGTTGTGCTTGTCAAGGTTCAGGTGTGTCAAAGCACTCACATATATTTTAAACTTGTTTTCGTCAGGTATCATTGGAGTAAGCCTGTTATTTAACCCATGTATCCCTTCAATTATTATTATGTCATTCTTTTCAAGCCTGACACGTCTTTCAAACGTTCTCTTTCTCTCTATGAAATTAAACCGTGGCAGCACAACCTCCTTACCCTCTATCAAGTCTTTCAATTGTCCATTGAAAAGCTCAACATCAATAGCTTCAATCGATTCATAGTCAGGCTTGCCATTTTCGTCAAGCGGAACTTTATCTTCAAAGAAATAATCATCAAGCCCTATATAGACAGGATTTTTTCCATTTACTTTAAGCTGGATAGAAAGTCTCTGGGCAAAAGTAGTTTTTCCGGATGATGAAGGTCCTGATATCAAAACAACTTTTATCAGTGGATTTTGAGAAATCTGGTCTGCTATATATGCTATCTTTTTTTCATGCAATGCTTCAGAAACTCTTATAAATTCTCTTATCTTTCCGCTTGCTATCACCTCATTGAGCTCACCAATGCTACTGACACCCAGTATCCTGCCCCAGTTTTTGTACTCATGGTAGACCGCAAACAGTTTCTTGTTCTCCACAAACTCTTGAAGTTTAAATGGGTCTGATTTGTCGGGGTACATAAGTACCATCCCGTCGTGGTATTGAATCAGGTCAAAAATTTTAAGATACCCTGTGGAAGGGACTAAATGTCCATAAAAGTAATCAACATAATCTCCACAGTAATAAATGTATACATATTCATTTTCCGAAAACTTTATTGTTCTTGCTTTATCATAAAACCCTTTCTCTTCAAAAAGTTTAACTGCATCCTCTTTTGAAACCTTTTCTCTTTTGAATTGAAAATCCTGCTCTATTATCCATTTCATCTTCTGTTTTATAAGTTCTATATCTTGGCTGCTTAGTTTTCTGTTTTCTACCTCACAGTAAAGTCCCTTTGAAAGAGAATGTTGCACATTTACAGCTTCTTTAAAAAGCATTCTTGTTGCAACAATCAAAACAAAAATGAGACTTCTTCTGTAAATCCTCATACCATCTTCTTGCGTCATGTCAATAAATTTCACTCTGCAATCCCTTGAAATTACATATTTTAACTCTTTTATCTCATTGTCAACCTTTGCAGCAACTATAGGAGATTTAAAATAACTCTCAAATCTTGGAACAAAGCTCAAAAGATTAGTTCCTACCTCCACATCTTCACATATATTTACATCCTCAAAAAATACCCTAACAGTGCTACTGCCTTTCTGCATCAAAATCGCCCCCTTTGTTTTTTAATTTTTCTTCATACATTCTCATATCAGCAATCTTAATAAGCTCATCAAGACTGGTTGTATCGTCTGGATACACAGCAATTCCACAGCTCACTCTTATCTTTTTCGGAAGCTGTAGCTCTGACTCTTTTTCAATTAATTGCTTTATATTTTTAATTCTATCCTCTATAGCATCTTTACTACAATTTTTGAATATAACCGCGAATTCATCTCCCCCAAGTCTTGCCGCAATATCTGTTTTCCGTATATTGTCCCGTATAATCCTGGCAATTATTTTTATAGCTTTATCTCCCACACCGTGTCCATAAACATCGTTTAAAAGTTTCAGATTATCCATATCAAAAAAAGCTACACAAAACTTATTTTTATATCTATCTGCAGCTATTGACTCCAAAATCAATTCCTTCATAAAGTATCTCCTGTTATAAAGACCTGTAAGTTCATCCTCTGTTGATAAATTCTTTATCTTCTCAATCCTTTCAATTTGAGAAAGAAGAGCTTGAGAAAAATTCATAAAGATTGTAAAACCATCCTGGAGTTCATCAGTTATGTTAAAGTTTTTAATCTTCGAATAACAAATAAAAAAACCCACAAGCCTGTTGTATCTGTGAACAGGAACATATACCACTGTTTGGAAACTATTGAATACCCTATTTTTTAAAGCCTTGCATTCAAAAAAGTTTTCAAAATCTTTTATGTCAAATGTACTAATATTCTCCTCTTCTAAAAGTTTACTTACAACTTTTACTTCTGCAGAAGAATCTTCAAATTTATCACTCACCTCTTCACTCTTGAATACAATAAGTTTATAATTCCCATCTTCTATGATGTAATAAAAACATATTCTTGGAAATACCTTTGAATAAGCTTCATAAATAAAATCTACAAGAAGTTCAAAACTTTTTTGCAAATCAAGCTTTTCTTTTAATACCTCAGTACTAAATTTTGCTAAACTGTGCAAAAATTTTACTCTCTGTTTTGCTATAGCAAGAAATATTGCCACAAAGAGATAAAGCATAGCTCCATTTTGAACTGCTTCTGTAAAAAGAATACCTTTTCTCTTAAAAAGAGACAAAATTAACTCACCAACTGCAAAAGCCAATACAAAAACTTTAAAGCTATTATTTTGTTTGAAGTAAGAGTTATAGAAGCTTAAGTATATTAGAAACAAAATACCAAAAACTATCAGTAATTCGCTAATAAAGTATAGTTTTGTTGTAGATAAAGTAGATTGTAATAAAATATTAATTTTTGCATTTTTTATCTTTTCGGATATTAAAAAAACTACAATTATCAAAGTTATGTTTATCCATATTGATGCCTTAGATAAAAATTCTTTTAACCTTTCCCTGCATAAAACTGAAAATATAAGTGCATATATTATAAGAAACTTTGAAAGTAAATTCAAGAATACAACCACCTGAACACCTTCACTTTTACTTACAACTTCTTTTTCTAAATTTAGTACATATAAGAATTTAAAAACAACAAGAGATAAAAATATTTTGCTAAAGTTGTAAATTAAAGCATTTTTCAATTCATTACCCAGAAAGACTGATAATATATATATTCCGCTTACTGCAATAACACCTATTATTTCAAAAAGCTTGTACAAACAAAACTCTAATTCAACATTCACAGTCTTCTGAACTCCTTCTGTGTTTTTCTCCTTATTAATAATATATTCCTGAAAAAAAGATTGTTTTTATTATATCGTACTTCAAAGAAAATTTAAAAGGGAGACTTTTGAAAATCTCCCTTGATTTTTCGAACAATTCTCTATCCTTCTACCATGAACAACTCATCAGCAATTAAGATAAAGTTGCTCAGGTCAAAGAGTAAACTTCCTTCCACGAAAAGTTCATATAGCAATATTTTTTTGTTTGCATGCAAAGCTTCAATCCAACCTTTTAAATGTCCTAAATCTACAAAGTACTTTTTTATAGCAGTAATATCGATAAACACAACTTCAAGAGATTCCTGCCAGAACTCAACGCAAACGTTTGGAAAAAGAAGTTTTTTGAGTCGCTGGTAAGACTTTTCACTTCCAAAAAAAGAAAACTTCTCAAGTTCAAGAAGGTGTGCAAGAACAAGAATACTAGAAATAAGATGAGCTTCGCCTACATAGGGTTTTAGAACTGTCAGAGCACGGGAGGTCACAAGTTCATGTCCTTCAAGAACTATCATTTGTATCTTATCCTCCCTTTGTAAACCTATGTTATACTTTTTTATATTATATTCTAAATCCAAGTACCTGTCAATAAAATTATTTACTTTTAGATTTTTATTCCTGGAAGCTGAAGAAAGATAAAAAATAAAATGGCTGTGCGACCAGCTTCGATATAACCCTCCTGGTGAAATAGCAGACCTGACAGGCTCCTGTCATGCACCCCTGCGGCACACGCGAAAAACTGCTTACCGTTGCTTCCTTCCGGACCTGGCGGGGTTCACAGCCCTCGCGTTGCGCAGGACACAACCATCCTCACCCCGGCCTGCCCTCAATGCCAAAAGGGTTATACCTCAGTCTGGCTATTCGACCCCGCTATAGCGGATTGCGGGTTACAGGGCACCGCTACCTCCCCATCATAGCACAGCCAATTTTATTATACTCTCAAAACTTTTTAAAATCAACTGCCAAAATTTACTTGCCGTTTGCCTGAACAAGCCATACATGAGCAAGTTCAAGTGCCTTGTAAAGGTTGTCTGCCTCGGCTTTTTTCACAACTCTTTCTCTGACAGTGAGCTTTGGATTGTTTATCTGAAGTTCAACTGAAATAGGTGAGGATATCTTATAACCCTTATACTCTTCAGTGCCCAGCACCACAAACACAGCAACAAATTTGTCGTCTGGATTTCCATAGTGGATAAGGTTATTTCTAATTTTGTATACTTCTCTTCCTCTATATCTAAACACCTGTGGTAGGCTCATAGCAAAATCAACTCCTAATCACCATAAATTTTTAAAACTTCCTATAGTCGATATGATACTAAACTTTATTGAGTTTTTCAAGCATTGTTCACAAAATTCTTTTTCCTTTTTGCCAGTCCCTCTCTTATCTCAAACGTAACATCTCTATTTAAAGGTTCTGGCAGGACAATAAACACTCCATCACCCTTGTTTGCCTTTCTTATGGCATCAGAGACCATTTCAACCACATCTGAAAACTTTTCTATCTGCTTGGATATAATTCTACTCTTATCTTCAACAAAATCCAAAATTTGTTTTTGTCTCTGTTCGCACACAAAATAAAGATTCCTGATACCTATGGAGCTAAGACTTAATGTAAGCATTTTTACATGTTCTTTCTTTCGAAGGCTGTCAATAATCACTTTTACACCATTTATATCAAATATATTGAACTTTCCAGGATTTTGATGTGAGTCGTTCTTGTATTCGATCAAAAACTTATATATGATCTCACTGTCTACCCCGTAAAAATACAGTGCTGCAACTGTCTGAAGAATATTATCAACTGCAAATATAAGCTTACCATCGTATGAATAAGGGATTTCTTTAATATTGCAAAAAGAAAAGAGTTCTTTTCCGTCAAATATTTTTATTATATCATTTTCAAGGTACACACAAGGTTTTTTCATTTCCATATGCGCTTTTAAATCTGGATGATGACTTGAAGTCGAAGTAAATACAATTCTGCATTTAGCTTTTGCACTGTACAGGTATTTATAAGCATCGTTGACATTTAAAATTAGATATCCATTTTCCTTAATGCTTCTGGTAAACAAAAGGTTTTTTTCTATCTGATTTTGAGAAAATGTATTGGTAATAATACCTGCCTCAGGTTCTATTTCTATCTCCTCAATACCTTTTTCAGGATTGAATTCAACCAGCTTTATGTCCGACAAATCTCCAAAACTTCTCAGATAGAAATTCTCCATTTCGCTATCGATAGACGCTTCCAATCCGCATCTTTGAAAAATGTACCTCATTATTTGCAAAATTGTGCTTTTTCCATATGTCCCTGACACAGCAATTATCGGCACAGATGGATTTGGAATCTTTTCAAAATACACATCCAGTATAGTATTGAATACATCGTTGTTACATGTCTGTGAAAATATTCGAAGATCACAGTTTGTCTCAATATCAACAACATAACCACCTATAATAGTATATGGAAGCGAAATATCTTCTGTAACAAAGTCTAAGACAGTTGTTACATATCCAAGTTTTTCTGCAATCTTAACAAAAAGTTGTTGATTTTCATATGCTACCTTTTCTGTAACGTCTGTAGTTATACAACCTGTTTTAAAACTTGTTGGCTCCTTCAAAAATACCCTCATTCCTTTTGGTAAAATATCATCCAAAGTAAATCCCTGTTTTAAAATATTCTTTTGAATATATTTATTGTTTTTCTCACCTTGATCTAAAAGTTCTAAAATTCTTCTTTTTCCATCGCCTATAATGTATGGAGAGGTTCTCTCAATAGCTGCCACAACTTTCCCATTCACAACCAGAATCTTATAACTGTTGCCTGGCACATATCTCTCGACAATTACTCTATTTTCAACATTTTTGACCATATTAAATGCTTCTAACGCTTGTTGATTTGTCCTAATATTCCCTATGTTTGGAGAGTCTTTTTTGCAACCTTTTATCGAAATTGGGAATCCCAGCTTTTTTATACTTTCCATTAGCTGGTCTGAAGTAAAGATCACTTCAAACGGTGCAACAGGAAAAAAGTTTAATTTTAAAAATTCACGTTCCATCTCTCTGTCATTTGATATACTTACTACACTAAAGTCTTGTTCACTTATAAGACCTGCAAAGAGCTTTGCATATTTTCCCTCACCCAGAATGAACGTATCTGTATATCCAATTCTTGTAAACCTTATACCTCTTTTCATGCAAGCATTTTTCAAAAGTCTTGTATTTGGCGAAAGCTCTGTTTCAATTGTGAGTTTCTTTAACTTTGAAATCTTATCAGGAAAATCTTCAGGTATAAAGCCTTTTCCCATACATTCTAACGCAAATTCAATAACCTTGTACACAATAATTGGATTATCATGTTCAATCAAAACATCAATATAATCTTCAACACTAAAGCATTCCCAGTATTCAACCAAGTTATATCCTATAAGATTTTGAATATGAATGCAAAGCTTGGCAAAGCTGCTTGCTTCTTCAGGTTTTCCTTTTACCTTTAATACAGCTACCTTTTTGTCTGAATAGATATTTCTGTTATTATAAACTTTGATATTTTCAATTTTCATCCCAAGAAAATTTCTCTCCTTATTTTATAATTTTATTTTGTATTCTTCCCCCTTCAAAAAAGACTAATACCTGCAAAAAAATAAGCAGGGAAAATTCTATTTCCCTGCCGTTGTCCTTTCTTCTATTTTCTTTTGCTCAATTAAATTTTTTGCTGCATTTTTGACATGAAGTTTCATGTACTCTTCTGCCTTATCTGGGTCTTTGCTGACTATTGCTTCAAATATAAGCTTGTGTTCTTCCATAGCCTCCTCAAGCCTACCAGGTGTCTCAAAAGAGGTTGCCCTTGCTCTGATTATATAGCTGTGGAAGGTTGACAAAACATGTTCAAGTGGTTTGCTCTTCGATGCTTTGTAAATGAGCTGGTGAAACTGCGAATCAGTTTTCATCACCTTTGGAATATCTTTTTTCTTTGTATACAACTCCATAAGAGTTATAATTTCAGTAAGCTCATCTTCTTCATCTTTTGTAATCTTCTGGGCAGCCCAGCGCGCAGCAAGCCCATCTAAAAGCATTCTTATTGTGTATATATCCTCTATGTCCTGAGCAGTAACACCTGCTACAAACGCACCTTTGTGAGGAATAGAATATACAAGCCCTTCGAGTTCAAGCTGGCGCAATGCCTCTCTTATTGGTGTTCGGGAAACACCTAGCTCTTCAGCAAGCTTTACCTCAACAAGAGGGTCTCCCGGCTTTAAAATTCCCATCAAAATCTTTTCTTTTATCACTTCAAAAATCTTCTCATACAAAGGAGAATATCTTGTATCTTTATCATCAGAGTAATTATTATACACCATCGAAAATCACCTTCAATATTAACCAAGTTTATATTTTTTCCATTTCACGTATAACCGCATCTGCAAACTCTTTTGTACCTGTTGAACCTCCAAGGTCGTATGTAACCTCTTTGCCTTCTTTTATAACCTTAGCCACCGCCTTTTCAACTCTGTCAGCTGCCTCAAGCTCACCCAAGTACCTCAGCATCATGACACCAGAAAGTATTGTAGCTGTTGGATTTGCTAAGTTCTGACCTGCTCTTTTTGGAGCAGAACCGTGGATTGGCTCAAATACTGCTCCATCTTCGCCAATGTTAGCACCTGGCGCAATACCAAGTCCTCCCACAAGTCCTGCTGCCAAGTCAGACAGAATATCCCCGTACATGTTTGGCATAACCAAAACATCGTAATTTTCTGGGCTTTGGACAAGTTTCATGCTCATTGCATCAACAATCATATCTTCAAACTCTATATCTGGATAATCTTGCGCGACCTTTCTTGCACATTCTAAAAATAGTCCATCTGTAAGCTTTTGGATGTTTGCCTTGTGAACAGCCGTAACCTTTCTTCTCTTCTCTCTTCTTGCAAGCTCAAATGCATACCTGACAATCCTCTCGCTTGCTTTTCTTGTTATTATTTTAACACCAACTGCTGCATCATCTCCAGCCATGTATTCAATCCCTGCATAAAGGTCTTCTGTGTTTTCTCGAACAATTATCAAATCCACATTTGTGTATCTTGCAGGAACACCTTCGTAAGACTTGACAGGTCTTACATTAGCATAGAGGTTAAGAGCCTGTCTGAGCGCAACATTCACACTTCTAAACCCTGTCCCGACCGGTGTTGTAATCGGACCTTTGAGTGCAACTTTATTTCTCTTGACACTTTCTAAAACATAGTCAGGAAGTGGCGTCCCATACTGCCCCATAACCTTTTCGCCAGCTTCTACAATTTCCCATTCTATTTTTACACCTGATGCATCCAAGACTCTTCTTGCTGCCTCTGTGACCTCTGGTCCAATACCATCGCCAGGAATAAGTGTAATTCTGTATGCCATTCTTTGTCCTCCTCACATCAAGATTTGTGATAGCCTCAATAAAGAGGGGATGCACTCCCCTCTTTAATTATTTATTTCATACCCATAGCTTTTGTAAGGTTCAAAAGCCCGCCATGCAAAATCATCTGACGCTGTCTGTCTGTCAGGTTTAAAATCATTTTGTATTTCAATCCTTTTGTGACATTTTCAATTATTAAAACATCACTTTTTTCTATCTGCTCTCTTGCATTTTCAATCTTGAGCTCATCCATCTCTTCAATTGTATCATAATCGCTCGGATTTTCAAACACCATTGGAATGATTCCGTTGTTAATTAAATTTGCCATGTGAATTCGTGCAAAGCTCTTCGCCAAAACCCCTTTTATACCCAAATAAAGCGGCACAAGTGCTGCATGCTCGCGAGATGAACCCTGACCATAGTTGACTCCACCCACAATAAAGCCACCACCGTTCTCACGTGCCTTTTTAGGAAAATCAGGGTCACATGGTGTCAAGCAATAGTCAGACAAATACGGAATATTTGACCTGTATGGCAAAAGCTTTGCATTAGATGGCATAATATGGTCTGTTGTAATATTATCTCCTAGTTTTATTAGCACTTTCCCCACAACAACCTCCGGCAAAGGCTTTCCTTGCGGGAATTGTTTTATATTCGGTCCTCTTATAACCTCAACCTCGTCGGGATTTTCAGCAGGCGGCACTATTAAATTGTCATTTATTAAAAAGTTCTTTGGCATCTCAACCTGCGGCTCATCACCAAGAATCCTTGGGTCTGTAATATACCCTGTGATTGCTGATGCTGCTGCAGTCTCAGGTGAGACAAGATACACTTTGGCAGAAGGTGTACCGCTCCTGCCTTCAAAGTTTCTGTTAAATGTTCTGAGCGAAATACCATTTGTTCTTGGTGCTTGACCCATTCCTATACAAGGACCACAAGCACACTCTAAAATCCTTGCACCAGCTGCAACAAGTGATGATAGCGCACCGTTTTGAGCCAGCATGTTCAGAACCTGTTTTGAACCTGGAGATATGACAAGCGATACATGCTCTGCAATGGTTTTACCTTCTAAAATTTTTGCAACCTTCATGAGGTCCTTGTAAGATGAATTTGTACAGCTTCCAATTGCAACCTGGTCAACCTTTATACCTTTTAGCTCGCTCACAGGCACAACATTGTCAGGGCTGTGCGGGCACGCTGCAAGTGGCACCAGGCTTGACAAATCTATTTCAATCTCTTCATCATACTGGGCATCGGGGTCTGGTAAAATCTCAACAAAGTCAGCCTCTCTTCCCTGTGCCTTCAAAAATTCGTATGTCACTTCATCTGATGGGAATATAGAAGTTGTTGCACCAAGTTCTGCACCCATATTTGTAATTGTGGCTCTTTCTGGAATAGATAAAGTCTTCACGCCCTCACCTGTGTACTCAAAAATCTTGCCAACGCCACCCTTGACTGTGAGCCTTCTCAAAAGCTCCAAAATAATATCCTTTGCAGAAACCCAAGGCTGAAGTTTACCTTTGAGGTTTACTTTTACAATCTTTGGCATAATTAAGTAATATTCACCACCACCCATTGCAACTGCAACATCCAAACCACCTGCACCAATTGCAAGCATGCCTATCCCACCAGCTGTTGGTGTGTGGCTGTCTGAGCCCAAAAGTGTCTGACCAGGCACTGCAAATCTCTCAAGGTGAACCTGGTGACAGATTCCATTGCCGGGTTTGGAAAAATATATTCCATGTTTTTTGGCAACTGTCTGTATGTATAGATGATCATCTGCATTCTCCGGGCCTGTCTGAAGAGTGTTGTGGTCAATGTATGCAACAGACCTTTTAGTCTTTACTCTGTCAATACCCATTGCTTCAAACTGAAGATATGCCATTGTACCTGTTGAATCTTGAGTAAGTGTCTGATCAATTCTGATAGCAATCTCTTTTCCGGGTATCATTTCACCTTTAACTAAGTGCTGCTTTATAATCTTTTGCGCAACTGTCAAACCCATTTTGCTTTTAAACCTCCCAAAAACTTTGATTGTGATTGTTAAAAATACCTTTTATATTATAGCATTAAAGTATACCTGTATACAAGAGCGTGAATTTAAAAACCCCTTCCTGACTTTATGCCAGAAAGGGGCAGCCTGAATTTTGCCGTTAATAAATAAGATAATTTAAACAAGTTGAGCTTATTGAAATAGAAGTTGATTTTTCACTATTATTTTTTGCTAATTGAATAAGCTGCTAGTTCAAGGTGAAAAAGTAGATACTCGTTTAAAAAGTAGCCGAAATAGAAAGATTTTTAATTCAGCAAGAGCAATCTAAAAAAACAGCAATCTTTTTTTAAATACCTAAGTAAAAGCTATTTTACCCTACTTTCATGCATCTTGAAAAGCTCTGGCATGACTTCTCGAACAACCATCTCAAGCTCATCGTCGCCAATAACAGTTGTTCTTCCATTTTCGTACTCCTTGTCAACCCACTCTTTTATTTTAGCAACTCTTGGGTCACGCTTGTCAATCTTCTTGTCACCTTCAAGCCTGAAATATGTGTTAATCCATGCAGCGATACCTGCAAGCCCAGAGTGTGCATCAACTGCAATGACAATTGGACGGTTTAAAATCTTCTTTGTATCAAAGATGTTGTAGATCTCCTCATCCTTCAAAATACCGTCAGCATGAATTCCTGCTCTTGTTGCATTAAATGCCCTTCCCACAAACGGAGTTCTTGGTGGAATCTCATAGTCAAGCTCTTTTTCAAAGTAATCTGCAATCTCAGTGATTACCTCAAGCCTCATATTCTTTGTTGTACCTCTAAGCTGGGCATATTCAATTACCATAGCCTCTAATGGGGTATTGCCCGTCCTCTCACCAATACCCAGAAGCGAACAGTTGACTGCAGATGCACCGTAAAGCCATGCAGTACCAGAGTTAACAACAGCCTTGTAAAAATCGTTGTGACCGTGCCACTCAAGCCACTCAGACGGCACCTCTGCATAATGCCTTAGCCCATAAATTATTCCCTGAACACTTCTTGGCAGAGCAACTCCCGGGTAAGACACACCAAGCCCGAGGGTATCGCATGCTCTAATCTTTACAGGCATATTTGCCTGGCGCGCAAGTTTCATAAGTTCATTTGCAAACGGAACAACAAAGCCGTAAAAGTCTGCTCTTGTGATGTCCTCAAAATGGCAGCGCGGAATAATTCCATGTTCAAGTGCGGCTTCAACAATAGAAAGATACATTTCCATTGCCTGTTTTCTTGTCATGTTGAGCTTTTTGAATATATGATAGTCGGAGCATGATACCAAAATTCCTGTCTCTTTGATGCCCATCTCTTTCACAAGTTGAAAATCCTCTTTTCTTGCTCTTATCCATGAGGTAACCTCTGGATACTTATAACCTCTTTCCATGCATTTAATAACAGCTTCTCTATCTTTTTTGGAATATAAGAAAAACTCTGTCTGACGGATCACGCCAGAATCGTTGTCAAGTTCGTGGAGATAATCAAAAAGCCTTACAATCTGTTCAACTGTATAAGGAGACCTTGCTTGCTGACCATCTCTGAATGTTGTATCTGTTATCCATATCTCATCAGGCACAAACATAGGGACATGCCTGTGGTTGAATGCTATCTTGGGTATCTCTGTGTACGGGAAAATCTCTCTATAGAGGTTAGGCTCTGGAACATCCTGGAGTGTATATTTATACGCTGCCTGCTCAATCAGGTTTGTCTTGGGATTAAATTCTACTCTTGCCACTTAAGCTTCCCTCCACATTGTATATATGTATACAATCAAGTGTTATGAGATATATTATATTCTACTTTTGCATTTTTGACAATAGGACATTGCAAATTGTTCTTTTGCGCAAGAGTATATTTTAAGATATTGAGCGGATTTTTGCAAGATGGTAATTTAAAATCTTCATAAATGAGACTATTTTCCTGAACCTTCTTCAATAGCTTCCTCATCATAAAGAATCTTTTCAGGGTCTTTTTCTGAAGAGAGGACCTCGACACTTTTGAGCTTTCTTTCTATGGTTCTTGTCTTTCTTGTTGCAGTGTCAATTGTATCCTGTGCCTCAGAAAGTTTCTTTTTAACCTTTTCAAGAATCTCAGCAAACCTCGAAAACTCAGTCTTGACCGCAGACAAAAGCTCCCAAACCTCGCTTGTTCGCTTTTCAATGGCAAAGGTTTTAAATCCAAGCGAAATGGTGTTGAGCATTGCAACAACTGTTGTGGGTCCCGCAATGATCACCTTGTATTCCCTTTGCACAGACTCAAACAGCCCGGGTATCTTCAGCACCTCTGCATAAAGTCCTTCAGAGGGCAAAAACATGATAGCAAAATCTGTTGTTTTTGGCGGGTCTATGTACTTTTCCTTTATAGTCTTTGCATTTTGCCTTATACTATTTTCAAGCTCCTTTGAAAATCTTGCAACTTCTTCTGCCTCCGCTTTCTCCTGCGCCTCAATAAGTCGCTGATAACCTTCTATGGGGAATTTAGAGTCTATTGGAAGGTATATAAATTCATTATCTTTTGAATTTTTAGAAGGAATTTTTATAGCAAACTCAACTTGCTCTTGAGTGTGCGGTTTTATCCTGACATTTCTTTCGTACTGTGAAGAATCCAAAATCTGGTCTATGATATTGCCAAGCTGAATCTCCCCAAGCGTGCCTCTAACCTTTACATTGCTCAAAATCTTTTTAAGATCTCCCACACTTCCAGCCAGGGCTTGCATCTCACCAAGTCCTCTGTGAACAAGCTCAAGCCGCTCTGACACAAGTTTGAAAGACTGTGAAAGTTTTGTTTCTAATGTACTTTGTAGCTGGCTGTCAACAGTCTCTCGTATTTTCTCAAGCTTGTTATCTATCTCTTTTCGGATACTGTCAAGCCTCTCCTGATTTGATGATGTAAAATTTATTATCTGGTTGGATATGTCTGAAAATCTTGTCATCAAAATGCTGCCAAATGAGCTTATCATACTTTGCGTTTCATTTTTATTCTGAGAAAATTGTTGTGATATGGAATTTTGAATTTGTCCAAGTTCCTTTTCAATCTCCAAAAGTTTATTTTGAGTATCCAAGGAAGAACTCATATTATTTTTAAGTCTTATGAGCAGTAACAAGTTTGATATGACAAGAACGATAATAACAATTAGCAAAACTACTTCCAATCTTTATCACCTCTGTACAAGAAAAAGAATCTTAAAATTTAAAAAACGGGCTGCTTTTCAAGTAAAACTTTTTTAGCAGCCCTTTTTGCCTCTTTAAACTTCAAATTCATTTTTATTCTTCTAAATCAAGAAGCTCTTTTAGCTCGTCGTCATCAAGTGCAACAACCGGCTGTTGAATCTTTTTGGTGTCTTTTAGTATCTCAAACTCACCAACAGAGTATTCTTTTAACTCTACATTTTGCATCTCATCTTCAAATCTGACCTTTATCTTTTCTTTTAAGACATTCACCTCAACAACTTCACCTATACCATCGGCTGTTTTTACAATCGCACCTATCCCTGGAAGCTTTAACATTGCCTCTTCATAGAATTTCTGCTCGTATGTCAAACAGCACATGAGCCTTCCACAAAGGCCGGATATCTTTGCAGGGTTTAAAACAAGCCCCTGCTGTTTTGCCATCTTTATTGAGATTGGCACAAATTCACAAAGATGAACAGAACAACAAACCTCACGTCCACACGGACCCAAACCACCACGAAATTTTGTGTCGTCTCTGACACCTATTTGTCTTAGCTCAATCCTTGTTCTGAAAACTGCTGCAAGGTCTTTTACAAGTTCTCTGAAATCAACCCTTCCTTCTGCTGTGAAATAGAAAAGAAGCTTGTTGTTGTCAAATGTGTACTCGGCATGCAAAAGCTTCATAGGAAGCCCATGCTTTTGTACTTTTTCCTTGCAAATCTCAAGTGCTTTAGCTGCCTTTTCCATGTTCTCTTGAGCTTTTTTGTAATCTTCTTCTGTTGCCTTTCTTACAACCTTTTTGAGAGGCTGGACTATCTCTTCGTCCGGCACCTCTCTTTTTTCTACCATAACTTTTCCCATCTCGATCCCGCGGACTGTCTCAACAATGACGTCATCCCCAGCTTTCAAATCTATGTTATTCGGGTCAAACCAGTATATCTTTCCAGCTTTTTTGAATCTAACCCCAACAACTTCTGCCATCTTTCTTTTAGCCCCCTGATAGTTTTAAAAAAATCATGTCAAGCACATTGTCTGAAATTACATTTGCATCCGGGTACTTTTCCAACATCATGAAATCCTGCAGTAGCCTGTATATATGATAGATTGTATGCTTGTTTGCAAACTCAACTATCTTTGCTAACTTATCTGTGTTTGTAATAAGCTCAACAAGGTTTGTTCTTTTGAACATAAGCGCATCTCTTAGAAAGTATATTACCGTTTCAAATAAAAATGCAAAGTCGTCTTTAAATTTTTCAAAATCACTTTCAAATTCTTTTATCAAACTAAAACTTGCCCCGTCGTACGAAAGAAGTTTATCAAAAATATAGTCTCTTTTATTTTGAACCTCTTTATCATAAAAATCAAGAGCAATTTTAGGATTCCCTCTGCAAAGTTTTAAAACATAGTCTTTGGGTTCAAGCTCATAATTTTTTAAAATCTCAGAGATTTCGCTGGCGCTGTACCTTTTGAACGAAAGCACTAAAGACCTTGAAATCACTGTCGGCAAAAGCCTTTCTAAATTGTTGCATGTGAGAATAAAAAGAGCATACTCCGGGGGCTCTTCTAAGGTCTTTAAAAGTGCATTTTGAGCACTTGTTGACATCTCCTCAGCCTCTTGTATTAAGTATATCTTTTTACTTGCAAAAATAGGTCCTCGTGAAATATCTTTTATAATCTCTCTAATAGCATCAACAGATATTTCTTTTTTATCTTCCTCTCTTTTTATTATTTTAAAATCCGGATGTGTGAGTGCGTCAAAGAGCCTGCAACTTTTGCAAACGCCACACGCAAGCTTTTTTTCACACAGAATTTGCTTTGAAAAGGTCATTGCCAAAAGTTTTTTACCAAGTCCTTTTTCACCTTCAAAAATATATGCATGAAAAGGTTGAACAAGTGCTTTTTTGAGAGTAGCAACAATTCCCTTTTGACCTATAAAAGTATCTAAATTCATGTCCAACTCTTCCCCTGTGCAAATTTCTAAATAAACAGGTCAACAAGCAGGCCTTTTATCTCACCTACATAAGATAAAACCTTGAGATTGTCTGCTTCTTTTTTTAAAATCTCCTGGGTTAACATGTCCATCTTTTCATCAATCTTTTTTACAATACCAAATACCTTGTGCCTGCCTTTTCTGCCAAAAAGGCTTTCATTAAAATATTCATGTGAAGAATACACTGTATATCCTAAAAGCTCTTTTATAGCTTTTTTATATTCTTTGAGGGTTGAAAGGTCTAATCGTTCAGCAAGGCTTTTACCAAGAGAGTCTATTTTGCTTATAAGTTCCTTTATTCTGTTTATAATTTCATCTTTCTCAAGCTGCTTTACATAGCTTGAAAAAGAGTCTTTTGGTCTTTCAACCCTTCGCTGGTCTTGAAAAAATGTTACATTATTTATATTATTTCTTCTAACATCTTCTACTCTCATTTTACTTTCCCACTTCTTAAATTTTTTTAAACCTTCTCAAACCTCTCGACATTGAGGACAAATATTGTAGCACCACCAATTGTTATTTCAACAGGATATGGCAGGTATACACCTGCTGACGGATTGTTTGGCACAGGCGATGAAACAATTTGTTTGCGTGTCTTGCACTTTTGAGATATAATGTCAATCACCTCAGCAACTCTGTCATCATCAATGCCTATGAGCAAAGTGGTATTGCCAGAGCGCAAAAATCCACCCGACGTTGAAAGCTTTGTTGCCATTATACCTTCTTTTTGAAGAGCGTCCAAGAGCCTACTAATGTCTTCATTTTGCACAACTGCTACAATAAGCTTCATCTTTCCTCTTCTCTCCTCTCTTTGAAAAGCTATGCCGACTTAGCATTTCTCTATATTCTACCACTTCTCTTTGCTTTCAAATAGCCCTTCTATCTCACGACACACCTTTTCAAAAACCTCTTTTTCTGACCCTTGCGCCTCAATGTTCACACATCTTTCAAACCATTTTGATACCTCTTTAAAACCGCTGTACACACGCCTGTGAAACTCCAAATCTTCTAAGTCAAGCCTGTTGTTTTTGCCTGCCATTTGAATCCTTTGAATAGCTATTTCAGGCTCCAATGTAAGAACAATGTAAAGGTCAGGTTTTATTTTATCTTCAAAGATAGAATTTAATCTCAAAATGTTTTCAACACCAACTCCTCTTACAATGCCCTGGTAAACTATACTGCTTAGGATGTATCTGTCGCAAAGCACAATGTACCCTTCATCCAGTGCGGGAATGAGTACATTTTTCACATGTTCGTTTCTGTCTGCAGCTAAAAGCAGAGCTTCAGTAAGTCCATCCATCTTATATTGAGGGTCTAAAAGAAGCTTTCTGATTCTGTATCCTACTTCTGTCCCACCTGGTTCTCTGGTTGTGAGAACCTTGTATCCTTTATCTTTGAGATATTTTTCAACTTTGAAAAGCTGTGTAGTTTTTCCAGAACCGTCGTTACCTTCAAATACTATGAGTTTACCCTTCCTCAATCACATCAACCTCATTTTCTTTGATAAATTCCTTGCCAAAAAGCTCCTGTAAATATTCTATGGTATCCTTATCTATGACTTCACCCTCAACAACAACCGGAAACCCCGGCGGGTAAGGAATAATTGCCTGTGCACATACAAACCCCTCTGCCTCATAAATTTTTACCCTTCTTTTTTTCGCGTTGTCAACTTGGTATATTTTTAAAACCTTTTTCGGTCTCGGCGGTGATAAAAACTTTTTCTCAAGTTCTCTTTTTCCTTTTTCTTTTATTATATCATAAAAAAAGCTTTCCAAGATTTCAAAATTAAAAAGAGCATCCACCAGAGAAAAATAAAATAGAATCCTATTTTGGTCAAAAAGCTCTGGAACAATAGAATACCTCTCCAAAAGATTTTTTACAAAACTTTGATTTTTCCCCGCTTTGCCAAAGTTCAAAAGAAGTTTTAAAACATCTACATCTCTGTAGACATAGTTTGTATACTCCAAGACTGGCTTGCACAGCTTTTCAAGTTTTCCTTCAAGCTCTTTAAAAAGCTGTCTGCCAAACATTTTTGAAAACTCTATGCCATACTCACTCCAAGCAAGCAGCACATACGACGGACTTGTTGTATGAAGATAACCTAAATAAGCAGAAAGTTTTTTATTATCGTTATTTGATAAATTAGACAAAAGCAGTGCAGACTGGTTTGGACATGGCAATGTTTTGTGAAGACTCAAAATGCATATGTCAGCCCCCAAATCCAGTGCTGTTTTTTTCCCTGCAAATTTGTAATAACCGCCGTGAGCTTGGTCAACTATGAGCTTTTTTTGATATTTCTTTGCTATATCTGAGAGCGCTTGTACATTCTGCTCAATGCTATAATATGATGGTGAGGTTATTACAACAATTTGAGATTTTGAAGTTTGAAGGACACTTTCAAAGTGTTTTTCGTCGATATATGTAAATATTCCTAAAGAATCATCGTACTGTGGATATATATATTCTATGTCAAGTTTTAAAATCTTTGCAATATTATATATGCTTTTGTGAGCATCTCTATTTATAAGTATACCGTCATACGGATTTGAAAATGCAGCAATTGAGGCTTGCAGAAGGTGTGTTGAACCCTGAAGAGACAAAAAACTATAATTTGATCCAAAAAACTCGTTTATCCCATCTAAAAATTCCTTTATATAACCTTTTGGGTCCAATAAGTTGTCTGTACAGAAGGTTTCTGTGACATCAAAGCTGGGAAATATATTTTTAATTGCATCTGGGAAAATCTCTTCTTTACCTTTGTGACCTGGCATGTGAAGACGCAAAAAATTGTAACTCTTAAGAGCACTGAAAATCTTAAGATTATCTAAAATCTTGCGCATACTCTCTTGGTCCAACTTCATATATATCTTCCCCTTGACTATCTATTGCAACAATGCAGGGTAAATTTTCCACTTCAATCTCACGAATTGCCTCTGCACCAAGGTCTTCAAACATAACTATTCTTTGAGATTTGACACAGCTTTGAATCAAAACTGCAGCACCACCAAATGTGGCAAGATAAATGCTACCGTGTTTTTTAATTGCCTCTTTTACAGCCTCATTTCTTTTTCCCTTACCAATCAAAACCTTTATCCCAAGCTCAAGCATCATGGGAGTAAATACATCCATCCTGCCTGCTGTTGTGGGGCCACATGGTCCTATTACTTCACCTGGCTTTTCAGGACAGGGACCCATGTAATATATCGCACCGTTTTTAAAATCTATTGGGATTTTACTTCCTTTTTGAATCATTTCAAAAAGCCTTTTGTGAGCGGCGTCCCTTGCAACAAAAAGTTTACCGCTCACCAAAATTTCTTGACCACATCTTAGACTTTTTATCTCTTCAGGACTTTGAAGCGGAACAAAAATCCTGTTCAATTTCTTTTTCGCCCTTCCTTTCGTATACGCATAATTATCTTTAAATCTTATTTCAATTTACAATTTAAAGACCGGGCACTTGATTTTATACCCGGTCATGAGTATTTAAAAACTAATCTCTTGGCTTTGGAGCATCAACTGGACATACATTTGCGCATGCACCGCATGAGATGCATTGTTCTTCGTTGATGACATACTTCCCATCGCCAGGGGATATGCACTGAACAGGGCATTCACTCTCACATGCGCCGCATGAAATACAATCATCTGTGATGTAATATGCCATTTTATCTTTGCCTCCCTTTTTGAAATTAGATTTACTTTTATAATAATACCACGATTTTGAGGTTTTTAAAATAGATTTTTAATTAGGTTTTTAAAGAAATCACAGAGCAAATATCCTAAAACTCCTCTTTTACTGAAAGTGGTGTTTGGGTTGCCAAAAACAACAAGGGAGTTTTGCACTGGACCCAGATGTTCATAAGACCGTATAAGTTTTCAAATTAAGAAGGGGGCTGTTAAAAAGATAATTAGATAACCCCCCTTCTTACAATATATGGTTTTGATTTGTCTTGCCCATAATTTCTAAAAAAATTTAATTTTACTTAACTTTTTCCTTGCAAAGCTTGTACTCCAGTGAATCCACAAGCGCAATCCAGCTTGCATTTACAATGTCGGTTGAAACACCTACAGTTGACCATGTGTCTTTTCCGTCTGTTGACTCAATCAGAACTCTTACTTTTGCAGCAGTTGCAGTCTCTGCATTCAGTACTCGCACTTTATAGTCAACAAGATGAACCTCTTTGAGCTCTGGGTAGAATTTTTCCAAAGCCTTTCTCAAAGCACTATCTAAGGCATGAACAGGACCATCACCTTCTGCAGCAGTGATTGCTGTAACACCATCTACTGCAATTTTGACAATTGCAGATGAACTGTACTCCACCGCCGGCTCGTTAATTAAAACCTTAAACTCTTTGAGAGTAAAAAATGGCTCATAAAGCCCAAGCTTTTTCCTAATTAGCATCTCAAATGAGGCTTCTGCTGACTCAAACTGGTACCCTTCATTTTCTAAACGCTTTAGCTCATCAATAATCTCTTTTGTAACAGGTGAGTCTTTTGTAACTGTCGGGTCAATCTCTCGAATCTTGTCAAGAATTGTAGCTCTTCCTGCAACCTCAGACAACACTATCCTTCTTGTATTTCCAACAACTTCAGGATTGATATGCTCAAACGAAGCTGGATTTTTCTTGACAGCATCAATGTGCATTCCGGCCTTGTGAGTAAATGCATACGCTCCAACATATGGTGCTCTTTCGTTTGGAATCATGTTGGCAATCTCTGCAACATACCTTGAAAGAGATGTAAGGTGTTTTATATTCTCATCAGGGATACATTTAAACCCAAGTTTTAACTGAAGATTAGGAATTAGTGTGATAAGATCTGCATTACCACATCTTTCGCCATATCCATTTATAGTCCCTTGTACTTGGCGAGCACCTGCCAAAACTGCCATGATTGAGTTTGCAACAGCCATACCAGTATCGTTGTGACAGTGAATTCCAATCAATGTCCCAGGAAACATCTCAACAACTTCCTTAGTGATGTTATAAATATCCATTGGGAAAGTACCACCGTTTGTATCACAAAGGTCTAAAGAATCTGCCCCGGCTTCTTTTGCAACTTTTAAAGTTTCCAATGCATACTTTTTGTTATTCTTATAACCATCAAAAAAGTGTTCAGCATCAAATACAACGTATTTGCCCAAGGACTTTAAATATTTTATTGTATCATAAATCATTTGAAGATTCTCATCTTCTGTTGTTCTTAGCACTTCTATTACATGAAAATCCCATGACTTTCCAAAAATCGCAACAGCTTCAGTATCAGCTGCAATTAATGATTGAATGTTTGGGTCATCTTTCACGTCAATGCCCACTCGCCTTGTTGAACCAAAGGCGATGAGCTTTGCATTTTTAAGCTTCATTTGTTTTACCCTTGCAAAAAACTCCTGGTCTTTGATGTTAGAACCCGGATTGCCTGCCTCAATAAATTTCACACCAAACTTGTCAAGTCTTTCTACAATTTTGAGTTTATCTTCCAGAGTATATGAAATTCCACCTGCCTGAGCTCCATCTCTTAAAGTCGAATCATAGATGATGATTGTCTTATTATCTTCCACTTTGTTTTCCCTCCTTTTTGATATCAAAAAAGCCCAGCCTGTGATTTTTTAGGCTGGGCTTTAAAACTCAAAACTCATTCGAAACAAAACTCTTTATCAATTCAACCATGCCCTAAGGGTCTTTTCAAAAAACCTCTTTGATCATACACAGGCCAAAATGGGTGCAATGCGGCATATGAAATTTTATAAATCAATCTAATTATTCTCTTTCTAATTATCGAAATAATGCCAATTATTGTGATTGCGCCGCATATTCGTATTATCATTTTTTGCACCCCTTTGACCCTTAAAATTTTATTTGCTAATTATTTTAAACCCAATTTGTAAAATTGTAAAGAGTCAATTTTACTCTTCTGAAATTTTATACAGCATCTTATTTATAGCATTTACATACGCTTTGGCACTTGCTTCTAAAATATCGGTCGAAAGTCCTCGACCCAAGAAAGCCTTGCCGTCTTTCTTAATTCTGACTGTTACCTCGCCAAGAGCATCTTTACCTTGTGTCACAGCTTTTATACTATAATCGTCAAGTTCAACCTGAAGTCCTGTTATTCTATCTATTGCCTTAAAGATTGCATCAACAGGACCATCACCTGTTGCCGCCTCTTCAAACTCTTCTTCTCCGGACTTTATCTTGACAGATGCTGTTGAGATCAAGTCATTTCCGCTTATAATCTGGAACTTAATAAGCTCGTATGTCTCTGGGATATTGAGGGATTTTTGCTCTAAAAGTGCTTCTATGTCTTTGTCAAGCACAACCTTCTTTTTGTCTGCCAAAACTTTAAACTTTTCAAATGCAGCATCAATCTCTTCTCTTGTAAGGTCAGTGTATCCAAGCTCTTTTAACCTTTCTTCAAATGCATGACGACCTGAATGCTTGCCTAAAACCATCCTGTTTTTAGGAAGACCAATTGAAACAGGATCAATAATCTCATAAGTAGACCTTTCTGAAAGTACTCCATGCTGATGTATACCAGATTCATGCGCAAATGCATTTGCTCCAACAATTGCTTTGTTTGGCTGAACAAATATACCTGTGAGTGATGATACAAGTTTGCTTGTTCTGTAAATCTGAGTTGTGTCAATCAAAACATCAACATTATAGAAATCTTTTCTTGTTTTAAGAGCCATTACAATTTCTTCTAAAGCAGCATTACCTGCTCTTTCTCCAAGACCGTTTATCGTACATTCAACCTGGTGAACACCTTCTTCAACAGCAGCCAGTGAATTTGCAACAGCAAGTCCTAAGTCGTTATGGCAGTGAACTGAAATTTGAACCTTGTCAATGTCAGGAATGTTTTCTTTTATAGCCCTTATAATTCTTTTCATCTCTTCTGGTGTTGTGTAGCCAACTGTGTCGGGAATGTTTATTACTGTTGCACCAGCTTTTATAACTGCATCAAATACTTTTATCAAAAATTCAATTCTTGTTCTTGTTGCATCTTCGCAAGAAAACTCTACATCTGACACATATTTTTTTGCATATTTTACCATTGCAACTGCTCTCTCAAGTACTTCCTCTTCTGTCATCTTGAGCTTGTATTTCATATGAATATCACTTGTTGCAATGAAGGTGTGAATCCTCGGCGCTTGCGCGTTTTTGAGTGCTTCATAAGCTCTGTCTATGTCCTTTTCTACTGCTCGCGCCAGAGATACTATAACTGCATCTTTTATATTTTCAGATATTACTTTTATTGCTTCAAAATCACCTGGAGATGCTATTGCAAAACCTGCTTCTATCACATCAACTTTGAGTTTTTCAAGCTGTTTGGCAATCTGCAGTTTTTCATTGACGTTGAGAGACACACCTGGTGTTTGCTCACCATCTCTGAGTGTTGTATCAAAAATTTTTATAACTCTGTTTCCCATTCAGAACCCCTCACCTTTATTCTTTTATAGGCTTTATCCACGGCATCATCTTTCGAAGTTCCTTACCTATCTGCTCTATTAACAGATTTTGCTCTCTTTTTCTTATGCTGTTAAACTCCGGTCTTCCAGCCATATTTTCTAATATCCATTTCTTTGCAAATGTGCCATTTTGAATTTCTTCCAATACTTTTTTCATCTCTTTTCTTGTCTCTTCTGTAATAATTCTCTTACCTGTCATATAATCGCCATACTCCGCAGTATCTGATATTGAATAACGCATAAGTGAAAGTCCACCCTGCCAGATAAGGTCAACTATGAGTTTCATCTCGTGCAGACATTCAAAATATGCTATTTCTGGCTGGTAGCCTGCTTCAACAAGTGTATCAAAACCTGCCTTGATAAGCTCTGTAAGACCTCCACACAAAACTGCCTGTTCACCAAAAAGGTCTGTTTCAGTCTCTTCTTTAAATGTTGTTTGAATTATTCCTGCTCTTGATGCACCAATACCTTTTGCATATGCCAAAGCAATATCAAGAGCTTTGCCTGTGTAGTCCTGATGAACAGCAACCAATGCCGGCACACCTTTTCCCTCTTCGTACTGGCTTCTGACTGTATGCCCTGGTCCTTTTGGAGCTATCATTATAACATCAACATATGGTGGCGGTACTATTTGACCAAAGTGAATGTTAAATCCATGTGCAAATGCTATTGCCTTTCCTTCCTTTAAATTAGGTTCTATGCTTTCTTTAAATAGCTTTGGCTGTTTCTCGTCATTTACAAGAATCATTATTACATCTGCAACCTTTGCAGCCTCATCAGCTGTCATAACCTTAAGTCCATGACTTTCTGCCTTTGCCCAGGACTTGCTGCCCTGATAAAGACCAACAACTACGTTTATACCAGAATCTCTCAAGTTCAGTGCATGGGCATGACCTTGGCTTCCAAAACCAATTACTGCAACTGTCTTATCTTTTAGTAGGTCCAGATTGCAATCATGATCATAAAATATTTTTGCCATTTTACTCATCCTCCTCAGACTTAGATTTTGTTATTACTTTGTTTCCTCTCTCTATAGCAATAAGTCCTGTACGGACTACCTCGCGAATACCATATTGTTTCAAAAGCTCAATTAAAGCTTCAATCTTAGTCTTCATCACCTGAAATCTCAATTGTAAGCGTTTCTTTTGATACATCTACAATGTTTGCTCTAAAAATCTCTGTTATTTGAATAATGTCTGAACGCGTTTGAGAATTAGCATTAACCTTTATAAGCGCAAGTTCCCTTTCAACAGCCTCTTTCGGGTTTAGCTTTTTAATTTTTATCACATCAATAAGTTTATTAAGCTGTTTTGTCACCTGCTCAACAATATAGTCATCTCCATTTACGACAATTGTCATGCGCGATATGGCAGGGTCTTCTGTTACGCCAACAGCAAGGCTGTCTATGTTAAAACCTCTTCTTGAAAAAAGTCCTGCAACGCGGGACAGTACACCCGGGTGGTTCTCAACCAAAACTGAAAGTGTATACTTCACCTTCTTGCATCCCCCTATCACCAAAAATTTTTATCTAAGCTCACTCAAATCCTTAAGGTATAGTCGGCTCATCAGGGTCTGTTACAACCTCAAGCAAAAATGGTCCTTTATAACTCTTCATAACCGAAATAGCTTCTTTTAACTTTTCCTTGCTTTCAAGCCTCATACCTTCAATTCCATATGCCTTTGCCAATATCATAAAGTCAGGGTTACCATCCAGGCATGTTGCTATAAATCTGCCTGTGCATCTTCTCTTCTGAAGTTCATATACCATTCCAAGCCTTGTGTTGTTGAACAGAACAATTTTAACCGGCACCTGTTCTCTTTTTATTGTTGCAAGCTCTTGCATAAGCATCTGAAAACTTCCATCCCCGGTTATTGCAATAACCTCATCATCTGGACTTCCAAACTTCGCACCAATCGCTGCTGGAACACCATATCCCATTGTTCCAAGTCCACCTGATGTAATAAAAGTTCCCGGTCTTTTTATATACAAATGGTGTGCCGCCCATATCTGGTGCTGACCAACATCTGTTGTGATTATATATTCTCCATCATACTGAGTTGAAATTTCACGAAGTACATCATAGGGATGAAGTTTTCCATCGTCTGGCAGAATTTTCTTCTGCGCCTTTATCTCAGCAGCCCAGAATTCTTCTCTTTCTGAAATCCTCTTGTTTATTTCTGAAAGAACATACTTTGCATCGCCAACAATTGGGATATTAGTATCAACATTTTTACCAATCTCAGCAGGGTCAATATCTATATGGATAATTTTCATATTGTCAGTAATCTTTGTATCACCTAACGCTCTGTCTGCAAGCCGTGCTCCAACCACAATTAAAAGGTCTGCCTGTCTCAAAGCAAGATTTGCTTCTCTCTGCCCGTGTGAACCAATCATACCAAGATAGTATGGATGATTTGTCGAAATAGCTCCAATCCCCATTAAAGTTGAAATAACTGGAATCTTTTGCTTTTCAACCAGTATTCTTAATTCTTCAGAGGCCTTTGAAGCAATCACACCGCCACCACTGCATATAACCGGTTTTTTGGCAGCTTCTATAGCTTCTGCCGCCCTTTTTATTTGTAAAGGATGCCCTTTTCCCTCGGCTTGTAACCCGGTATCTCAATTTCTCTCGGAATTTCAAATTCAATCTCCTGCATCTGAACATCTATGGGGACATCTACTAAAACAGGTCCTCTTCTTCCTGTTGAGGCTATATAAAAAGCTTCCTTTAATACTCTTACAATTTTTTTAGGATCTTTCACAAGATAATTATGCTTGGTAAAAGGAGCTGTCGCTCCAGTAATGTCCACTTCTTGAAACACATCTTTTCCAATTAAACTTGAATTTACCTGACCTGTAATTGCCACTATAGGAACTGAATCCATATATGCAGTTGCGATACCGGTTATAAGATTTGTAGCACCAGGCCCAGAGGTTGCAACGCACACACCTACTTTTCCTGTTGTACGTGCATATCCGCTCGCCTCATGAACTGCTGCCTGTTCTGTTCTCACAAGGACATGCTTTATATCAGAGCTATAGAGTGCATCATAAAATGGATAAATTGCAGCGCCAGGAATACCAAAGATTATCTCTACGCCTTCACTTTTTAAAACCTCTACCATTGCCCGTGCTACCGTCATCTTTACCGTCATCTTTACCTTCATCAAAACCACCCTTTATATATGAAAAGTCCGACCATGCTACCCTTCTTGTCGGACGTAATTTCTTTAAATCTTGCAGCCTTGAGAAGAAATTTTGAATTATTTTAGCATGTATTTTTATTTGTGTCAAGGAAATTGTGTGCCCCTACAGTAATGCGCTATCTTTTTAAATGCTAATTAGCGCTAATTTCTTAGTTGAAAACTGAGTGCAAAAATAATTTTTAATTTTAATTATTCCTGTTTTTTGCAAATGCTTTCTCAACCACCCTGTCAGAAAGCCTTGGAAAAAGCCGTGTGAAAAGAATAAATAGATAATCTTTTTTTGATGTGTAAATTTCTATTTTTCCCTTCTCAATTCCCCTTATAATTCTTTTTGCTGCAATCTCAGGCAAAAGTCTGGAAAGCCTCACTTCATTTTCAGGATAAGGCTTACCCAAAGCATTTTTTCTAAAGTCTGTTGAAATTGAACCCGGATATGCACACAAAACAGAAATCCCATCTTTTTTAAGCTCAAGTCTTGCAGCATCAGCTAAGGTTGATAGAGCAGCTTTTGAAGCCGTATAACCTGCGGTAAATGGAACAGGTCTTTTAACACCGAGCGAACAAATATTTACAATCGTACCTTTACCTTGTCTTTTAAAAAATGATATTCCATACTGCATCATGTAAAAAGCACCAAAAAAGTTGGTATCAAATACCTTTCTAAGATCAAGCTCATCTATTTCTTCAACCTCACATCTCAAACCAACACCTGCGTTGTTAATTAATAAATCTGCTGTTTTCAGCTCATCTTCTACAGTTTTAAAAATATATTTACAATCTTTCTTAAAAGTTACATCAGCCTTTATTAAAAAGAGATTTTCAGCAAAACTTACAAGCTCATTTTTAAGCCCTTTTAATGACTCTTCTGACCTTGAAATAGCAACAACTTTCGCACCTTTTTCAAGCAAAATCTTTGTTATTGCCTTCCCCAAACCTGATGTTGCCCCTGTGATGATAACTGTCTTGTTTAGCCAAAAATTTACTTTCATGTTGAATTTTCACCCTTTTAGAATAAGTTAAATTTATAAAGACTTCATTGAATTAGTATTTAGCATAATACATTTTAGCATATTTCAATCTCATCTCCTACACCACAAATCTTAAGCTTATTTGGAAGATTGCCTGCAAAATAAATTAATGTCTCTATACCAGAACAGTGAAGAGGTACAAGTTTATAGATTTTCTTTTCCCTGAAAAACTGACAAAGCCTTTGCAAATCATCTTGTCGAAAATCTTTTGAATGAAAACCACCAATAACTGCAAAGATGTTCTGAGAAAAATATTTTTCTACTTTTTCTATAATATTCTCAATTCCATTGTGACTGCAGCCAACAATCACAGCAATTTTCCCATCTTCCTTTATCACCAGCGACTGTTCTTCTAAAAACAAATCTCTTTGAAACCGATCATCTTTGAGAATATAAAACTCATCAGATTCCTTACCTGAGGTAACATTCACCATAAAAATACCATCAAATATCTCATAGACATCTTCATCGACAATCTTAAACCTTGCCATATCAAGCTTTTCAAAATTTTCACCTATAAATTTATACTCGCCTTCTCTTTTTGCAAACTTTTTTTCGAAAAACCCTGTGTGCACCCAAATAGGACAACTTGTTTTTTCAATAAGAAATTTAAGTCCGCCTGTGTGATCATAATGAGCATGGCTAAGGACCACAGCATCAAAATCAAAACCCACACCCATTTTTTCAATGTTTTTCAAAATAGCATTTGTTTGCCCACAATCAAACAAAATCTTTTTCCCATCCTTTTCAATAAAAAGCGAAAGACCATGTTCTGCTAAATACCCACCTTTAAATGTCCAGTTGTTAATAAGTATTTTGACTCTCAATTTTCAAAACCCCTCTTTCTAATTTGCCATTGGTATTGTTAACGCAAAAAATTATTAGTTTGTTCTATGAACAATTTTAACTTTAAGTAGCTGTTGTGCATTTTTCCATAAAATCTTTTCTTTTTCTTCTTCAGAAAGTCTTAAGCTATTTACATACTCAACTTCTCTTTTCTGATCTTTCCAGGGAGAGTCTGTTGCAAATAAAATCTTATCTATACCATGTTTTCTGAAAATCTCTTCGAAATTTTGTATTTGAACCTCACCAAAGAAAAAGGAGGTATCAAGATACACATCTTTACCTATCAAACACTCAAGCGTTTCATCAAAAAACCTATATCCACCCATATGCGCTGCAACAATCTTTGCACCTGAAAAATCTTTCAAAACTCTTTGAAGCCTTTCTGGTGTGCAGTGGTAGGGAGGCATATAAGCCGGGTCAACTCCACTGTGAAAAAGTATAATCATATCGTTTTTTGCAATAGCATCATAAATGGGGTACATCTTTTTATCATCTACAAAAAAATCCTGATAATCAGGATGAAATTTTATTCCGGCAAAACCGTTTTCTTTTAACCACCTTATTTCCTCTTCCCACATATCAAACTCAGGGTGAACTGTGCCAAAACAAATTATGTCGTTGTTTTCTTCCATCACAGACAATGCCCATCTGTTAATAGTCATTGTTTGCTGAGGTTTTGTTGCAATGGGCAGAACTACGCATATGTCAATTCCAGCTATTTTGCTGGATTCTTTCAAACCTCTCAAAGTCCCATCATGATAATATGGCATACCAGAGTTTTGGGAAAGTCTTGACATTGCTCTTGGTGCCAAATCATCTGGAAAACAGTGGGTATGGAAGTCTATAATCATACTCTTCTACTCTCCTTTTTTCTTTTCTGAATTTTTCACTTAATTATTGCAAGTATTTTTCATTTTCAGGTGGCTGGAGTGAAAATTTTTTAAACTTATCTCTTAGTTATAATATTTTACCATAGTTTTCTTATCATTTCTTCACAAAAAAAATTTTGTTCATTATCAAACTTTATATTTAAAATTGTCAATTGACTTTTTAGTGTTTGCTGGGTTAAACTTTTATAACAAGCAAAAAATAGATGAAAATAGGGGTTATGAGGAAAATGAAAAGTATTGAATTTGCTTCTAACAATTTTAATTTGATTTTTAAAAATGGCTCTTACCTTCAAAACCTGTCAGCCCAAAAAAGTACTGAAGAGCAAATTCCAAAAAGCTATTTTTCTCATTCAAATCAAAACACAGCACAAAACAACTCTAAAATTTCGCCTGCATATGTTTATGAAAAAGGTTCTTCTGCTAATGAGTTCTATGGTAAAATAGTCTGTGAAAAAACTCAAAGTAAAATCTGTGTACTTCAACAACAAGAAAATTCAATAAAAGCCATGAGTAACAATGTAACAAATAGCACATCTAAAAAAATAATCTCAGCCTTAACTATCCCATCTACTTTTAGAAAATTAGAAAATACTGTAAAAGATATTGACAAAAAAATTTCAGAACATTTAAAGAAAACAGAAATAAATGTTATAAGAAAAGACCTGAAGGCAGGGTTAGAAGCTTTAAGAGCAGTAAAAGGTAATGAGTTGAAATATGCAATAAACTTTTTAGAGCATTCTTTGCAAGATAAGCCTTCTGATATAAAAATTACAAATGAAAAGAGTGAATTGACTCAAAAAATAAAAAATAACATAGATTTATAAAAAAGCAAGGGAAAAGGTTATTTCAGTAGCTGAAAAATTACTTCCTACAATGAAAGTTGGGGAAGAAAAAGGGAAAGATCAAAATGGAGAATTTTTAAAAGTAACATTTTCTAAGGAGCAAGATTTAGATCTCTTTTTGGCAATAAACAATGCTAATCTGTATTTTAAAAAAGAGAGTGAAAATACTATAAGTATATGGCTTCACGATACCTATAACTTTGATAATAAAACCAAAAAACAAAGTTCAATAGAACAAATACCAGATCTATTAAAAGGAAAAATTAGCTTTGGAGAATGGTTAAATGAATTTGGAGAAGATTTGCAGCATATGGGGGTTGTCAAACCATACGAAATTTTTATCAAAATAGAAACAGTCAAAGTCAACATTCTTTTATAAACAAAGAAGGGAGTAATACTATGCGGGGAATAGGTAAAAAATTTTTGATAATATGTTTAATAATTGTTTTATGGATAATAGGGTTTTTAATTTTTATTATTGGTTCAACAGTATTTTTGATTTATGTTGTGCCTCACGAACCACCAAAGTATGTAAAAAACCGTGCGGAGTGGATTAGGTTGTATAAAATATTTGATACAGAGTTTCCTGAGCCAATAGAAGAAAAAAAAATAGCCAAGTGTGAATTTGTAATCTTTGACTTGTTAATTTTCGATAAAAAAGACAAACGTAAATTAGAAAAGCTAACATCGAACTGGGTTTATGTTAAAGATAATAAAATACCAGAAAACACATACAGTAAAATACAAAATGACCCGGACAATGTATCTGGTAAAGTAAAAGAAAATATTGAAACTATTATATGGTATGCTAACCTTTTTTCTTTAGGTAAACACAAACTCCCTGATGACTGGAAACCACTTTTCTTTGATATTGAAGGAAAACGTGTATATGAAATTGGAGGTACAATCTTGAATGAAAAATTAGCTCAGAATATGCTCATAGAAATGAAAGAAGAATATAAGTTTTATAGATATTACAAAGCAACAAGGACTGGAACAAAAGCACTTTCTCTTTATTTTGTATATATTCCAAAAACTAATCATTTATATGTATTAGATGATGGTTACCATACTGAAAGGGTAGATTATATTAAAGAGAATTTACAGGAGTTACAAAATGAAAATAAATGAACTATGTCTTTAAAAGTTTGTTGAAAACAAAGAGTTAAAAAAGATGCAAAAACTTAGGGAAAAATATAGTTTAACATTTAAATGCTTATAGTTCTACTTATGGCCGTGATGTTTCTTATCATTCTCAGATTGTTCATGACAGAACAAGTGCAAATGGCATATATGATATATTAGTTGCACAGCATACTTCTAACGATTATAATGTTACCTTATATAATTACCTTTTTTATAATTGTCCTAAAGAAAATTGGATTATTCTCTATAAAATAAGTACTAATTAAAATTTTTTAAAGTAGAAAGGAGAATAGTAATGAATAAAAGAAACAAATTATTAATTTCTCTTTTCATAATATCTTTTCTTTTGTTATCAGTAGTGTGTATAAAATTCTATTTTTCGAATAATAATGCTTCTTTAACTAAGACTAATTCAAATCTTGTATACGCAAATATTGAAACAAGCAAAAATAGTAATGAACAAATTCAAAATTCATTAGATGAAAACCTCAAAAAAAGTTTTGAAGTTCTTTTAAAAACAGAAGATGTCAGACTAAATTACAATGTTCCTCCTGAAATTTTGACTCTTGATTATGAAAAATACTTCTCAGATGAAAAAGCCAAATATCTCTATAAGTTTATAAAAGATAACTTTTATAGTATTTATACAGATATGTACATTAAGCTTGATTATGAAACAAAGCAAAAATTCAAAAAGGGTTATGAAGAATACTTAAAAGAATATCAAAATAACATATTTAATATAGAAAAATATGCTCAATATAAAATTGATAAAGTTGCTATTTACTATTACGAAAAATTCCTTAAAGATTTAATTAAAAATCCTTCCGATTGGCAAAATATTTGGAAAGAATTTAGAACAATAGTCATTGAACATAAAGCAAGAAGTTTGCTTGTTAAGTTTGAACCAGATGTTAAAAAGAACATATTTTTCTCAACTCCTGAAGGTAAAGCATTAACCAAACAAAACAATTTAACAGAAGAAGCTATAGAGAAAGAGAGAGAAGAATACCAAAAGATATTAGAAGAAAAGAAAAAAGAAGTGGCACAAGAGCTTGATAAATGGGCAAAACAAAACGGAATTGTCGAATAAACTTCCAATTTCTGAGAATAAGAAATTATAAATATACTCAAGGGCTGTCCAAAAAGTTGATTGGATAGCCTTTCACTTTATTTTCCTCTATCCTTTCTCTATACTCTTATTTAACAATATTAGACTCATAACTTTGTGTAACTTGACTATTGCGTTTTTTTTTGCTAATATTAAAGTAAATAATTAACTTGAGAGGTGATTTCATCATATAAAACTTTTGCATTCTAATTCAACAATCTTATTCTTATTATTCTATTTTCAAATATACCAAAGAGTCGAGGGGTGATTTACTAAGGATTTCTAACAGATTAAAAACTATAAAAGCACAAAGTAAAACTTTATAGCATTCTATATTGCTATGGCATTTATAGGTTAAGTTATACAGAAATATAGAAGAAAAAACTTAAAGTTAAAACTCTTTCTATAGCAGCGAAAAAGTTTATGCAGAAAATACAAAAATTGGTTATTGTCTATGCTGAAAAGTTCTTTGGCATCTTCGGCTTTCTTAAGTTCATTCTGTTGTATGTGCCATGCGGTGCAGAAGTGAAACAGCATTTATATCCGATTCTGATCAAAATACAATGTAAGAAAGGAATTGTTGTTAAAATTGTGAATTGCAGTTATATAAATAATTAACTTGAGTAGGAGGAGGAGTATTATGATAGTTAGAAATAAAATAATTACTAAAATACTAGCAGTATTGATGATAATATCTTTTTCTCTTATTTCGAGTGCCTTTAATATTAAAGCGTATGCTGAAAACAATGAATTGATTGTTGATAATGGTATTTTAAGAGGAATACAATATAAAGGTGGAAATTTTGTTAAAGTTGATTCCGAAAATCAACTGGATTCTAAATTGATAATTAAAAAAATGCAAATAAAAAATGATGAGCTTATTTTAGAAGCTGTAATAGAAAATAAAAATATGCAAAATTTAATTCAAGCAACTGGAAAAATATATTATTCTCAAAACATGATGTTGAAGAAAACAAGATCTCTAACAGTATTATTTAACAATGAAGGAGATTACAAAATATTATCATTTATAATTGAAAATAACGCCAATGAAGGACTTCTTCTTCCTGTAAATAGAAAACTTAAAAATAAAACTGTGGCTAAAATAGCAGTATTGTGCACAAAAACAAATGATATTTTCTACTTTGAAGATGTTTTCCCCAACATAAATAAATTATCAAGGCTATATACTCTTGCTAAAGAGCCAGCTGAAACTTATAATAAAGATGAAATTGATAAATCAGGTATAGAAATTGGCAAAACAAACATTGACGATGCTGACAAAGTAGGTTTTTCTGAAAATTGGTTTATGCCTTTTATCGCAAACAGTAATACTTCCCAGCTTGAAGAAACCAAAGATGTTAGCCTTAAGGAATCTCAAATTGTTAGTCTCACAACAACATCTCCAGTACCTGGTGTTCCCGTGAGTGACTTTATTACTCTTGGTAAGAAAGTATATAATGATAATGACAATTACGGTTACTACAAAAATACTGTGGAATGGCCAGTAGGAAGCGGAAATAGACTTACAACTTTATTGAAATGGGGATATACATGTAATAAGCCAAATACAATTACTGCTTCAGCTTCAAGAGGCACAGGCTCTGCACAGTTTAATATCCTAACCGAAGCTCAATATATTTATCTTGCATATAATGGTTCAATTCAATTATTTGATAATAGTTCCTATTTAAGAATAAGAAATTTATATATGCAAGTAGGAATTGGGTCTGGAAATACCGATATATTTTCTAAAATTACAAAACAGGCAAGCTGTAGTTCTGGAACATTAAATATTTCTTGGAGTTCATTGATTGGACTGTTGCCGTTTGGAGATACTTTTAGTAATGCAGTTAGTTTTTTTAGTGCAATTGAGTATAAAGTAGAAAATAGTTCAGCTGGTACTACTACCTATCCTATAACAGTAAACGGTCAACTACTACAATATGGAAAAGTTGTTAGAGGGCATAAGGCTACTATAGGCTCAAACGATTACTTATATACAGAAGGGCAACAATTACTCTTAGAATATGAAGTTTGTGTACCTTTGGATAAACCAAGAGTTTCAGGAAATCGTGTATTTCACAATGGATTTTATTTTGAAATATATTCACGCCATCCAGTTTGGTTAACATATAGTGTATTAGAAGCAACTGTAAATAAAACAGTTACAAACAATTATTATGTTCAATAATGTTAAAGCATATAATACGAACGTACTGCATAAGCCATGAATTATGCAGTACGTCCATATATTTTTTTATTTTTTTCGATATATTGAGAGAGGTGAAAATGCATGAAGAGAAAATTAATTTATATCCATATAGCTTTCTTGATTATAATCGCTTTGATTTTATCTATTTTCTATAAAAATTACTCAGTAATAAAGATGCGTTATATTAACGCTTTTAATGATATAAAAGTTACGGCTTTTAATGAAATAGCTGAAGTCGCATATTGTACAAAGTATATAATAGATAATTTTGATAAAGACGGGTTTTCTATGGAAAATATATCGTATTTAGAGCTTAAAGTAAAATTTGTTTTTTTAGCTATAGATGCACTTATGTTTGCACGTATTGATTCTTTTGAGATAGATAATTATGGTACTAAATTAATCTCAATGTACAATACATTTTCTCTTTTTGATAGATTTTTGACAAAAGTTATTGAACATATCAAAGATGGAGGCAAGCCTTTTAATTTATTTGACAACAATGATAACAAGTTTTTAATAAAAACTAAAAAAGATATATATAACGAGTTTTTATTTTATCACGACCTTTTTTCAAAATTAGACTTACACGTAACAAAGTCTTCTACAGGTACTGAGTTATTTAATAAGATTATTAAAACCTGGGATATTGAAAAGGCAAACAAAATAGTATACCCTTCTGAAAGAAATTAAAAAGAACTTTTAGCTTGCAACAGTTTATGTAAAAAAATATTAACTAAAATTATCTTAAACATTAAACTCTTCTTAGGGCTGCTATGTTTATGGAAACAATAAGCAGTCATTATTTTTATGATTTATTTTAAGGTTTCTAATACAAGCTTTTGGGTATAAATATCTTTGAGAAAAATTTTATAAAAAGGAAAGACTTTGTGATGAGCAAAAAAATGCAGGAATAACACCATTGATTATCACAAGTAATGTAAAGGTAAATAATGTAGATACTATTATTGTAAATTGTAAATAGTTCTACAAAACTTAAAATTTTAGATGAAGCTCAATATGTCTACCTTGCATATAGAGGTATTTTGAAATAGGAGGAGAATGGATGAAGAGAAAAATCATTTTTAACCATATAGTTTTCTTGATTATAATAGCATCAATTTTTTTCATTCTCTTTAAAAATTACTCAAAAGAAATAAATTACCTCAATAAGGCTTTGAATAATCTGAAAGCAGAAGCCTTTTTAAAAATACGAGATATTTCATGGAATTCTGCACCGGATGATATAATATCTAATAGAAACAGTATTATTCTGGAACGCATTTTGTATTTGAAATCTGAAGCAGAATGCATGTCGTTTATTATATCTGCTTTGGAGTATATAGATACCGATTCAAATAATGTTCCTTACTACAAGGCAAAATTACATTCAATGTATTCTACATTTTCTAATTTTGTAACATTTTTGAGTAAAGTTTATGATTATATTAAAGATGGAGAAAAACCTTTTAATTTACCTAATGACAAAGATACTAAATTCATAATAAAAACTAAAAAAGACATTTATAATGAATTGCTGTTGTATCATGATTTTTTTTCAAAATTAGATACAAACGTAATAGGACCTATTTATGGTAATGAGGTATTTAATAAAATTATTGAAAAATGGAGCATTGAAAAGGCAGATAAAATAATATACCCTTCTAAAAGAATTCAAAAATAAATAATTAGCTTGTGAAACTTTTGCAAAAATTTAAATACCAGGAGGAAGATGAATGAAAAGAAAAATTATTTATATTCATATAATTTTTCTGATTATAATGGTGTTAATTTTGTCTTTTCTATATAAAAATTATTCAATAAGAAGAATATCTTTTGAAAAGGCTTCGGAGAATTTAAAAGTTAAGTTACTTTCAGAAATACAAAGTGCTGTTAAACTAACAGATTATATAATATCTAATTTCGATAAAGATGGTTTTTCTGAGGAAAACATATTGCTTTTAGAATATAAATCTAAGGTTATCTATGAATCTATTAGACACATCTTGTCTGCTGTAGAAATTGATAAAGACAATGATTATTTTATAAGAATACGTTCAATAGAGAATACATTTGAAATTTTATTTGTATTTTTAAATAATGTTTACAATTACTATATTAAAGATGGAGGAACTCATTTTAATCTACCTAACAGCAACAAAATAGTAATAAAGTCCAAAAAAAATATTTATAATGAATTACTCTTGTATCATGACCTCTTTTCAAAATTAGATATTACCAATAAAGAAAATTATAAAGGTATTGAATTGTTCAATAAAATCATTGAAAAATGGGATACTAAAAAGGCAGAGTTAATAATATATCCCGATGAAAGAACTTAGTAACAACTATTATTTTTTCAGCAGTCTATTCTAAATTGTTTTTCTACACTGTAGATATTACATTTAAACAATTTTCGTTTTTATGATTTTTTTAGTTTTCAATCTTTCGAATTTGGGTATAAATATTTTTGAAAGTAAAATTTTATAAAAGGAGAGACCTTGTAATGAGCAAAAAGATTGAGAACATACTGAGATTTGGAATGAAGATGGAAAAAAATGCACAAGACTTTTATTCTTTTTATGCAAATAATCTTCAAGATGAAGGGCTAAAGAAACTTTTCGAAGAGTTTGTAAAAATTGAGCAAGAACATTATAAGTATCTTGAGAATATTCTAAAAAGTCTGGACAGTCAAGAACCACCAATTTCAATCTCATGGGTTGTAGATGACCAGAACAAAATGGTAGACCCGCACATATTAGTTGATAACTCAGTGATTTTGGAAACTGACTTTTCAGACCTTACAATTTTAAGGCTTGCATACCTGATTGAGGGCGACTTTGCCGCATTTTACAAACATGCTGCTGAAAAGGTTGAAGATAGCAATGTAAAAGGTTTGCTTCTACATCTTGCAAAGTGGGAAGAGGAGCATGAAAAATATTTCAAAGAAAGGTATCATAGCCTTATGAAAAAAGAGTGGAAAGAAATTGATTTGTTCTAAAAAAGACCTACAAAAAGCAGTAAGGGAGCAGTCTTTATTATATTTTTCAGACAGCTCCCTTTAAATATTTGTTTGGGTTTTTTGAACATAGTTTTACTTTTGTCTATTTCTAACATGTTTGTAGAATAGATGCTGGTAAGAAAATTTCCACTTTGAGCATATAACAACAATAGCAGTCATGATTAGCAAGGATATAGCAATCATGACATTCTGAGTTCTTTCTTTTTTGGTAGCAATAAAGTATAATGTCTTTGATGGGTCTTCCCCACCCATCATTATCTTTTCAGGTGCTTCTCTCATCAATCTACTTCTTTCTTCTATAGCGTTTAAAATTTGAACTGGTATTTCATTTAATGCATCTTTTATTATGCCAAAATCCCATATATGATTTTCGTAACCTTTTGCACCAGCACACCACCAATTTCCATCACCTGATACTGCGTATAATGTCATTTCTTCAATATTGACAACTTTTACATCGCTCTTTATGCCCCGCTGTGCCAAAAATTTTTCCAAATTATTTACTGCATTACCCAATGAATCATCACCTAACACTCCAGTATTTACTATATAATTGTTCATTTTACTATCCCACTCGATAAGAAGATGTCCAACAGGTACATTATCATAATACACAATTCTTGTCCATCCCTTGTCTACAAATTCAGTATTAAGAACATCTCTCCATGAGTCAAACTTCAAATTTTTTATTTTATTTTTTACCTCATCTCTTACAATATGATATGGACGCCCATTTTTAGCTATTTTAACTTCAGTTGGGATATGAAATACCCTGTAATATTCATACTCTTTGCTCAACTTGAATTTTTCAATGTTATACGGTCCATTTATATTTGTTATTTCATTTAACGATTGCAGCGCAGGTGAGTCTTTTGTACAATTTTTAATAAGAGAACTGATATAAAGATTGAGCCATGACTCGGCTAAATACTGCCTTCTGAGTATATTAATTTCATCATTATGTTCGATTGAATAGCTTGCTCCAGTAGCTGAAAATGTCGTAAAGAAAAGCAACAAAAAGGTCATTACAAAACCAATATATACCTTATTCTTTTTCATTTTATTTCACCCTCGTTTTTTAATTCTATTTCATTTAAGAACCTTTAATTATAATTTATAACTGCTGTTTTAAATTTCAATTCACAATATTGTTTTTTTTTGCAATATTTTGCACTCAATCTTGCATTATTTTGTCTTGTCAAAGATAAAAATTTACCTTGGACTGTTTTCTGTTTTTAAATTAAACCAATTACTACATTTTTTGCACTCTAATTACACACTTAAAAAACAAACATAAATCCGAAGGGAAAAGTCACATGAAATGACTGTTGTGAACTGATTCAAAGTTATCTTTATTGGGCATAAAAACCTCTCGCAAAGCTTTAAAATTCCGCAATTAAAGAAAGTGCTTTTAAAATCGTGTCTTTTTCACCTGAATTTTCATCGATATGATATAATATTTGATGTTGATTAATATAGGACAATTTTAAAATACATTTAATCAGGAGAGATATACAGCAATGTCAAGAATAGAAAAAGATTTCTTGGGCAGTATTGAGCTTTCTGACCTTGAGCTTTACGGAATTCACACAAAACGCGCTTTTGCTAATTTTAACGTCTCTGGAAACAGGGTTGATAAAGATTTAATAAAAGCGCTTGTCATGGTCAAAAAAGCGTGTGCAATTGCAAACTTTGAAGTTGGTCTTTTGGATGAAAAAATCAAAGATGCTATTGTCTTTGCATGTGATGAGATTTTAGCAGGAAAATATGAAGACCAGTTTATTATAGATAAATTTCAGGGCGGGGCTGGAACATCTACAAATATGAATGTAAATGAGGTTATAGCAAACGTAGCCTTAATTCACATTGGAAAAAAACCGGGTGAGTATGACATAGTTCATCCAATCAACCATGTTAATATGTCACAGTCAACAAATGATGTATACCCTACAGCACTGCGAATTGCCACTATATGGAATGTAAGAGAGCTTTCCGAAGAATGTGCAGAGCTTCAAAAAAGCCTTCAGAAAAAAGAACATGAATTTGAGGATATAATAAAGGCAGGAAGAACACAGCTACAGGATGCCCTGCCTGTTACTTTGGGTCAGGAGTTTGGAGCATACGCTCAAGCCATCTCACGCGACAGATGGAGACTTTACAAAGTAGAAGAGCGGCTCAGAGTTATAAACCTTGGTGCGACTGCTGTTGGTACCGGAGTCAACGCACCTTTGAAATACATATTTAAAGTGATAGAAATACTTAGAAATCTTACAAAAATCGGTTTGGCAAGGTCAGACTATCTCATGGACGCAACACAGAACGCAGATGTTTTTGTGGAATGCTCGGGACTTTTGAAAGCTTTGGCGGTGAATCTGAGCAAGATTGCAAATGACCTGCGTCTTCTTTCCTCTGGTCCAAACACAGGCTTAAACGAAATAAACCTGCCAGCTGTTCAAGCAGGATCAAGTATAATGCCGGGTAAGGTAAATCCTGTTATACCGGAGCTTATAAACACAATAGCTTTTCAGGTGATGGCAAACGACTTTGCAATAACCTTGGCAGCACAGGCTGGTCAGCTTGAACTAAATGCTTTTTTACCTTTGATTGCAAACAATCTTCTTGAAAGTCTTAAAATTCTCAAAAATGGTATTAAAATTTTCAGAGAGCAGTGTATAGATGGTATAATGGCAAACAAAGAAAAATGTTTAGAATATGCAAAAAAGACTCCTGCTATCGCAGCAACTTTGATTGACAAGATTGGATATGACAAGGCAGCAGAAATTGCAAAAAAGGCAATTTCAGAAAACAAGCCAGTAATTGATGTTGTCAAAGAGCTAAATATTATGGATGAAAAAGAGGCACAAGAGCTTTTAAATCCTTTTGAATTCATAAAGTTTAGAGAATAAATTTATCTGGAGAGGACTGATTTTAAAATGAACACAACACCGCGAAGTGAAAGACTTCACATAGCCATCTTTGGCAAGAGAAATGCTGGAAAGTCAAGCTTAATCAATGCCATTACAAACCAGCCAATTGCAATTGTGTCAGAGACACCAGGCACTACAACTGACCCTGTTTACAAATCAATGGAGATTTTGCCGCTTGGTCCTGTTGTTTTAATCGACACAGCAGGAATTGACGATGTTGGTGAGCTTGGCAAGCTCAGGGTTGAAAAGACATTAGAGGTTTTGAACAAGACAGACATTGCAATTTTAGTAGTATCTGACATTGAAGATTTGAGCTACGAAAGACAGCTCATAAATCTTTTCAATGAAAAAAAAGTGCCAAAGATTGGTGTTTTGAATAAGATCGACAAAGACCCAAGTTACAAAGAAAAACTTTCATTTTTACAACAAAGTCTTGGCATACCTTTTTTGGCTGTGTCCTGCGCCACATTGAAAGGAATAGATGAGCTTAAAAGTTCTCTTGCAAAACTTGTTCCGGATGTTGGTGAAGATTTGCGAATAGTAGGAGACCTGATAAATCCAGGGGATTTTGCCATCTTGGTTGTTCCAATTGATAAAGCTGCTCCAAAAGGAAGGTTGATTTTGCCACAGCAGCAGACAATAAGGGATATTTTAGACTCTGATGCTATTGCAATTGTAACAAAAGAATATGAGTTAAAAGAAACTATTGAAAATCTCGGGAAAAAGCCTGCAATTGTAATTACCGATTCACAGGCATTTTTAAAGGTTGATGCGGACACACCACCTGACATTCCACTTACATCCTTTTCCATTTTGTTTGCAAGATACAAAGGGGATTTGATAGAGTTTGTTGAAGGTGTAAAAAAGATTAAAGAGTTAAAACCGGGAGACACTGTGTTGATTGCAGAAGCATGTACTCATCACAGGCAAGCTGACGATATCGGCACTGTTAAAATTCCAAGATGGCTCCGTCAAATTGCTGGATTTGACATAAATTTTGAATGGGTATCAGGCTACAATTACCCAAAAGACCTTACAAAGTACAAGCTTATAATCCACTGTGGCGGGTGTATGATAACACGAAGAGAAATGTTATTTAGAATAGAACTCGCAAAACAACAAAACGTGCCAATAACAAACTATGGTGTGACAATTGCATATGTCCACGGGATTTTACCAAGAGCTCTAAAACCATTTGGAATTGAGTTTGAATATTAAAAAAACCCTTCCAAGCTTTTTTAAAAGCCTGGAAGGGACTTTTTTATGCATTTTATTTTATTATAAATTCGCAGTTTACAACAGCAGTTATCTCTTTATCTATTGATGTGGTGTCATTTATTCCATAGTCACTAACTTCTGTTGAATAAAGCGGAGTTATCTGAAAAACACCCATTGACGCAGATTTTAGCCTTTCGACTTGGCTCCCTGTGCTCTTTGCGATCTGTTTTGCTCTTCTTACAGCATCTTCTGTAGCTAAGGAAAGCATTTCTATTTTTAAATCTGCAAGCTTTGTATAATAATACTGAGGTGGCATAGATTCAAACTGAACACCAGAGTTTATAAGCTCTGTTGACTTTCGAGAAAGCTCTGTAATCTTGTCTACATCCTTTGATGTAATCTGAATACTTTGCGAAAGTTTGTAACTATCTACCTTTGTTGAATATATTCCATTAGGAAGCATCTCGTATATTGTTTGAGTTGAAATCGAAGAAAATATTAAATCCTTTTCTGATAAACCTTTTGAAAGGAAATAGGTTTTCACTTTCTTTTGACTTTCTTCAAGAAGTCTGTAAGCTTCTTTTAAATCTTTTGCCACAGCAGTGTACATCCCTGTCCACTTGACAAGGTCAGATCGAAGCTGTTTTTTTGCAGAACCTGTCACCGAAATAGTCTTTCTTTCTGCCCTGAAATTTATAAGTCCATTTGCTAAAAAGTAAGAAGAAATTGTAAAAGAAATTCCCAAAATTAAGGCAATAAAAACATAGGCAATATTTTTATTATTCAAAATTTTAACCTCCTATTTTTTACTTCAGTAACATTATATCATTAAAACCTCAAATCTACAACCACTTTGTAAAACTTAATAATAATATATTCAAATACAGAAATAAGTTCCTTTTTCAAGTATTCACTTTTAACATATAAAGCACTCCTTTTTCTGTATCGTAAATTGCCAAATAAAAATCAAATGATTTAAGGTTAATAAGCGTTTTAGTATCAAGGTTTTCATAATCTATAAACCTTGCTGTGACAACAGATCTGTCACCAATTGCTTTCCAAAATCCCTTAGAAATTTTAGGAAGACCAACTTCTTTTGCAAAGCCTCCAAATCCTGTAATATTACCAGAAAAATCTTTAACTTCTCCGCCATATATTAGTGCTTGATAAGCTTGACTTAAAGGGAGGTTTTTCCAGCTTTTTTGTTTTTGGATGTATGAAACAAAACTTTTCTTACCTTCAGCAGTAAAAACAAATTTGTAAAGTTTCATACCATCATTGTGAAAACCACCATAATCGTCATATATTTTTTCTGAAACTGTGCTCTTTGGAAGTCTTGTATTAAAATTTTTTTCAAATTCTCTGATTACATTGTCTTTTGAAAACAAAATCACAGGTGACAAAATTGTAAATAATATGGGAGCTAAGATTAAGCTTAAAAAAACTACTGAAAAGATAACAAATTTTTTCATGGTTTGCTCACCTACTGTTCTGATAAAGTAATTGTTACATCAATAGGATGCAAAACTTGTTTTTGCTGACATAACCATGCCCAATTATTAACTATATTAGTAAAAAGATCGTCATAGTAGTTATCGTATCCAAAGTCAAATATATCTGAAATTGTTATAGTATAAATAGACAGCAATCCCTTCTCTGATTTAATATATACTTTGTGTAATGCATAAAATAAATCGGCGTTATCTTCCTTTTCAAATACTATTGAATTTTTTTCATTTAATTTTATTTTACCAGACTTTAATTTAGAAATATAATCTTTATATACTGATGTCAATCTAATTTTATTAATAAATAAACCCTCACCATATTCATAGTATGGAATATTTTTTACAGAATGTTCAACCAGAGTAGCTGCACATGAATAGCCGTAATTTCTAGCAATTTGGGCTGCAGCAAGCCATGCTAATTGAATGGAATTAAATTGTTCTACAGACGCAGTTTGAATGTTTGAAGTTTTACTCGTTTTTGATTTGAAATAAAGTTTAGCAATATTACTTATAAAATTATTCAGTTCTTCGTTTGACATTTTTTTGAACATTTGAACATCAACTACAAATTTCTTTATATCATTATCTAATGTATCGATTTCGTCTTGTGGCATTCCTGAAGCTCGTAAAATTTCATCCTCTAAAAATTTGTCCTGTTCCTGAGCTCTTACGTATATAACATTTATAAGTAACAATATAGATAAACAAAAACATAAAAATAATCTAATTGATTTTGATATAAATAATAATTTTTTCATACGAATTTCACTCCCTTTTTTCTTTCTTAATTTTGAACTTTCAAAGTAAATAATCAAAGATTTAACCCTTAATTTTAAAAAAGATTAAAAAAATAAATTTATTTCTCATCTGTGCCAAAATATTAAGAAATTGTAAAGCAGAACCTTATAACTAAAACTGCAAGAACGCGCGGAATATTTTTGGCATTTAAACATCACCCCTCTTTTTTTACTTTACTATATTGTATCACTAAATCTATATAATTACAACCAAAAATTCAAAAAAAAATAAAAACCACCTGTAAATCCACAGGTGGTCCAATTTCGTTTTGAAAAGGTATTTTACAATCCTAAAGTCATCCATGTTCCAATCTGCTGAAAACCAATTTTTCTATATATACTGGCAGCTTTTGGATTGTCGCAGAATAAACAAAGTGACTTACCCTCTTTTATCAAATCAGTGCAAAGTCTTTTCATGCACATAGTTGCATACCCTTTTGAACGATATTCATGCATTGTACATACACTCAAAACCATTGCCATATCAGGAAGCTCTGCACCTGTTCGAGCAGAAGATACTATTATTCCATCTTCTTCTATATAATATATTCTACTTCGCCCAAGCGAAACATCCTGTTTTATCTGTTCAAAGGTTGCAGGGTTCAAAAATTCTTCTATTGACTGATATAAATACACTATCATTTCGATTTTATCAAGATTTTCTTCCAAATTATCCTTTGATATAACCTTTACTCTTTCATATTCCTCTAAAGACGTTTCTATCTTTTCCTTTGGAATATTTGTATCAAGTCGCATAAAAAACTGTTCTCTTTTTTGCAGGACATTTAAAGCTTTTAAAAACGGAAGAATGACAGTTTTTTTACCAGAAAGCACCTTGCACTTTGTCGTAAGTATTATATTGCAAAATGAATCAATATCATAGTCTTCAGAATCAGAGTAAAAAATTAAATCTCGTCGATACCGAAGAAGAACTGCTTTTAAACTGCCAAATACTATATCAAACTCACCCCACACCTCAACCACTGGCGAATCAAATCCATAGCTCACTATATCACCAATAATAAAAATGTTCCACTCTTTTTCCTTCCTGACAAAGTCCATTAAAACATCATAATCAGAACTGCTAAGTTTTCTTATCATCCAAATCACTCATTTCTTGCTTTTTCAACATTATACAACACCAAAATCTTGCTAATCAAGTGCTTTTAATGTCCACATCTTCGAATTAAAATCTCCCCACATCTCAGGAATAAAAATTCCAAGATTCATAAGTTCATCGCCAAATTTTGATGTATTAAGTTCTTTAATAAAATACTTTTTCTCAGGCAAAAGACCTTTCAATTTTAACCTTCTTGGATGTTTATTAGGAGATTTCAAAACTTCAACATAAAATACAACAGCTTCTCTTTTGTCTTCAGTTACAAACATCCAAGCAGCCGCATCTTCTTCAAAAGGAGAAATTAATCTGAAAAGTTCTCCTTCAAATACTATATGCCAAATCTCTTTGTAAGTTTCTATCTGCCTTTTAATCTCTTCCTTATCTTCTGGAGAAAGCTTGGTCAGGTCAAGCTCATACCCAAAAGCACCAGATAATGCAACCACTCCTCTTGTTTTCATTGGTGTTATTCTTCCAACCTGATGGTTTGGCACAATTGACACATGCGCACCCATTGTTGATGCAGGATACACTATGCTTGTTCCAAACTGAATCTTTAACCTTTCTATCGCATCTGTGTCGTCACTTGTCCAAATCTGTGGCATGTAATATAAAATTCCGGGATCAAACCTTCCACCACCGCCAGAACATCCTTCAAATAAAATATATGGAAATTCTGTCACAAGTTCTTCCATCATTTGATACAGCCCCAAGACATATCTATGAAAGACTTCTTTTTGCCTCTCTGGTGGAAGAGCAAGAGAATAAGCCTCTGTCAAAGGTCTGTTCATGTCCCACTTGATGTATTCAATTGGAGCTGTTTTCAAAATCTCTTTCATCATCCTTAGAATTTCTTTTCTTACATCTTCTCTTGTTATGTCTAACACATATTGATTTCTGCACTGGGTAAGGGTTCTACCTTTAACCTGCAAACACCAGTCAGGATGCTTTCTGTAAAGCTCACTGTTTGGTGAGATCATCTCAGGCTCAAACCAAAGTCCAAACTTGAGCCCCATCTCATTTAATTTTTTCCCAAAACCATCTAAACCATTGGGCAATTTTCTTTTATCAACAAACCAGTCGCCAAGCGAGCTTGTATCATCATCTCTTTTACCAAACCATCCATCGTCAAGAACAAAAAGTTCAATGCCAAGTTCTTTTGCTTCCTTTGCCAAAGCCAAAAGCTTTTCCTCATTGAAATTAAAATATGTGGCTTCCCAGTTATTGATAAGCACAAGTCTTCGTCTATCTCTCCAAACACCTCTGCAAAGCCTTTTTCTGTAAAGCTTATGGTACGTGCGAGACATCTTACCCAAACCTTGGTCTGAATACACCATTACAACCTCAGGTGTCTGAAAACTGCTATGCGGCTCTAAAATCCATGTAAATTCAAATGGATTTATTCCCATAGTAACTCTTACAAAATTGTACTGGTCTTTTTCGACAATTGCAGAAAAATTTCCACTGTAGACAAGAGAAAAACCATACACATCTCCGTAATCTTCGTTTGCATCTTTTCTAACAAGAGCTATAAATGGATTGTGCTGATGAGAACTTTCACCTCTTGAACTTTCTATAATCTGCTGACCATGAATAATCTCTTTTCTTTCAATATACCTTTCTCTTGCCCAAGCCCCCCACAGGTGCAAAAGTTCAAAATCTCCTTCTTGAAAGTCAACACATGTACTCATCGCACGAAGGATTTTGAGTTTTTGTTTTCCTAAGTTCTCAAATCTTACGCTTCTCGTTATCGCATCATAATCTCTGAAAGCTGTATATATCAATGTGACTTTTAAGTCAATCAAATCATCATAAAGGTCTATTTCCAGTGTTTGAGCCTCATCAGATGACTCTACATATGTTGCAGGAAGACCTTCAAGTTTTGGTTTCCCATCATAGATTCTGTGAGCTTTATAAACAAGGTTTGTTATACGAGAACCATCTTCTTGCTGAACTTGATATGCAGGGTGTCTGAAATCTGAGTTGCCATACGCAGGGTATTCTAAAAGCATTGTATCAAATGTATAAGATTTGTCGTTTGGGTCGGGAGTTGGACCAAACGCTCTGCCGCCTGTCACATCAAAATCTGTCCACTCAAACTCCCTAGTCTTTTTGCCCCAGTAAACATGACACAAAAACTTACCTTTGAAAAGCTTTATAACATAGCTTGTGTTTTTTGCTTCTATGAAAAACATGTTTGTTTGTGGGTTAAAGGTTATTGGCATTTTCAAAACCTCCTCTTGTCTTTTCAACCTATGAATTTCCGAATTTTATCATATCATTTTCAAAGATTTTTATCTACATTCATCTAAAAAATTTAAATAAACTCTAAAATTTTGATATGTTCTTTCGAAAACTGCCGTGCAAACCCTTGACTTTTCTGATAAAATATCATTATGAAAAGTAGGAAATTTTCTTATGAAAGGAAGAAAAAATATGCGAATAAAAGTAGACTTTGAATCACAAAAGTCAATAGAACTCCCTATTCATTACAACTACTTTGTCCAGTCAATGATATACAACACCATCGATGATAAAATATATGCTACATTTTTACATGATAAAGGATATGAGGTTGATTTGAAAAACTTTAAACTCTTTTCATTTTCTCGCTTAGAAGGACCATTTGAAATTGTAGGAAATGATTCAAACAAAAAAATAGTTTTTGACAAAAAGGTTTCACTTACAATCTCATCACCTGTTGAGGATTTTATTACAAAGTTTTCAACTGGACTTTTCAAAAAAGACCAGATTTTTCTAAAAGACAATATATTATATGTAGCATCTGCAAGCATACTCAAAAGACCAAAATTTTTAAGTTTCCATAAAATAAAAATGTTATCTCCTATGTGTGCATATAAAACAATCAGAAACGAAAGTTCAGAGTACAAGCAATTTTTTACACCATTCGAGGATGAGTTTTATAACCTCATTTCTCAGAACCTGATGAAAAAATGCAAGCTGTTAATAAAAGACTTTGAGGAAAAAAACTTCAGATTTAATTTGAAACCATTAAAGGTGGAAGAAAAAGCACATTTTAAACCCATGTTTTTTAAAAAAACGCCCATAAAAGGCTGGCTTGGTTTTTATACAATTGAAACTGACCCAAGAATAATGGAAGTTGCATATTATTGTGGTCTTGGCTCAAAAAACTCTCAGGGGTTTGGACTTTTTGAAATTATTGAGTAAAATCTATAGGAGATGGTTGAATGGGGTATTTGATTAAACTTGTCAAAATGGCAAGACCATACTGGAAATATCTTATTATTGCTGCTTTTTCCATGCTCGCAATCACAGCGCTAAACCTTCTTGGTCCGTGGCTTGTGAGAAATTTGACAGGAATAATTACAGCTGCCGGTAAATATCCAAACGCAAGAAAAACAATAATTAATATTTCTTTAATATTGGTTTTATCTTACATTTTAAGAATTGTATTTCAATTTTTAAACAGCTATTTTTCGCACTATGCAGCTTGGCATTTAGTTGCTGACGTCAGAACAAAGGTATATGAAAAACTTCAGAGCTTATCTTTTGGATATTTTGTCGACAAACAAACAGGTCAGCTTATGTCAAGAGTTGTAAACGATACTGCAAACTTTGAAGTTTTGATTGCACATGCTGTGCCAGACCTATTTACAAATGCTCTCATTATCTTTGGCGTTGCTGTTATCCTTTTTATTATAAACCCTGTTCTTGCGGCTATTTCTTTAATTCCAATACCATTTCTGGTTTTAAGCGGCACGGTCTTTGCCAAAAAGATTTTGCCAAATTTTAGAGAGGCTCAAAAAGCATTAGCAGATTTGAACGCTGACCTGCAAGATAATCTCTCAGGTATCCGTGAAATACAGATTTTTAACAAGCAGGAAAAAGAGCTTTTAAAAATAAAAGAAAAAATCTACAGGCACATTCACGCACTTTTGAGTGCACTTAAGCTTTCAGCAGTGTTTCATCCAACTGTAAGTTTTTTAAGCTCTGTCGGAACGGTGATAGTAGTTTCTGTTGGCGGACTTATGGCCTTGAGAGGAAAAGTGCCTGTCAAGGATATTGTAGGGTTTATTTTATATCTTAGCATGTTCTATCAACCAGTGACTGCATTATCACAGGTTATTGAAAACGTTCAGCAGGCATTAGCAGGTGCTGAAAGAGTTTTTGAAATTCTTCAAACAGAGTCTGAGATAAAAGAAAAAGAAAATGCGCAGAAACTTAAAAATGTTAAAGGAAAAATCACTTTTGAAAATGTCTCTTTTTCATATAATCCTGAAATTCAGGTTTTGAAAAATATTTCGTTTGAAATTCAGCCAGGAGAAATGGTTGCGTTTGTTGGTCCAACTGGAGTTGGAAAGACAACAATTATGTACCTTTTAAATCGCTTTTATGACCCAGACTCAGGTGTAATTAAAATTGACGATATAGATATAAAGGATGTCACTTTAAAATCATTACATGATAATATCAGTATGGTAATGCAGGATGTGTTTTTGTTCAACGGAACAGTGGCACAAAACATCGCATATGGAAAAGAAAATGCCACCATGGACGAGATAATTCAAGCAGCAAAAATTGCCTGTGCACATGAGTTTATTCAAAATTTGCCACAGGGCTATAACACAGTAATTGGCGAAAGAGGTGTAAAACTCTCTGGGGGCCAGAAGCAGCGCTTGGCAATTGCAAGAGCTGTTTTGAAAAATGCACCAATCTTAATTTTAGATGAAGCAACATCTTCTGTTGACACAGAAACTGAAAATGAAATTCAAAAAGCTATAAATAACCTTGCTGGCACAAGAACAATTTTAATCATTGCTCACAGGCTATCTACCGTGAAGAAGGCAGATAAAATTATAGTTTTGAAGGACGGTGAGATTGTCGAAACAGGAACACATGATGAACTGTTTGCTAAAAAGGGATTTTATTATCATCTATGCTCTGTGCAGTTGTTTGATGAAAGCAATAATTTGATAAGGGGGAATACATTATGAAGTATAGAAGACTTGGAAGGACAAATGTGGAGGTTGCGTAACAAGATGCCCTTATAACCTGCCAATACCTGATATGATTGAAAAAAAGCTTGAGATTATTCGAGTAACAATTGGCGATTAATCTAATCTTCAAGCCTCTTCTCTTGAAAATTTAAGGGATGAGGCTTTTTGTTTTGGATTATGAGAACTAAGATTTTATTTAAAATTTTTGTCATCGAATGCTCTTCATTTTTTGATAAAATCAATATAAAATCAATATGGATGAAAATTTTTATTCAGAGTTATGCATACTAAAATGAAAAAGGATGTGAAAGACAGTGTCAATAGAACTTAATTATCAAACAATTGTGCAGTTTTTAACAGACAGTCAACTTGCTCAACTTGCAAAAAATAGAAAAGCTTTTGAAAAAGGAATATCTCTTGCTCGAAAGATAGAAAAAGAAGATATTCAATATGACCAAGAAGAAAATGCAATATTCGGCAAAGTAGAAGATGGTAAAAATGAATATTGGGTTTTTGTTGATTTTGATTTGCCTTCATATATGACTCAGGACTTTTTTGGTAATATCAAAATTGAAAATATAATCATAAGTGCTGCGTGTACATGCAGTTTGGAAAATATTGATTTAGAATCGGAAGAAGATATTGATATAGAAGATTTAGTTCTGTTCGATGATTTTTGTCGGCATATAATTGCTGTGTTAAAAAGTTTTGCCGATGGTAAATATATTCTCAATAGCCTAAATAAAATGCAAGAAACTTTGCTTCAAATGTTAGAACAAAAATTAAATGAGGCTATTGAGAAGGAAAGAAAACAAAATTCCCGGATTTATCAATTTTTTGCAAGCAATTTTGAAGAAAATTATATAAAGTTTTCACTTGATAATTTATCTATAAAGTCTCCTAACATATTTTTAGAAAAATACTTCGGATATTCTACTAATGATTTAGTAACTTTAAAATTAAAAGTAAAAACTTTAGATTTAAAAAGAGACTATGTGGTTTCAAATATACCAGAATTTTTAAAAGCATACGAACAAAAACAACCATTTCAGTTTGGTAAGAATTTTGTGTACAATCCTACTTATCATTTTTTTGGTGAAAAAGACAAAAAATTTTTGAATGCGCTATTGAAATATTTGAATTTTTTAGATTTAGAAACAGAAAAAAATACTATTTACCTACCTGTAAAGATAGCAAATGAAATAATCGAAATCCTTGACAACGAAGAAATTTTTATATCTTTTGATTATTTTGTGGCAAATTATTATGATGCTCAAAAAGTAAAAGTTGATCTTTGCACTAAAGTAAAACCAAAGATTTTATTTAAACTTGAAGACAATCAGGTAAGACTTTATAGTGATTTAATAGCCACTGCCAACAAAAAATTTTTATATAGCGATGGTAGTTATTTTGTCTCAGGTGACACTTTATATAAGCTTTCGCCAGAGCAAAAGATATTTTCTTCAATTATCAAAAAAATGGCTGAAGCAAATAGAGTATTTAACTTTTTCAAAGTTGAATACGTTAAATTTTTTACCATCAACAAAGAAGACTTTTGTGAGTTCATGAACAAATATTATTTATTTTTAAATGAGCACTTTGAATTAGAAATTGACCCAGACCTCAAAAAATTAATATTAGAAGATTATATTATTAAACCCAAACTATACTTAGAATTTGAAAATGAAAGGTTTGTCGCAAGAATCAGTGGAATGAATGAAATATTTGATATAGTATCAAAAACAAAGAAAGTTCCATTGTTTGATTATTTTGGTTTGTTTGAGATACAAAGTATTTTATTTGCTTATGGGTTTAATGAGATAGAGTCTGACCAAGAATTCTGTTATGAATGTGTTGACCCTGATTTGTTTATGGAATTTTTAGCAGAAGGTATTCCACAAATCCAAGATATAACCGATGTTTATTATTCAGAAGATTTTAAGAAGCTTAAAATAAAGAAAGATGTAAAAATTATTCCCTGCTTAAAATATTCAAAACACTTAATTGACTTCTGGCTTGAAAGTGATGATCTTGATAGCTCAGAGCTTAAAAATATTCTTGATGCAATCAAGAAAAAGAAAAAGTATTACAAACTCAAAGATGGCTCAATTTTGATTTTAGAAAGTCCAAATATAAAAAGATTTGTTTCATTTATAGAATCTGCATCCGACATTGGCCAGGTTATAAAAGAAAAAGCTGAGCTTTCTTTACAAGAAGCAGTGGCTGTAACAAAACTTTTAGAAGAAAGCGGAATTCAGGCAAATGGAGTTGAAAGTATAAAAAATATTGTTGAAAAGATAGAAAATATTAGGGAAATTGATATTGAAATCCCGGTTGAGCTTCAAGGTGTGTTAAGAGATTATCAGAAACTTGGAATAAAATGGTTATCTTCTCTATTTGAAAATGAACTTGGTGGAATTTTAGCTGATGATATGGGGCTTGGAAAAACTCTGCAGGTACTTGGCTTTATTCTTGCAAATAAACAAAAAATTAAAAAGCCAGTATTAGTCATTGTACCAACATCACTTATTTATAACTGGAAACAAGAGATTGAAAAATTTGCGCCAGGTCTGAAAACTTTAATTATTGACTCAACACCTGCAAAGCGCAAAAAAGCTATAGAAAAAATACCAGAGTATGATATTGTAATTACATCATATGCACTTTTGAGAAAAGATATAGAATTTTATAAAGACATCGATTTTAGTGTTTGTATCTTAGATGAAGCACAGTACATAAAAAATCCTCATTCACAAATAAAGCTGGCTGTAAAAGAAATCTGTGCAGATGCTAAATTTGCCCTGACAGGTACACCAATTGAAAATAATCTCATTGAACTGTGGTCAATCTTTGATTTTATACTTCCTGGATATTTAGGAGGAGCTGAGAAATTTGTTGAGCGTTTTGCAATGCCAATTTATAGCGGAAACAATAATGCTTTGGAAAAATTAAAAAAGTTGATAAAACCGTTTGTTTTAAGAAGAGTAAAACAAGATGTATTAAATGAACTTCCTGAGCTAATAGAAACAAATATCCAAGTTGCAATGAGCCCTGAACAGGAAAAAATTTACAAGCAATTTTTAGTCTCAGCCAAAAAAGAGATTGAAAAAGAAATAGATTCGGCTGGGTTTGAAAAAAGTCAAATAAAAATATTTTCTTTGCTGACAAGACTAAGACAAATCTGCTGTCATCCAAAGCTTGTATTTGAAGATTACAAAGGAAGCTCTGGTAAGATGGAAGCACTGAAAGAAATTTTACAAGACTGTTTAGAAAGCGGGCACAGGGTAATTATATATTCTCAGTGGACTTCAATGTTATCTATTATCAAGAAAATGCTTGACAAGGAAAAAATTTTATACTTTTATTTAGATGGTGCAACAAAAGCTGAAGACAGAGTTGAAATGGTCAACAGGTTCAACAGTGGAGAGAAAAATGTCTTTTTGCTTTCGCTAAAAGCTGGTGGATTTGGACTCAATATTACTGGCGCAGACGTTGTTATTCACTTTGATGCATGGTGGAACCCTGCAGTTGAAAACCAGGCAACAGCAAGATCACACAGGCTGGGTCAGAAAAATGTTGTTCAGTCATTTAAGATTATAGCCAAAAATTCTATAGAAGAGAAAATACTTGCTCTACAGCAGAAAAAGAAAGACCTATTTGATAGTTTAATCGAAGCAAGTCAATCTTTTATAGGAAAACTCACAAAAGAAGAAATAATGGAGCTTTTGGAATGATGAGATGTAGAACAAATGTAATGCATATTGGGGATTGACAAAAATTTGTTTCTATTATATAATAAAAGTTTGCAAAGAATAATTGTTTGGAATCAATTGCAGGAGTTGATCAGATGTCTGAAAAGAATAAACAGAATGACATAAAAGTCATAGCAACAAACCGCAAAGCTTATCACGACTATTTTATTGAAGAGACAATCGAAGCAGGAATTGAGCTAAAAGGCACAGAAGTAAAGTCGGTGCGGCTTGGTCATGTTAACCTCAAAGACAGTTTTGCAAGAGTAGAAGATGGTGAAGTTTTTCTTTACAACATGCATATAAGCCCATATGAAAAAGGCAACATCTTTAACGTTGACCCAATGAGAGATAGAAAACTACTTTTGCACAAACATGAAATCAACAGGCTTGCAGGTTATGTACAGCAAAAAGGTTACACTTTAATCCCATTGAAGATTTACCTCAAAAGAGGTAAAATAAAAGTAGAGCTTGCAGTTGCAAAAGGTAAAAAACTGTATGATAAGCGTGAAGCAATAGCAAAAAGAGATGCTGAGCTTGAGATTAAAAAGAAAATGAAAGAGTATTTAAGATGAGGGGGCGTGTTTTGGAATTCGACGGGGGCAGTCGGATTCCAAATAGCGGGTAGTGGTTTTCTCGGTGCCACTATAAAAAACCGAGAAGAAAAATAACTGCAGAAAAACCACAACTCGCTTTAGCTGCGTAAATAAACAGCTAACGTCCGCCGGAGGTGCCCACGGCCTCCGAGTCGGGCGCCAACCGTCGTGGGGCACCGAAAGTAAGGTTGCCTGAGCCTTACTTTTGGGACTAATCTCAGGCTGGGGAAGAAAAAGCCTGTCAGTGGGCGTTTTCTTCCCGAGAATTTAGTACACTGACTGCACCCGGAGAAGTTTGGGGTTCGATGCCTTCGGACGGGGGTTCAAATCCCCCCGCCTCCACCAAAATAAACAATTCTACAATGTTTTGGGATTATTAGACTACACTTCTAAGAAGAACTCCCATTAGAAAAATAATGAGGTATAGTATATTAATTCAGAGGTGAAATTAGTGAAAGTAAATAAAAATCTTTTATTAGAGCTAATTGAGGAAATCCCGGAAAGTCAACTTGAAGAAGTTATTGACTTTATTTTGTTTTTAAAACATAGGCAAGATAAAAAGTTATTAAGTGATTTGGTGTCCGCCAGTGAGAGTAGTATAGATTTTTGGAATAATGATATTGACGATGAGGTATGGAACAATGTATAGACAAGGCGATATTTTATTAATTCCCATACCTTTCAGTGATTTGACATCGAATAAAAAACGTCCTGTTCTTGTTTTATCTAATGATGATTACAACAACAGAACAGAAGATATATTAGTTGCAGCTATTACTTCAAACCTAACAGCAAAAGATTATATTGTTATGTTGACAAATCATGACCTTGCTGAAGGGACTCTTAAGGTGGACTCTTGTGTAAGAGTGGACAAAATCTATACTTTATCGCAAAGTATTGTAATAAATAAGTTTGGTTCAGTGAAAAAACACATTATTGAGAGAGTTAAAGAAAAACTCTATGAGTTAATCTAAAACAATTAAGTAGATGAGTTAAAAGAAGGAATTTGCTAATAACTGATAAATACATCTACTTAGTAATTTTTAAGCCTATAAAAAATGTTGGATAAAAAATTAGTAAAAACAAAACTCGACGCAGTGGATAGTACACTATCTAATTTGGTAGAACTATTTTATGTAGATTGCTTATTTTTGACAAAAAGTTCTTCATTATCTTCAAAAAAGATTAGCAGCACCCTGAGGTGTATGGGTTGCGTGAATAGGATTAAAATATTAAGGAATTAATCTTACTGTAAATTATTTTGTGACATATATATGTTCTGCTTGAATGGGATTAGAAGAATTGTTATTTATATATATTACAAAATTACAAATGCTTCTAAAAGTTTTAACAGCAAATTTATGAAAACATAAGGAAAATTTAAAGAGAATATCTTCAATTGGTTTAAAGTAGAATGGATTAAGATTTAGGTAGAAAAAGAATTTTTAGTTGATAAAAGAGCAAAATCTTGCTTCAATAATACAATTAAATATTTGCAAATTATGCAGCTAATTTATTTTGTTACTATATCTAAAAATGAAATTTTTAACAAGTTTATTCCGCTTTTGGTATCAACTCAAGTCCTTTTTCTCCCCAGCCTTCCTTATCTTTTCAACGAATATGTCTTCTTTATCAGTTTGGTACACATTTAAGAGTTCTTCTATATAGTCATTTACCTTTTCCCAAAATCCTTCTCTCTCACAAATACTGCCAAAATTTTGAAATCTTTAAACCCATAATGTTTTATATCTCTTGCTCTGCTATATTACATTCGGAATTTGATATTGCAATAACATTTCTTCTTTCATAAGAATCTAAACAGTTCATTAACAGTTTATCCCAGTGTATACATTTCCGTCTGTTGATAGGACTATTATGTGTTTTATTGCTAAATACCTAAAAAAAATATAAATATTAACACTTTTGTTTAATATAAGCTGAACCAAATTTTTACTTGATTTGTCAAAGATGTATCAGCATAACCAATCTTCTTTCCTCTTAATACTAAATACAGCAATATAATTTCTATAAAAATGCATCATGATAATTTACAATTATTGTCCGAGTACATTAGCACCAAAACACAGTAGAATGTTGAACTCGGTTGGTTTCATTTTTTTCACACTTTAATTTCCTTTATAATAAACTGCTTTATCCAGTTGCCGTAACAAAAATGATATGAAACTTAAAAGATCAAGGCAATCGTCTTTTGATATAGGCCAATCAAGTGCAGGTTCATGAGCTGTTGGGTTTCTAATAGCTCTCATTAAACCTGCTGACAAAAACTTAAGTCCTTCCTGAACATTTTTATCAGTGTCTGTTTCGCAAGGAGTAACCTTTAAAACCCCCTTTAAGGCCCATACATCCATCATTAATTCATAACCATCTTTATCGCTTTGCGTTTTCTCTTTAACCATTTTGTTATAAACCTTTGCTGCTTCAAACACAGCGTGAAAGTAATTTTTCTGTTTGTAAAGTTGGAGACAATGTTTACAAATTAGATAATGATAATTTCTGGAATAGAATTCATTTAAAGCATCGTCTATATGCAAATTTACACCCGCTTCCCTTAAAATTTTCTCTACCTCGGCTACTTTATCTTCAGGAGTAATAAGGTACAAAAATTTCCTTAATAACCTATTGCGTCCATCATTGTTCATTTTCTGTTTGGCTAATGTAAGTATCCAGTCATGAATTAATTTTGCTCTCTCTGATGTAATAGCTTCTTTTGGAAAATCTTCTCGTTGAAAATTAAAAACAGAGTTAGCTGCACGTTCTATATCATTTTTGGATGTATCATATTTTAAAAGATCCCCTACTTGAATTGCTATCATTCGGTAATTCATTTTCTAATCCCCCTCATTTAAAATAATTTCCTTCGGAATTTTTACTTCGTGCTGGATCAAATTTTTAATTCACACTGATTTATGTAATTGTGAGTTTGTTAATTCAGACCTCCCTCTGCTTCTTTTTACATGATTTTCCTCCATTATCATTTTAGATAATATTCAATATTCAAATTTTTATAGCCTCCAGACCAAATTTCGGACCAAATTTTGAGCGTATCTAAAACCCTGCGAAGTTGGATTTATTTGATATAGCTAAACCAGACAATTATAGTACACGAATTAATATAGTTCTTTTCTTCGTTGCTTCATTTATTCAGCTTAATATATCAACAGGTCTGCTATAGAGATAATAAAGTATCATTATTTGTCATTTTTATAAAAGATAGATTCTTCATTAAAATATTTTGCTGTTGCTTCTTAAGATTTATTATAGAACAAATATAAAGCACGGAAAAGTATAATGTTAAGTTTCCACAAATCTGATATAGTCAAAATTTTGGAATAACATTTTTTATCAGATTTCTCAATGTACAATTGCATTTTATAAATTACATTATTTTAATATTCTTGAAAATATTAGCTACTAAGTAATTTTATTTTTTCATTATTGTCAAATTAAGCATATTTGAAATGACATTTAAAATTTCTATCTATTATTTAAATTAGAAGTTTTCTTCTAAATATTATAAAATATAAATTACTTGCGGAAAAGATATAAGGAATTTTAAAGACAACAATACATATCAATAACTTTGGAAGAAGTTGCTTAAACGTCGGAAGATATGTAAAGACAACAAAAAAACTTTGCTTTACGAGTAAGCTCAAGTTAAGTTCGGATATATAGTGTTATTGAACTTCAATAGCAAACTTTAAAAGTTATGTACACTGAGATAGTAATTTGAGCAATCATTTAGAAATACTTCTAAAGTTTCATAAGAAAGCAATTGTTATATTGCATACAAAGGTAACTGCTATTTTGTACAATATGATTTCCTACGATCCCTATGAGGTAAATCTTATCAAGATAATGTGAAAAGTGCAACAATAACAATCATAAATAAAGTATTTTACTAATAGCTGAAGATATTCTTTTATGACCCAGTTTTAGCCACAGTTATTTTAGATAGATTTGTTCATCCCTGTCATTTTGTAGTTATTAAAGGTGAAAGCTGCAGAGTTAAACACAGGGAAAAGAAACCCATAATTCTCTTTTGAAGCATAATTACCATTAAGTGAAATAATCTTTCATGAAAATAACCACAGGGCCCCTTACAAGTAGAAAAGCAGCCCTATCCTTTTTGGTTTTTTACCCCCTCAGCTGCCTCTTTAGTAAAAATTGTTTTTAAAGTTAGCAGTAAAATTTTGATGTCCAAAAAAACAGAATAATTTTTTATATATATCAAATCAAGCCTGAGCTTGTCTTCAGGACTTGTTGCGTACTTGCCATAAACCTGAGCAAGTCCTGTAAGTCCTGCCTTTACATTGTGGCGCAGAGAATATTCAGGATAGAGCTTTTTAAACTGCTCAACAAAGTATGGTCGCTCTGGTCTTGGACCTATAAAGCTCATCTCACCTTTTAAAATATTTATCAGCTGCGGAAGCTCATCAAGCCTTGTTGCACGTAGAAATCTCCCCACACGTGTGATTCGCGGGTCATTTTCGGTTGCTAAAACAGGACCTGTCATCTTTTCAGCATCTTTTACCATCGTCCTGAACTTTAAAACATAAAACTCTCTTTCACCCTCTGTAACCCTTTTTTGCTTGTAAATTACCGGCCCTTCAGAGTCAAGTTTTATGGCAATTGCAATCAAAATCATTATAGGAAAAGCAATAACCAGTGCAACAGAGGCAAGAAGAATGTCGCACACCCTTTTTATGAGCTTTTGCTCGGATGTCAGCTCTGGCTGTTCAATCGAAAGTGTTGCAACATCGTCAAACTGAATCACCCTTGCACGTGATACAAGTATATCTCTGAAGTCTGGTGCTATGAAAATGTGTTTTTTGAATTCTATCGCTTTCCTTACAATCTCGCTTTTTAAATTCTCATCCATTTTTGAATAAAGATAAATTGTATCAACAACTTTTATATATGGTATCAACTCTTCAATAGTTGTTGGCTCAAGAACATATTTTACTTCTATCCATCCTTTTGAGATATTTTGAAGTTTTTGAGCAAACTCGTGTGCCCTCGATGTCTCTCCTATCACAAGAACATATTTAATGCCTTGAACTCTTTTGAAAACATATAAAACAAATCCTCTCCATCCCAGAAGTAATAAAAACTGGACAAAAAAGGCAATTATAAATATACTGCGTGGGAAAGCAAAGTGTCTGTAGAAAAATGTTGATACAACTGTTAAAAATTGTAGAAGCATTAAAGCCAGACCCAGAGAAAATGCAATTTCGCTGATTGTTTTCATAGTAATAGTGTAAAGTCCATATATATTTAAAAGCACAAGAGCAAAGAGTGTTATTTGAGGAATCAATGTATAATATGGCATAAAATTTCTTTCAGGGAATGTAAAGTTGAACTTTATTATATATGCAAGAATATAACCCGCATGTATAAGTAAAATATCAATAAGAACAACAAAAAATTTGCTCAGTTTATGATAGCTTTTAATATATGATTTCATCTTGCTACCATCTCCATTTAAAGTATTTTTTCAAGTCTTGTTGCAAGCATTCTAATGTCATGGTATTTTTGGACATACTCTCTTCCCCTTTTCCCTATTTCCTCTCTTTCTTCTTTTGACATAGCACAAAAGCGCAATATCGCCTGTGCAAAAGCTTTGCTGTCATAAGCCTGGCATGATATCCCGGCACCAGACTCTTTCACAATATCGTTGACCACATTTCCTGCAAAAACAATTGGCTTTGCAGCACAAAGATAATCAAAAAGCTTATTTAAAGATATTCCAAATCTATAGACTTTCAAATTATGCATAGAAACAAGTGTCACATCAACATGTTCAAGCAAAGCAGGTACAGATAATTTTGCAATTGGCGGATAAAAAAACACATTCTTAAGTTCAAACTCTTTTGCCATATTTTGGAGTTTTTCTTTTTCTGGACCATCACCTATTATCAAAAAATGTATACTGTCCCCTGCGTTTTCTTGAACAATCTTAGCAGCCTCAATTATTGTTTCCATTGCGTTTGCCTGACCAAGTGCACCTAAATAACAAGCTTTAAAATATCCCTCATGTTCTCTCAAAATATTACTTACTTCTTCTGAGATAGAATTTCTGAGACTATCAAACCTTTCTATATCGCACCCATTTGGAATATGAACTATTTTATTCTTATCAATGCCAAGACTTTCTATGTACTGGTCTGCTTTTGGTAATACCGTCATAACATAATCTGCTTTTGTGTAAATAAACTTCTCAAGCTTTCTCAAAAGTCTTACAATTAAACTTCCTTCTTTAAAAGCACCAAGATCAATACCGCTCTGTGGCCAAAGGTCCCTCACTTCGGCAATAAATTTACATTTAAATTTCTTTGACAGCAGATACCCCACAATCCAGGCAAGTGGATGAAATGAAGATGCCAATATTACATCAGGTCTTTCAAACTTTCTGGCAATGAAATAAAGGTTTTTGGCATATGAGAATATATTTAAAAGTCTTTTTATATCATTCTTTTTGTATGGAAATGTTTTAATCCAAACAAATCTTACTTTATCATATTTCTCCATTTTAAACTTTTTACCTTTTTCAAGCATCTCAACTCGCTGTTTATGGTCAAAACTCGAAGCAAAGATTGTAACGCTATAGCCCCTTTGCACAAGCTGCTTAGCAAAATCAAAATGTCTTGTTATCCCCCCAACTTTGGGTGGAATTGCATAATGATTAAATATCCAAACATTTTTCAATTCTTTTCTCCCTTTCTGCAAAATAGATTTCTTAAGCTTTTTTTGTAACGTTTTTAGAATAAATGTCCATATTGAGTATATCATAATTTACTCTGATTATTAATATCTAAAATCAAATACACATAACAGTCTTTTTATGTCAAAATAATGCAAAATAAAAGCAAAATAATTAAAGTAGCCAATTTTATAGAGAAGGTATAATTAAGATTAGGTTTATAATAGCAAAAAATATGTGCTGGGTAGAAAGGAGTTTTTGAAAAATGAAGTTTGGATACTTCGATGATGCTAAAAGAGAATACATTATAACAACTCCTCTTACACCATATCCTTGGATAAATTATCTTGGTATGAAAGATTTTCTATCCTTAATTTCAAACCACGCAGGAGGTTATTGTTTTTATAAAGATGCAAGACTTAGAAGAATAACAAGATTTCGTTACAACAATGTTCCTCTTGACATGGGGGGAAGATACTTCTACGTAAAAGATGGGGATGATTTCTGGTCACCATCATGGATGCCAACAAGAAAAGACCTCGAATTTTATCAATGCAGGCATGGACTTGGATACACAATTATAACAGGTAGAAGAAATGGCATTGAGGTTGAGCAAAGTTTTTTTGTCCCTGTCGATGAAAACTGTGAAATACATCATTTAAAAATTACTAATATGACAAATGATAAGAAAGATATTAAACTCTTTTCATTTATAGAATTTTGCTTGTGGAACGCACTTGATGACATGACAAATTTTCAGAGAAACTTTTCAACAGGCGAGGTTGAAATCGAAGGTTCTGTTATATATCATAAAACTGAATACAGAGAAAGGAGAAATCATTACTCTTTTTATTCTGTGAATACTCCTATTGCCGGTTTTGACACAGATAGAGATACATTTTTAGGACTTTACAGAGGATTTGAAAACCCTCTTGCTGTTGAAACGGGTAAGAGCTTTAATTCAGAAGCACATGGCTGGTCTCCAATTGCATCTCACATGATCGAACTCAGTCTTCTGCCAGGAGAAACAACTGAACTTATATTCATCCTTGGCTATATTGAGAATGAACCTGATAAGAAATGGTTCAAAAAAGGTATTATCAACAAAGAAAAGGCATATAAAATGATTGAAAAATTTTCAAAGCCGGAAGATGTAAATGCGGCATTTGAAAAACTTAAAGAATTCTGGAATAGACTTTTAGATAAGTTCAATGTATCAACAGGAATTGACAAAGTAGATAGAATGGTGAATATATGGAATCAATATCAATGCATGGTCACATTTAACCTCTCCAGAAGTGCCTCATATTTCGAGTCTGGAATTGGAAGGGGTATGGGATTTAGAGACTCAAACCAGGACATTCTGGGTTTTGTTCATCAGATACCAGAACGTGCAAGAGAAAGGATACTGGATTTAGCTGCAACCCAGCTTGAAGATGGCGGAGCATATCATCAATATCAACCTCTTACAAAAAGAGGAAACAATGAAATCGGCGGAAACTTCAATGATGACCCTCTTTGGTTGATACTTTCAACAGTTCACTATATAAAAGAGACAGGTGACTGGTCAATCCTCAATGAAATGGTTCCCTTTGAAAATAATCCTGAAAAGATGGGTACAATGTTCGAACACTTAAAGAGGGCTTTTTATCATGTTGTCAACAACTTAGGACCACATGGACTTCCTCTTATCGGCAGAGCTGACTGGAATGACTGTCTGAATCTAAATGCTTTCTCGACAAACCCTGATGAGTCGTTCCAAACATGTGATAACAAAGATGGCAAAACTGCCGAATCTGTTATGATTGCGGGAATGTTCGTGTATGTAGGTAAAGAATTTGTAAAGCTGTGTGAAAAGACTGGAAATTTTGAACTGGCCAAAGATGCTCAAAACCACATAGATAAAATGAAAGAAGCTATTCTAAAGTACGGTTATGATGGTGAATGGTTTTTGAGAGCATATGATTACTTTGGAAACAAGGTTGGTAGCAAAGAGTGCGATGAAGGAAAAATATTTATTGAAACACAAGGTTTTTGTGTCATGGCCCAAATAGGACTTGATGATGGCAAAGCTATTTCAGCCCTTGATTCTGTAAAAAAATATCTTGATACTGAACATGGAATAGTTTTAGTTCAGCCAGCTTTTACAGAGTACAAAATTCATCTTGGCGAAATTACAAGCTATCCACCAGGTTACAAAGAAAACGCAGCTGTGTTCTGTCATAATAACCCATGGATCATGATTGCAGAATGTATTGTGGGAAGAGGAGACAGAGCATTTGAGTACTGGTCAAAGATTGCACCCTCATACAGAGAAGAGATTAGCGAAATTCACAAGATTGAACCATATGTATACTGTCAGATGATTGCAGGAAAAGATGCATACAAGCCGGGTGAGGCTAAAAACTCATGGTTAACAGGTTCTGCTGCATGGAATTTTGTGGCAATGACACAGTGGATTTTAGGGATAAGACCAGACTTTGATGGACTTTTGATAGACCCTTGTATACCAGCATCATGGGAAGGATTTAAAGTGAAAAGAGTTTTCAGAAATGCAATATACAATATTGAAGTCAAAAATCCAAACAAAGTTTCAAAAGGTGTAAAAAAGGTTATTGTTGATGGTAATGAAATATCTTCCAATTTAATACCTGCTTTTTCTGATGGTAAAGAACATTTTGTAGAAGTCATAATGGGATAATTTAGTTACAAAGGAGGCTTGTTTATGAACTTTGGATATTTTGATGAACAAAAAAGAGAATATGTAATAACAAATCCCAAAACACCAACATCCTGGGTTAATTATCTTGGTACAAGTGACTATTGCCTTATAATTTCAAATAATGCTTCAGGTTATTCGTTTTATAAATCTCCAAAACTTGGAAGAGTTACTCGATTTAGATTTAATAGTATACCTATGGATAGGCCTGGTAGATATGTTTATTTGAAAGATGAAAAAACTAACGACTTTTGGTCAATAAGCTGGCAACCAGTTGGGAAACCCTTAGACAAATTCTTAAGTATATGTCGCCATGGTCTCGGATATACGATATTTGAAAGCAAATACAATAGCATAATTTCCTCATTAAAAATATTTGTCCCTGTTGATAAACCGTTAGAAATATGGGAAGTGAAAATTAAAAATGACTCAAATGAAAAAAAAGAATTTTCAGTTTTCACATACACAGAGTTTTGCTTATGGAATTCAATGCTTGATATGATGGATTTTCAGTATATTCTCTACACATGCAGAATGGGATACAACAAAGAAGATGAAATAATAGATTACTCTATAAAACTTTGGAGCCCATATGAACCTAAGGCATTCTTCACTTGTGCAAACAAAAAGATTGAAAGTTTTGATACTGACAGAGATGTTTTCATTGGTCCATATAACAGTGAATCTAATCCAGAAGCGATTAAAAACGGCAAATGTTTTGGTTCAATTGCTATTGGTGGTAATCCATGTGCTGCAACACAGGTAAAAATTGAACTTCAGCCAGGTCAAGAAGAATATTTAGTATTTTTATTGGGAATAGGAAATGCATATAAAGAAGGCAGAGAATACAAGAAAATATTTGCTTCTATTGACAGTGTTGAAAAAGAGTTCAAAAAAGTTCAAGAATACTGGAAAGAAAGACTTAATAAATTTGAATGCAATACACAAGATGAAAAAATGAATCTGATGTTAAATATATGGAACCAATACCAATGCCATACAACATTTAACTGGTCGAGGTCTGCTTCATTTATAGAAGCTGGTGGAAGAGACGGATTAGGTTTTAGAGATTCTTCGCAAGATATATTAGGTGTTGTTCATTCTATACCTCAGGAAGTTAGAAGGAGACTTATAGAACTTTTAAAAGCTCAGTTATCTGAAGGATATGCAATGCACCATTTTCAGCCTCTTACAATGTCCCAAGGTAAACATAACATTCCACCACGTGAACGAATTTATTCAGATGACCATTTATGGCTTTTGATTGCTGTACCCGCTTATATAAAAGAAACTGGTGACTTTTCTATTTTGGATGAAATTGTTGAATATGCTGACAGTGGCAGTGCTTCTGTATATGATCATTTAAAGCAAGCTCTTGAATTTTCGTGGAACAATAGAGGTAAGCATGGATTGTTATTAGGACTTGCAGCTGACTGGAATGATTGTATAAATCTTAAAGATGGCGGCGAAAGTACATGGTCAACACAGCTTTATTATAAAGCTTTATCTGAATTCATAGATTTAGCCGAATACATCGGAAAAACTGATGATGTAGAAAAATACAAAAAATACCGTGACGAAATAAAAAGAGCTCTTGAAGAGTTCACATGGGATGGTGAATGGTTTGTACGTGGATATCTTGCAAGCGGCAAAAAGCTTGGTTCAAAAGAGAGTGAACAAAGTAAAATCTTTCTTAACTCTCAATCATGGGCTGTATTTTCAGGTGCTTTTTTAGACGAAAAAGGTAAAACTGCAATGGACAGTGTCAAGAAATATCTTGCTACAGAACACGGCTGTGTTAAAAACTGGCCTGCGTACGTAGATTACATTATTGAAGTCGGTGCAATAACATCATTCCCTCCGGGTTTAAAAGAAAATGCCGCAATATTTTGCCATGCTAATACATGGGTAATAATTGCTGAAGCTCTATTAGGGCGTGGAGAATATGCATTTGAATATTATATGTCTTTCTTACCCGCAAATAAAAATGAAATAGCTGAAATTTATACGGCAGAACCATATGTATATTCCCAGTTTATTACAGGGAAGGAGCATCCTTATTACTTTGGTCGTGCAAGAAATCCCTGGTTAACAGGTACTGCAACATGGGCATTTACCGCTGCAACACAGTACATTTTGGGAATTCGTCCGCATTATAATGGAATAATAATTGATCCTTGCATACCATCAAGCTGGGATGGTTTTGAAGTTAAAAGAATTTTCAGAGGTAAAAAGCTTTTAATAAAAGTGTTAAATCCAGAACATGTTTCAAAAGGTGTAAAAAAGGTGATTATAAATGGTAAAGAAATCAAAAGCAATCTAATTTCAGAAGCTCTTCTTGATGAAGAAAATGTAATTGAAGTAATAATGGGATTATAAATTTGAATAAAAAGTATAAAAAGAGATACACCTTGTGTCAAAATATGGTGTATCTCTTTTTTTATTTTATTTTTACAAAATTGTATGTAATTGTATATGATTATTTGTAAATTATAAAAAACAATTAAAAATTTCGCTATAATCATTTAAAATTTTTATTTGCAAACTCAAATCTTATGTGGCAATATAATTTAATATACAATGTAATTGATTTCAAAATAAAATGACACTAACTTTAAGGAGGTCTATTACAAAATGAGTTTTCCAAAAGGATTTCTGTGGGGTGCTACAACTGCATCGTATCAAATTGAAGGTGCATGGAACGAAGATGGAAAAGGTGAATCTATTTGGGACAGGTTCACACATCAAAAAGGAAATATTCTATATGGTCATAACGGTGATGTTGCCTGTGACCATTACCACAGGTATGAAGAAGATGTCTCTCTTATGAAAGAACTTGGAATTAAAGCCTACAGATTTTCTATTGCATGGGCAAGAATTTTCCCAGATGGTTTTGGTACTGTGAATCAGAAAGGTCTTGAGTTTTATGACAAGCTAATCAACAAGCTTGTTGAAAACAATATTGAACCGGTTATCACCATTTACCACTGGGACCTTCCTCAAAAGCTACAAGACATTGGCGGCTGGGCAAACAAAGAAATTGTAAACTATTATTTTGAATATACAATGCTTCTTATAAACCGTTATAAAGACAAAGTGAAAAAATGGATAACATTTAATGAACCTTATTGTATTGCCTTTTTGGGCCATTGGCATGGAGTTCACGCACCAGGAATAAAGGACTTTAAAGTTGCAATGGATGTTGTGCACAACATTATGCTTTCTCATTTTAAGGTTGTAAAAGCTGTAAAGGAAAACAATATTGATGTTGAAATTGGAATTACATTAAATTTAACTCCAGTTTACCTTCAGACAGAGCGACTTGGATATAAGGTAAGCGAAATAGAAAGAGAAATGGTAAAACTCAGCAGCCAGCTTGACAATGAACTTTTTTTAGACCCTGTATTAAAAGGAAGTTATCCACAAAAGCTGTTAGATTACCTTGTTCAAAAGAATTTGTTGGATAGCCAAAAAGCCAACAATATGCAGCAGCAAGTAAGAGAAAACTTCATTTTCCCTGATTTTCTTGGTATTAACTACTATACACGTTCTGTCAGGCTTTACGATGAAAATTCTGGTTGGATATTTCCAATAAGATGGGAACATCCTGAAGGAGAATATACCGAGATGGCTGGGAAGTGTTCCCACAAGGACTTTTTGACCTTTTGACTTGGATCAAGGAAAGTTATCCACAAATCCCAATTTATATAACAGAAAACGGTGCAGCTTATAACGATAAAGTTGAGGATGGAAGGGTTCATGATCAAAAGAGGGTGGAATATTTAAAACAGCACTTTGAAATAGCAAGAAAGGCAATTGAAAATGGAGTTGACTTGCGAGGATATTTTGTGTGGTCTTTGATAGACAACTTTGAATGGGCAATGGGTTACACAAAAAGGTTTGGAATTATATATGTGGATTATGAAACTCAAAAGAGAATTAAAAAAGACAGCTTTTATTTTTATCAGAAATATATAAAGGAAAACTCGTAAATACAAATAGAAGCGGGCTTTTGAAAAATCACTTTATCAAAAGCCCGTTTTCTATTTTCCATCCCTCATATGAAAGTAGCCAAATCTTTTTTTCAAGTCCCACCGCTAAAACCGCCCAAGGCTAAATCCGATTTTACAACTCTGTGGCACGGAACAACTATCACAGCTGGATTTTTGCCAACAGCATTTCCAACACATCTTGCCCCCTGTGTTTTTCCAACTCTTTTTGCAAGCTCTTTATATGAAATCACACAGCCAAAAGGAATCTTTATAAGTTCATTCCAAACTCTTTTTTGAAACTCTGTTCCTTGCAGCTGAAGTTTTAGCTCAAAAGAGGTTCTCTTCCCTTCAAAATACTCTTTAAGCTGCAAAATAGCTTCCTTTATAACAGGGCTTATTAACTCATCCTCATCTTTATGCGAAACAAACTTTACTGATACTATGCTATTGTCTTGTCCAACAATTTTTATAAGCCCAATAGGAGATAACAGATAGCCAATAGATATTTTCAATTTAAATTCCTCCATTTTTTAACTAATACCTTCAACAATTTTGTAAATAATTACTCCTATAATTAAGCTCCAAAAAATAATAATGGGAATACCATAATACCATTTCTTTGGTTTACCTTCTTGCCAAAGATTTTCTGCCTCTTTCTGGCATTCATTTAAAATAAAAATCTGGTATAAGTTTTATTGTTATTGTAACCAAAAGTGGAAGTATTATTATGTCATCAAGATAACCCAAAATAGGTATAAAATCTGGTACAAAGTCGATTGGCGACAAAGCATATGCAATAGTAATCAAAGCAAATATCTTAGCTAAAAGAGGCGTATCTCTTCTTTTCATTGCTAAAAAAATAGCCGGAAATTTGCTTTTTTAATAATTTTTACTTTTCCCTTTATATTTTTTTTCATCAATAAATTTCCACCTTCAATTGCATACTTTTTAAACAAAGTCCCACATTATGCATGGCTTAAAGATTACAGAATTAATTTTTTGCAAACCATTTTAGAAGTCACTTGTCTGAAGAAATATATCAATCCATTTTTGTAACCGAATTAAAACTATACTTGATTGCTGTTTCTTACCATATTGTTCATTTTTGAAATATAGGATAATAGCAATCAATTCAGTAATACAAGTGATAGCAATTATAATCTTTATCATATTCATATCATAAAACAGACCCATCAATGCTGCTCCGCCAAGCAAAGCTAAACCATAACTGGTATTAAATATTCCATACCCGGTACCACGTTTATAAAATGGTGTAATATCGGCAATGGCAGAGCGCATAACAGTTTCATGTGTTCCCATAACTATGCCAAAAAATAATCATCCCAATAACAATAAGCACTGCCGAATTGCTCAATGTCAAAAATGGGTAACAACAATGTCAGAAACGGAATTGCCATCAAAACTAAAAGACCACCGGTTTTATTTTCTGTTTTAACTTTCAGTCGATCATAAGCCTTTCCGATAAGCAGCGCTGTAACAGCATCAACAACCATAGCTATTGAATAAAGCAAGGTTATACTTTCATCTGACATCAAGTTTTTAGCTTTCAGGTGGTAACCTATTTGTACTAAAATTGACAAATCCCAATGTACAGAAAAATGTAAAAGCTGTATAGATCCAAAAAATCGGTTTAAGGCGCTCTGTATGAAAATCCTTTTTTATACCTGCAGGAATAAGATTTTCTCGTTTAATCTTTCCATATGCATATATCAAAAATAACATTAGGATCACAAACGGAATAAATAATGATTTATATCCCAACTGATACTGGGTAATTCCATTCTTCCCTGAAAAATGAAAAAACATAGTCAAAATAAGAGGACCAATAAAAGCTCCTATTTGATCCAGAGCTTCCTGAAGACCGAAGGCAAATCCAACACCAGCTTCTTTTTCTGCAACACAAGAAAGAATAGTATCCTTTGCTGGACTGCGCAATGCTTTTCCTATTCGTTCCATTAAAATCAGCACAAAGAGAATTTTCCAGTTCATAGAAAATCCCATCAGAGGTACAACCAGTAGCATACCATAGCCCAGGAACATAAAAATCCAGTGTTTACCGCTCTTATCAGACAAGCTTCCTGCAACAAGCCTCAGAAAATACCCTAAGAACTCTCCAATACCAAATACCAGTCCGACTTGAGCTGCACTAACGCCCAATAAATTTAAATACTGGCTGTTGGCACTCCTTGCAGTTTCATAAATTACATCACCTAACATACTGATAATACCAAATATGATTATCAAAATTGTCGCCGATGTAAATTGGTTTTTCGAATTATTACTCATAAGTTTGATTTACCTGGTCAACCAAACTGTGCACACTAGCACGAGTTTGGCGGCTGGGGTATTTATATTCCGCCTTTCAGGCTTTCCCAGCCCCAGCAGGCGGTATTTGGGAAAGCCATAGCCCCTGTCCCAAGAAACAGGAACTTGCGCCTTTATAGGTCTTCCCCACTTGCCCCGAAACCAAAAGCGATTTCAGGACAGAGAGGTCTCTTAAAACCCTCTCAGGAGAGAGTGGAGTCACCACCGCTACCCTGAGAACTTGCCAGAGATTGTGGTTTTTGCACGACTACCTGTACTTGTTCCATCCAGTGGTACAGATAGTCTCTCTGTCTCACTCTCAAGGCTTTGTAAAAACTTTATCACTCTACCTATCTCTCTGAGTTGCTTTTTCCTAACGTATGTGTTCTTAACTACCTTCCTTACGTACTCCTTCAGTTCCTCCAGTTCGTTTACATCAAGTCTACCGAGAAACATCATATAGTTGTGCGGTATTCTGTCTCTCAAGCCAAGCCCTCTTCGAGCTATCACGTACGAGCTAGCAACATCCTTGCTCACCATAAACTGCGGTGCATACTTCAGCATCCCTATTACCGAAGTAGGGAGTTAAAATAAAATTGTGTCCACTGTATAATTAGTATTGAAATAATCATCAAAGGGGGTCACTGAGAATGAATAAAAACGAAATTTACACTGCTAAAAACATGGCTGTAGAGCAAGTATTAAATATGTATTGCTCCAAAGATGATCCTAATCGCCCAGCTCTAAAGCAACTCTTAGAAAACTTGCTCGATTGCTTTATGTTATCGGAAAGAGCAGTATACCTTGCTAAAAACGACAATGACAAAAGGTAATGGTTTTTACGATAGAAAACTTGCAACACCTGTTGGCAGTCTTGAAATCTCTGTCCCTCGCACGCGTACTGGTAATTTCGACCTTCTATCCTCCCTGACCGCTACAAAAGAGTTGATAGTTCGTACACCGACCTTCTTATGTCTTTAGTTGTCAATGGTTATTCCGAAAGTTCCCTTGTTCAAACTTTGAAAGCTTTGAATCTTCCATATTCCGAAAATGAAATACTAAAAATCAAAGAAGACCTTAAAAATGAACTTCAGTTATTCAAACAAAGAGAACTACCAACAAGTACTTTTGCTCTTATCATCGATGGTTATCATTGTGAAGTTAAGGATAATTCTAAGGTTAAACAAGCTACTTGTTATGTTGTCCTCGGCATCGACTTAGAAGGTAAAAAAGATATTTTTGGTATCTACACTTTCTTTGGCAAAGAAAATAAGGCTGATTGGATGAAAGTTTTTGACGATTTAATTACAAGAGGTCTTAAAGAAGTTTTAATTGTCATAAGTGATGACTTTCCTGGTATTATAGATGCTGTCAAACTTGCTTATCCTCTTGCTGACCATCAACTGTGTTTTGTCCATCTCCAACGTAATGTCAGAAAACATATGACAAAAGAAGATGCTTCAGCTTTTAACAAGAGTTTAGACAGACTTAGAATTTCTTCCTCCGATTTTGACGAAGCTGTACTGAAATTTAAAGAACTTTGCAATGGATACCTTTCAAAATATCCTCGATTTATTAAAGCAATATCAGAAAAAGCAGAGTTTTATCTTGCACATATGAAATACCCTGAGGAATTAAGAAAGCATATCTATACCACAAACGCCGTTGAAAGTGTAAATAGCATGATTGAGAAGATTAGAGTAAATTCAGGTGGATACTTTCAGTCTGTTGAAGTCTTAGAAATTAATATTTACTTACAGCGAGAGAACTTACGCCGTACAAAATGGAAAAATGGAGTTCCAGCATTAGAAAAT